>Ga0193726_1000201_pt1 | contig 82677 bp, 78 predicted proteins | sample H2c1metaG_FD_144928 | JGI IMG/M metagenome (GOLD analysis project Ga0193726, IMG submission 144928) | Soil microbial communities from a riparian zone of the East river system, Colorado, United States - H2c1 | ecosystem: Environmental > Terrestrial > Soil > Riparian zone | place: USA: East River... | reverse complement strand
CTGTTGATCGCTCACAAGTCTTTCAACTCGCCCTGCAACCCCTTCGCGCGCAAAACGCTGCTGCGTCCACCGCACCCCTCCCCGCGTCCGTGACGATCATGATACGCCCCTCTGGTGGGGTGGGATGGCGACAGTTCTAGATTTGATTTGGGTCAGAGGGAACAAATATTTTTCGGAAAATCAGAAATAAAAGACTCGACACCAAACGGCCCGACGGGCAAATCACTTGAGCCGGTCTTGTTGTCAGCGGCCGTAGCCCGGATGGAGCGCAGCGCAATCCGGGGCCGGCGTCGCGTGAGTCCCGGATTTCGCGGAGCCTGTCATCGGGCGCGCATTCGCGCGACCCGTTGGCTCCATCCGGATCTACGATGTTCGCCAACATCATTGCGAGAAGCGACTTGTTCCGCGTAGCCCAACGAGCCCGACGGGCAAATCACCTCACCGCGGCGAGAGCCCCTTTCGTGTCCCGGACGCGGCGCAGCGCCGCTTCGGCGGTGCGCCGCAGAGCCGCAACCCGCAGCAGAGCGAGCGGCACGATGGGCCCCGGATCAGCAGCGCACCACGCCGCAAGCGGCCTGCTGCGCAGCATCCGGGGCACGAGCGCCAGGATGCCTAATCCCGCTCGGCCCCCTCGACGAAGGCTGCAAGACCTCGAAGTACGACAGCAAGCCGATCCCGACCGACCGAACGGGCGTAACGGAGTTCCAATTCGGCCATGACCTTAAGGCTATCGAGCATTAATCGCTTGCCTGTTTTGGTGAGTTGAAGAACGCGGGCGCGCGCATCGTTCGGGTCGCCTTGTACGCGGATGTAGCCGGCACCTTCGAGTTCAGTCGCAAGTCGGCCCATCGCCTGCTTGGTAATCCCCGCCCGGTCCGCCGCGACGGTCACGGTACTGCCGGCCAGGTCGATATTGGACAGCAGCGTCGTATGAGTGGAACGCAGGTCCGTGTAGCCTCGGGCATGCAAGCCCTCCACGACGTGCCGGTTCACGATACGCGAGGCACGCAGCAGTAGCTGCCGCATGTTCCGACGACGTCCCTCCTCAATGGTCCCCAGGGTGATCGCACCGTCTTTGCGTGAGCCTTGCTTCATGTGGTAACCTTAGTTTACCTTCTACCGGAACTTCAGGTTACCAACTCTTGCTGGAGCCACGCAATGACCAGCCATCAAACCTTCACCGATCCGGGCGCCGGCGCATGGCTGAGGATCGACTTTCTCCCGGGCGTCGAACTCATGCCGCTCGCCCAGCCGGTGCCCGACGGGTCCATCCACCGCGCGCGCCTCGCCGCTGGCACGACCATCCCGGTCCACACCCACCCAGCCGACGAATTCGTGCTCGTGCTATCGGGCACAATCGAAACCGGTGGCAGGCGCTGTGAAGCCGGCACATTCTGGACAACCCCGGCCGGTACCCGCCAAGGTCCGCACGTCGCCGTCACCGAAGTCGAGTTGCTCACCGTGCGGCTTGGGGCCATGGGGCCGTTCGGCGACGGTGCATGACGACAACCACCACCGCCCTGCTCCGGCTCTCGCGGCACCAACGGCAGGTACCGCAACGTTCGGGTGGTCGAGTAGCGGTTCCGGGCGCCGCGCTCCGTTATGCGCAAGCGCGACCGGGCATGAAGGCCTCGTCCGTTCCCCTCCGGGCGGGACTTTTGTTTTTTATAAAGGTGCAGACACATCGTCTTCCCGCACTCGTCATTCCGGGATAGTCCGCCAGGACCAGACCCGGAATCTCGAGATTCCGGGTTCGCGCTGCGCGCGCCCCGGAATGACCGCTATTGTTGCGGGCGCCTTTCCAAGCGCATCTACTCAATCCTGTATCTTCGAAAAATCGGCGACCGCGCGCGTCGCGGCACGGATTTCATTCAGCAGCTTCAGGCGGTTCTCGCGCACTTTCGGATCGTCGTCGTTTACCATCACGGCGTCGAAGAACGCGTCGACCGCTGAACGCAAAGTAGAGAGCGAATCCATGGCGGTCTCAAAATCTTCCCTCTTGCTGTGAAAGTTCGCGTCAGCAACAGTGCTCTGGATGGTTCCCCAAAGATGCCTCTCAATATTGTTCATGATTTCGGGATTCGGAGGCCCCTCGAAGCTTCTTCCGTCCTTCTCTTCCTCAATGCGCAAGATGTTCGCCGCGCGCTTGGTGCCCGCGAGCAAATTCTTGCCGTCGTCGGTGTCGAGGAATTTGCCGAGCGCCTCGACGCGGCGGACCACCATCAGGAGATCGTCCTGGTCTTCCAGCGCAAACACGGCGTCGACGAGATCGTGACGTGCGCCCTGCTCGCGGAGCTGGCCCTTCAGGCGTTCGGCGAAGTAAGCGAGAAGTCTACGAGACCGAACTTCCAGAATCTTATGAAACTCGGCTTTGCACTCATCGATCTTCGCCGAAATTTTTTCATCCGTGATAGGTCGATCGACCGCTTTGTGCACACGTATCATTTCAAAGTTTTGAAACATCATTGCGACTTCAACAGAATTGCCCGCAGGCGTAATCGTAGCCTTGTAGACAACCGTCTTTTCTAGATGATCTAAAAAGATCGACGCCAACTTCAATCTTACGCCTAACTCTATCATCCGAATGACGCCAAACGCCGCCCGCCGGAGCGCAAATGGATCTTTCGAACTCGTTGGCTCTTCAAGAATCGCCCAGAAGCCGACCAGAGTGTCGATCTTGTCCGCCAGCGCCACGGCAACGCTCACCGGATCGGTCGGCACACGATCCGCAGGACCCTGCGGCTTGTAATGCTCCTCACTCGCCGCGGCCACGGAGGCATCCTCGCCCTGCGCCAGCGCGTAGTACTTCCCCATCAAGCCTTGCAGTTCCGGGAATTCGCCGACCACTTCCGTTAGCAGATCGGCCTTCGCCAGATGCGCGGCGCGTTTTGTCTTCTCGACATCGGCGCCGACCAACGGCGCGATCCCTGCCGCCAGCTGCTCAATGCGCTTGATGCGCTCGCCCTGGGTGCCGAGCTTCTCGTGAAACACGATCTTCTCGAATTTCGGCAGCCGGTCTTCCAGCTTCGTCTTTAGATCGGTCTCGTAGAAAAACTTCGCATCACTCAATCGCGCGCGGATCACGCGCTCGTTGCCGGCGATGATGGCCTTGCCGCCGTCGCTGGCTTCGATGTTGGCGGTGAGGATGAATTTGTTGGTGAGGGTCCCCTCACCCGCCGCCGCGCTGACGCGCGCCGTCGACCTCTCCCCGGCGGGGAGAGGTGAAGCAGACTGCCTCACCACAAAACACTTCTGGTTGTTTCGTATCGTCGCGCGGATCACCTCGCCCGGGATCGACAAAAATTCCTTGTCGAACGATCCCATCAGCACCACCGGCCACTCGACCAGTCCCGCGACCTCGTCGAGCAGCACCTGATCCTCGACCAGCTCAAAGCCTTGCGCGAACGCGAGCTGCTTCGCGTCGGTGAGAATAGTGTCCCTGCGGCGCTGCGGATCGAGCACAACCTTCGAATCCAGGAGCTTCGCCTCGTAGTCTTCGAAGCGGCGCACCTTGATCGCGGCCGGCGCCATGAACCGGTGGCCAAAGGTGGTCTGACCGGCCTCGATGCCGTCGACCGCAAACTTCACGACATCGGGCTCTTCGGTTTCGAGGCCGAAGGTGGCGACGATGGCATGCAGCGGCCGCACCCAGCTCAGCGCGCCCGATCGAGCCGAACGTTCGCCCCAGCGCATCGATTTCGGCCACGGGAAGGTTCGGACGATCACCGGAAGCATATCAGCAAGCACGTCCAGGGTGGCGCGGCCGGGCTTCTCGATCAGCGCGATGTAGAAATCGCCCTTCTTCGGATCGCGCTGGATCTTTGCCTCATCGAGCGAGGCAAGGCCGGTGGCTTTGAGAAAACCTGCAATCGCAGCATCCGGTCCGCCGACGCGCGGCCCCTTGCGCTCCTCTTTCAGGTCCGACTGACGCACGGGAATGCCGTGCACCGTCAGCGTCAGCCGCCGCGGTGTCGCGAACGCTTTTGCACCTTCATAGACCAGACCTTCGGCAACCAGTTTGTCGGTGACCATGCGGCGCAGATCGTCAACCGCCTTCGCCTGCATCCGCGCGGGAATTTCCTCGGAGAAAAGTTCGAACAGCAGATCGGGCATCAGTTGCGCTCTTTGCGAGAAAGGCGCGGCGCGCGCTTCGCACGCTGGCGCGGCTCCCCTCCCCCTTGCGGGGAGGGGTCGGGGGTGGGGGGCAACGCGCTCTGAATCTCGCTCAACACCCCTTCAAGATTTCCGAGCACATCGTGATTCCAGAAACGCAAAACGCGATAACCGGCCGCTTCAATACGGCGCGTGCGCGATGCATCGGACACTTGCTGCCAATCATGCTGCCCGCCGTCGAGTTCGATGACGATCTTGGCTTTACGACTGGCAAAATCCACGATGAACGGTCCGACAAGAACTTGCCGCCGAAAATGCGAGCCGTTCAGCTGAATGTCATGACGAAGCCGCTGCCAAAGCACGCGCTCGGCATCGGTCGGCTGCCCGCGCATGCTGCGCGCAAACTGTCGCTGGCGATCATCCATCGGGTGCGATTCAATCATATTGCTCGTCATCTGTGGACCCCCACCCCCGACCCCTCCCCGCAAGGGGGAGGGGAGAAGAGGCTTCGCCGAATTGGAAAAACCCGAACTCAAGAAAGCGCGGACTTGATCACCCTGCCCCGCCCGCTTCGGTATGCACCCAGGCTTCGCCGCAGGCTTTTGCCAGCTCGCGCACGCGCATGATGTAGCTTTGCCGCTCGGTCACCGAGATCACGCCGCGGGCGTCGAGCAGGTTGAAGACGTGGCTGGCCTTGATGCACTGGTCATAGGCCGGCAGCGCCATCAGGTGCTCCTTGCGGTTGCTACCGCTCTTCCACCCTGCTTGGAGATATTTCTTGCAGGCTTCCTCGGCCATCCTGAATTGCTCGAACAGCATCACTGTGTCGGCATATTCGAAATTGTGCCGGGAGTATTCCTGCTCGGCCTGCAAGAACACGTCGCGGTATGTGACTTTCTCGTCGCCGTCGCGGCCATTGAAGTTGAGGTCCATGATGCTGTCGACGCCCTGCAGATAACAGGCGAGCCGCTCGAGCCCGTAGGTGAGCTCGCCGGCGACCGGCGCGCATTCGACGCCCGCGACCTGCTGGAAGTAAGTGAACTGCGACACTTCCATGCCGTCGCACCAGCATTCCCACCCCAAGCCCCACGCGCCGAGCGTCGGGCTTTCCCAGTCGTCCTCGACAAAGCGGATGTCATGCAGGCTTGAATCGATGCCGATGGCGGCGAGAGACTTCAGGTACAATTCCTGAAGATCCGGCGGCGATGGCTTGATGATCACCTGGAACTGATAATAGTGCTGCAGCCGATTTGGATTTTCGCCGTAGCGGCCGTCCTTGGGCCGGCGCGAAGGCTGCACATAGGCGGCCTTCCACGGTTTCGGCCCAAGCGCGCGCAGCGTGGTTGCCGGATGAAAGGTGCCTGCTCCCATCTCCATATCGTACGGCTGCAGGATCACGCAGCCCTGATCGGCCCAGAACCGCTGCAGAGCAAGAATGAAGCCCTGGAACGAGCGTTCCGGGCGCATGTGGGCGGGTATGGATTCCATCGTCCGATTCGGTCTTCGCGAGGGGGCGGCAAGCGCGCGGGACCGTATCGGCGGGAAGACGGGGAATCAAGGCGATGGCCGCCGATACGGGCGCCTTCCTCATGGTGAGGCGCGCATCTTGCGCGTCTCGAGCCATGAGCCCGGGTTCTGGCCGTCCTTCGAGACGCGGGCTTGCGCACGCTTCTCAGGACGCGGGCCTCAGCCCGGGCGATACGCGCCGGTGTTGGGATCGCGTCGCAGCGTTGGAATTTCGTTCGAGCGGGCTGCTTCAGCGAGGCGAGCGAGCCGCGCCTCTTCCAATTCCCGGTTGACCCTCAGGGCTGTCCGGTAAGCCCAGCGGACTACGGCCAGCCCACCCAGGGCACCAGCGAAAGCGATCAGCGGCGGCATCGGTCGATCCTTGTCGTTCATACGCTACGCCCCTGGCCATATTGTCGCGCAAGCCGGCCGGGCCTGCAATCGCAATATCTAGGGCCAAATGGCGCAGTATTGCGGCGCTAGAACCTTTCCGTTTCGATAGAATCGAAACGGAAAGGTTCTAGATTCTTGATTTGACGCGTTTTCTTGACGCGAACCGGTCTCCACCCCGGATCAAGTCCGGGGCAGGCTTTCGCTTGAAAGCGCTCTAGAACCCAAATTTGGCCCAAATTGCACGGGTTTCCAGCGCCGAGATCAGCTCGTCCGGCAGACCGGCAATACCGTCGATCGATGCAAGCGCGCCTGCCCCGGCCGATTTGCGGCCCAGCAGGCTGGACAACATCCCCGTCGCAGGCGCGATCACCGGCATCAACACTTTGTCACCGTACCGCGCGCGCAGCGTCGAGCGCAGATCGCCGATGGCGTCCGCGAGCCCAAGCGAAACCGATGTCTCCCCCGCCCAGTATTCGCCGGTAAACAAAACGTCATCGGCGCCCTTCAGCCGGCTGCCCCGGCTCTGTTTCACCAGCGCAATGAAGATGGCGTGGATCTCGCGCTGAAGCGCCTTCACGCGCGCGACATCATCAGGGTTTTCCGGCAGGAACGGATCGAGCATCGCCTTGTGCGCGCCGGCCGTATACAGCCGCCGCTCGACGCCAATCTTTTTGATCAGGTCCTGAAATCCGAAAGCGCCGCCGACCACGCCGATCGAGCCCATGATCGACGATGGATCGCAGAAAATCTCGTCGCCCGCGCAAGCGATCATGTAGCCGCCCGATGCCGCCACATCCTCGACGAACACCAGCACCGGCAATTTCTTTTCCGCCGCGAGCTGCCGAATCCGCATATAAATCTGGCGCGACTGCACCGGCGATCCGCCCGGGGAATTGACCACCAGCGCCACGGCCTTGGCATTCTTCACCTCGAAGGCCCGCTCAAGCATCCTGGCGACGCCGGCCAGCGACATGCCGGGCCGCAGCGGTGTCACCGCACCGATCACGCCAGACAGGCGGACCACAGGGACCACGGCGATACCGGGCCGCAGACGCGCGGGAAGCAATTCTATCAGCCTCTCCATCACGCCGTGCGATGCTCCGCCGCGATCACGTTCTTGTTCCGCCATCTCATTACCTCGAAATTAACCAAATTTTATCACGCGGCTGCCATTCAATCGAATGGAACGCCGATTGCATTGTGGTCGTTGTTAGGCTGCAACGCTGCAGCGGGGAAGAACATGAAAATCTATCTGCTGATGGCACTGATCGGTACACTTTTGACCGCGATTCACTTCACTTCGGCGCCAGATCAGCAGTCGAAAACGCTTCCGCAATAGCCAGGCGCGCTCAGCCTGGGCCCGCCGTCAGGGCATTGCCAACGGCAATACCCCCTTCCCGGCCAGAATGTCCTGCGCCTGTTTGTTGGGCATCGCCGACTCATTATTGAGCATCAGCGCCGCGTGCATCTGGGTAGGTGCCTTTCCGCCTTTGACAGCGCGGACCAGCACGCGGATCGCAGGCTTTTTCGTGTCTCCGTGGACCGGCAGAATAGCGAGGTTGCCAAAACCGCGATCAAGTGCCGCCAGCACCTCGGCGAGGCCGTCGGCGCGCCAGATCAAGGTAAGGGCGCCGCCGGATTTCAGAATTCGCCTTGCTGCGTGAATCCAGGTTCCAAGCGTTGCCGCCGTCGCCACATGAGCGATCTCGCGGGCTTTGTCCGGCGAGGCGCGGTGCCGCGCCGGATCATTGAACGGTGGATTCATCAGCACGACATCGACACTGTCGGGAGACAGGCCGGAAGCGGCGAAGGTGTCGGCCGCAGATGTAACGTCAAGCACGATGACATCAGCCGGAATCGCGTTGGAGGCGGCGTTGCGGCGCGCAAGTTCCGCGAGCGCCTTATCGATCTCGACCAGCACGAGTTCGATTCCCGCCACGCGCCTGGCCACCGCCAGGCCGGCGGCGCCGATGCCGGCGCCGAAATCAACCACCCGGTCGCCTGAGCGCGCCGACGTCGCCGCGGCCAGCAGCATGGCGTCGTGACCGGCACGGTGACCTGATTTGGGCTGCCGCAGACGCAGTCGCCCACCAAGAAACGCGTCCTCGGTGAATTCACCGGCGGGATCAGTCATCGGCCCGCAGTTCGTGGGCGAGACCCGCATCCTCAAGTATCTGACGCGCTTCGCGGTTATCGTCCTCATGGACCAGAATACGGCGCGGCAAGACCCCCAGCGAGCCTTCGATGATGCTCATGTTCTGGTCCAGCACCAGATGATGAATATTGGCGCCGTCGAGCAGCGCGCCGATGGCCGAAACCAGCACCATATCGTTAGTCCGAACCAATTCCCGCAACTTTGGCGCTCCTGTATCGACCCGACGTGAGGGCTGTGCGACGCCTGTCAACCGCTTCGTGCACTTGCCGCGTTACCCGGCACTTTCTATTGTTATATCGTAAGGATAGTCCGAATAGGGCAAATGTGGAGACCAGTGTGGCGGTTATTGTACCCTTCGAGAGCCCTTCGACAGCCTCGATAGATCAGTTGGTTGGGCTCGTCGCCGCGGACATGGAGCGCGTCAACGCTACGATTTTGTCGCGAACCGGCTCAGAAGTCACCATGATCCCCGAGGTCGCCAACCACCTGATTTCGTCAGGCGGCAAGCGGCTGCGGCCGATGCTGACCCTGGCGATGGCAAATCTGACCGGCTATTCCGGCGACGGCCATATCAAGCTCGCGGCCTCGGTCGAGTTCATGCATACCGCCACATTGCTGCATGACGACGTGGTCGACGAAAGCGAGTTGCGGCGCGGCAAATTGTCCGCGCGGATGTTGTGGGGCAATGAGGCGAGCGTATTGGTCGGCGACTTTCTGCTCGGTCAGGCCTTTCGCATGATGGTCGAGGTCGGATCGCTGCGCGCGCTCGACATTTTATCATCGGCCGCGGCGACGATTGCCGAAGGCGAAGTGATGCAGCTCGCGGCTGCCAAGAACACCGCCACCACGGAGGACGAATATCTCGCCGTCATCAGGGGCAAGACCGCTGAGCTGTTTGCGGCCGCCTGCGAGGTTGGCCCTGTCATTGCCAATCGTCCGAAGGCCGAGCAGACCGCGTGCCGCTCCGTCGGCATGAATCTGGGTATCGCATTCCAGCTGGTGGACGATGTGCTGGACTACGGCGGCAAGGCCGCCAAGCTCGGCAAGAACATCGGCGACGATTTCCGCGAGGGCAAGATCACGCTGCCGGTGGTGTTGGCATTCCGCCGCGGCAACGACGGCGAGCGCGCCTTCTGGATCAACTCGCTGGAGCGGGGCGAGATCGGCGATGGCGACCTCGATCATGCCATCGGCCTGATGACCAAACACCGTGCGCTTGAGGACACCATCAACCGCGCCCAGCATTACGGCGCAATGGCGGTCGATGCGCTGGCGCTGTTCCCGGCTTCCCCGATGAAGACCGCGCTCGAGCAGGTGGTGGCATTCTGCCTGGCGCGATCGCACTAGCGATGGGCGGCGGAAACCTTTCGCTGTTCCTGCTGGCCGCGGTGATCGTTGCCGCAATTCCCGGGCCCGGCATTTTCTACGTGGCGGCAAGAACGCTGTCGGGAGGCCGGCAAGCCGGCATCGCCTCCACCTTCGGCACCGCATTGGGTGGCCTTGTGCACGTTATCGCGGGCGGCGTTGGCGTCTCGGCGATCATTCTCGCCAGCGCGCAGCTCTTCACCGTGCTCAAGCTGGCCGGCGCGCTTTATCTGATCTGGCTTGGCATCAGAACCTTCCGCGAAGCAGGTAGTTTGCCGCCGCAGCAGACAGGTCCCACTGGAACGAAGCGGGCGTTCCGGGAAGGCGTCTTGGTCGAGGCGCTCAATCCCAAGACCGCGGCTTTCTTCCTGGCGTTCATTCCGCAGTTTCTGGAACCGGCCGCCGGCTACCCGGCGCTGCAGTTCATGACGCTGGGCCTGATTTCGGTGACACTCAACACTTTTGCCGACGTCATTGTGGTCGTCGCAACCTCTACGGCACGCACCAATCTCGTGCGCAGGCCACGTTTGGTTCAGCGGTTACGGCAGGGCTCAGGACTGTTCATCGCCGGGCTCGGCGTGTCGCTGGCATTGGCGCGTCGGCCTGCCACCAGCTAGGACTCGCCGGCGCGCTGCCGGAAGATTGCAACAAGCTGCGGCGGCACCTAAATATACCGCGCGCACTCAACATCGGATGGAAGCGAGAGATGGCCGCAAAGATCTTCATCGACGGCGAAGCCGGGACGACGGGGTTGCAGCTCCGTGACCGGCTCACCGGGCGGCGCGACTTTGAAATACTTTCGATCGCCCCCGATAAGCGCAAGGATCCGCATGAGCGCAAACGCCTGCTCAACGCCGCCGATGTGGCGATCCTCTGCCTGCCTGACGAGGCAGCAAAGGAAAGCGTGAGCCTTATCGAGAACGATACCACCAAAGTGATCGACGCTTCGACGGCATACCGCGTCGCCGACGGCTGGACCTATGGCTTTGCCGAGATGGACAGGGATCAGTCGAAGAAGATTGCCACTGCCATGCGGGTAAGCAATCCCGGGTGCTGGCCGCAGGGCGGCATTGCAACGCTGCGGCCGTTGATCAGCGCCGGGCTGATCCCTGCCGATTTCCCGGTGATCGCTTACGGCATTTCCGGCTATTCGGGTGGCGGCCGATCGATGATCGCAGATTATGAGCAGGAGGGTGAGAGTGCCAACGCGTTCTCACTCTATGGCCTGTCGCTTCAGCACAAGCATTTGCCCGAGTTGCAAACCTATTCCAAGCTCGCGAACACGCCCCTGTTCACTCCGGCGGTCGGCAACTTCCGGCAAGGCATGATCGTCACCGTGCCGCTGCAATTGTCGATGCTCTCGAAGGTTCCGACCGGCGCTCAACTTCATGCCGCCATCGCCGATCACTACGCGGCGATTTCGGACAGCTTCGTCGAAGTCGCCGCGCTGGCGGACACATCCGGGCTCAACCCCGAGCTTTACAACGATACCAACCGCATGCGCCTGCATGTCTTCGCCAATGACCAGACGGCGCAGGCCGTTCTGGTCGCCGTCTACGACAATCTCGGCAAGGGAGCCTCGGGCGCCGCCGTACAGAACCTCAATCTGATGCTGGGCGTTGCCGCGGACACCTCGCTCGCGGCCTGAACTTTTGGCGGCGGTGTCCGAAATGCGAGCGACATTGACTCAGGTGTCGGTAGTCGGTTTGCAGCTTCACGCCTTAACTCAGCGTCCCGGCGTGCACCCACCATTGCGGATGGTCGAGTTGAATTTTCTGCGATGCGCGCTGCGCCTCGGGGGTGTTCTCAAAGATCGCAAAACAGGTCGCGCCCGACCCCGACATCCGCGCCAGCCATGCCCCATTTGCGGCGCTGAGCGCTGAAAGCACCTTGCCGATGACTGGCTGAATGCGCATTGCCGGAGCTTCCAGGTCGTTGGAGCCGGCGGCAAGGGCTTCAACCCAGTCTTCGATCGAGGCGCCCGCTTCCGGCCACGCCGTTCCCCGGAACACATCGGTGGCGCCCACCAACAACTCGCCATTACGCAAGCCCAGCGCCTTGAACACATCGCTGGTCGCGACCGGAACCCGCGGATTGACCATCACGCATGGCAACTTCGGCAGGCTCAGCGGCAGCAAGGTTTCACCGACGCCGGTCATGACGCAGGCGCGCGAAGCAAGACAGACCGGCACGTCGGCGCCGGTCAATTGCGCGACCTCGATCAGGCGCGCGTCGTCGATGGCAAGACCGTTCGCCTGCGCCAGCAACCGCAGCGCCGCGGCGGCATCCGCCGAGCCGCCGCCGATACCCGCGGCGACCGGCAGCACCTTGTCGAGAATGAAATCGCCAAGCCGCAGGTCCGGCACGCGTTTGCCAAGCAATTGCGCGGCCTTGAACACGAGGTTGTCGGAGGTCTCGCCACAGTACCGCGCAAGCGGTCCGGTGGTTGTGAGATTGAGTTTGGAGCCTGGCGTCAGACTAAGCCGGTCGGCACAATCGGCGAACGCAACCACGCTTTCCAGATCATGATAGCCATCAACGCGGCGACCCATCACCCGAAGGGTCAGGTTGACCTTGGCACGCCCGTCCTCAATCAGCGCCGGCATCGGCGATCAGCCCTTCGATCAGCCTCCCTCAACCGCCCTTGCCGTCTTCTTTCTTCTTGTCGGCGGATGCCGCGGACGAGGAGGTATCCTCGGGCAACCCGTTTTCCATCTTGGCTTCGATCTTCGGCAATTCCTCCGGCTCCGGCTTCAGGTCGCGGGCGTGGGCCCACTGGAATTTTGCTTCCAGCGTGCGGCCGATGCGCCAATAGGCGTCGCCAAGATGGTCGTTGATGGTCGGGTCTTCAGGCTTGAGATCGATTGCGCGCTCGAGATTTTTCACCGCGTCCTCGTAATTGCCGATGCGGTAATAGGCCCAGCCCAGCGAGTCCACGATGTAACCATCGTCAGGGCGCTGATCGACGGCACGCTTGATCATCTTCATGCCCTCGTCGAGATTGATGCCCTGATCGATCCACGAATAGCCGAGATAGTTCAGCACATGCGGTTGCTCGGGCTGAAGCTCGAGCGCCTTGCGCATGTCCGTCTCGGCCTTGCTCCACTGTTTGGAGCGCTCCTCGCAGATGCCGCGATAATAGTAGTAAATCCAGTTGGTCTTTTCATTGCCCTGCGGCAATACATCGATGCCCTGCGAGTAGGTCTGGACGCAGTCGGCGAACTTCTTGCGACCGCGCTCGATATTGCCGAGCGCCATGATGGCTTCGATATCCTTGGCATCCTCCACCGTGACGCCTTTCAGAATCTTGATCGCTTCATCGCTGCGGTCGGCGGCGTCCAGATTGGTCGCGAGTTGGATCTGCGCATTGCGCTTCAGCGGCGAGCTCGCCGGCATGCGCTCGTAGACTTTGATCGCCATCGCCGGTTTCTTCACCGACTCATAGAGATCGGCCAGCGACAACAGCGCCAGCGAATGATTGGGCGCGAGGTACAGCGAGAGCTGCAAATAGACCAGCGCGAGATCCTCGCCGCCACGGCGTGTCAGCGTGGCGCCGATGCCGTACAGCGCCTCGGCAGCGCCGGTCTGCGCCGAATCCACCAGCGGCGTCAGCTTCTTGCCGGCGCGGGATTCGCGCAGGCCTTCCAATACCAGCGGGTGTCGTGCGAGCTTCTTGTCGAACGCCTCGTAGATGGCCGTTGCCGCCGCCGCATCCTTGTTGCGCGACAGCCAGCGCGCATAGGCGTCCGCCACGCGCAGCATGGAATCATCGAGCTTATAGGCCCGCTCAAGACGCGCGCCGGCGTCCTTGTCCTTGCCGCCAAGTTCAAGGATCATGCCGGCGTGCAAATCCTTGAAGATCGGATACCATTCCGGACCCGTCAGCTTGTCGATGTTGGTGATGGCCGTTTTGGTATCGCCGGCACCGTAACTGGCCCAGCCCGACAGCAGCGTCGCTACCAGATCCGTGATCGGCCCGCGAATCGACTGATTGATGTTCAGCTGCGCGGCCGCATATTTCTTCTGCTTCAGATCGCGCACGCCGACGACCAGCCGGGCAACGCGATTGGATTTGTCGATTGTCAGAATGCGGTCGGCAAGCTTGACGGCCTCGTCAATGTCGCCATCCGCCAGCGATGAAATGAACGCGCGATCGAGCAACTCGTTGTTCTTCGGATCGGTGCGAAGCGCCGACCGGTAGAACGCCGCCGCCGAGTTGGCGTCCCGCTCCACGCTGGCGTGACGGGCGGCGAGGTAGCTGCCCGACATCGTCAGCGACTTCAAATCGCGGTTGGAGGGAAATTGCGCCGAGTTGTCGGCCGGATGATCGGGCGTCTGCGCCGAAAGCGAGCAAGGTATTGCCAGCGCGGTGACGGCGAAGGCGGCGACTATCCAGCGATTGAAACGAATGGAAAACATCAGGGTTCGCCTAGCTCCAGGAATTTACGGCAGGATCTCACGCGCAGTCTCGAACGCGAACTCAACCGGCGGCATCAAGTCATCAGACAATGCCGCGTTTGGCGGTCAACCGCAAGGATACGGCGTGGCGAATCGATTGGCAGCAGAGGCCGGATTGCCACCGATTTCAGCCAGCTGGCGTGGTTTTGCTTCAGAAGTTCTACTCCCCTTCGCGCCGGGTCCGTGACGAGAACTTCTGAACCAAAACCGGACCAAAACTATGGATTTTCAATGTTCTTTATGAATCCGCGGTTCGCGCCGGACGGTGCAACCGGGGACAGCGAACTGCGGATTCGGGACATTAGCTGGAAACGCTTTCAGTGTGGCGGTATCGTGGCCGGGGGCCGCATTCGCGGATCCAGGCTCACGCAATCGTGGTCACATCGCCTCATAATTGGGTCCGCCACCGCCCTCGGGCGGAACCCAGGTGATGTTGCCGTTTGGATCCTTCACGTCGCAGGTTTTGCAGTGGACGCAATTCTGGGCGTTGATGACGAAGCGTGGCCCGGCCGTCTCCTCGACCCACTCATAGACGCCGGCCGGGCAATAACGATTGGACGGACCGGCATAGACATCGTGTTCGGAAGTCTTCTGCAGGCTCATGTCGGCGACCTTGAGGTGGACCGGCTGGTCCTCTTCATGGTTGGTGTTGGAAAGGAACACCGACGATAGCTTGTCGAAGGTGAGCTTGCCGTCCGGCTTCGGCGGCGCGATCGGCGCATGAGCTTTCGCAGGGTCGAGCGTCTTGCGATCGGGCTTGGCGTGCGACTGCGTTCCGAACAGCGAGAAACCGAGCGTGTTGCACCACATGTCGATACCGCCGAGTGCCACGCCCACGACGGTGCCGAACTTCGACCACAGCGGCTTGACGTTGCGGACCCGGTACAGATCCTTGCCTACGGGCGAATCGCGCCACGCATTCTCGTATTCGACCAGTTCGTCGTTGGCGCGCCCCGACCCGAGCGCGGCGATGGCGTGTTCGGCCGCGAGCATGCCGCTGCCCATCGCATTATGGACGCCCTTGATGCGCGGCACGTTCACAAAACCCGCCGCGCACCCGATCAGCGCGCCGCCCGCGAAGCTCAGGCGCGGCACCGACTGATATCCGCCCTCGGTGATGGCGCGCGCGCCATAGGCGAGCCGCTTGCCGCCTTCCAACAGGGTGCGGATCGCGGGATGGGTCTTGAAGCGCTGGAATTCATCGAACGGCGACAGATACGGATCGTCGTAATTGAGATGCACGACAAAACCGACCGCCACCAGATTATCGTCGTAGTGATAGAGGAAGGAGCCACCGCCGGTGGAATTGTTCAACGGCCAGCCGAACGAGTGCTGGATCAGACCTTTTTGATGCTTGGCTGGATCGATCTGCCAGACCTCCTTGAGGCCGATGCCGAATTTCGGCGGCTCGCTGCTGGCGTCGAGGGAGAATTTCGCGATCAATTGCTTGGTCAGGCTGCCGCGCGCGCCTTCGGCGAACAGCGTGTATTTGCCGAGCAACTCCATGCCGCGCGTATATGACGACTTGTGCGAGCCGTCCTTGGCGACGCCCATGTCGCCGGTGGCGATGCCGCGCACCGCGCCTTTTTCATCGTAAAGCACCTCGGTCGCGGCGAAGCCCGGGTAGATCTCGACGCCGAGCGCCTCGGCCTTCGGCGCCAGCCAGCGGCACACATTGCCGAGCGAACCGATATAGCAATGATGATTGTTCATCAGCGGCGGCATCGCGATTGCCGGCAGCGGAATGGCGGTGCCCGCGGTCATCCAGTAGAACTTGTCGACCTTGACCTGCGTCTTCAGCGGACAGTCGGCGTCGGCCCGCCAGTCCGGAAGCAACTTGTCGAGCGACACCGGATCGATCACCGCGCCCGACAAGATGTGGGCGCCGACTTCCGACCCCTTCTCCACCACGACCACCGTCAGATCGGCATTAAGCTGCTTCAGCCGGATCGCGGCGGCGAGGCCCGACGGCCCGGCGCCGACGATCACAACGTCGAATTCCATCGATTCGCGCGGCGGCAATTCTTCGGTGCTCATGATCTGATCTCAGCCCGGTTGAGAACGCGTCTAAGGACGTTTGTTTCCGATTTTTGCATGAAGAACAACCATTGAAATGCGCGGCCGGGCGTTTCGTTGCGGCGCGATACGCTCTAGGATGACCGGATGCCTGAGACATCGCGCCATGACGCCTGATCCCGCCCCCAGCGTCCAGCAATTGCTCGCCTTTTATCTGGAGGCCGGGGTCGACTGTGCGCTGACCGACGAGCCGGTCAACCGGCTGTCCGATCCTGACATTATCCCCATCTCCGGGTCCCGCGAAACGGCACCGCCCAAACCGGCGAGGACGATCCCTGCCACGACCCCGGTCGCGCGCGGCGAAACAACGCCTGCGCCGGAAGCGGCGATCGTTTCGGCACGGGAAGCGGCGCGAACCGCGCCTTCGCTCGAGGTGCTGCGCGCCCTGCTGGAGAATTTCGATGGCTGCGCGCTGAAATCCACCGCCACACGGCTGGTTTTCGCCGACGGCAACCCGCAGGCGCGCATCATGTTTGTCGGCGAGGCGCCCGGACGCGAGGAAGACATCGAGGGGCTGCCGTTTGTCGGCCGTTCCGGCAAGCTGCTGGACCGGATGATATCAGCGATCGGGCTCGACCGCTCCAGCGCCTACATCGCCAATGTCATTCCATGGCGGCCGCCGGGCAACCGCACGCCGACGCCGCAGGAGACGCAAATCTGCCTGCCGTTCATCCAGCGACAAATCGAACTGGTGAACCCGGATGTGCTGGTCACGCTCGGCAATCCCTCGACCCAGACCCTGCTGTCGACACGCGAGGGCATCATGAAGACCCGCGGGCGTTGGTTCGACTATGACACCGGCACGCGGATGATCCGGGCGCTTGCCACGTTCCATCCGGCCTATTTGCTGCGCTCCCCGTCCTACAAGCGCATGGCGTGGCAGGATCTGCGCGCGATCGCCAAGGCGCTGGAGCAGGGAAAAGCTTCCTCATCCTGAGGAGCGCGCCCTTGCGCGCGTCTCGAAGGATGGCCGCGAGTCCGTGCGTTGTGTCCATCCTTCGAGACGCTTGCTTCGCAAGCTCCTCAGGATGAGGTCGGAGATATATTCACAACCTCTGAGGAGTGGCGTCTTCGCCGCGTCTCGAAGGATGAGACGCTATCGGCCGCATGGTTCGAGACGCGCCAACGGGTCCGCGCGAAGCGCGGCCCGATGATAAACTCCGACACGCTCCTCACCATGAGGAGTAACGTCGCTTACGGCGTCTTCGGTCGCACGATGGCCCAGCCGATCCGCAGCAGCGGCTGCCGCCCGGTCACCGGCCACTCGAACGCCCGCGGCACTTCCGGCACCAGGCCGGGAAATCGTTGCGCGATGGCGGCCGGCGGCGTGCCGACCGTATCGGATGCGCGCCAGACCACGACGCCGCCGGTTTCAGTGAATTTCGCCAATGTCAGCCAGGGCGTCCGTTCCGGTGCGGCGTCGAGCAGCAGATGCGGACGGCCGGCATCCAGCGAGATCAGGGTCGCAAGCTGCGCGTCGCCTGTCACCGCGCGCAGCGGGTGATTGGTCCGCCGCTCGAAGCTGTCGCCAAAAAAATGCGCGATCGCGGTTGCGGGCAGCGACGTCGCGACCTCGCCACCGGTCCAGGGCAGCAATAGCGTCGTCAAGGTCACCGCGATCGCAGGGGCGATGACGGCAGCCGCCCAGACCAGACGCAGCACTTGCTGACGCCGCAGATGAACGAGGTCGCCGGTCGCCACGACCGCCGCCAGTCCCGACATCAGCAACACGATGCCCCCGCCCGCGACACGATCGAGACCAAACAGGCCGGAGATCAGACTTCCCGCCAGCGCGGGGGCGATGGCGAAGAAATAAACGAAATCCCGCGCCAGCGGATCGACCGGCGGCCGAAAGATGATCGGCGCATCTTCCGGGTTGCGGCCGAACCAGCCCGAGTTAATCACCACCAGCACCACGATGCCGGAAATCGCCAACAGCAGGCCACCAAGCAATCCGACCCAGTGCAGCGCCCTGTCGCCCAAATCCGCGATCGCCGGCCATGGCGGCAGCGCCAGGGTGTCGGCGCGCATCAGCCAAATCAGATACGGCAGCGCCAGCACGACGATCACCAGCAGCGCGAACAGCGGATCGAACGACGTCAGCGTGCGCCGTCCGCGCTCGGTTGCCAGCGCAAATCCGGTCACCAGCATCAGCAGGCCGATCGCGGCAGGGATTGTCAGCAGCAGGAGTCCCGCTTCGATCGACCATGCGAACCACGCGTTGCGACGGCCCTGCCCCATGATTTGCCAGGAATGCAAAAGCAGCAGCGCCCAGAGCGGCCGGGCAAGCACCAGGGGCCCGAACTCGACACCAGGCGAACTGAATGCCGTGACCGTCATCGTCAGCAGGACCGCGAGCACCGCCTGTTGTCCGCCGACAATGGCGCGCGCCAACAGATAGAGCGTCCAGAACGTCGCGATCCCGCAAAGCTGCGCCAGCAGATAGACGCCGAACATATGATTGCCCGCGGCGCGAAACGCGATATCGCCAAGCCAGAACGCCAGCGGCGGGCCGAGAACGGTTCCCACCTGGTATTCCCGGCCATACGCGAGAACCGTAGCAAGATCGCCGGGAGGGCTTCGATACAGCAGCACCGGCAGGATCAGCCACAACGCCGCCTGAAACAGCACCACAATCCAGACCACCAGCCGCGGCCGGGCGCGGATCAGTTCGATGACCAGGGAGGTAAAGCGCATGAAACGTCCGAAATGCCCAAGTCGGCGTGTTCGATCTCGAACACGGTGATAAAGCGCGTGGGCCGCTGAGGCAACAGATTGATCCCGCGTCAACGCGCAAGGCGCCTCCGCTCGGCATCATGCATCGTTATGCTCCCATCCAGCAGGCACGACGTGAGCTGCAATCGGAGCAAGATCGTGATTGCCGCAAGTCAGCTTTCCCTCTGCGAGCCAAACACCTTAGCCATGACACTTGGCGAGACACTTTAGCTATCTCGCTTGGCGAGACAGCTTCATTCAACGCGGCGAACGCGCAACATCCGAGCGCCGGCACGCCGCGCCTGGCTTCTGCTGTGCCGAATTTTTCATGATGCTTTCCGATCGCGCAAAGAGCCATTGTCCATACGCGTGACATGTCCAATCGCGTTCGCGCACGACGTCTTTCTGCGCGCCGGCGTCAACGATCGTCGTGTGCCAGTTGTGCAACTGTAGGAACAAAAGCGCGCGGACCGTCGATGACTCGTTCAAGTAATTGACATTGCGTTTGCCGCGTCTCACAGTTCGTCCGAGCCGATCGATTTGCGGAAGATGCGTCGAGGGCTCGCGATGCGGCTGAGCCAGCCCGTCAGCGGCCTTGTAACGGTCGGTAATTTTCACAGTAAGCGTCGGATAGTGCGTTGCGCGACCTCGGCTGATCATCGCCACGAGGTGGGATGACTCCGCCGTAGTTCCGGTTCATCTGCGTTGATGGTCTTGCCGTGCGTTATCTCTCATAGCGGGGCCCGTGATTAAGGCCGCATAAGGAATGTCACTTGCACCAGAGAACGATTCGCTTTTGGCTCACATGTCTGGTCATCGGCTGCGTTCTGCCGGCGGCGCTGGGATCTGTGTTCCTGTTCACCATTTCCTATCAGCAGCAGCGGACGATCCTCGAACGCAACACGACCGCGACCGCGCGCGCGCTGATGCAGGCGATCGATGCCGAGTTGTTCGGGGTGCAGTCGGCGTTGCAGGTGCTCGCGTCGTCGCAGCGCCTGGCTTCAGGCGATCTCTTAAGCTTCTACCGGAAGGCGAGCGAGTCATTGCCGAACATGGGCGGCAATTACATCGTCGTCACCGACTCCACCGGTCAGCAGCGGCTCAATACGCTCAAGCCGTTTGGAGATCCGCTGCCTCAGTTGCCGCTCTCCGCCAAAGTGCAGCGGGTGTTCGACACCGGTGAACCTGTCATTTCCGATTTTTTCGTTACTCCCGATATCGGGCAATCCGCGATCACGCTGGAAGTGCCGGTATTCTCCAACGGGAAAGTCATCTACTCGCTGGCAATGGGCATCTTTACAGATCGCCTTGGCGATATTCTGCGCCGGCAGAATCTTCCACCCGACTGGATCACGGCGATTTTCGATAGCAGCGGCACGATCGCGGCACGCACGCACAAGGCGGAACAATACGTTGGTCGAAAAGGACCCACCGGCTTCCTGCGAACCTCAGCCGAGGCCAGCGAGGGTGTCACCGAGGTCAACTCGCTTGAGGGCATTCCTACATTGAGCGCTTTCAATCGGTCGCCGCGGTCGGGCTGGGCGATCGGCATCGGCATCCCGAGGACCGCTTTGACGGAAAATCTGTGGCGATCCATGGGATTCAACGCCGCGGTAACCCTCGCGCTGCTCGCATTGAGCATCGGGATGGCGAAAATCATCAGCGTCCGAATCAATCGTTCGATCGGATCCCTTCGCATCCCTGCCCTTGCGCTCGGAACGCCGCAAATCCTGTCAATTCCGGATAACGAAATCGTCGAAGTGAACGACGTCGGTCAGGCGCTGATGAAGGCCTCCCAAATGATCAGGGAGAGCGTGGTGGAACGCAAGCAAGGCGAATTGGCAACGCAAGAAATGATCCAGGCAAAGCAAATCGCCGACAGGACCAGCCGCGCCAAGTCAGAGTTCCTTGCATCGATGAGCCACGAACTGCGGACCCCGCTGCATGCCATCTCGGGCTTTGCCCAACTGCTAGGTCGGTCCGGAGATACGCTCGCCCCCGAAAAGCGGATTCGCTATACGGAGAACATCGTGGAAGCGAGCACCCAATTGGGAAAAATCATCGATGACGTGCTCGACATGGCGAGTTTCGAATCCGGCCACGTCAACGTGAACTGCGAAATTCTGGATTGTCTGGAAGTCATGGCTGAAGTGAGCCGCACGCTTGAGGTTTCGGCCAAAAAGAGAGGAATACTCTTTACGGTGGATACCTCCGCCAATCTGCCTTCCATCGTCGCCGACCGCGGGCGACTGATTCAGGTTCTGTTGAACCTTGGCAGCAACGCGATCAAATACAATGTCGAGGGCGGATGGGTGTTGCTGACCGCGCTTCCTTATGACGACGTCGTGCGCTTCATCGTCCGGGATACCGGAAAGGGAATTCCCGTCGAGCGCCAGCGCGAGATTTTCGAGCCTTTCAATCGTCTTGGCGTCGAACTCACCCAGGAAGAAGGCAGCGGCATCGGGCTGACGATCAGTCGCCGGCTGGTGCAGGCGATGGACGGCAAGATCGGCTTCGAAAGCTTTGTCGGCCAAGGCAGCAAGTTCTGGGTCGAGCTGCCGATGGCCAACGAGATTGCGGCGAAGATGGCTCGTCGACCGTCGCTGTTCGCGACGGCAGCGGACACTCGATGCAAGATTCTCTACATTGAAGACAAGATTCCGAACGTCGAGCTGATGCGCGCCATCATCGAAGATTTGAGCCATACGCGCTTCATCGACGCGCAAACGGTGGAGGAAGGGCTCAAGATAGCGCGTTCGCTGCGGCCCGACCTTGTCATTACCGATATTCACCTGCCGGACGGCAAGGGTTTCGACGTTTTGAGGGGCCTGCGGAACGACGACCGAACCTCGCGCATTCCCGTCATCGCGCTGACGGCCGATGCCATGCCTTCCAACATGCACAGCATGGAGCTGGCCGGCTTCCATCATATCTTGACCAAGCCGCTCAAAATACCGGATCTGATGGAAATTCTGCGTGCAACACTCAAGGCGGCCTGAGGCCGCCAAGTTGCTCGGCTGACGCGCAACATCGTCCGCTATCAGACCTCGGCCGAGACCTCGACGCTGGTCTGGATCTGGGTCTGCACCAGGCGGCCCTCTACCGCGATGGCCTCGTGCTTCTCACGTGCCGCCGCGACCGGCGCAAACAAGCGGCGATGATGCACCGTGGGTCCGAGCCGGTTCAGCGCCGCCAGATGCTCCGGCACGGCATAGCCCTTGTGCTGCTCGAAGCCATAACCTGGGCAATCCTCCGAAAGCTTGCACATCAACCGGTCGCGCGCGACCTTGGCGATGATCGAGGCCGCCGCGATCGAGAGCACCAAACCGTCGCCGCCGATCACCGCTTCGCAATCGCAGGGGGTATCGAGCCGGTCGCGGCCATCGACGAACACATGGTTCGGCAGGTCCGGCAGCGCATGCACCGCGCGCGCCAGCGCCCAAAGTGACGCCCGCAGGATATTGTCGCGATCGATCCGCGCCGGCGATGCGAAGGCCACCGCGAACGACGCAGTGGCGCAAATTTCCTCGAACAATTCCTCGCGGCGCTCCGGCGTCAGCCGCTTGGAATCGTCGATGCCTTTGGGGATCCGCTTGGGATCGAGCACCACCGCTGCGGCCACCACCGGACCGGCCAGCGGACCGCGCCCGGCCTCGTCGCAGCCGGCCACCGGCCAGACGCCACGCTTGATCAGCGCGCGCTCGCGGCGAAAACTCGGCGGCGCGACCGCAATCACGCCTTTCGGCAGCTTGGCGGGATCTTTCCCGGATTTATCGCGAATCATGCGGGGATGGTGCGCAAGCGAACCCGGCGGCGCAACCGGGAACTCCCGCCGGCCCTGGAATTTCACCGCTCTCAACAGGCAGGCAGCTGCGAGCTCCCGCGTTTCATGATAGGGTTGACGGCATCAGGAGGCTCAGATGAGCAATCTCGAACAACTGCCCATCCTCATCAAGCTGTACCCGAACCGGCGGCTCTATGACGGGGAGATGGCGCGCTATCGCAGTCTCGATGAATTGCGGGCCTGGCGGGAACGGCAGGTGCCGTTCTTGATTGTCGATTCCAAAACCGGCGATGACGTGACCGACAGGATTTTGTCGTAGCGGTTGCTTTGCCGTCCGCCGCGCATTAGCGCGTTTTCAAGCGAAAGCCTGCCCCGGACTTGATCCGGGGTGGAGACCGGTTCGCGTCAAGAAAACGCGTCAAATCAAGAATCTAGAGCCCCGGTTCAATCCGGCAAATGAATGCGCCGGTCGTCGCCCACCTCGATGCCGGGTGCGACCACGGCTTCCCAGTGATGACCGTCGGGATCGGCAAAATATCCGGAGTAGCCGCCGTAATCGGTCTTATGCGCGGGTTTCAGCAGCGACGCACCTTTCGCGACCGCAAAATTCAGCACCGCATCGACCTCTTCCATGGTGCGGCAATTCCAGGCCAGCGTCACCCCGCGAAAGGCCTGCGGACGCGGATGCTCCGGCAGCGTCACGTCCTGCGCGAGTTGATCCCACGGGAAAAGCCCGATTGCCGTGCCGCCGGTCTCGAAGAACGCAACAGTCTCGCCGGTAGCGCGAAATTTTCGCGCAAAACCAAGCGCTTCGTAAAAGGCGATACTGGCGCGCATGTCGCTGACGCCGAGCGTAATCATGGTCAGCCGCGCGACGGGTGCAGGCATTTCTTGATTCATAACGGCTCCTCCTTGCGGCTCTAAAACAGGCTCAACTGCTGCCCGCTGCGCTTCGGCCGCGCGAAATGGTCGGTGGTCAGTTTCGAACGCCGCTTGTTGAGCCCGAGCTTCTCGCAGGCAATCTCGAATCGGCGTCCGATCATCCAGGCCATCGGCCCGGTGCCCTTCATCCGTGTCCCCCACTGCGAGTCATAATCGCGTCCGCCGCGCATGTCACGGATCATGGTGAAGACGTGGCGATAGCGATCGGGGTAATTCGCCATCAGCCATTCGCGGAACAGGTCGCGCACCTCCAGCGGCAGTCGCAGCAGCACGTAGCTCGCTTCCTTGACGCCGGCATGCGCCGCCGCATCGAGAATGCGCTCGATCTCGGAATCGTTCAGCGCGGGGATCACCGGCGCCACCATCACCGTGGTCGGAATTCCGGCTTCGGACAGTTGCCGCAGCGCTTCGAGCCGCCGCGCTGGCGTCGAGGCTCGCGGCTCCATGGTGCGCGCGAGTTTCGGATCGAGCGTCGTGACCGAGAGTGCCACCTTGGCGAGATTGCGTTTTGCCATCCGTGAGAGAATGTCGATGTCGCGCGTCACCAGCGCCGACTTGGTGACGATGCCGACCGGGTGCGAGGCGCGCTCCAGCACTTCGAGAATGCCGCGCATGATCTTGCGATCGCGTTCGATTGGCTGATAGGGATCGGTGTTGGTGCCGATCGCGATCATGCGCGGTTCGTAATCCTGCGCCGCCAGTTCCTTTTCCAACAGCGCCGGCGCGTCGGGCTTGGCGAACAGCTTGGATTCGAAGTCGAGCCCCGGCGACAGGCCGAGAAAAGCGTGGGTGGGCCGCGCAAAGCAGTAGACGCAGCCATGCTCGCAGCCCCGGTAAGGGTTGATCGAACGGTCGAAACCGATATCGGGAGAGTCGTTGCGGGTAATGACCTTGCGTGCGGTATCGACCGCGACCGTGGTCTTGAATGGCGGCAATTCATCGAGACTCTGCCAGCCGTCGTCGAACGCGACCCGCGCTTCGGCCTCGAAGCGGCCGCTGTCGTTGGATTGCGCGCCGCGGCCACGTCGCCGCTCGCGCTCGATTGCCACCGCAATTTCGGGAAAAGGAGAAGACGCACCCGCCGGTTCGGAGGGCGCCGTGACCGGCGGGTGCTTGAGCGCATGAGAGGATGCTTTACTCATGGTGAGAACGTAACACACCACTAGAACAAATCAAGAACAAATCTTCGGCGATGATCGATGGCAGGCGAATTCAACGAAACGTCCGCAGTCACCGCAAACTGACACGCTGGGGGGTCCCGAATGCCTTGTTTCAACCGGCGGCATCGGCGAACACAGCAAGGAGAAACGGCAGCAAATATTCAATCGCTTGCGATGGTTGGGGGCTGCAATGGATCCTTCCGCAAATGATCAAGCAATGCAGTGTGTCAGCGCCAGAAACAGCGAGGTCGATATTCTCATCATTCCGACCAGCGAGGCGACGACGATCGCGCGCCATTGCTCTGCAAAACTGTCCGGGAGTTAGAAGACCTGCGTCGCCCCCTGCCCCGGTCCCGCTCCACAAGAGCCGCCGTCACCCCGGGGCTGCCGCAAAAAGCTGCAAACGGCAGGCTGCTTTGATTGTGACAAGGTGATAACGGTCGGCGTTTTCTCTCCTTTTGAGGCATAGAAGAGCCGTCCATGTTGAGCGTCATCATCCCCACCGAAGGCGTCGAGCAGCCCGCGGTCGCCACCTTGGCGGCGCTGGTGCCGGGCGCCGCTGCCGGCGTGATCCGCGAGGTACTGCTGGTCGATCGGACCGGCACCGGTGTGATCGAGCGCGTCGCCGATGTCGCAGGCTGCCGCTTTTTGCGGTTCGAGGGATCGCATGCGGCGGCGCTGGCGGCCGGCGCCCGGCAGGCCCGCTCGCCATGGTTGATGTTCCTGCATGCCGGCGCCGTGCTGGACCCGGGCTGGATCGAGGAGACCACGCAATTCATTCACGGCGTCTCGAACAGCGGCCGTCCCCGCGCCGGAATCTTCCGCTACGCTCGATCGCCTTACGCCGAAACCCGCCTGCGCGATGGTTTCAAATTTGTCGCCAGGATGATTGCGGGGCCGTCGGCGGATCAGGGATTGCTGATCGCACGGGACCATTACGAGCGGCTCGGGGGCTATGCGCCGGACGCCCGCCGCTCCGAGGCCAGACTGCTCCGCCAACTCGGCCGCTCCTCGCGCACCCTGCTGCGCAGCCGGATCATGGTGGCCTGAGCCGCGCCGAGATACTTGCCAAAGTCAAATAATTATTTGACAATGGCACCTATCGGAGGTGCGCCATGCCACAGCAGGATTCCGACGGCCAGATATCGGCGGTCCGCAGCTTCAACCGCTTCTACACACGCAAGCTCGGCGTTCTCGACCAGCAGCTGCTGAAAACCCCGTTCTCGCTGAGCGAGGCGCGGGTGTTGTACGAACTCGCCAACGGGGAAAACCTGGCCGCGAAAGAGATCGGGATCGAACTTGGTCTTGATCCAGGGTACCTCAGCCGGATTGTCCAGAATTTCGATGAAAACGGGTTGATCACCCGTAAGCCGCTGCCCTCGGATCGGCGGCAATATCAGCTCAGCCTGACCGCGAAGGGACGTCAGGCGTTCGCGAAGCTCGACCGCAGTTCGCACGACGATGTCGCGGCGATGCTCGCCACGCTGCCACGCGGCGACAGCGAACGGCTGATCGGAGCGATGGCCGTGATCGAGCGGCTGCTCGGCGCGCCCAGCGTTTCACCGCGGCCCGCGATCCTGCGCGGCCTCCGGCCGGGCGACATGGGATGGGTGGTGCAGAGCCATGGCTCACTCTACGCCAGCGAATACGGCTTCGACTCCTCGTTCGAAGGTCTGGTCGCGGAGATCGCGGCAAAATTCCTCAGCTCGTACGACGCCTCGCGGGAACGCTGCTGGATCGCCGACGTCGATGGTGCCCAGGTCGGCTCGATATTTCTCGTCAGGCATACCGACGACGTCGCCAAACTGCGGTTGCTGCTGGTCGATCCGGCCGGACGCGGACAGGGACTTGGCCGGCGGCTGGTCGCCGAATGCGTGGCCTTCGGGCGTCAGTGCGGCTATCGCAAGATCACGCTATGGACCCAGAGCATTCTGGTCGCCGCACGCAGGATTTACCAGGATGCCGGATTCGTGCAGGTCGCCACCGAGCCGCACCGCAGTTTCGGCCAAAGCCTGATCGGCGAGACCTGGGAACGCGAACTGTGACATGGAGGCGTGGCAATGGACCGCGCCGCGTCACCCCGGAACTCATCGCGTACCATACCAGGAGAGCTCATCAGCTGCGCGTCGAGGCGTACCGGAACATGGCGCGCGCATTGTGGGCTTTGCTGATAAAGATCGTGCGGCGGCGTTGATGACGGTCAAGCCGACGCGACAGCGTTAAGTTCGCGGCAGACTGCTTGAATCGCTGCCGCCGTTTCGTCCGGCTGTAGAGTCGGATGAAGGTGCGTTCCCTGCATCCGCCTGACCGGCCACGCGCGACGCAAGGCTTCCTCGGCCGCGTGATCGTAGATCGCTGAAAGCTGAATATAGCCGGCAGGAACGTGGTCCCAAGGAGCAAGATCGATCGCATCGTCGAACCAATTGAGCGTCATGCGTGGCAGACCCATCTCAAAAGATTCGAATGACCTGGGATCAAGGGCAAGGGCGTCAATGCCAACAAGCTGAGCACGACGCCGGTCTTTGACCCACCACTGCGACCAAGGCGGCAGCAGGCCATCTTCATCGGCAAGTCCGGAAATAAATTCGCGAAAAGCCGCCCTGACCGGGGCCGCCGAACCGCTTGCAGGAGGTATATCGCCATCCACAATGATCAATCCGCGAACCGGCATTTTGGTCGCCAGATCAGCGACCAGCGTGCTTGCCGAGCTATGACCAACCAGAAAAGGTTCTTCATCGACGGAAGCCAAGTCTGCAAGGTGATCTGCAAGGTGAGAAGTCCACGCACTCCACGAAGGGGCGCCGCCTAGCCTGGCCAAAACGTCCGGAACGTGAACGCGCGCGCCGGCGGCGCGAAGCCGGTCTGCTGTCGGTGCCCAGCTAGACGCACCAACCAAGGGGCCTGTTACAAGAATAATGTCGGATTGCAAAAGCATCGCCTTCTTTGAATTGTCTGTGCTGCAGAGAAGACGGCGTCGCGCCGGCTAAGCCGACGCACCTTTTGCCTTTGGTCGCCGCAGATGTTCATCCAGCCGCGGCATGATCTCGACGAAGTTGCAGGGCCGCGTGCGGTAATCGAGTTGGGCTGCGAGAATGCCGTCCCAGCCGTCGCGGCAGGCGCCCGGCGATCCCGGCAAACAGAAGATAAACGTGGCCCCCGCGACACCCGCGGTGGCGCGGCTCTGGATCGTCGATGTGCCGATCTTGGCGTGGCTCAGCATGTGGAACGCGATGGAGAAACCATCCATCCGCTTTTCGAACAGCGGCTCGATCGCCTCCGGCGTCACGTCGCGGCCGGTGAAGCCGGTGCCGCCGGTGGTGATGATGGCGTCGATACCGGGATCGGCGATCCATCTTTTGATGATGACGCGGATCGCCTCGACCTCGTCGACGATGATCTCGCGCGCCGCGAGCTTGTGACCGGCCGCGGTGAGCCGCTCCGACAGCGTCGTCCCGGATTTGTCATCCTCCAGCGAGCGCGTGTCGGAAACCGTCAGCACCGCGATGTTGAGCGGCACGAATTGCTTGGACTCGTCAATCGCGGGCATGACCGTGCCTCTTCTCGTCATGCCCGGCCTTGTGCCAGGCATCCATGTCTTCAAAATCTCGCAAAGCAAAAACCTGGACGGCCGGGCATCGGCGAGCGGAAGCGACGCCGTCCTTTGGACGGCTATGCCCGGCCATGACGATCAATGCATCGCAAACCCACCATCACAACGTTCCCGCACCGAAGGTATTGCAGGCCTGCACCGTACCCTGCTGGTAGCCGGTCATGAACCATTGCTTTCTTTGCGCGGCGGAACCGTGGGTGAATGAATCCGGCACCACCCGCCCCGTCGCCTGCCGCTGCAGCGTATCGTCGCCGATCGCGGTGGCCGTGGTCAGCGCCGCATCGATGTCGCCGGCTTCAAGGAAGCCCGGACGCTTCTTCTCCTCGCGGTTGACCCAGACGCCCGACAGGCAATCCGCCTGCAGCTCGACCTTCACCTGCAGCGCATTGGCTTCCGCCTTGCTGCCGGCCTGCTGCTGCATCCGCGTCACGCGCGGCAGGATGCCAAGCAGGTTCTGGATGTGATGCCCGGCTTCATGGGCGATGATATAGGCCGCGGTGAATTTGCAGGCATTGCCCGAACAGCCGTGAAACCGCGTCTCGACCTGACGGAAGAACCCGGTATCGAGAAAGATCTGCTTGTCCGGCGGGCAATAGAACGGCCCCATCGCCGCCTGCGCCATGCCGCAGCGCCCGCCATTGGTGGCGTTGCGAAACAGCACGATGCGCGGACCGGAATAGGATTGACCGCTGGCCTGGAAGATTTCGCTCCAGCGGTCGTCGATCTCGCCGAGGACACCGGAAATCATGCTACCCATCTCGTCGGTCGGCGCACCGGTCTTGGCGGGCGCCGACCGGCGATCGGATTGATAGCTCGGCGACTGCCCGCCGGTGAGAATTTCCGCGCCGCCGATCAGGATGCGCGGATCGATGCCGAAGGCGTAGCCGACGAGACCGAGCACGATCATGGTGCCGATGCCGAGCCCGCCGCCGCCCATCGGAAGACCGAAGCCGCCACCACCGCCACCGCCGCCGCCGCTGTCATCGCGACGGTCATCGATATCGTCGCTGCGGCGGAAGTCATCGTAACGCATGGCGGTTTTTCCTCATTCCGGTCGGCTGGCAGCACGCTCGCCGATACCCAACGCGCCAACCACGTAAAATTTCCATTTCATAAATCAATAACCCGCCCGGCAAAAATTACCTAGCAATCTATGCCTACCAAGTGCGTCGCGATAACCCGGTGTTTACCTCGGCACGTCAAGGTATGGCCAGTCGGTTGTTTAGTCCCGCGTCGCCGACAGCGTCGCCTGAGTCAGAGTATTTGAGTCATGGTTGTGTCGCGTCGCGGGGCGTCTGCAAGGGCGCCCCGCACTCAATTCGAGCCCGATCCGAGTACCCGTATCGTCGTCGGCGATTGCGTCGCCGAGATGTCGAAGCTTCCGGCTGGCTCGGTCGATCTGGTGTTCGCAGATCCGCCGTACAATCTGCAGCTCAAGGGCGATCTCAAGCGTCCCGACGAATCCCACGTCGACGCTGTCAACAACGACTGGGACAAGTTCTCATCCTTCGCCGCCTACGATGATTTCACCCGCGCCTGGCTGCTCGCCTGCCGCCGCATCATGAAACCATCGGCGACGCTGTGGGTGATCGGCTCCTACCACAACATTTTCCGCGTCGGCTCGATCATGCAGGACCTCGGCTTCTGGGTTCTCAATGATATCGTCTGGCGCAAGACCAATCCGATGCCGAATTTCCGCGGCCGCCGCTTCACCAATGCGCATGAGACCATGATCTGGGCCGCGCGCGACGAGAAGGCCAAGGGCTATACCTTCAACTACGAGGCCCTGAAGGCCGCCAATGAGGACGTGCAGGCGCGTTCCGACTGGCTGATCCCGCTGTGCACCGGCGACGAACGCCTCAAGGGCGAAGACGGCAAGAAAGTCCATCCGACCCAGAAACCCGAAGGTCTGCTGGCGCGCGTGCTGCTGTCGTCGTCGAAGCCCGGCGATCTCGTGATCGATCCGTTCAACGGCACCGGCACCACCGGCGCCGTCGCCAAGCGTCTCGGCCGCCGCTATATCGGCTTCGAACGCGATCAGACCTACGCGGCTGCGGCAGAAGCGCGCATCGCCGCCATCGAGCCGCTGCCGGAAGCGACCCTGGCGCCGTTCATGACCGCGCGTGACGCGCCTCGCGTCGCGTTCTCCGAACTGATCGAGCGCGGCATGATCTCGCCCGGCACCAAACTGGTCGATTCCAAAAAGCGCCACGGCGCCCTGGTCCGCGCCGACGGCGCCATCATGCTCGGCGACAAGGTCGGCTCGATCCACCGCATCGGCGCGGTGGCGCAGGGTTCCGGTGCCTGCAACGGCTGGACCTTCTGGCACATCGAAACCAAGAAGGGCCTGCGGCTGATCGATGAGCTGCGCGCCGAAATCCGCTCCGGGATGGCAGTGAGCTGAGATCCGGCGGCCGGTACACCTTTCGTCTTGATTCCACGCAGTCGCGGGGAGTAAACTCGGCGCACGCCATTGATTGCGTCGAGCGATCTGCGATGCGAAGGCAACCTGAAGCACTGCTGCTGTTGTCGCTGCTGCCGATCTTTCTGGTCGGCCTGTTTCCAATGCTGATCTTTGCGTTGTTAGGGTTTGCCGGTCTCGGCCTGCTGGGCATCCTGCTGATCTGCGCCGGCTTGTCCGATGCGTTGGACGCGAACCGCAACTTCAATCAGCAAATTATCGTCGAGGGCTATGCGCGCCGATCCGAACAGGCGATCCACGCGTCAAGTTTGCATTCGGCCATCCGTTCAGCGACCGCCATGAGGGTAGCCGGCGTCGCGCTGATTGTCGCCAGCATATGCGGCTTGCTCTATTCCGGATTGTAGAGCGGCAAGGCGCGCCCGCTGCTCCATGCAATGACGGCACTGCATACCTTGCTCGCGAACTCGTCCCTTGCGCTTTTTGCCGAAATTTGAGCATGGACACCCTGCCCGCGGCAGTGCCGCCGCATTCCGATTTTTGTCGGCAACAAAGGCGAGGGAGATCCCAATGCTCAAATTTTACTTCAACGGCGCGCCGAACCCCAACAAGGTCGCGCTGTTTCTGGAAGAGTCCGGCCTGCCCTATGAACTGGTGCCGGTCGACACCCGCAAGGGCGATCAATTCAAGTCGGAATTTCTCGCGGTCAACCCGAACGGCAAGGTGCCGGCGATCGACGATGACGGCGTGTTCGTCTTCGACAGCAATGCGATCCTGCTTTACCTCGCCGAGAAAACCGGCAAATTCCTGCCCGCCAATACACCCGCCAACCGCGCGCAGTTGCTGTCGTGGCTGATGTTCGTCGCCACCGGCGTCGGCCCGTATTCGGGACAGGCGGTGCATTTCAAGCACCATGCGCCAAGAGATCTCGGAAAGGGCCTCGAATATGCCCACAACCGTTACCAGTTCGAAGCGCAGCGTCATTACGGCATTCTCAACGATCATCTCGCCAAGAGCCGCTATATGGTCGTCGATACCTACACGATCGTCGATATGGCGTTCTGGGGCTGGGCGCGCCTGGCGCCGCACGTGCTCGGCGAAGAAGTGTTCGCAAAATATTCCAACGTGAAGCGGCTGGTCGATGAAATCTCGGCAAGGCCGGCCGCGGCGCGGGCGATCGCGCTGAAGGACAAGTTCGTATTCAAGGCCGAAATGGACGACGAGGCGCGCGGCATCATGTTCCGCCATCTCAAGACCAAAGCGGCCTGATCCGGCCCGGCACAGCAAAACGGCGCCCATCGCGGGCGCCGTTTTCGATTTTCAATCGTCGGTCGCTGCGATCGCCTCGATCTCGATCAACCATCCCGGCCGGGCAAGACGCGTGACGACAACCAGCGTGCTGGCCGGCGGTTTCGCCACATTGACGTAACGGTCGCGGATGGCTCGCAACTTCGGCACCTCGGCCTGGTCCACCTCCGCGACCAGGTAAATGTTCATTTTGACAATGTCGGCCATGGTCGCGCCGGCCGCCTCGAGCGCGAGCTTGAGATTGCCGAACACCTGCTCGACCTGCGCCTCGAAATTGCCCTCGCCTACCAGGTTGCCCGACGCGTCGCTCGAAACCTGACCCGCCAGGTAGATCAGGGTGCCCTTGCTGACCTTGGCGATGTGCGAATAGCCGACCGGCGGCGGCAGCGTCGCCGGGCTCATAAACTCCTTGCTCATATCGATCTCCCCTTTCATTTCAGCCAGAACGGCTTGCCGACTTCATCGGCGATCTCCGCCCGGCAGGTTCCTATATCCTGCAATTCTCGCTCGCTCATGACGGCGAGTTGGCGCCGGACACGGCTGCGCGCGCGCCACGTCCGGACGCGCGCCAGAATGCCCTCGATAAAGGCGAACGTCGAGCTTGAGAGTTTTCGCGATTGAGGCCCATGACCCGGTTTGCCTTCCGCACAGACGTGGCTCAATGCGTCAACCCGCGAGCTTCCGTGCTTCGGGAAATGGCCCGAGCACGCGCTCGACCAGCGCGGAATCGCAGTATTCCTTGATCTCCCTGATCTTGCCGTTCTCGATCCGCCACACCATGCAGTACTGGTTGTCGTAGCGCAGACCGGCCTTGGTCACGTTGTCGCCGCGCGCCTCGACCACGACGTAGTCGCCCTCCGCGATGAAATTAAACGCCAGGGTGCGCGGCCGCACCGCGAAGAACGACCGGAAATGGCCCATCAGACCGTTCTGGATCGCGTCGCGCCCTTTGAACTCATGCGACCACGAATACTGGCCGGTCACGATCCAACTCGCGTCGTCAGCAAGGTTGTCGGCGAATGTCGTGCCGCTCCGGTTGGCGGAATCCGTGTAGACTTGTTCGACTAACTTCTTGTTGGCTGCTGCGCTCATGGCGGCTTCTCCGTTGCTCTGATACCGCCGATCATCGCGGTCCGCACGACATTCTTCCAATCGATAGTCCATATGATATATATTCGGCTGATGAATTTAGCCGCGCTCGACCTCAACCTGCTCGTCGCCCTCGATGCCCTGCTGCTGGAAGCAAATGTCAGCCGCGCCGCGATGCGGATTGGCCTGTCGCAGCCGGCCGCGAGCCACGCGCTGCAGCGGCTGCGCGACATGCTCGGCGATCCCTTGCTGGTTCGTGTCGGCGCGCGAATGGAACTGACGCCGCGGGCTCAGGCGCTGCGCGGGCCGCTGGCGCAAGCGCTCGACCAGGTGCGCGGACTTTTCATTCCGGACGATTTCGATGCCATGCGCAGCGAACGGCGCTTTCGCCTGATGATGCCCGATCTCGCGGTGGAGCTTCTGGTGCCGCCGCTGATGGAGAAGATTACCGCGCTGGCTCCCAACGTCCAGCTCGACATCGTGCCGTGGCGCGGTCCGGCGATCTTCACCGCGGAGTTTGCACGCACGATCGATCTCGTGATCTCGATCGGCGACGCCTTCAAGGGATTTCACCGTCAGCTTCTCTATACCGACCGCGACGCGCTCGCGGTTCGGCGCGGCCACGCCATTGGCGCGAAGCTGAAGCGGCGCGATGTTTTCCTCAATGCGCGGCACGTCGCCGTCGTCATCCGCGGCCAGAACGCCGACCTGATCGACGGCTGGCTGCGGACCAAAGGATTGGAGCGGCGCATCGCGCTGGTCGTGCCCGGCTATATCGAGGCGCTCCATATCGTCGCGCGTACCGAGCTTGTGGCATTCGTCCCCAGCCGCCTGATCGCAGCACTCGCCAAACCATTGTCGCTGACGGCGGTCACGCCGCCGCTCGACCCCGGCATCGACGAACAATTCATGTTCTACCCGACGCGGGCGCAGTTCGATCCCGGATCGATCTGGCTGCGCAAGCTGATGCTGGAGACCGGACGCGGGCTTGATCGGCCGAAGCGGCGGACGGCCTGATGACAATCCTGCGCCGAAGCCATCTTGTTCTCGCAAGACAACTTGCCCGGTTGGGGCGGCATTCGGCGACGGACTTGTTCACGCCCGCCAGAACGGCTTGCTGACCTCATCTGCGATCGACGACCAGCAGGTTCCGATATCCCGCAGCTCACGCTCGCTCCGCGCCGCGAGTTCTCGTCGCGTGCGCGCGCGCCCCCGCCAGATTCGAACGGTGGAGAGAATATTCCGAACCAGGACAACCAGCGGGGCAATCAATGCTCTTGATTGATGGTGGCGTCTCCGCCCGCTCGCCGTGTAGCTGCTCCCCAGGGTTTGGCCCGCGTGATTTGTCACGAAACCCGCTCCTGACGTTGCCCTTCGATATAGACGCTGATGATCGTGTCGTCGGCAGACTGGTGTTCGGGGGCAACCGTAGTGAGCTGGGCTTGAATGCACTTCCACGCCCCGTTCTCGAACAGATACGTGTCGGTGTACATCGTCATGCCGGTGACTTCCTTCCCATCGCGGCGGCGCGTGTGCTTGTTGGTGGCGCGCACAAGCGCAACGTCGCCGATGATGGTGATGAGTTCGTCGCGGACATCCCAGTAAACGATGATTTGGGGATCGAAGGCCGTTGCCCAATATTTCAGATAGGTCACCCGATCCCAGCGCTGGCCCGTGGGCCAGATATTGATGAAGCCGGGATGAAGAATGGCGTCGTGCGAGGGCACGTCGTTGGTCACAAAGTTATGGATGAAGCGCGCGTTCAACGCGCGCAACTCGTTCATCGTCTCGGCTGATTGATGACTGGCCCGGGCAAGCTGCATTTTCATCTCCTGAAATTTGTCACAGTGCCAGTTCGCGGGCTTTCTCCGCGGTCGCGCCGTCCGCGGGGTAAAAGCATTCGATCTTCAATTTCTGCAGCGCGGCGTCTGCCGGCATGGCCAGCGTCGTGAACGTGGAAAAGAAAGCGAGGCGAAAGTCGCCTTTCGCAAGCTGCATTGTCATCACCGGGGACGATGCAGCCGGATTGCAGGGACGGCGCCATTCAGCCGACAGCCCGGGATAGGCCATGATTTCGTCGAGCAGTTGCGCCGCAACACTACTGCCTTGCGCGACCTCGCGATGAAGTATCTGGATCATCTGGCCGGCGAACTCGTTCCAGTTCAAGATGAACTGACGCAGACCTTTTGGATGGAAAACCACGTGCATGGCGTTATCCGCAATGTCGGATTCCATCTCGTACGACTCGTGAAAGACCTTGAACAAACGTCGGGAGGCTTCATTGCGAATCCGGACGTCCCAATGTCCATCGACGACGATCCCGGGGTACGGCTCTTGCTGCCGAAGAATGAAATCGAACGCCTGGCGCACATGCTGCAAATTATCAGCCGCCAGGCCCCGATCGCCATAAGGCGGCACGAAGCCTGCTGCCACGTGCAACGCATTGCGCTCCTCAAGCGGCAGATCGAGCGCACTTCCAAGCAGCTGCACCATCTCGCGGCTCGGTTGCGCGCGTCCGGTTTCCAGAAAACACAGATGCCTGGCCGAGACATTTGCATCGCCTGCCAGTTCGATCTGGGTGAGGCGGCGAACATTTCGCCAATGCTTCAGCAAGCTGCTAAAGTGTCCGGCGGCGACGTCGTGCAAGATCGGATGTTGGACGGTCATGGCAGGCAACCTTAGATGACGAGATCAGAAGGGCAATTACTTCAGAAGTAAGTCGCGGCAGGACGATTGCGGCCATGTTTCGCTGTTGCCGCCTGCCGCCTCCCATGCCATGACGCCATCAATGAGGGTCGTATCATGACCGTTCTTATCGCGGGCGGCGGCATCGGCGGACTGACGCTGGCGCTCAGCCTGCATCAAATCGGCGTTCCCGCCAAAGTATTCGAGAGCGTCTCCGAATTGAAGCCGCTCGGCGTCGGCATCAACCTGCTGCCGCATGCCGTGCGTGAGTTGATCGAACTCGGCCTGCTCAACCGGCTCGATGCGTCTGGCGTGCGCACCAGGGAACTCGCGTATTTTTCCAAACACGGCAAGCCGATCTGGAGCGAGCCCCGCGGCATCGAGGCCGGTTACAAATGGCCGCAATTTTCGATCCATCGCGGCACGCTGCAGCGGATTCTGCTCGACGCCGCGACCGAACGGCTGGGGGCCGAAAACATTCTCACCAGCCATCATCTGTACGGCTGGTCGGAGACCGCGAGCGGTGTCCACGCTGATTTCATCGACAAGGCGACTGGCCAACCGGCGGGCAGCCATGACGGCGCGCTATTGATCGCGGCCGACGGCATTCACTCCGCGATCCGCGAAAAGCTGTATCCGCAGGAGGGTCCGCCGATCTGGAACGGACGCATTCTCTGGCGCGGCATTACCGCCGGCGACGCGTTTCTCTCCGGCCGCACCATGATCATGGCCGGCCACGAAATCCTGAAATTCGTCTGCTACCCGATTTCGAAGGAGGCGGACGCATCAGGAAAATTCTGGATCAACTGGGTCGCCGAGCGGCACATGCCGCCGACCTACCAATGGCGGCGGGAGGATTACAACCGCACGGCCAGGCTGGAGGAATTCCTGCCGTGGTTCACGGATTGGAAATTCGACTGGCTCGACGTGCCCGGCCTGATCCGCAATTGCCCGCATGCCTACGAGTATCCGCTGGTCGATCGCGATCCGATTCCGCAATGGACATTCGGCCTGACTACCCTGATGGGCGACGCCGCGCATCCGATGTATCCGATCGGTTCCAATGGCGCCTCGCAGGCGATCCTCGACGCCCGCGTCATCACCCGCGAAATCCTGGCGCATGGCGCGACCAATGCCGCTCTGGTGGCGTATGAGGCGGAGCGCCGGCCGGCCACGACGGATCTTGTCATGCGCAACCGGCGCAACGGGCCGGAGCAGGTGATGCAACTGGTCGAGGAACGCGCGCCTGATGGATTCAACGTCGTCACCGATGTGCTGTCGCTCAAGGAGCTGGAAGACATCGCCGCCAATTACAAACGCGTTGCCGGCTTTCAGGTCGAAGGCCTCAACGCCAAGCCGCCGCTCGTGGCGATGCCTGCATCAGGCCAGCTTTCCAGCGCGGGATAGCTTCCTTCACCTCTCCGCCGCGCTTTGCGGGAAGAGGTCGCGAGCCTCCAGAGCGGGATGAGATTAGGTTGGGGCCGTGACGACGGATCATTTTTTCTTCTTGTGCCCGGGACGCAAGCCGCACGAGCGCTGCGAGCCGGGCCTATTCTACTTTGCATGGGGTTGTTTTCGCGATTTTGTGTCTGGGCTCCGCGGTGTACCGCCCCATAGCGCGTCGAAGACGCGCGTGAACGCGCTTACGAGCGTGTCGAAGACGCGCGTGAACGCGCTTATGAGGCGCTGCGCTGCGTCCGGGACACGAGATCGTTAGTGCTTCGCGCTCACGGCGAATCGATCCAACTCCAATGCATCATGCTCTAGCGAGATCCAGTTCGAGGCTACTGTCGAACCGCCTTTGCGGTCTCGACCAATCGCGCGCTGGTCGTGGCGGTGGCGAGCACGGTACCGTCCTCGGCGGTTAGCCTCCCCGCCACGAAAGCGATCGTCTTGCCGAGTTGCGTGACATCGGCCTCGCCCGTGATCGGTCCGGGTTTTGCCGGCGCCAAAAAATTGACGGTCATGGTGATGGTCGCGGTGTAGAGCTTCCCTTCGGTCATGACGAACACCGCCGGACCCATGGTGTCATCGAGCATGGCCGAGAGAATCCCGCCCTGGATGAAGCCGGCCGGGTTGCAGAACGCCGGTTTGCCGTCAAAACCAATCCGGACCCAGCCTTCCCTCGGCCGTGCGTCGATCAGGTGCCAGCCGAGCAATATCGACGATGGCGGGGCGGCGAGATGGTCGAGAGCGGTGCTGATCATGGAGACCTCCGGTTAGCCCCATGCTTAGCCCGGGCCTGCTGACAGCGTGGTGTCAGCAGGTGCGCGCACGGCTCCCGCCCGAGCCGCGGCGGTGCGCCGCAGCGCGCTGGCGCACGCTTCATTGCCCCAGCCCATGCGCGACCACCTTGCGCATGACATTCGGCAGCGCTTCATCCACGAGCGTCGCAATCGGCACCCAGCGCATGCCCTGCGGCGGACGTGCGCGCGCCGGAACGGTTGCGGTGTAGACCGCAAGCTCCAGCGGAAAATGCGTGAAGACGTGGGTGACGACGCCTGCCTTGCGATGCCAGCGTGCGGCGCCTTTCAGCGTCGGCGCCTGCTTCAATGCCGCCTTGTCGTCCTGCGCGGCGAGCCAGTCCGAACCCGGCACTTCGGTCATGCCGCCGAGCAGGCCTTTTTCAGGGCGGGTGCGGACCAGGAGTTCATCGCCGCGGGTGACGACGAACGCCGCACCCCGGCGAAGCGCGCCGGTCTTCTTCGCGGCCTTGCGCGGAAAAGTCTCCTGATCGCCATGCGCGCGGCTCACGCAGTCGCCGTTCAGCGGGCACAGCGCGCAGGCCGGTCTTTTTGGCGTGCAGATCGAAGAGCCGAGATCCATCAACGCCTGGGCGCTATCGCCGGCGCGAGACTTCTCGTCGCCGGTGTCGAGCAGCGTGGTCGCCAGTTGCTGGATCAGCGGCTTTGCCTTCGGCAGCGGTTCCTCGACCGCGAACAGCCGCGACACCACGCGCTCGATATTGCCGTCGACCGGCATGGTCCGGCGATCGAACGCAATCGCGGCGATTGCGGCCGCGGTGTAGGGCCCGATCCCCGGCAGCGCGCGCAAGCCTTCCTCGGTGTCCGGAAACACCCCGCCGAGGTCGCGCCGCACCGCGACCGCACAGGCGTGTAGATTGCGCGCCCGCGAATAATAGCCTAGCCCGGCCCACATTCGCAGCACATCGTCGAGCGTGGCGCGACCGAGCGCGTCGATGTCAGGCCAGCGCGCCAGAAACTTCTCGAAATACGGCCCCACCGTTTTGACGCCGGTCTGCTGCAGCATGATTTCCGACAGCCAAACCCGATAGGGATCGGCGCGTTCGCCGGCTGGCGGCCGCCACGGCAGTTTGCGGCGGTGGCGGTCGTACCATGCCAGCAGCAGCGCCGGGCGGGCGGCGCCGTCTTCCGGAACGACCCGCTTCGTTTTCTTGATTGCTATTGATATCGGCACATCTCATTTTAGGAACAGAATCGGGACATGACCAGCTGCCAGGGGATTGCAGACTATAACGCGCTGCGTTATAGTCTCGCATGATCCAGGGCTTTGCCGATTCCGAAGCGGAATTGATCTGGTCCGGACGCCGGAGCCGAAAATTGCCGGCGGACATCCAAAACGTCGCTCTGAGAAAGCTTCGTCTTTTGAATCAGGCTCGGATGCTTGGCGATCTTCGTGTGCCGCCCGGCAATCGCCTCGAAGCACTTAGAGCTCTGCAATCCAGCCTGATGTTTCCGGACAGACTCTTAGAGCTGATCGTCAGGGGCAGCATTCGATCCGGATCAATGATCAATGGCGCATCTGTTTTATATGGGATGAGGGAGGACCGTCACGTGTCGAAATCGTCGACTACCACACCTAGGAGCGGGCTGCTTTCCAATCCACACCCCGGCGAAATCCTGCTCGAAGAGTTCCTTAAACCGATGGGCCTTAGCCAGAATGCGCTGGCGCGTGAGGTTCACGTCGCGCCGCGCCGCATCAACGAGATCGTGCTGGGCAAACGGGATGTCACTGCCGACACCGATCTGCGGCTCGCCCGCTATTTTGGCCTGTCGGAGGGGTTCTTTCTTGGATTGCAGATGGACTATGATCTAATGCAACGGAGGCGCGAAATCGACCGCGACCTTAAAACCATCCGCCCGCGCGCGGCGTAACTTAAGAGTACCGCGCCGAACAGCGGTGATACAGGAAACCATGGCCAAGCCCGGTTGGATCAGCGCCAAGCCGCTTTCCGTCCTGCTCAGCGACGTTTTTTCCGACGCCTACGCCAAGCATGGATTCGCCGCGCGCGAACTGGTCACGCGCTGGGCGGAAATCGCCGGCCCCGAAGTCGCCGCCCATTCCGAGCCCCTGAAAATTCAGTGGCCGCGGCCGGTGGAGGGGCAGCAGCAGGAACCGGCCACGCTGGTGTTGCGGGTGGAGGGCCCGATGGCGCTTGAGATCCAGCACGCCTCCGACGCCATCCTGCAGCGGGTCAACCGCTTCTTCGGCTGGAGCGCGGTCGGCCGGCTGACGCTGCGGCAGGCGCCGCTGTCGCGCCGGAAACCGCCGAAGAGTTCCGGCGCGCCCGACGCCGCAGCGGTGGCGGAAATCGCGGAAACCCTGTCGGCGGTCGAGGACGAGGAATTGCGGGCCGCACTGGCGCGGCTCGGCGCCTCGATCAAGCGAAATTGAGGCTGCCACCGCGTCCGGGTCTAGCGGCCTGCCATTGCCACAATTGTGGTTTCAAGCTAGCGAACTGCCTTCGTTAGGTTCTTTGGGCGTGAACGCGCCAATCCGGGAGCAAGCCCTTGATCATCACGCGCCGCGCCTTCACCGCCGCCCTGTCGCTGACCGGGCTTGCCGCCCTCGCCGGGTTCTCGCCGCTGCGTCTGATCGCCGGGGCGATGGCGCAAAGCGCGTCCGACGTGGCGAAGCCCGTTTCGCTGCCGGACATGGCGCTAGGTCCCGCCAACGCCACGGTGACGATCACCGAATATGCCTCGATGACCTGCCCGCACTGCGCGGCGTTCACCGAGACCGTATTTCCGAAAATCAAATCGGAATTTATCGACAGCGGCAAGATCCGCTTCGTATTCCGCGAATTCCCGCTCGACATCAAGGCGGCGGCGGGTTCGATGCTGGCGCGTTGCATCGCCAAGGACGATTCCGGGAAATATTTCGCGGTCATCGACCTGCTGTTCAAGCAGCAGAACGACTGGGTGACGAAGAACACCACGGAAACGCTGACCCGGATCGGCAAGCAGGCCGGCCTCAGCCAGCAGGCGGTCGAGAACTGCCTCAAGGACCAGGCGCTGCTCGACAAGATCGCCGCCGATCAGAAGTTCGCCAGCGAAGTGCTGAAGGTCAATTCCACACCGACCTTCTTCATCAACGGCGAGATGGTCAAGGGCGAGACCTCGTTCGAGGAATTCGATAAGAAGATCAAGTCGCTCCTCAAGAGCTGATTCGGCGCCCTGGCGGGCCGGAGTCGTATAGTCCCGTAAGCCCTGCAAAAGCCTTGGGAAAAGCCGGCCGCGCCGGTTGCCCTGCGGCCCCGGCCTCGCCATTGTCGCGGCCATCCGAGCCGCAAACCGCGACTCGCCCACACACCGACATTGCCTTCTATGGTATTGTCCCGGCAGAGAGATTCGCGCCCTGCCAACAGAGAATCGTGTCCATGAAACTCACGCGTCTTCGCCTCCATGGTTTCAAGTCCTTTGTCGAACCCACTGACTTCGTGATCGAAACCGGACTGACCGGCGTTGTCGGGCCGAACGGCTGTGGCAAATCGAATCTGGTCGAGGCGTTGCGCTGGGCGATGGGCGAGACCTCGCACAAATCGCTGCGCGCCGCCGACATGGACGCGGTAATCTTTGCCGGTTCCGGCAACCGTCCGTCGCGCAATCACGCCGAAGTGGTGATGACGATCGATAATGCCGATCGTACCGCGCCGGCGGCCGTGAACGACCGGGAGACACTGGAAATCTCGCGCCGGATCGAGCGCGAGGCGGGCTCGGTCTATCGTATCAACGGCCGCGACGTGCGCGCCCGCGACGTGCAGATCCTGTTCGCCGATGCCGCCACCGGTGCGCGTTCGCCGGCGCTGGTGCACCAGGGCAAGATTGGCGAGATCATCCAGGCCAAACCGGAACAACGTCGCCGCGTGCTGGAGGACGCCGCCGGCGTCGCCGGGCTTCATGCCCGCCGCCACGAGGCCGAATTGCGGCTCAAGGCCGCCGAAACCAACCTCACCCGCGTCGAGGACGTGATCGGGCAACTGGCCGGACAGATCGATGGCCTGAAGAAACAGGCGCGGCAGGCGATCCGCTACCGTGAAGTCGCCGCCAAGGTGCGCAAGGCTGAGGCCATGCTGTTCCATCTGCGCTGGCTGGAGGCCAATACCGACGTGGCGGATGCCGCCCGCACCCACGACCTCAGCGTTCGCGACATGGCCGAACGAACCCGCGAACAGGCCGAGGCGGCCCGTATCCAGGCGGTGCGCGCCTCCGAACTGCCGGCGCTGCGCGAGGCCGAAGCCCGCGCCGCCGCCGGGCTGCAGCGGCTCACCAATGCGCGCGAAACGCTCGACCGCGAGGAAGAGCGTGCCAAGGAGCGCGTCGCCGAGCTGGATCGCCGGCTGACGCAGTTTTCGGCCGATATCGCCCGCGAGCAGCAGCAGAGCTCCGACGCGGAGGTGGCGCTGGCGCGGCTCGAGGCCGAAGACACCGAATTGAAGGAAGAGATCAAATCCTCCGTCGAAAAGCGCAGCGGCGTCGATGAACGCGTCTCCGAGGCTGAAGCGACGCTTGCCGCCGCCGAACGCCTGTTCGCCGAGCTGACCACTGTTCTTGCCGACCTCACCGCCAAGCGCAATCAGCTTGAGGCGGGGGTGCACACCCATCGCGACCGGCTGGCGCGGCTCGATCAGGATATCGCCAATGTCGAGACCGAAGAGCAGAAGCTGGCGCAGGAGACCAGCGGCTTAGGCGACCTTGCCGCACTCACGGATTCGATGGAGACCGCGCAGCAGAGTTTGGCGCAATCCGAACTGGCGACGCAGACCAGCGAATTCAACCATGTCGCCGCGCGCCAGAAGCTGGAAGCCGCGCGTGCGCCGCTTAACGAGGCCGACAAGCGCGTGCAGCGGCTCGAGACCGAAGCCCGCACCATCTCGAAACTTGTTAATGGCGAAACCAAGAACCTGTGGCCGCCGATCATCGACGGCGTCACCGTTGCCAAGGGCTATGAGAAAGCGCTTGGCGCCGCATTGGGCGACGATCTCGATGCGCCGGTCGACCCGACGGCCCCGATGCGCTGGACCAATACCGGCGTCACCGAGGGCGACCCTGCGCTGCCCGAGGGGGTGGAGGCACTCGCCGCGCATGTGGAGGCGCCCGCCGAGCTGGCGCGTCGCCTTGCCCAGATCGGCGTCGTCGCCAAGGAGCGCGGCGCGGGACTGGTATCGCAGCTGAAGACCGGCCAGCGACTGGTGTCGCCGGAAGGCGACGTCTGGCGCTGGGACGGGTTCGTCGCCGCCGCCCATGCGCCAACCGGCGCGGCGCGGCGTCTGGCCGAACGCGCGCGGCTCGTCGACATCGAAAACGAGCTTGAGCAGGCCCGCATCGACGCCTTGGCCAAGCGTCAGGCGCTGGAAGCCGCTGACGCCGAACTGAAAGCCGCATCGGCGGCGGAGACCTCCGCGCGCGATGCCTGGCGCGCCGCGCAGCGCGAAGCCGATGCCGCGCGCGAACGTCATGCCAATACCGAGCGCGAGATCAATCGCCACGCCGCGCGCAAGTCGGCGCTGACGGAAGCTCACAGCCGCCTCAACGCCGACCGCGCCGAGGCGCAAGCCGCGCATGAGAGCGCCACCGCGGCGCTGGACGAATTGCCGCCGAGCCTCGACACCGAGACCAGGCTCGCCGCTGTTCGTGCCGACATCGACGGCCACCGCCGCCTCGCGGCGCAGGTTCGGGCCGAAGCGCAGGCATTGGCGCGCGAGGCCGAGCTGGCGGATCGCCGGCTGCAGGCGATTTTGGCCGAGCGGAGCGAATGGCAAAACCGCAAGCAGAGCGCGACTTCGCAGATCGCCACCGTCGAAGCCCGCATCACTGAGGTCACGGCCGAACGGGCCGAGCTTGACAATGCGCCTGAATTGTTCGCGCAAAAGCGCCGCGCGCTGATCGGCGAGATCGAATCCTCCGAAACCGCCCGCCGCGTTGCCGCCGATGCGCTGGCGAGCGCCGAGAGCTTGATGGCCGAAACCGACCGCGCCGCCAAGATTTCGCTCGAGGCGTTGTCGAGCGCGCGCGAAACCACCGCCCGCGCCGAAGAGCGCATGGATGGCGCCAAGCGCCGCCTCGCCGACGTCGAGCGCGAAATCCACGACATGCTGGAAGTCGAGCCGCAAGGCGTCGCCGCGATGGCCGAGATCGAGCCCGGCACGGAGCTGCCGCCGCTCGCGGAGATCGAAGAAAGCCTCGATAAACTGCGCCGCGATCGCGAGCGGCTGGGTGCCGTCAATCTGCGCGCCGAGGAAGAGCTGCGCGAGGTCGAAGCCCAGCACACCTCGCTCACGACGGAGCGTGACGATCTGGTGGAAGCCATCAAGCGGCTGCGCCAGGGTATCCAAAGCCTCAACCGCGAGGCGCGCGAGCGGCTCTTGACCTCGTTCGAAGTCGTCAACGGCCATTTCAAGCGGCTGTTCGTGGAGTTGTTCGGCGGCGGCGAGGCGGCGCTGCACCTGATCGAGAGCGACGATCCGCTCGAGGCCGGGCTTGAAATCATCGCCAAGCCGCCCGGCAAGAAGCCGCAGACGCTGTCGCTGCTGTCAGGCGGCGAGCAGGCCCTGACCGCGCTGGCGCTGATCTTCGCGGTGTTCCTCACCAACCCGTCGCCGATCTGCGTGCTGGACGAAGTCGACGCGCCGCTCGACGATCACAACGTGGAGCGGTTCTGCAACCTGCTGCACGAGATGACCGCTTCAACCGAGACGCGCTTCATCATCATCACGCACAATCCGATCACGATGGCGCGGATGAACCGGCTGTTCGGCGTCACCATGGCCGAACGCGGCGTATCGCAACTGGTGTCGGTCGACCTCGAAGATGCTGTGAAAATCCTCGATCAGCACGTGGCGTGATCTCTCTCTTCCCTTCTCCGCTTGTGGGAGAAGGTGGCGCGGACGAAGTCCGTGCCGGATGAGGGGTCTCTTCAGATCGAGAGACCGTAACCCCTCACCCGTCCGCGATGCTTCGCATCGCGGCCACCCTCTCCCACAAGGGGAGAGGGGAAGAAAACGAAATGACCTCTCCCGACCTTCCAGTCGAACTGAAAGCCGCCCTCGACGCCAGGTTGCAAGGCCTGTCGCGCAACGACGCGGCCGGACGCGCCGCGCTGATCTCGCAGACCTACCGCGATGGCGGCGGCTCCGGAACGATCCGGACGGAAATCGACGCACTGGCTTATGCGCTGGTACGGATGCCCGCGACCTATGCCGCGGTGACCGCAAGTCTGAACGCGCTCCGCGAGATCACGCCTCACTTCGCGCCGGCCAGCCTGCTCGATGTCGGCGCCGGTCCGGGTACCGCGACATGGGCGGCGGCCGAGGCCTTCTCGTCGCTGAAAAGCTTCACGCTGCTGGATGCCAACCACGCCCTGCGCGCACTGGCGCTGGATATTGGCCGCGGCAGCGCGCGCCTGCGCGATATGACATACCAGCGCGGCGACGCCCGCGCCGCGCTGGCTGATGCCGAGGCCGCCGATCTGGTGGTGGCAAGCTATGTGATGGCCGAGGTAAGCGACGCGGAACAAAGCGCGCTCACCGAGCTGATGTGGACAAAAACCCGCGATACGCTGCTGATCGTCGAACCCGGCACACCGGCAGGATGTGCAAGGATCCTCACCGCGCGGCGACAACTGATCGCGTGGGGCGCGCATGTCGCTGCCCCCTGTCCGCACGACGGCGCGTGCCCGCTGACTGCGCCGGACTGGTGTCACTTCACACAACGCCTGCCGCGATCGCGCGCGCACAAACAAATCAAGTCCGCAGAACTTCCCTATGAGGATGAAAAATTCATCTATGTCGCGCTGACGCGCGCGCCGGTCGCGCTGCATCGCGCCCGCGTGCTGGCGCAACCCGTCATCACCAAGATCGCGGTCACCGCAAAACTCTGCACGCCTCACGGCGTTGTGAGCAGCATCGCGCCCCGCCGCGACAAGATCGCCTATGCGCGCTTTCGAAAATACAATTGGGGCGACACCGTTTTCGACATCGGCAACACATCCGCGGAATAATTTTCGGGGCTCCAGCGCTTGTCCTGGTGACACATCCGATGCGGACACACGTCTCACCGGATTGGTTTCGGCGTGAGACCTCACGGACGGTTGAACGTACCCTCCTCCCATAGCGACTAATTCGGACGGCACCCTGATCGGGGCCCCTGACGCGCGCCGATCTTTCGTCTAGGCTGTGCTCATTCGTCGCCTCATCGGGAGTTCTGCCATGTCGACCGGCTGGATCGTTATCGGCGTTATCGTCATTCTCGTGTTTTTCGCGTTTGCGGCCTATAACCGCCTGGTCGCGCTCAGTCAGCGCGTCGGCCAGTCCTTTGCCGACATCGACGTGCAGCTCAAGCAGCGCCACGATTTGATCCCCAACCTGCTCGAGACCGTGAAGGGCTATGCCGCGCACGAGCGCGGCACGCTCGATGACGTGGTGAAGGCCCGCAATGCCGCGATGTCGGCGCAGGGACCGGGACAGGTCGCCGCCGCTGAAAACCAGTTGAGCGGCGCGCTCGGCAAGCTGATCGCGCTGTCCGAGGCCTATCCGGATCTCAAGGCCAACGCCAATTTCCAGCAGCTGGCGAGCGAGTTGTCCGATCTCGAGAACAAGATCGCAGCCAGCCGCCGCTTCTTCAACAACGCCGTCCAGGAATACAATACCGGCATCCAGCAGATGCCCGCCGCGCTGTTCGCCGGCATGTTCGGCTTCACCCGCAAGGACTTCTTCGATCTCGGCGCCACGCGCAGCGAAGTCGAGGCGGTGCCGACGGTGAAATTCTGAGCTGATGATTGCCCCCGCTCGTCATTCCGGGGCGTCGCAACGCGACGAACCCGGAATCTCATCCGACCCACGAATCTCCGGATTCCGGGTTCACGCCGTTGGCGTGCCCCGGAATGACTGTGCTTAGCGGAAGCGCCTCATGGCCGCCTATGGTCTTTACACGCACATCGCATCGAACAGGTTTCGTTCGATGCTGCTGCTCGCCGGGCTGTTCCTGCTGATCTACGTGCTGGTTTACGCCGGCGCGCTGATCGCGGAGGTGGTGATCAATAGCGACGCGTCGGTCGACTATTACCTGGCGGCGGCATCGCGCGACCTGGTGAAGGCTTTTCCTTATGCGACCGGAGCAGCGGCGCTTTGGATCGTGATCGCATATTTCTTCCATCAGTCGATGATCGACGCCGTTACCGGCGGCGAAGACGTCACCCGGCAGCAGCAGCCCCGGCTCTACAATCTCCTGGAAAATCTCTGCATCTCGCGCGGTCTCCCGATGCCGAAACTCAAGGTGATGGACAGCGAGGCATTGAACGCGTTCGCGACCGGGCTCAACCCGCGGCAATATGCCGTCACCGTCACCTCGGGCCTGTTGAAGGCGCTCAACGATCAGGAGATCGAGGCGGTGCTGGGCCACGAGCTCACCCACATCCGCAACGGCGACGTGCAACTGATGGTGATCGCAGTCATCATTGCTGGCGTGGTCGGCTTCTTCGGCGAGCTGTTTTTCCGGATGTTCACCAACCTGCAGTGGAATTCCAGCGGCGGCGGATCGTCCTGGTCGTCTTCCTCTTCGTCCTCGTCCTCATCTTCATCTTCATCCTCTTCCTCAGACCGCGACAGCAAAGGCTCCGGCGGCGCGATCTTTGTCGTCATTCTCGCGGTGGTGCTGATCATGCTGGCCTGGCTGTTGTCGCAGGTGGTGAAGCTGGCGCTGTCGCGGTCGCGCGAGCTGCTGGCCGACGCCGGGTCGGTCGAACTGACGAAGAATCCCGATGCCATGATCTCGGCGCTACGCAAGATCGAGAACCGGGGCGAGCTTCCCGGAGCGACCTCGGCGGTGATGGAGTTATGCGTCGATAACCCGCGCGAGGGTTTTGCCGATCTGTTTGCGACCCATCCTTCGGTGGATTCCCGGGTCCAGGCGCTGGTGAAGTTCGCCGGTGGACACGATCCCGGACGGCTGGCTCTGCCGTCTGACAGGGCTGATGAGTCGGACGAGGGACCCCAGCAACCGGCACCCGCGGACACCGTCCCGCCGCCGCTGCGACGAGGCCCATGGAGCGATGCCGGCCCGTCGCCAGGCCCCTGGGGCAGACATGTCTGAGCATCTGCCCCGCCCCGACCTCCATGCGTTAACGACATCGGAAGGATTAGCCCTAATGGCAGCCTAATAAATTGAATTCTCCCTTGTTTCTGCCATGTTCACGCCCAAAGCAGGGCTTGGGGGCGTTCGGATCGCTCCAGTGGGGTTCAAAGGGCATGATCCAGGGTCGATCCCGGGCTTTCCCGGACAGACGGCCTCCGTTGGTTCTAGGATGATGCCTCAATCAGGAATTGCGCGTAAGGGAAGATCATGGCGAAGCCGGTAGTGATTGTGGTAGGCGCGGATAAGGGCGGGGTCGGCAAGACCACGGTCTCGCGGACCTTGCTTGATTATTTTAGTGCCAACAACGTGCCTACCCGCGCCTTCGACACCGAATCCCCACGCGGCACGCTGAAGCGCTTTCATCCCGAGTTCACCGAGATCGTCGACATGACGACGACTTCGGACCAGATGAAGATCTTCGATACGCTGAATTCGTCAGGACCCTCCGTCACCGTGATCGACGTCCGCGCCGGTCTGTTGTCGCCTTCGCTGGCCGCGTTGCGCGACATCGGCTTCCTCGACGCCGCGAAGTCGGGCCAGATCACCTTTGCCGTGTTCCACATCCTCGGCTCGTCAATCGCCTCGCTGGACGAAATCGCGGAGACCGCGAATTTCATGCAGGGTGCAAAATATTTCCTGGTGAAGAACTTTATCAACAACACCAGCTTCTTCGAGTGGGATCAGGCGACCTACAATTCCTATTTCCACCGCATCAAGGACGCCACCGAGCTCACCATCCCCAAACTCAACGAAATGGCCTATGAGCAGGTCGAAGTCGCCTCGGTGCCGTTCCTCAAATTCGTCGCCAACAAGGGACTCAACGACGAGGCCGCGAACTATTCGTTCGTGCTGCGCGGCTATGTCCGCCACTGGCTGGCCAATGTGTGGAGCGAATTCGATCGCATCAAGCTGACCGACCTCGTCAGTTCCGGCAAAGCGGCCCCGCGCATCTCGGGCGAAAAATAATTGCGCGCGGGATCGCCATTTGGCTGGATTGGGCGGCTAAACTGGTGTGGTGCTTGAGAAGCTCTCTTCATCGCCTGCCGCAAAATCATCCAGAGAACTTCTGAACCAAAACCACACTAGAACCATGGATTTCTAGTGTCTCTTTAAATCTGAAGCTCGCCAAGGGTTCTGCAGCGGGGCCGGCGAATTTTCCGATTCAGGACACTGGTGGATATAGGCCGATGCGCCAGACGTTTGTCTACATCATCTGCTCGCCGCGCCCGCTGGTCGGCAAGACGCTGGTCTCGCGGCTGTTGACCGAATTCCTGTTGTTGAAAAACGGCGAGGTCGTCGCATTCGACATCAATCTGAAAGAGCCATCGCTGCTCGATTATCTGCCCGATATCACCGAGACCGCCGAGATTGACGATACCTACGGAAAAATGGCGCTGATGGACCGCCTGATCGTCAATGACGGGATCGCCAAGGTGATCGATCTCGGTTTTCATGCGTTCGACGAATTCTTCACGATGTCCGAGGAAATCGGATTCATCAAGGAAGCGGCGCGGCGCGGCGTCGCGCCGGTCATCCTGTTCGTCGCGGATACCGACCGCGCCTCGTTGCGCGGCCAGGCCATGCTGCAGGAACAGATCCCCGCCACCGCCATGGTGACCATCGGAAACGATTACGTGCTGCGCGGCGAACTGCCTCCGGGCTTCGGCGCCCACGGACGGATACTTCGCATCGCCGCGCTGCAAGCGTTTCTGAAGAACTATGTCGACCGGCTGACGTTCTCATTCACCGCCTATCTGCGCAGCGAAAAAGATTCATCGAGCGAACTGCATGAATGGATTCGCGAGAATTACATCACCTTTCGCGATCTCGAACTGGACCTGATCGAGCAGAAGAGGTGAAGCTCAACACGTCATTCGGCGTTCGCCGGGACGACGCAGGGGTTCAAAAACCTCAATGCCCCTCGAACGCCATCAACGTTCGCACCGGCACGTCCATCGCCCGCAATTTGGCGGCACCCCCGACGTCCGGCAGGTCGATGATGAAGCAGGCCGCGACCACGTTGGCGCCGATCTGGCGCATCAGCTTGACCGCGCCCTCCGCGGTGCCGCCGGTGGCGATCAGGTCGTCGACCAGGATCACGCGCTCACCGGGAAGAATGGCGTCGGCGTGCATCTCCATTTCGTCGAGGCCATATTCCAGCGAGTAAGCGATGCGCACGGTGGTATGCGGCAGCTTGCCTCGTTTCCGGATCGGCACGAAGCCGGCGGAGACCTGATGCGCCACCGCGCCGCCGAGAATGAAGCCGCGCGCCTCGATGCCCGCCACCTTGTCGATCTTGTTGCCCGCCCACGGTTGCACCAGTTCGTCGACCGCGCGGCGGAACGCGCGCGCGTCACCGAGCAACGTGGTGATATCGCGAAACAGGATCCCAGGCTTCGGGTAATCCGGAATGGTGCGGATGGCGGCCTTCAAATCATATTCAAAAGTCATGGCTGTCTCTTTTCAATTGTCATTCCGGGGCAATGCGAAGCATTGAACCCGGAATCTCGAGATTCCCCGATGTGCATTTGCACATCTGGGGTCTGGCGCTGACCCACCATCCCGAATGACATGCGTCACACTTTGCATTAACTTATCCTCACGCCAAGCCGGAACGCGTTCTCCACGATCCGCAGACCCACTTCGCCGCCAAGCGACATCAGCGATTCCGGGTGGAACTGCACGCCGCCGACCGGCAAGGTCTTGTGCTCGATCGCCATCGCGACGCCGTCCTCGGTGCTCGCGGTCACATTGAGCACATCGGGCATACTGTCGCGCTCGACATAGAGCGAATGGTAACGGCCGATCACAATCTCATTGGGCAGGTTCTGCATCAACCGCCCGCCCCGCACCTGGATTCGCGACGGCCGCCCATGCGCCGGCTGGCCGAGCTGGCCGAGCTGGCCGCCGAAATATTCGCCGATCGCCTGCACGCCGAGGCAGACGCCGAAGATCGGCAGATTCTTATCCAGCGCCGCACCGATCGTCCTGGAGATTGCAAAATCTTCCGGCCGGCCCGGACCCGGCGACAGCACCAGCAAATCCCAGCCGTCCTGCTTCAGCATTTCCTGGGCGTGAATGTGCCGGACCACGGTGACGGTAGCGCCGACCTGACGGAAATAATCCGCCAGCATATGAACAAAACTGTCGTCATGATCGATCAGCAGCACCCGCTTGCCCGAGCCGGTGGCATCCGGCGCAAACGCCGACAGCGGCTTCGGTGGATCGCCGCGCAGCGCCTGAAACAGCGCCGCGGCCTTGACCTGGCATTCGCGGTCCTCGGCGGCCGGGTCTGAGTCGAACAGGCAGGTCGCGCCGACCCGCACTTCGGCAAGGCCGTCCTTCATCCGGATGGTGCGGATAGTCAGCCCGGTATTGATACTGCCGTCGAAATTCACGGCGCCGATCGCGCCGGCATACCAGCGCCGCGACGAACGCTCGTTATCCTCGACGAACTGCATCGCCCACAATTTCGGCGCGCCGGTCACCGTCACCGCCCAGGCGTGGGTGAGGAATGCATCGAGCGAGTCGAAGCCCGGCCGCAAAATGCCTTCGACATGATCGACGGTGTGAAACAGTTTCGAGTAGGTCTCGATCTGCCGCCGCGCAAGGACCTTGATGGTGCCGGGCACGCAGACCCGCGCCTTGTCGTTGCGGTCGACGTCGGTGCACATATTGAGTTCGAATTCGTCTTTCTCGGAATTCAGCAATTGCCGGATCTGTTCGGCATCGCCGATCGCATCGACGCCGCGCGCGATGGTACCGGAGATCGGACAAGTCTCGACTCGCCGGCCGTCAGAACGGACGAACATCTCCGGCGACGCCGCCACCAGGAATTCGCCGTCTCCCAGATTCATCAGGGCGCCGTAGGGCGACGGATTGATCCGGCACAGCCGCTGGAACACTTCCGCCGGCGAGCGCTCGCAGGGTTCGGCGAACAGCTGACCCGGCACCGCCTCGAACAGATCGCCGCGCGCGAACGCCGCACGCGCGGTTTCGACCGTGGCCTGATATTCGCCGGGCCCGTGATCGGAAAATCCCTGCCGCGGCGTTTTGGCGTAGCCGCTTTCCGGCGTCTCGCGTGGCAGCCCCTCTGACGACTTCCCCTTCCAGGAAAAGTCATAGCTCAGCACCACGCCACGCCCGGTGGCGCGGTCATAAGCCAACAGGCGATCCGGCACGTAAAGCACGATATCGCGCTGGTCATTCTCGCGCGCGCGCTTCTGCACGAGATCCTCGATCTGGAACACCAGATCGTAGGCAAACGCCCCGAACAGGCCGAGCAGCGGATCGTCATTGGCACCGAGCGCCGCGACGAGATCGCGCACCAGTGACATCACGCTGGCACGGCGGGTGCGCTGGTCTTCATCGACCGGCGCCGCGCCACGCACGATATGACCGGCGAGCCGCGTTGCGTTGCTCTCGGTGATGACGACGCAAGGCTCGCGCAGCGTATCGCCGAGGAACGCGATCAGCACCTCGCCGCGCGCGTTCAGCGCTTGCAGCGAAAAGTTGGCTCCGGTGGTTTCCAGCCGCAACGGCGGATCGGAAAAGCCGAGATCGAAACTCTCATAGCGGCCCGGCACCGTGGTGCCCGACGACAACACCACGCCGCGGCGGCGATCGAGCAGATCGATCAGGTCGTCAAGCCGGCTGGCGCCGCCGGTAAATTGCTCCACCGAGCGCGATACTTCCAGGCCGCCATGGGTGCGATATTGGCTGCGGGCCGGCAGTGAGAACGCTGTCCTGTTCATGTGATCCTCTTACGAAACTTGCCGAGGGAACGCCACACAGGACAAACGAAAAGGCCGTCGCACTGCGATGACGGCCTCTAACGATTGAAGAAAATAAAATCGCACCGGCCACCTTTAGAAGGTGGGCCACCAGAGACGGGTTTTGCGGACGGCGGTGCTCATGGGCCACGTAAACACCATGGCGGGGCCGTTACGTCAAGGGATGATCGCCGTGAACACCTCCAGGGGTTGTCGGTTTCGGCCACATCTTTTGGTGCTCAAACGAGCAAAATATGGATAGATTCAGCCCAAGATCACTAAAAAAGCGGGAGGCGCGCAATGGCTGTGCAGGCTCTGGGATATGCCGGGTTCGGATCGGCCGCGCTCGACGACTGGCGGCAGTTCGGAACCGGACTGGTCGGCCTGCAGGCGGTGGAGCGCAGCCCGTCGCTGCTGGCATTCCGGATGGACGACAGGAAGCAGCGCATCGTCATCGACCGCTCGATGCCGGACGGCGCGCGTTTCTTTGGCTGGGAGGTTGCCGACGCGGCGGCGCTGGACGCGCTCGCGTCGCGGCTGGAAAAGGCCGAGGTTGATGTTACCGCCGAACCGCAGGCGCTCGCTGACAACAGGCGTGTTCGCAGCCTGATTTCGTTTCGCGATCCGGCCGGCAATCGTCTGGAGGTATTTTACGGCGCGGAAACCGACGACACGCCGTTCAGTCCGGGCCGTTCAGTTTCCGGTTTCCGCACCGGCCCGCTCGGCCTTGGCCACGCCGTGCTGACGGTCGAAAACATCGACGCGGTGATGCCGTTCTACGTCGACCTGCTCGGCTTCGGGCTTTCCGACTACATGCAAAAGCCGTTTCGCGCCTACTTCTTTCACGTCAACGCGCGGCATCACAGCCTCGCGCTGATCGAGACCGGCCGCAACGGCATGCATCATCTGATGGTGGAGCTGTTTTCGCTCGACGATGTCGGCCAGTCCTACGATGTCGCTCTGAGCCAGCAGGAGCGCGTCAGCGTCACCCTCGGCCGTCATACCAACGACCTCATGACGTCGTTTTACGCCAAGACGCCGTCGTCATTCATGGTCGAGTGCGGCTGGGGCGGCCGCGAGATCGATCCCGCGACATGGCAGCCGTTCGAATTACAGGACGGTCCGAGCCTGTGGGGACATGAACGCGTCTGGCTGCCGCCATCCGACCGCGAAGTGGCGCGCGAAATGCGGATGCGCGCGGCGGCCTCCGGCCTGCGTGCGCCGGTGCAGGTCATGGACGGCAATTACCAACTGATGCCGGGGACGTGTCCGTGGTGGGATGGGGTGAGCAAGGATTGACGACCATACGACACGTGTCGTCCCGGCGAACGCCGGGACCCATAACCACAGGCGTTCATGGTTTCGGGAAGTCGTCGAACAGCACTTTCTAAAACGATGGAAGGCGGCGTATGGGCCCCGGCGTTCGCCGGGGCGACGGCACGGCGTCACCCCAAATGCTTCTTGAAGAACTCCGTGGCGCGGCCCCAGGCCAGTTCTGCTGCCGCGCGGTCGTGCACGGATTGCCGCTGCTCGTTGACGAAGGCGTGCTCGGCGTCATAGCGAAACAGCTCGAGCGATTTGCCGGCGGCCTTCATCGCCTGCTCGAAGCCATCGACCAATTGCGGCGTGCACCAGTCGTCCTTGTTGGCGAAATGCGCTTGAAGGGGAATCTTGATGTCGGCCGGCTTTGCCGCCGCCTCCGGCGGAATACCGTAGAACACTACGCCCGCGGTCAGTTCGGGAATCCTGGCGGCGCCGATGATGGTCACTGCGCCGCCGAGACAGAAACCGGTCAGGCCGACCTTGGCGCCGTTCCTGGCGAGATATTGCGCGGCGCCACGCACAGTCTGGGTGGTGGCGTCGATGAAATCCAGCGAATTCATTTCCTTGCCGGCGGCGTCGGTGTCGTGATACGGCACCACCTTGCCGTTGTAGAGATCAGGCGCCAGCGCGTCGAATCCGGCCACCGCGAAGCGGTCGCACAGGCCCTTGATCTGCTCGGAAAGTCCCCACCACTCCTGGATCACCACCACGCCCGCCGCGTTGCCGCGCGCGCCGTTGGCGAGATAGCCGCCGGCGTCCTTGCCGTCCGGACGCTTGAACGAGATGCTGGTACCCATGGGTTCCTCCGATGATTTCTTGAGGGGCCGATTGGCGGTTATTTTGTCTGCTGTGCGGTCAGGAAGCAATCGCGCTCAGCCATTCCGGGATGGTGCGCAAGCAGACCTCAGATGTGCAATTGCACATCGGGGAATCTCGGGATTCCGGGTTCGATGCTGCGCATCGCCCCGGAATGACGTCTATCAAGCCAACAAAAAAGCCCCCGCAGGGGCTTTTTCCAATTCACATCATCGGCACGCGCGCTCAATGCGCGTCGGCCCAGACCCTCTTCTTGGTGAAATACATCAGCCCCGTGAATATGATCAGGAACACGAACACCTGCATCCCCAGCCGCTTGCGTTCCTCCATATGCGGCTCCGCGGTCCACATCAGGAACGTGGTGACATCCTTGGAATATTGCGCGACTGTCGCCGGCGAGCCATCGTCAAACGTCACCTGGCCGTCGCTCAGCGGCTTCGGCATCTTGATGGCGTGGCCCGGGAAATATTTGTTGTAATACGCGCCCTCGGGAATGCTGACGCCCGCGGGCGGTTTTTCTTCATAGCCCTGCAGGATCGCATCGACGTAGTTCGGGCCCTGCTCCTGAAACTGCGTGAAAAAGTCGAACACGAATTTCGGGAAACCGCGCTCGTAGGAGCGCGCCTTGGTGATCAGCGACAGGTCGGGAGGCAATCCGCCGCCATTGGCTGCCCGCGCGGCCTGCTCGTTGGGGAATGGCGAGGGGAAATAATCCGCGGGCCGGCCGGGCCGCTCGAACATCTCGCCCTGATCGTTCGGGCCGTCCTTGATCTTGTAGTCGGATGCGAAGGCGGCTGCCTGCGCTACCGAATATCCCGGACCGCCGGCGTCAGCGAGATTGCGGAACGCGATGTACGACAGGCCGTGACAGGCCGAGCAGACCTCCTTGTAGACTTTCAGTCCGCGCTGCAACGACCCGCGATCGAACTTGCCGAACGGACCGGAGAACGACCATTTCTGCGATGGCGGCACTTCCTCATGATCCGCAGCCCGGGCGTTTTGCGCGCTGCCGGCGAACAGCGCACCTGCGACCGCAAGTGCGATCGCCGTGGATACCATCGGCGTCGATCTGCTGCCGGTTTTCGCCAGCACGTCGTCGGCGATCGAGTTCGGAATGCTCCTCGGCCTTTCGATCCGGCTCAGAAGCGGCAACAGGATCAGGAAATAGGCGAAGTAGCAGAAGGTCAGGACGCGCCCGGCGATGACGTAAATGCCTTCGGGCGGCTTGCCGCCAAGCCAGCCCAGCAGCAAGCAGACGATGACGAAGATCCAGAAAAACTGCTTCGCCAGCGGGCGATATTTGGACGATTTCGTCTTCGCGGTATCGAGCCATGGCAGGAATGCCAGCACCAGGATCGCCGAGAACATCGCGGTCACGCCGGCGAGCTTGTTCGGGATGCTGCGCAGGATCGCGTAGAACGGCAGGTAGTACCACTCCGGCACGATATGCGCAGGCGTGACGCCGGGGTTGGCGGGGATGTAGTTGTCGGCATCGCCGAGATAGTTCGGCATATAGAAGATGAACCACGCGAAGAACAGCATGAAGCAGGAGACGCCGAACGCATCCTTGATGGTCGCGTAGGGCGTGAACGGCACGGTGTCCTTTTCCGTCTTCGCTTCGACGCCGGCCGGATTGTTCTGACCGGCGACATGCAGCGCCCAGATGTGCAGCACCACGACGCCGGCGATCACGAACGGCAGCAGGTAATGCAGCGAGAAGAAGCGATTCAACGTCGGATTGCCGACGGAATAGCCGCCCCACAGCAGGGTCACGATGCTCTCGCCGAAATAGGGAACGGCGGAGAACAAATTGGTGATGACGGTGGCGCCCCAGAAGCTCATCTGGCCCCACGGCAGCACGTAGCCCATGAAGCCCGTTGCCATCATCAGGAGGTAGATGATGACGCCGAGAATCCAGAGGATTTCGCGCGGCTCCTTGTATGACCCGTAATACAGGCCGCGGAACATGTGGATGTATACTGCGAGAAAGAACATCGACGCGCCGCTGGCGTGGATATTGCGCAGCAGCCAGCCGTAGTTCACGTCACGCACGATGCTTTCGACCGACTTGAAGGCCATGGTGGCCTCCGGCGTGTAATGCATCGCCAGGATCACGCCGGTGAGGATCTGCACCCCGAGCATCATCGACAGGATGGCACCGAAGGTCCACCAGTAGTTCAGGTTGCGCGGCGTCGGATAGGCCACGAACGAGGAATGCATAAGTCCCAAGATCGGGAGACGCCGCTCAATCCACTTCAAGGCGGAATTGGTCGGCTGGTAGTCGGATGGTCCGCTCATGATGCGATCCTGAGGAAGTAAAACGAAGCGAGAGGCTTAAAGTCGCGGATATCAGATCCGAGGCTCAGCCAATCTGGATTTTGCTGTCGGAAACGAATTGATAGGGCGGCACCGGCAGATTGGCCGGCGCAGGCCCCTGGCGAACGCGACCTGAGGAGTCGTATTGCGAGCCGTGGCAGGGGCAAAAGAAGCCGTCGTAATTGCCTTCATGAGCGATCGGGATGCAGCCGAGGTGGGTGCAGATGCCGATCACGACCAGCCACTGGTCGTGGCCTTCCTTGACCCGGGCCTGATCGGTCTGCGGATCGGGAAGGCTCGAGACGGGCACGCTGCGGGCCTCGTCGATCTGCTTCTTGGTACGGTGGCTGATGTAGATCGGCTTGCCCCGCCAGAACACCTTGATGTCCTGTCCTTCGGCGATCGGCGCCAGATCGACTTCGATCGGCGCGCCTGCCGCAATGGTCGAGGCGTCCGGATTCATTTGGGAAACGAAAGGCCAGAGTGCGGCCACTCCGCCCACCGCAGCGGCGGCTCCCGTTGCGACAAAGAGGAAATCACGGCGTGTCGAATCCACCGAAGACGCTGTCGTCACGATTCCAAACCCTTTCTTAGCTGCAGCCGGTGGAACCGCCCCAGGCAACATACAGAGGAACCGGAGGAGGCTGCCGGCGCCCGCGACCCCCGCGGCGGCAGAAAGACCACTTCTCCCAGCCAAACGGGCGGAACAAGCAGTCCAGAATCGTTCTATTGGCACCCTTGCCGGAAGAGCGCAAGCCCGCTATCGGCTCGCAAGCGTGCAATGCACTAAATCAGCGCCGAGCGATGTTTTATTCAGACATTTCATGGGGGCCCCAAGGGCTATCACCGAATGCAGATTGCGCTTTTCCAGCCCGACATTCCCCAGAACACCGGGACGATTCTTCGTCTCTGCGCGTGTCTGAATGTGGCTGCCCATATCATCGAGCCTGCGGGTTTTCCGGTGTCCGACCGGCACTTCCGCCGGGCCGGCATGGACTATCTCGACCAGGTAACCATCACGCGACACGACTCGTGGCCAAAATTCGAACAGTGGCGTAACGACAAGGGTTACCGGCTGATCCTGTTCACAACCAAGGGTGTCAGTCCTTATCTTGACTACCGCTACGGCGCGACCGACATCCTTATGTTCGGGCGCGAGTCCGCAGGGGTCCCCGACGAGGTCGTCGCCAAAGCCGACGCGCGGCTGGTGATCCCGATCGAGCCGGGCTTGCGCTCGCTCAATGTCGCGATGGCTGTGGCGATGGCATTGGGTGAGGCGCTGCGGCAAACCAGTTCCGCATTTGGGGAGACGGCAGGTTGAGTTACGCGGTCAAGGAAATCTTTCTGACCTTGCAGGGCGAAGGCGCACACGCCGGCCGCGCGGCGGTGTTTTGCCGGTTCTCCGGCTGCAATCTCTGGAGCGGCCGCGAGCAGGACCGCGCCACGGCGACGTGCCGGTTTTGCGACACCGATTTTGTCGGAACCGACGGCACGCTGGGCGGCCGCTATGCCTCGGCCGCGGAGCTCGCCGATACCATAGCCGCGCAGTGGACCGGAACCGGCGTAAACCGTTACGCGGTATTGACCGGCGGCGAGCCATTGCTGCAGGTGGACAAGGTCCTCATCGATGCGCTGCATACCCGTGGTTTCGAAATCGGCGTCGAGACCAATGGGACGATCGAGCCGCCCGAGGGCATGGACTGGATTTGCGTCAGCCCCAAAGCCGGCGCTGACCTCGTGATACGGCGAGGTCATGAACTCAAGCTGGTTTATCCGCAGGCGGATGCAGCGCCCGAGGCCTTTGTCGATCTTGCCTTCGAGCGCTTCTCGCTGCAGCCGATGGACGGACCCGATGTGATCGAGAACACCGCGCGCGCGGTCGACTATTGTCTGCGCCATCCGCAATGGCGGCTCAGCCTGCAGACCCACAAAGCGCTCGGTATCAGATAGAAATTGGAATCTTAAGATGTGGGAATTGACGAAATCGTTCCGCTTCGAGGCCGCGCATGCGCTGCCGGGAACGACGCTGGGTGCGGCAAGCGAGGAAATTCACGGCCACTCGTTCCGCGCCGAGGTAACCGTGCGCGGCATGCCCGATCCCGCGACAGGCATGGTGCTGGACCTCGGCCTGCTCGAACGAAGCATGGACGAGGTGCGGAAAATGCTCGATCACAAATTGCTCAACAACGTCGACGCGCTCGGACCGCCGACGCTGGAGAACCTTTCGCGCTTTATCTGGGAGCGGGTCGAGCGGACGGGGCGGATCACGCGGGTGAGCGTGCACCGTGACAGCTGCAACGAGAGTTGCAGCTATTTCGGCCCGCAGGGCTGAGCGTTTTCACGCGAAGTGGGTACCGGTTCGCGTAAAGAAAACGCGTCAAACGAAGGTGGATCGGCAGATGGACATGTCCATTATCGAAGACCGCAAGACCCGCGCGCGGAGCTGGTTTGAACGCTTGCGTGATGACATTTGTTCGGCCTTTGAGAAACTGGAAGACGATGCGCCGGCATCGCTCTATCCTGGGGCCTCGGGGCGCTTTGTGCGCACGCCCTGGGACCGCACCGACCATACCGGCGGGCCCGGCGGCGGCGGCATGATGTCGGTGATGCGCGGACGGCTGTTCGAGAAGGTCGGCGTCCATTGCTCGACGGTGCACGGCGAATTCGCGCCCGAGTTTCGCGCGCAAATTCCCGGCGCCGCCGATGATCCCGCCTTCTGGGCGTCGGGCATTTCGGTGATCGCGCATATGCGCAATCCGAACGTGCCGGCGGTGCACATGAACACCCGCTTCGTCGTCACCACCAAAGCGTGGTTCGGCGGCGGCGCGGATCTGACGCCGGTGCTCGACCGGCGACGAAGCCAGGAAGACGCCGACGCGATTGCTTTTCATGCGGCGATGAAGGCCGCATGTGACGGGCACAACGGCGTCGCCGACTACGACAAATACAAGAAATGGTGCGACGAGTATTTCTATCTGCCGCATCGCAAGGAAGCGCGCGGCATCGGCGGCATGTTCTACGACTGGCATGACAGCGGCGACCGGGATGCCGACCTCGCCTTCACTCAGGAAGTCGGCCGCGCATTCCTGAAAATCTATCCCGAACTGGTCAGGCGCAATTTCGATGCGCCGTGGAACGCCGAAGACCGCGAAGAGCAGCTGATCCGGCGCGGTCGTTACGTTGAATTCAATCTGCTCTACGACCGCGGCACCATCTTCGGACTGAAGACCGGCGGCAATGTGGATTCCATCCTGTCGTCGATGCCGCCTGAAGTGAAGTGGCCGTAAGCCATGACACAGCTACCCCGCGCGATGCTGATCGACATGGACGAGACCATCCTGTCGGCCTATGGCCGCCCCGAGATTGCCTGGAACAGCGTCACGGCGGAATTTGCCGGCGAATTTGCGCCGCTGTCGCCGCAACAGGTCACCGCGGCGATCGTCGATTCCGCGCGCAGGTTCTGGGCGACGGCGGAAGCAGGATGGCGATTGAAACTCGCCGAAGCAAGGCACGTGGTCGTCAGGGATGGTTTTGCCATGCTTGCCGCCGCTGGCCAGACCGCCCTCTCCCATGATCTTGCAATACGGCTTGCCGACCGCTTCACCGCCTATCGCGAAGAGCAGATGTTCGTCTTCCCGGGCGCGCATGATGCCATCGATGCCCTGAAAGCGCTCGGCGTGAAGCTGGCGCTGGTGACCAACGGCGCAGCCGGAATCCAGCGCGCCAAGATCGAGCGCTTTGCACTGACGCACCGGTTCGATCATATCCAGATCGAGGGCGAGCATGGCTTCGGCAAACCGGACGAGCGCGCCTACCAGCATGCCATGCAGGCGCTCGGCGTAACGGCACCCGAGACCTGGATGATCGGTGACAATCTGGAATGGGAAATCGAAGTGCCGCAGCGCCTTGGTATCTATGCCATCTGGATCGATGCACACGGCGAAGGCCTGCCCGCGGAATCCACCGTCAAGCCCGATCGCATCATCCGCTCGCTGACAGAACTGCTGCCTGCCTAGCGCGCTCGAGCGGGATGAGATTAGGTCGGGGCCGTGACGACGGACCATTTTTCTTCTCGTGCCCCGGACGCAAGCCGCACGAGCGCTGCGAGCCGGGGCCCATTCTACTTTGCATGGGGTTGTTTTCGCGATTTTGTGTCTGGGCTCCCGCGGTGTACCGCCGAAGAGGCGCTGCGCTGCGTCCGGGACACGAGATCGTTAGTGCTTCGCGCTCACGGCGAATCGATCCAACTCCAATGCATCACGCGCTAGCGGCTGCGGGCGGGCGTTCAAAATCCGGCTGTTGCTTTTTTGTCATTGCCGTCAGCAATCGGACCACTGTCGGGCAGAATGTTTCGGCCGGACACAGGCCGGACACAGAAGCCGGCGATCATCCTGGAGCGATAGTGGCGATGACGGTCTGTCACGACAGATCGATAGCCTAGCCATCGCGTCAATCAACTTGGGGAAAGAAATCATGGACTTGAAGCCGGGCGATGTTGTCATTCTGAAATCCGGGGGTCATTCAATGACCGTGGCGGAAGTCAAGGACGGCGCCATCGCATGCGTCTGGATGGGCGGAGAAGGCGATCTGTTTCGCGAAACGCTTTCATTAGCCGTGCTCGAGCAGGTCGAAGTCGAGGATTCGGACGACGAAGAGGAAGACGAAGAAGAGGACGAGGAAGAGGTCGCATGACTTCGCTTGCGATGCCGCCGAAGCTTGGGCCCGGCGGCATCGCTTTTTCGGTAAGTTCGTTCAATGAAGGGATCGCGCCGCTTCGACAATCATGACCGTCCCGCCCGCGATCACAGCGACATCGAGGATCGCGGCGTGAACATGCACCGGCATGCGCTCGACAAAGGCGCGGGCGAGAAACGCCCCGGGCAGCGCGATTGCGCCGATCAGAACGGCAAAGGCGAGCACTTGCGCGGTGACCACGCCTGCCAGACCGAATACTGAAATCTTGATGATGCTGGTGGCGACCGAGATCACGGCATCGGTGGCGATCACGGCCGCGCCCTCGAGGCCGGCCGCCATCAGGAGCGACAGCAGAATGACGCCCGAACCCGAGGTGCCACCAACCACGACGCCGTAGCCCACCGAGCCCGCGGCCAGCCCGGTGTCACTGATTTTGATATCGCGGCGTTTGAGCAGACGGCGCATCGGCACGCTCGATATCAGCATGGCGCCGATCACCAGCGCGGCGCCGGCGTTTGTCAGCCGGGTATAGCCGTACGCGCCGAGCGCTGTCGTCAATGCGGCCGCCGCGATCACGATTCCCGCGCGGCGACGGTCGGCATAGCGGAGATAGGCGGCGAAACGGCTGGTGTTGGTAAAGATCGAGGAGATGGCAATGATCGGCACCACCGGTTCGGCGCCGATCAGGGGCACCAGAACCAGCGGCATCAGCGCGCCGGTGCCGTAGCCCGCCAACCCGCCGACAACAGAGGCAAACAGCGCGACGCACGCCACCAGCAGGAGTTGGCTCGCGGAAATATCGGCGAAGCCGGAAACGATGGTCACGGCCGATGGTCGCGGCTGAAACGGGTGACGGTCTGGTCGGCGATGGCCTTGAGCGCAGGCTCATCCAGAGGGAAATCCGCCGCCAGCCACGCGTCTTCGGCCAGCGCGAGCACCTGCCCGAGCGCGGGACCTTCGGCAATTCCGCGCGCGATGAAATCGGCTGCCTTCAGCGGAAATTTCGGCGCACTCCAGCGCTGCGGCAAGGTGGCGAGTTCGCGCCAATGCGCAGAATTGGTGCCCGCTCCTGCCCGCGCCCACGCCAACATCAGCCGGTCGCGGTAACGCTCCTCGCCGAGCCGGTAGAGCCGTCGCCGTGCGATCGCCTCGTCCATGCCGGCGAGCCGCCACCAGCGATGGCCCATGGAATCGAGCGCCTTTGTTTCGGCATTGGTCAGCCGCAAGCGCGTCGCAAGCCGCCTGGCATCCTCGGTGACGGCGACCGCCAGCGCGCCGAGGCGGCGAACCGCGCTCGGTTCAAGTCCAAGCAGGCGCTCCGCCGATATCATGGCTGCAAACGGTCCTGTATAGGCGACACCGCCGAAAATCGGCAGCAGTAACCCGCCATCCGCCATCGCCGCTACCACGCCGGGCGCGCCTTCCGCGACCATCAGTTTCAGCATTTCCATGCGCACGCGTTCGGCGGAGAGGGTCGTAAGGCCTGCTCGCGCCCCGATGCAGGCAAGGTATCCGGCGCGATCGAGTTCGCCGGCGCCATAGGCGGCGTGAATGCGGAAAAACCTGAGGATGCGCAGATAGTCTTCGGCGATGCGCTGATTCGGATCGCCGATGAAGCGCACACGTTTTGCGAAGATATCATCCAACCCGCCGACATGGTCATGCACGATTCCATCGGCGTCAACGGACAGGCCGTTGATGGTGAAGTCGCGCCGCTCCGCATCGCGAACCCAATCGCGCCCGAACGCGACCTTTGCCTTGCGGCCGAACGTCTCGGTATCCTCGCGCAAGGTGGTGACCTCAAACGGCTGCGCATCGACGACCAGCGTCACCGTGCCATGTTCGATGCCGGTCGGCACGCTCTTGATGCCGGCCGCCTTGGCGCGGCGGATCACTTCATCGGGCACGGCGGTGGTCGCGATATCGATATCGCCGGTCGGAATCTTCAAGAGCGCGTTGCGAACCGCGCCGCCGACCACCCGCGCCTCCTCGCCGTTACCGTTCAGCAATTCGAGCACGCGGGCGGCCGGACCGGATCTGAGCCACGGCGCGTCGTCGAGTACGCGCGCGTTGGTCATTTTTCAACTCCGGGAACGAACTTGCCGTTCTCGATATGCGCGGGGATGTAAGTCGAATTCGGCGGCGCGCCGGAAAAATGCGCGAGCAAAATAAAGCTGAGCACCACGAGCAGCAATGAACCGAGCACCAGTTTGGCAATGATATGCACCGGCCATGATGACTGAATCAACAATCCGGAGCGTGTCGCGATCAAAAACAGCGCATAGACCGCGAACGGGATCAGGAAAACTCCGATCTCGGTTAAAGCCGGCCGGATCATGGCAGGCAGATCCGCTCATACAGCACGCGCAGAATTCCCGCGGTCGCGCCCCAGATATAGCGCTCCTCGAACGGCATGGCGTAGTACGAACGCTCCATGCCGCGGAATTCCTTGCTGTGCACCTGATGGTTTACAGGGTCCATCAGGAACGCGAGCGGGACCTCGAACGCATCGTCGACTTCGGCTTCGTTGATGCGCAGCTTGAAGCCCGGTTTCACCCGCGCAACCGTCGGCAGGATGCGATATCCGAACCCGGTTGCGTACAGATCGAGATAGCCGATCGGATCGATGAATTCCCTGGAAAGGCCGATCTCCTCCTCGGCCTCACGTATCGCCGCCTCGAGCGGCGAGGCGTCGGTCGCATCGATCTTGCCGCCGGGGAAGGAGATCTGGCCGGCGTGATCGTTGAGATGCGCCGAGCGCTGGGTCAACAGCACGGTGGGTTGCGCATGCTCCACCACCGGGATCAGCACCGCGGCTGGGCGGATCGGCTGTTCGCGGGCGATGATCTGCAGCATTCGATCGGTACCCTCGTCGCCGCTCGGGGGAACCACGCTGGCGTCGGTCAGCCCTGCGGGAATGTCGAAGCGCAGCCGCGCACGGGCCCGGTCGAAGAACTCCACTGAGCCGATCGCGGCAGGCTCGGTCTTCAGCATCGGCTCGTTCAAAGCGCGCCCCTCACCTGCTCCGCATCGGCCATCGCAAAGAATTCGCCGGCCGACGCGATCCCGAACATTGGACGACCATCGACCACTCGCTCCTCGCCCATGTCAACCAGATCATAATAAAGCGCCCGCGTGACCTTGGCCCACAGGTCGGCGCGGACGTGAAGATAGGGAGTGAGGCCGCCGTCGGCCGCGGCCTCGAATCGCAGCCGGTGCCCGGAATCGCATGGCACCCAGTCGTCGACATTGGTGCGGAAGCGCAGCAGCCGGCCTCGATCATCCGTTTCCTTGAGCATCTCAACCGCCAGAAACGGCGCATCGTCGACGCGGATGCCGACCTTCTCCACCGGGGTAACGAGAAAGTGCTTGCCGTCCTCACGCTTGAGTATTGTGGAAAACAGCCGGACCAAAGCGGGTCGTCCGATCGGCGTACCCATGTAGAACCACGTACCATCGCTGGCGATTCGCATGTCGAGATCGCCGCAGAACGGCGGATTCCATAAATGCACGGGCGGCAGCCCTTTTGCGGGACCTGCGTTTGCAGCGTCTTTGACGGCAGCAGTCAGTCCTTCGAGGCCCTGATGGGTGGTCTGCCCTTGCTTCGCCATTGTTTACCCTGAGGTTGATCGCCTCGATCTGGCACGATTGGTGCACGTCTTCCGGTGTGTGTAGGCGAGTTCCCTCGGGTGAAACCCTGAGGTCAAGTCGCCACATCGTGATACAGTTCATACCCCTAAATACCGATAATGTGGGGATAGTTTAACTCAACGAATACATGGCCTTCGCATAAGTTTATGCAGGGGTGCATGACATGACGTCGCAATCGGCGGCGTTTGGACAAGGAGTGACCAATGGCTGGCGCAGACAGTGTCGAAAAACTTGAGGACGTGATCGTCCGCTCGGCCGAACAGGTCGCCGGCCAAATCCGCACCGCAAAGGATGCGATCTCCACAGTTATCTTTGGTCAGGACCGGGTGATTGAAAACACTCTGGTGACGATCCTGTCCGGCGGTCACGCGCTTCTGATCGGCGTGCCCGGCCTCGCCAAGACCAAGCTGGTGGAAACCTTGGGCATTACGCTCGGGCTCGACGCCAAGCGCATCCAGTTCACGCCAGACCTGATGCCCTCGGATATTCTGGGCGCGGAGGTGCTGGACGAGAGCACTTCCGGCAAGCGGTCGTTCCGCTTCATCTCCGGACCTGTGTTCGCTCAGCTTCTGATGGCCGACGAAATCAACCGCGCCAGCCCGCGCACCCAGTCGGCGCTGCTGCAGGCGATGCAGGAGCAGCACATCACGGTTGCAGGCGCGCGCCACGATTTGCCGAAGCCGTTCCATGTGCTCGCGACCCAAAACCCGCTGGAGCAGGAAGGCACCTACCCGCTGCCGGAGGCCCAGCTCGATCGCTTCCTGATGGAGATCGACGTCGACTATCCCGATCGCGACGCCGAGCGGCGCATCCTGTTCGAAACAACGGGCGCGGACGAGACGCTCGCCAAGGCCGCCATGAACGCGGATATCCTAATCACCGCGCAACGTCTGGTGCGGCGACTGCCGGTCGGCGATTCCGTCGTGGAAGCGATCCTCTCGCTGGTGCGCTCCGCGCGTCCGGGTCCGGAGGGCGGCGAGGCCGGCAAGCTGATCGCCTGGGGGCCGGGTCCCCGCGCCAGCCAGTCACTGATGCTCGCAGTTCGTGCGCGCGCATTGCTCGACGGCCGTCTGGCGCCTTCGATCGACGACGTGCTCGATCTGGCCGAGCCGATTCTCAAGCACCGCATGGCGTTGACGTTTTCTGCTCGCGCCGAAGGCCGCACCATTCCTGACGTGATCCGGCAATTGAAGACGCGGATTGGTTGATGGCCGCGGAGACCAGGCACACAACCCAGGAGATCACAGCGATCCGACGTGCCGACGGCGAAAGCCGAACGCTCGCCGCATCGCTGCCGCGCCTTGTGCTTGAAGCTCGCCGCATCGCCGCCAACGTCATTCACGGCTTGCACGGACGGCGGCGCGCCGGCGCCGGGGAAAGCTTTTGGCAATATCGCCGCTTCGTTTCGGGCGAGCCATCCCAGAGCGTCGACTGGCGGCGCTCGGCGCGCGACGATCATCTCTATGTCCGCGAGCAGGAATGGGAGGCCGCGCACACCGTGTGGCTGTGGCCGGACCGCTCGCCGTCGATGGCGTTCGCGTCCAAACAGGCGCGCGACAGCAAGCTGGAACGCGGGTTGATCGTGACGTTCGCGCTGGCCGAACTGCTGGTCGCGGGCGGCGAACGGGTCGGCGTTCCCGGCCTGATGACCCCGACCGCAAGCCGCAGCGTGATCGACAAGATGGCGCAAGCGATGCTGCACGATGATGCAGCCCGCCTGAGCCTGCCGCCGTCGTTTGTGCCGTCGGCGCTGGCCGAAATCGTGGTGCTGTCGGATTTCTGGTCGCCGATCAGCGAAATCAGGACCATGCTCGCCGGATTATCGGCATCCGGCGCGCACGGCACCCTGGTGCAGATCGTGGACCCGGCCGAAGAAAGCTTCCCCTATTCCGGCCGGATCGAGTTCGTCGAGCCGGAAGGCGGCGGCGTCATCACCGCGGGCCGCGCGGAAAAATGGGCGGACGACTACGTTGCGCGCGTCGCACGTCACCGTGACGAGATTCGCAGCGAGACCAACAAGCTGGACTGGCTGTTCTCCACCCACACCACCAACCGCTCGGCCGCCGAACTGCTGCTGTTCCTGCACAGCGGCATGATGGTGAGCAAGGGAAGCGCGCGCTTCGCGACCGTCAAGGCGGGGCGAAGCGCATGATCGCGGGGCTGCCTCTCACTTTCGCCGAACCATTTCTGCTGCTGGGTCTGTTGAGCCTGCCCGTGCTGTGGTGGCTGTTGCGGGTGATGCCGCCGCGGCCGCGGCGCATTGAGTTTCCGCCGACGCGGCTGTTGCTGGACATCGCGCCGAAGGAAGAAACCCCGTCGCATACACCATGGTGGCTGACGGCGTTGCGGCTCGCAGCCGCGACGCTGGTGATCCTGGCGGCCGCAGGGCCAATCTGGAATCCGCAAACCGGCCTTGCCGGCAATAGCGCGCCGCTTGTCATCCTGCTCGACGACGGCTGGAGCGCGGCCTCGAGCTGGGACATCAGGATCAAGGCCGCGGACGAATTGATTGCGAATGCCGACAGCAACCGGCGCGGCGTTGCGCTGGTTCCGCTGTCGGAGCCCGCGCGAGACATCACACTGATGCCGGGGGGCACCGCGCGCGTGGCGTTGCGCCAGCTTGTGCCCAAGCCCTACTCGATCGAAAGGGTCGAAACCCTGCCCGCGATCGAGCGTTTCCTCAAAGCCACCGGCGACAGCGAGATCGCCTGGCTGTCGGATGGCGTCGATACCGGGCGAGGACCGGAGTTTCTCGAAGGGCTGAGCAAGACAATCGGGGATCGTGCATTGACGGTTTTTGAAGGCGGCACTCCATCCCCGCTCGCCTTGGTCGCAGCCGAGAACGCCGCGGCGAAGATGACGGTGAAGGTGCTGCGCGCCGATGGCGGCGTTGCCGCGGGCATCGTGCGGGCGATGGATCCAAAAGGCTCGCCGATCGGCGAAGCCCGCTATACTTTTTCGCCGCAGGATCGCGAGACCGAAGCGGCGTTCGATCTTCCGGTGGAGCTGCGCAACGACATCGCACGCCTTGAAATATCGGGCGAACGATCTGCGGGCGCGGTGCAACTGCTCGACAAGCGATGGCGCCGGCGCGCCGTCGGCATCGTCAGCGGATCGACCAACGATACCGCGCAGCCACTGCTGGCATCGACATTCTACCTTACCCGGGCGCTGGCGCCGTTCGCCGACGTACGGCTGGGCGATCGCGGCGCGCCGCAACAGGCGATCACCCAGTTTCTCGACCAGAAACTGCCGATGATCGTGCTCGCGGATGTCGGCACGCTGTCGCCCGAAATTCGCGAGCGCATCGCTGCGTGGATCGAGCAAGGCGGGGTGTTGGTGCGTTTTGCCGGCCCGCGCCTGGCGCAGGCGGATGACGATCTGGTTCCGGTCAAGCTGCGCCGCGGCGGGCGCAGCCTCGGCGGCAGTCTGACTTGGGAAAAGCCGCAGCACCTCGCCTCGTTCGCGGCCGATGGACCGTTCGCCGGTCTGCCGGTGCCAAAGGACATCACCGTCAGCCGGCAGGTGCTCGCCGAACCGGATGCGGTGCTGGCGACCAAGAGCTGGGCCTCGCTTGAGGATGGAACCCCGCTGGTGACGGGCGAACATCGTGGCAAGGGCCTGGTGAGCCTGTTTCATGTCAGCGCCGACATGCGCTGGTCCGATCTGCCGATGTCCGGCAGCTTTGTCGAGATGCTGAGGCGGATCGTCGACGCATCAGGCTATACGTCCAATCCGGGTGCGGGCGTGGCGGGCGAAGCCAAGGTCGAAACCGTAGCGCCGCTGCGGACGCTGGATGGTTTCGGCGCGTTCGGACCGCCGCCCTCAACCGCGAAGCCGCTGCAGGCCGACTTCCGGGACCGGGCGACATCGGACCATCCGCCCGGATTCTATGGCCCGGCCGACGGTCCTCTCGCGGTCAATGCACTGGCGGCGGCGGATCGCATCGCGCCGCTCGATACCGCCGGCCTGCGCGCGCGGCGTGCCAGCTACACCAATGCCGAACCGCGCGATCTGCGCGGCATCCTGCTGTCGTCGTCACTGGCGCTGTTCCTGATCGACGCGATTATCGTCGCTGTGCTTGGCGCCGGTATCGCAGCGCTGCTGCGGCGCCGCGCCGCGCCTGCTGCGCTGGCGTTCGCGTTGGTATTGTCCACCATATTGGCGGCGCCATCGCCGTCCCGTGCCGACAACAACGACGATTTCGCGATCAAGTCGGTTTCGCAAACCCGCCTCGCTTATGTTGTTACCGGCAATGCCGACGTGGATTCCATCGTCAAGGCGGGGATGTCCGGGCTGACGTTGTTTCTCGCGCAGCGCACGGCATTGGAAGCCGGCGACCCCGTTGGTATCGACCCTGCACGCGACGAACTGGCGTTCTTTCCGCTGATCTACTGGCCGGTTGTGCCCGGAGCGGCGAAGCCGCCGCAAGATGCCATCAACCGCATTGACGCCTACATGAAACAGGGCGGCACCGTGGTGTTCGACACGCGCGACGCCATCGAGGCGCCGCCCGGAGAAAGCGGTGCATCGCAGACGCAGGGAATGCTGGCATTGCGCAATATTCTCTCCTCGCTTGACGTTCCCGAGCTTGAACCGGTTCCGCGCGAACACGTGCTGACCAAGACGTTCTATCTGCTGCACGATTTCCCAGGCCGGTTTAACTCCGGCCAGACCTGGGTTGAAACCTTGCCGCGTGACGAGGACGAAGAGGCCGCCTCCCGGCCGGCCCGGGGCGGCGACGGCGTCTCACCGATTATCATCACCTCGAACGATCTTGCCGGCGCCTGGGCGATACGCCCCGACGGCCAGCCGATGCTGCCGCTGACGCCGGGCGAGCCCAAGCAGCGCGAATTCGCCTTCCGCGCCGGCGTCAACATCGTGATGTATACGCTGACCGGAAACTACAAGGCCGATCAGGTGCATGCGCCGGCGCTGATCGAACGGCTCGGACAGTAGGAACGCAATATGCAGTACGGCATCGCGTTTACGCCGCTCGTCCCCTCGCTGGTGCTGTGGCTCGCACTGGCCACCATCGCCGTGATCGCCGTGCTGCTTTTGCTCGGCCGCGCGCGCGGCGCGGCGGTGCGCGTGACAGCGCTGGCGCTTATATTGCTGGCGTTGGCCAATCCGTCATTCACCCGCGAGGACCGCGAGCCGTTATCGTCGGTAGCCGCTGTCGTGATCGACAAGAGCCCCAGCCAGAATTTCGGCGAGCGCAACCGCGAAACCGCGAAAGCGCAGGAGGCGTTGGTCGACAGCCTCAAAACGATCAAGGGGCTGGAGGTGCGGGTCGTCGAAGCCGGCCAGGCCGACGGCGAAACCGACGGCACGAGGTTGTTCGGCGCGCTGTCGTCGACGCTGTCGGACGTTCCCGTCGATCGCGTCGCCGGTGCATTTCTGATTACCGACGGCCGGGTGCATGACATTCCTGCCAACGCGGCGGGGCTTGGATTTCAGGCACCGGTGCACGCGCTGATCACGGGACGCAAAGACGAGCGCGACCGGCGCATCGCGATATCAGCGGCCCCCCGCTTCGGCATCGTCGGACAGGTCCAGACCATCACCTACCGGCTGGACGATCAAGGCGTCAGCAACGACCGCGCCAGGATCGTGGTGCGTCGCGACGGCGAGGTGATCAACGAGCGCACCGTGCAGAGCGGGCAGACCGTCAACGTCGAGATCGATATCAAGCACGCCGGGCCCAATATCGTCGAGATCGAGGCGTCTCCGCTCGATAACGAGCTGACGCTGGTCAATAACCGCGCGGTGGTTGCGATCGACGGCGTGCGCGACAAGTTGCGGGTGCTCCTGGTCTCGGGCGAACCGCATTCCGGAGAACGGACCTGGCGCAACCTGCTGAAGTCCGACGCCAGCGTCGATCTCGTGCATTTCACGATTTTGCGCCCCCCTGAAAAGCAGGATGGGACGCCGATCAACGAATTGTCCCTGATCGCGTTTCCGACCCGCGAACTGTTTCAGCAGAAGATCAACGAGTTTCAGTTGATCATCTTCGATCGCTATGCGCGCCAGGGCGTGCTGCCGATCGCCTACTTCGACAACATCGCGCGCTATGTGCGCGCTGGCGGCGCGGTGCTGGTGTCGGCAGGCCCCGATTACGCGTCGACCACCAGTATCTGGCGCACGCCGCTGGATTCGGTTTTGCCGGCCGAGCCGGTCGGCGTCACCGAGAAGCCGTTCTATGCGCATCTGAGCGACGCCGGCAAACGCCATCCGGTGACGCGGGGCCTGGACGGTTCCGCCAGCGAGCCGCCGCACTGGAGCCGGTTCTTCCGTACTGTCGAGACGCGCAATGCAACCAGCCCGCCGGTCATGACCGGCGCCGACGGAAAACCGCTGCTGCTGCTGTCGCGGTTTGGCGAGGGCCGCGTCGCATTGCTGCTGTCGGATCACATCTGGTTGTGGGCACGCGGCTATGAGGGCGGCGGGCCGCATCTCGACCTGCTGCGGCGCATGTCGCATTGGCTGATGAAGCAGCCCGATCTCGACGAAGAGGCGTTGCGGCTGCAGGTCCAGGGCAAGGACCTGGTGGTGCTGCGCCAGACCATGGCCGACAGCGTCACGCCGGTGACGGTGACTTCGCCGTCAGGCGCGACGCGCGAACTGACGCTGAGCGCCAGCGAACCCGGGACGTGGCGCTCGACGATTCCGGCGAATGAACTTGGTCTGTGGCAGGCGACCGATGGCACGCTGAAAGCCTTGATCAATGTCGGTCCGACCAACCCGAAGGAATTCTCGGAAGTCACCTCCACCACCGAAATGCTGAAACCGCTGACGCAGGCCACCGGCGGCGACGCCCGGCGCGTCGTCGATGGCTCCAGCGTCGAGCTTCCCCGCATCGTGCCGGTGCGCGCATCCGGCGTGTTTCGCGGCGACGGCTGGATGGGGGTGAAGATGCGGGACGCGAGCGTGGTCAAAGGCGTCGGCGTGCTGCCGGTGTTCGCCGGCCTGATCGGCTTGCTGCTGCTGCTCGGCGCATTCGCCGCCACCTGGCTGCGCGAGGGGCGTTGATCGCAACTTGCGTCACCTAGCGTTGCTCGAATCACACAGATCTTATGAATTCTGCCGGCGCGCGGGTGGACTGCGGTTGACACTCTGCACCGGTCCTTGCGATGTTATATTATAACATTGGGACGGCTGAGATGCCTTGGCCTCCCGACGCAAGGCGCAGCGCTGCATGAGGTGGTTCCGGTCCAACGTCAAAACTGGCTCGCGGCTCGCGCTGTTCGCGCTGGCGATCCAGTTTGTAGTGTCGTTCGGACATTTCCACGCGGTCGCAGCCCAGGCGGCGCAAGCGATTCAGCCGGACACTGCGCCGTTCGAACTTTCCCACGCCAACGGCCTCGCCGCGCCGGGTCCAGTCGGTGAATCCGCTCAGCAGCCGTCGCCGTCCACTCCTGATTCCGACCAGCAACAGAGCGACCCTTGCGCGATCTGCGCCGTCATGGCGCTCGCGAACGCGGTGCTGTTTGCGACGCCACCGATCTTGTTGCTGCCGCAAGCGATTGAATTTTTATACCTGACCACCGATGCCGAGTTCGTCCATCTGAACTCCGCCCGGGTCGCTTTTCAGCCCCGCGCTCCCCCCGCCTCCTGACATCGATTGATTTGTCATCCCCAAGGGGATCGCCGCGTCATCCGTGGCCGATTGCATTGGGGAAAATCGAAATCGGTCCGTCGCACATCGACGGCAGGCGCTTTCCGGATTCGTTGACGACCGCGAATCTGGCCGGGGCTTTCTCAGGAACTAACCATGATATCTCTTGTAAAACGTGCTCTCCACATCAGCGGGGCAAGTTGCTTGCTGCTGTGCGGGATCGATGGAAGCGCAATGTCGCAGGACGCCGCCGCGCCGTCCGCCACGCAGCAGCTTCCGGAAATCACCGTAACCGCGCCAAGTCCGATCGTGAGACGAAAGCTTGCCCCCTCACGAACGCCTGCGCGAATCGCACGCGCGGCTCCCGGCCGCAATCGTGAACCGACGCCGCAAGCGCAACCGACGCCTGTCGCAGCCGCGCCTCAACAAGGTGTGCTCCCGATCGTGACGGATCAATTTGCAACGGTGACGGTGGTGCCGAACGAGGAAATCCGCCGCGCGGGCGGCGCTACGCTCGGCGATCTCCTGTTTTCCAAGCCCGGCATTACCGGCTCCAGCTTCGCGCCCGGCGCTTCCAGCCGGCCGATCATCCGGGGTCTCGACGTCAATCGCGTCGGCATCCTCGAAAACGGCATCGGCAGCAACGGAGCCTCCGACCTCGGCGAGGACCATTTCGTGCCAATCGATCCGCTGGCGACGAACCAGATTGAAGTGATACGGGGACCTGCCGGCTTGCGCTACGGATCGCAGTCGATCGGCGGGGTCGTGAGCGCGACCAACAATCGTATCCCGGACGCCCTGCCCTCATGCCCGGCGGCACCGTTCCAGAGCTATGGACTACCGGCCAAAGCGCCGCTCGCGAGTGTGCAATCGTCGGGCTGCGCAACGGTTGAAACGCGGACGGCAATCAGTTCCGTGGATCGAGGCGTCGACGGCGGCATCCTGCTCGATGCCGGCGGCGGCAATTTCGCGGTTCACGCCGACGCCTATGGCCGCAAGGCCAGCGACTACAATATCCCGAGCTATCCGTATCTGTTCGACCAGACCCGGCCGGTCAACGGTCGTCAGCCGAATTCGGCGATGCAGGCGGACGGCGCATCGATCGGCGGCTCATATATCTTCCATGGCGGGTTCATCGGTGCTGCGATTACCCAGAACGATGCTCTCTACCACATTCCAGGCATCGATGGCGCCGATCACCAGACCCGCATCGACGCGCATCAAACCAAGATCACCGCTAAAGGCGAGTATCGGCCTGACTCGGCCGCGATCGATGCCGTCAGGTTCTGGGCCGGCGCCACCGACTACAGGCACAACGAGATTGGCCTTGCAGATCCCGCCGATCTGACGACGCTCGGCGTGCGGCAGACCTTTACCAACAAGGAACAGGAAGCCCGAGTAGAAGTGCAGTTGATGCCGTTCAACGCGCGCTTTGCCGAGGTGACGACGGCGTTTGGCCTGCAGGCCGGACATCAGGAATTGACCGCGCCCAGCCCGGACGATCCAGGCACCCTCTTCAATGGGCTGTGGGACCCGAACCGCAACACCCGTGAAGCAGGCTATGTCTTCAACGAGTTCAAATTCACCGACGCGACCAAAGCCCAAATTGCCGGCCGCATCGAGCACGTCGATCTGCACGGTTCGACACCCAATTTTCCGGCGGACTTTCTGCCCGACGGAAATCCACAAGTAAGCACCGCGCGAAATCTGTCGTTCACGCCAAAAAGCGGCAGCGTTGGCCTGATCCAGAACCTGCCGGGGGATCTGGTCGCCAGCATCACGGCGCAATATGTCGAGCGAGCGCCGAAGCCGGCCGAATTGTTCTCGCGCGGCGCGCATGACGCAACGGGGACATTCGACATCGGCAACCCGAACCTGACCATCGAGACCGCCAAATCGGTCGAAATCGGACTGCGAAGAGCCACCGGCCCGCTGCGCTTCGAAGCGACGGCCTACTACACCCGCTTCGACAATTTTATATTTCGGCGGCTGACGGGCGTGATGTGCGACGGCACTTTCGATTCGTGCGGTGCCCCGGACGCCGAACTTAAGCAGGCGGTGTATTCGCAGCGGAACGCGATCTTCCGCGGCGGCGAATTCCAGAGCCAGCTCGATATTTCACAATTCTACGGCGGTATGTGGGGCATCGAGAACCAGTTCGATATCGTCCGCGCCACCTTTACCGATGGCACCAACGTTCCGCGGATTCCGCCGGTGCGCGTCGGGGGTGGGGTGTTCTGGCGTGACGCCAATTGGCTCATGCGCGTCAACCTGCTGCACGCGTTCGCGCAAAACGACATCGCGGTTATCGGCGAAACGCCTACCGCCGGCTACAATCTGCTGAAGGCGGAAATCAGCTACAAGACCAAACTGGATCCTTCGTATTTCGGAGCCCGCGAAATGACGGTCGGTCTGGTCGGCAATAATCTGTTGAATGAGAACATCCGCAATTCGGTTTCGTACAACAAGGACGAGGTTCTGATGCCGGGTATCGGTGTCCGGGCTTTTGCCAATCTGAAATTCTAGCAGATGGTGGTCTCCCTCTCCCTGCTTGCGGGGAGAGGTGAACCGGCAGCGCCTGCGCCGTCTCTATCGCGCCATGCTCCAGTCCGGCCGAATCGCTCCGGAAACGTCGGTGAAGGCGCCATCGACTAGTTCCGCCACCAGAAGGCGGCTGTAGTCGACCGGTCCCGGCATGCTCGCCCGTCCCTTTGGAATAGCCTTGAAACCGACGCGGCTGTAATAGGTTTCGTCACCGACCAGCACCACGAGACGGTGCCCCTTGGCCTTGGCGTCCCGGAGCGCGCGATCCAGCAGCGCTCGGCCGACACCGCGGCCGCGAAACGGGGGCTCGACCGTCAGCGGCCCCAGCATCAAAGCCTTGGTATCGCCGATCAGAATCGGCAACTGCCGCACCGAGCCCACCAGCAGCGTTCCGATCCGGGCCGTGAACGACAGATCGAGCACGTGATCGACATGCTCGCGAAGCCGATAAGCGCTCAGGACGAAGCGGCCGGGACCGAACGTGCGCTCGTGCAGGCGCTCGATCGCCTGCGCATCGTTGGCGGTTTCGGCCAGGATTGTGAGAGAGAGGTCGCTCATGGGTACGCGCGGGATAGCATCAAGCGGCGGCGCGGTCCATCGTCCCGGCGCCGCCAAAAACCGACGAGAGGAAGCCGGTCAGCATCCGGTTGCCGGTGCGATGGCCGGGCCGGTAAGCCGCTTCAGCCTGATCGACACGAAAGCCCACCACCATATCGAGATAGTCCGACAGCAGCATCTCGATCATGCGCGGGGCGCCGGCGGCATCGTAGGTCGCGTCGCCGTCGACCAGCACGTAGATATCGGCGTCGATGTCGGCGAACATGCGCCGGACCACATGGCCCTTGCCCTGGCGGAGTTAATGCGTATTAGGGTTTGACCCCCGATCATAAGGATCGATCGCCAACGTTCCCTAACGCCAGGTGGAAATTGGCTGCCTGCTTTCCAGCACTTCGGCGATTCGCAGGCGAGTACCTTGGGTCGTCTCCGCCGGCAGCGCGTTCGCATCGAAGAAACCGCAGGCGATGATCTCGTGGTTGGCCTCGGGCAGGCGATCCTGGCTGAAATTGCGGATCAGATAGACCGCGACATGGTCCCTGCGGGAAACGTGGCTGTTGAGGAACAGACCATGCAGGGCCGGTTCGCCCAGCACTTCAATTCTCCCCTCCTCCACCAATTCGCGTCGCAGCGCATCGCCGAACGTTTCGCCGACTTCGACACCCCCGCCCGGCAGATGCCAGCCCGAGACGTAGCTGTGCTTGACCAGAAACACCCGGTTGTCGCGGTCCAGCACCACGGCGCGGACTCCAAGCGTCATGCCACGGGCGAACCGCCAATAGAGATGAAAAATCCGCCGCAGCGCCGGCTCGGACATCTTTCGTAAGTCTTGCAGCGTCATCGCCATCGAAATCCCTGATATCCGAACATCGCGTTTGATCCTTGCGTTGCGGCGGCCCGCTTGCCAATACATTGCTGGATTTTGCAGGATATCACGAGATGATCGTGCAGCGGCACCATCGCACGCATAACAGAAGCGGATACAGGTGATGGCGGCATTCACGCTGGCCCATCTGTCCGATCCGCATCTTCCGCCCCTGCCCGTGCCGCTGCTTCGCGATCTCGCCGGCAAGCGCGCGCTCGGCTATCTCAACTGGACCCGCAACCGCCGAAAAGTCCATAAGCGCGATGTGCTCGACACGCTGGTGTCGGACCTGCAGGCGCAGAAGCCGGACCACATCGCGATCACCGGCGACCTCGTCAATCTCGCGCTCGAAGCAGAGTTTGCGCCGTCGCGGGCATGGCTGGAAAGCGTCGGCGCACCGGAGCGTGTCACCGTGATCCCCGGTAATCACGACGCCTACGTCCGCGCCACCCAGCATCGCTTTGCGGAAGCCTGGGGAAGTTATGGTGATGGCGACGACGCGACCGATGCCGGTGTGGCGTTTCCGTCGCTGCGCCGGCGCGGCCCGCTGGCGTTGATCAGTGTATCGTCAGCGGTCCCGACGCCGCCATTGATGGCGACGGGGCGGCTCGGGCGCGCCCAATTGGATGCGCTCGGGCGCGTGCTGGCAGGCCTGTCCGCCGAGCAGGCTTTTCGCGTTCTGCTGATTCATCATCCGCTGCGCTCGGATTCGCGCATCAAGCGGCTGACCGATTCATCGCAACTGCTGGCCGTTCTGAAGCAGCACGGCGTGGAACTGGTCCTGCACGGGCATGATCACGTTCATTCAACGATATGGATCGACGGACCGAACGGCTCGATACCCGCGATCGGCGTACCTTCGGCATCCGCGGTCGCACATGGCCGCTATCCAGCCGCGGCCTACAACCTGTTTGCAATCGAGCGCGAGGGTGCGGCGTGGCGGTGCGAACAGACCGTGCGAGGCATGGACGATACGCGGTGCGTCCGGCAATTGCGGCAGTCGCGGCTGCTCTAGATATTGCGAAAGGCCGCGAACAGCGCGAGGCCGAACAGCGCGATTACCCCGAGGACGAATCCGAGCGCGAAGGTCCAGAACCTGCTGCGGCGCGGCTTGTCGATAACGGCCGGATCCACCATTGGCGTTGCGACCAGCGCCCGTTCGCGCTCGATCATGCGGCGGGCGACATAATCGGTGACGGCCTGGACCACGGCGGCGACTTCGTGGGATTCGGCAATCACGATGCGGCCGAAACGGCTGTCCTGCACGAAGCGATAGATGCGCTTGTCGCGTCCCATCACGACATGCGCAACGACATCGATCCACAGCCGCGGCGTTTCGCCCTGGCTGATGCCGCGATCGAACAGATCGACGGTGTCGGAAATCTGCGCGAACAGCGGGTCGAGCGCCTCGTTGAGAATTTCGAGCCGGGCGACTTCGGCGTCACGCAGGTCGACGACGACACCGGTGCGATCGGCAGCCTCGATCCGCGCCTGCCGCAGCGCGTCGCGCAGCCGGATCGGACGCGCTTCGGCGGCGGCATGGCTCCCGGTATTTTGCGCCTCTGACATCCGCTGGCTGCCTTTGTCGTGATGGGATGGGGGTCGTGATGGGATGGGGTCGGAATGAACTTAACCTATCAGCAACCGCACTGTCCGCAAAGGCCGTTTGTTCCCAAAGGCTTGCGCCATTCCCTTATTGTCTTGATGCGTTCTCCATGGGTGAGCAGGCTTGCACTTTGCTTGAGAACGCTCCGCTAAAACGCGAGCGGCCCCACCGGATGACCGGATGAGGCCGCTGTTGTCCTTGGACGTTCGATCCGCCGTTTTCTTGTGTTATCGGCAGCGGGCCTTTAGGCCGTGACGCGCGCGGGTTCTTCCACGATGGAAAAGCGCACGCCGGCCTTGTGGCGGTTCTCTTCCGACACCACGCGCCAGGCATCCTCGGCTTCCTTGCGGGTCTTGAACGGACCCTGCACCTGGGCCGAACCTTCCACGAGCTTGTGGAAGTTCATCGAACCGAACTCGCCGCCAATCACCCAGAAATTGCTGCCTTTGGTCATGATAGTCTCCTGTTATTCCGCTGCTTGAACCTTGATTTCCGCGCCCTGCGCCTTGAACTGCGCGGCTTCGGTCGAGTCGTGAAGCGCCGTGGTCGACGAGGTGCCGCCGGTGATGGTGGTCGACACCAGATCGAAGTAGCCGGTGCCGACTTCGCGCTGATGGCGCGTCGCCGAATAGCCGTGCTTCTCGGATGCGAACTCGGCCTGCTGCAGACGGGAGTAAGCCGCCATGCCTTCGGCCTTGTAGCCGCGCGCCAATTCGAACATGCCGTGGTTGAGCGAGTGGAAGCCCGCTAGCGTCACGAACTGGAACTTATAACCCATCGCGCCGATTTCGCGCTGGAATTTTGCGATGGTGACCTTGTCGATATTGGCTTCCCAGTTGAACGAGGGCGAGCAGTTGTAGGCCAGCATCTTGTTCGGATAGACCTTGTGCACGGCGTCGGCGAATTGCTTTGCCTCTTCGAGGTTCGGCGTCGAGGTCTCCCACCACAGCAAGTCGGCATACTTCGCAAACGCGATGCCGCGCTTGATGCAGTGAGCCAGACCCGTGCCGGGCTTGAGGCGATAAAAACCTTCCGCAGTGCGCTCGCCGGTGATGAACTCGCGATCGCGCTCGTCCACGTCAGCCGTGATCAGTTTTGCACTTTCCGCGTCGGTGCGCGCCAGCACGAAGGTTGGCGTGCCGCAGACGTCGGCGGCCAGGCGCGCCGCGATCAGGTTGCGCTCATGCGCCGCGGTCGGGATCAGCACCTTGCCGCCCATGTGGCCGCACTTCTTCTCCGACGCGAGTTGGTCCTCGAAGTGAACGCCGGCGGCGCCCGCTTCGATATAGGCCTTCATGATTTCGAACGAGTTCAAGGGACCGCCGAAGCCGGCTTCCGCGTCGGCCACGATCGGAACGAACCAGTCGATCTTGGCGCCGCCTTCGGAGTGCTCGATCTGGTCGGCACGCTGGAAGGTGCGGTTGATGCGGCGGCACAGTTCGGGGCCGGCATTGGCGGGATAAAGGCTCTGGTCGGGATACATCGCGCCCGCGGTGTTGGCGTCGGCGGCGACCTGCCAGCCCGACAGATAGATCGCCGGCAAGCCCGCGCGCGCCTGCTGCATCGCCTGGTTGCCGGTGACGGCGCCGAGCGAATTGACGTAGGGCTCTTTCTTCAGCGACTCCCAAAGCCGATTGGCGCCCTTCTCGGCCAGTGTGTAGGCGATCGGCACCGAACCGCGCAGCTTCTCCACTTCGGCCGGGCTGTAGGGACGGCTGATGCCATCGAAACGCCCTGCGGGCGCGGGAACCAGCTGTTCAAAACTCTTCGCCATCTTAATTCTCCAATCGACATTCGTGACAGTGCATTGCGGTAGTGATCAGAGAGCTAAACGCTAAACTTCCGATTCCGTATAGATCGCTTGCTTCCTAATGATGATGTCATGTAACATACGAACATGTCACAGATGTCACGTTGTAACTTTTGTCACAAATAGGTAAGCGAGGCTGTCATGGTCGGCGATTCCGGCAAGAAGCTGTTTGTCGGCCCGCGCTTCCGGCGCATCCGCCAGCAATTGGGATTGTCGCAGACCCAGATGGCCGAGGGTCTGGGCATTTCTCCGAGCTATATCAACCTGATAGAGCGAAATCAGCGCCCGGTGACGGCGCAGATCCTGCTGCGGCTGGCGGAAACCTATGATCTCGATCTGCGCGATCTCGCCACCGCCGACGAGGACCGGTTTTTCGCCGAGCTGAACGAGATCTTCTCCGATCCCCTGTTCCGGCAGATCGACCTGCCGAAGCAGGAACTGCGCGATCTGGCCGAATTGTGCCCCGGTGTGACTCATTCATTACAACGGCTGTACGCCGCCTATACCGAAGCCCGCCGCGGCGAGACGCTGGTCGCCGCCCAAATGGCCGACCGCGACGAGGGCACGCGCTTCGAGGCCAATCCGATCGAGCGGGTCCGCGAACTGATCGAGGCCAACCGCAACTATTTTCCCGAACTCGAACAGGCCGCGGAAAACCTGCGCGACGAATTGAGCGTGCCCGCCGAGGAACTGTTCGCCGCGCTCGCCGCGCGCCTGCGCGAAAAACATTCCGTTGTCACCCGCATCATGCCGGTCGATGTCATGCGCGAGACGCTGCGGCGGTTCGACCGCCATCGCCGCCAATTGCTGATCTCCGAACTGGTCGATGGACCTGGCCGCGCGTTCCAGCTCGCCTTTCAGCTCGGGCTTTCCGAATGCAGCGGCAGTTTTGAGACCATCGTTGGTCGCGCCGGCGCCCTCGACGATACGCCGCGCCGGCTCTACCGGATTACGCTGGCGAATTATTTCGCGGCCGCCGTCATGATGCCCTATCAGATGTTCCATGGTGCGGCGGAAGCGCTCAGCTACGATGTCCACGTGCTGGCGCAACGCTTCAATGCCGGCTTTGAGCAGGTCTGCCATCGCCTGACCACGCTGCAGCGACCCAATGCGCGCGGCATTCCGTTCTTCCTGCTGCGCGTCGACAACGCCGGCAATGTGTCCAAGCGATTTTCCTCGGGCACGTTTCCGTTCTCGAAATTCGGCGGCACCTGCCCGCTGTGGAACGTGCACTCGACCTTCGACACGCCGGACCGCCTGCTCAAGCAGGTGATCGAATTGCCCGACGGCACGCGTTACTTCTCGATCGCGCAGATGGTGCGCCGGCCGGTGGCGCCGCACCCGCAGCCGCAACCGCGTTTTGCCATCGGGCTCGGCTGCGAGATCCGCCACGCGACGCGGCTGATCTACGCCACCGGGATGGACCTCGAGAAGGCCGAGGGCACGCCGATCGGCGTCAACTGCCGGCTCTGCGAACGCGAAAACTGCAGCCAGCGCGCCGAGCCGCCGATCACGCGGACGTTGATTTTGGATGAGAACACCAGGCGGGTGTCGTCGTTCGCGTTCAGCAATGCGCGGGAGTTGTGAGGACTCTGCTCCACCAACAGCCGTCATACCCCGCGCATGCGGGGTATCCAGTATGCCGCGACTTTTCGATTCCGTCATTGACGCCTCGGAATACTGGATCGCCCGCTTTCGCGGGCGATGACGGCTAAGAGTGTGGCGCACTGGTATTCATCAGACGTAGTTTCGCGACCTCGCCGCGCAATGCGCCCGAGGCGTTGTTTAGCTCTTCCGCCCAAAGAGGGCGTGGGGAACGCCGGATGCCCGTGGCACCCGCAGCCTCGTGTGCACTTGGTAGTGGTAGAACGCACACGAGTAACAACGAGTACCCGGAATCACCCGGCGTCCCCGCACGCAATGGTTTTAACGGTTT
>Ga0193726_1000200_pt1 | contig 82701 bp, 78 predicted proteins | sample H2c1metaG_FD_144928 | JGI IMG/M metagenome (GOLD analysis project Ga0193726, IMG submission 144928) | Soil microbial communities from a riparian zone of the East river system, Colorado, United States - H2c1 | ecosystem: Environmental > Terrestrial > Soil > Riparian zone | place: USA: East River... | reverse complement strand
AACAAACCGCCACCCGTCAACCCCAGCAGGCGAATGCAACTCGGTTCCATCGACCAACTGGAGTTCTGCTATCCATGACTTTCCCCGGACAGCCCTGCGCTCTTTTGCGGGGAGAGGTCGGGTCGCATCGCAGATGCGATCCGGGTGAGGGGCGAGGCACTGTGCTTGTCGCGGTGAAAGTTTATCGGGTCGTATCCCTGCATTAGAGCGACCCGAAAGACCTGATCGCGCGCTAGCGTTGTGCCTCGCCCCTCACCCGAAGCCTTCGCTGCGCTCCGGCTTCGACCTCTCCCCGCGAAAGAGCGGGGAGAGGTTAAGAAGCGCCGTCGCTGTTTCAGCCTAGCCAGGAATTCTCATGCTGACCAAAGCGCCGCATCTGTTCGACGACGCGACGCGCGTTGCCGCCGGCGACAGCCGGTGGACCGGGCATACCAGCGACGACTACTGGGCGTTCGTCGGCCCGTTCGGCGGCGTCACCGCGGCGACCATGTTGCGGGCGATCATCGAGCACCCGCAGCGGTCCGGCGATCCGCTCTCGCTCACCGTGAATTTTTGTGCGCCGATCGCGCAGGGGCCCTTCGATCTCGACGTCCGTCTCATCAGGGCTAACCGCTCCACACAGCACTGGTCGGTCGAACTCACGCAAGGCGGAGAGGACGTCGCGACGTTCGCGACCGCCGTGTTCGCGGTACGCCGTCCGTCATGGTCGCACCAGCCGACGCCGTTCCCGCAAGCGACGCCATTCGAGCAGACGCGGCCTTATCCGAAGAGCAGCCTGAAGATGTCGTGGGTGCGGCAATATGATTTCCGCTTTGTCGAGGGCGAACCGAAGCTCGGCGGCGCGCCTCACCTTGAGCCTGCAAGCGCATTTTCCAAATTGTGGATTGGCGATACCAAACCGCGTCCCATCGACGTGTTGTCGCTGATGTCGATGTCCGATGCTTTCTTCGGCCGCATCTTCCACGTCCGCAATGAATTTGTGCCGTTCGGCACCGTGTCGCTGACGACGTATTTTCACGCCGACGCGGACGATCTTGCCGCCGAGGATATCACCCACGTGCTGGCCACCGCCGACGCCAAAATTTTCTACAAGAGCTATGGCGACCAGAGCGGCGAGTTGTGGTCGCCCGGCGGACGCCTGCTCGCGACCACGACGCAGATCGCGTATTTCAAGGCGTAGCTCTTCGTCATTCCGGGATGCGCCTCTTGGCGCAGGCCCGGAATCCATAAACTCCGATCGTGGTTATGGATTCCGGGCTCGCGCTTCGCGCGCCCCGGAATGACGAGAGTTATTACTCCGCCGCGAGCTTCAAGTCCGGCGCCGCCGCCCGCACGTCCGCGTCAACCTGCGCTTCGAACTTGGCAAAGTTCTTCTGGAACATGCCGACCAGCGCGCGCGCGGTCTTGTCGAACTCGGCCTTGTCGGCCCAGGTCTTGACGGGATCGAGGATGTGCGGCTCGACGCCGGGCAGCGAGGTCGGCACCGCGAAGCCGAAATACTTGTCGGTGCGGAAATCGGCATTGCGCAGCGAACCGTTCAGCGCCGCGGTCAAGAGCGCGCGCGTGACCTTGATCGGCATGCGGCGGCCGGTGCCGTATTTGCCGCCGGTCCAGCCGGTGTTGACCAGCCAGCAATCGACCTCGTGCTTTGCGATCAAGTCGCGCAGCAGGTTGCCATACACGGACGGATCGCGCGGCAGGAACGGCGACCCAAAACAGGTGGAGAATTCCGGCTCGGGATCGTTGCCCAAGCCGCGCTCGGTGCCCGCGACCTTCGCGGTGTAGCCGGAGAGGAAGTGATACATCGCCTGCGCCGGGGTCAGTTTTGCGATCGGCGGCATCACGCCGAAGGCGTCGGCGGCCAGCATCACCAAGTTCTTCGGATGTCCGGCGCGGCCGGACCGCGAAGCGTTGGGAATGAAATCGAGCGGATAGGCGGAGCGGGTGTTTTCGGTTTTGGAGCCGTCGTCGAAATCGGGCTGCCGCGTGTTCTCGTCGAGCACGACGTTCTCGAGCACCGCGCCGAAGCGTTTGCTCGCGGCATAAATCTCGGGCTCGGCTTCTTCCGACAGCTTGATGCATTTGGCGTAGCAGCCGCCTTCGAAATTGAAGATGCCCTCCGCACCCCAGCCGTGCTCGTCGTCGCCGATCAGCGTGCGTTTCGGATCGGCGGACAGCGTGGTCTTGCCGGTGCCGGAGAGGCCGAAGAAGATCGCGCTGTCGCCATCGGGCCCGACATTGGCCGAGCAATGCATCGGCATCACGCCCTTTTCCGGCAGATAGTAGTTCAGCGTGGTGAACACGCTCTTCTTCATCTCGCCGGCATAATAAGACCCGCCGATCAGCACGATCTTGCGGGCGAAATCGATCGCGACCACGTTCTCCGAGCGCACGCCATGGCGTTTCGGATCGGCCCTGAAGCTCGGCAGGTCGATGATGGTGAGCTCAGGCACGAAGCTTGAAAGCTCGGACGCTTCGGGACGGATCAGCAGCGTGCGGATGAACAGCGAATGCCAGGCGAGTTCGGTGAACACCCGGGTCTTGATGCGAAGGCTGGGATCGGCGCCGCCATAGAGGTCCTGCGCGAACAGCGTCATGCCTTCGGCATGCTTGATGAAATCCTTATAAAGCGCTTCGAATTGTTCCGATGTGATCGACTGGTTGCCGGCCCACCACATGTTCTTGTCGGTGGTGGCGTCGCGGACGGTGAACTTGTCCTTCGGGCTGCGGCCGGTGAATTCGCCGGTGTCCGCGCACAACGCGCCATCCGACGACAACACGGCTTCGCCTGCCTGCAGCGAATGCTCGTAGAGCTGCGGCGCGCCGAAATTCCAGTTCACGGCCTTGAGATTTTTTAAGCCGAATTTGTCGGCGCCGAAGGCACCGTTATGCACGCCCGTCTCTTGCACGGAAGCTTCCTCCTCGAACCCGCGGTTCTCCAGCGCGATTGCCGCAAAACGCGCCTCACGTCGCGGTGACCGTCAATATAGCCTTCCGGCCCCGGTCCGGCGACCTAATACTGATGAACTCTCGCCTTGCCAAGCCGATCCAGCGAAATTTGGTTTATTCGAGCGGCCGAGCGAATGGGCTTATGCGTTCGCTGCAGTGCGGGCTTGATCGGCCAGTTCTTTCAAGACCTGTCGCAGTGCGGCAGGAGTGACAATCCGCCGCGGAAATTCCAGCCGCAGCGTTTTCGCACCCGCCTGCATGTCCATGCCATCGGGATCGCAGCCGGTGCAGCGCCAGTCCGACTCGTCCGCGCCGAGCAGGCGTGTGGCGTAGAGATTCATCGCGTCGCGATGATCGGCATTCATGTGCTCGATGGCGCCTTGCTCAGCCTCTATCAGCGCGTCAGCATCGGAAATGTCGGTGAGAAACTGCCCGGGCTCGAGATCGACGATTCGGCCAAAACCCGCGACCAGGTGCGCACCCGCCGGCCTGATCTTAAAAAACGCAAAATCCTTAAAATTTACAAAGACTTCGGCGGAGAGATGGGCGTTGAGGTAGCGCCGGCGCAAAACCGGCTCCTCGGCGGCGCCGGCCTCTTCTGCCCGGCCCGCCAGCATGATCCGCGCGCCCTCCAGCGGATCGCCTTCGGCCCGTTCGTCCAGCATCAGTGAAACCCTGGAATCGCTCAAGATGTTCTGGGTATGCAGCGCGAGGCGCGAAATCAGCAGGATTGGTGAGCCATCGCAGTGACTTGCGACGTTGACTAGCGAGCAATAGGGATCGCCGCTGCCCGGCATCAGGGTCGCCAGGGCGCCCTGCCGGCTGCGCCGCAACAGCGAGCGGGCCAGTTTTGGAGCGCTGAAATCGGCGGTTTCCTGCATCGGTCAGTTCCAGCATCTCATTGCAAAACGTGCCTTATTTCGGCTAAACCGTTGCCTATATAGGCCGGAAAGCGCTGATCGTTCATGCGTTTTACGGGAACCGGTCACACTTCAGCCCAGCTTGCATTGCTCGTTGACCGGGTTACCCAAGCCCAACACCACGGCACATCACCGGCTCGCCGTTCTTCTAAGCCACATTCGGAAAGCAGGCTCATGCCCACAATCGCTTTGGTCGATGACGACCGCAACATTCTCACATCCGTCTCGATCGCGCTGGAAGCCGAAGGCTACCGCATCATGACCTACACGGATGGCGCGTCGGCACTGGATGGTTTCCGCACCAGTCCTCCCGACCTTGCGATCCTCGACATCAAGATGCCGCGCATGGACGGCATGGAGACGCTGCGCCGGCTGCGGCAAAAGTCCGACCTGCCGGTGATTTTTCTCACCTCCAAGGATGAGGAGATCGACGAATTGTTCGGCCTCAAAATGGGAGCCGACGATTTCATCCGCAAGCCGTTCTCGCAGCGCCTGCTGGTCGAACGCGTCAAGGCCGTGCTGCGCCGCGCCGCGCCGAAGGATCCGACCGCGGCGCCGAAGGAAACCGATGCCAAGGCGCTGGATCGCGGGTTGTTGCGGATGGATCCGGAGCGCCACACCTGTACCTGGAAGAACGAACCGGTCACGCTGACCGTCACCGAATTTCTGATCCTGCAGGCGCTGGCGACGCGCCCAGGCGTGGTGAAAAGCCGCAACGCCTTGATGGACGCGGCCTATGACGACCAGGTCTATGTCGACGATCGCACCATCGACAGCCACATCAAGCGGCTGCGCAAGAAGTTCAAGGTGGTCGATGACGATTTCGAGATGATCGAAACCCTTTATGGCGTCGGTTACCGCTTCAAGGAAACCTGATCGGAAGGCCCTCCCGGCGCGGTTTGTTAACTGACGGCCCTGCCCGTCTGGGGTAGGATACGGCCCTAATCGAAACAACCGGCAGTTTTGGCCATTGCTTGATCGAACCCAGCCTGATCCAGGTGTGAATGCCGAGGGCACCTTGCCGCTCGCGCTGGACGATGCTGCCGCCATCGACGCTGCGCAGGTCCAGCCTCAAGGCTGGCAGCAGCGGCTGCTTGGCTGGCTGCGCCGCACCGGGCGGTTTTTCTTCGCGCTCTCTTTCTCGAGCCTGACGCGCCGCATCGTTTCGCTGAATCTCGCGGGCCTGATCGCGCTGGTCGCGAGCATTCTCTATCTCTCGCAATTCCGCGCCGGCCTGATCGACGCGCGCGCCGAAAATCTGCTGTCGACGGGTGAAGTCATCGCGCGCGCTATCGCAGCGACCGGGACCACCGAGAACAATGGTCTCACCATCGACCCCGACCGTCTGCTCGATCTAAAGCCCGGCGAAACGTTTGGGCCGTCCGACGATGCATTGTCCGGCCTCGATTTTCCGATCAATCCCGAACGCATCGCGCCGGTGCTGCGCGGCCTGATCTCGCCGACCAAGACGCGCGCCCGGATTTACGACCGCGATGGCGTGCTGATCCTCGACAGCCGCAGCCTGTACGGCCGCGGCGACGTCATGCGCTTCGAACTGGCTCCGCCCTCGACCGGTACGCCGGGGATCGCCGAGCGCGCGACCATCGCGATTCGCACCTGGCTCAATCGCGGCGACCTGCCGCTCTATCGCGAACTTGGGCCGGAGAACGGCAAGGGTTACAACGAAGTTTCCCGCGCGCTCGACGGCATCAAGGGCTCGATGGTGCGCGTCAACGACCGCGGCGAAGTCATCGTCTCCGTGGCGGTGCCGGTGCAGCATTTTCGCGCGGTCAACGGCGTCTTGTTGCTATCGACGCAGGGCGGCGACATCGACCAGATGGTGACCGCGGAACGGCTGGCGATCCTGAAGATCTTCGCGGTCGCGGCCGTTGTGATGATCGTGTTGTCGCTCCTGCTCGCGAGCACCATCGCGGGCCCGGTGCGGCGGCTCGCCGCCAGCGCCGAAGGCGTTCGCCGCCGTATTCGCACCCGCGTGGAAATTCCGGACTTCACCGGCCGCCGCGACGAAATCGGGCATCTCTCCGGTGCGCTGCGCGACATGACCGACGCGCTGTATAACCGCATCGAGGCGATCGAAACCTTCGCCGCCGATGTCGCGCATGAATTGAAAAACCCGCTGACCTCGCTGCGCTCGGCGGTGGAAACATTGCCGCTGGCGCGGAACGAGAACAGCCGCTCCCGGCTGCTCGCGGTGATCGAACATGACGTCAAGCGGCTCGACCGGCTGATCTCCGACATTTCCGACGCCAGCCGGCTCGATGCCGAGCTGCAGCGCCATGATGTGGCGCCGGTCGATCTCCGCCGTCTGCTCAACACGCTGACCTCAGTCGCCAATGAAACGCGGCTCGGCCACGATGTCGCCGTCGAAGCCCGCTTCGAGGGCAGCCTGCGGGACACCTTCTCGATCCCCGGCCACGATTCGCGGCTCGGACAGGTGATCTCCAACCTCTTGGTCAACGCGCAATCGTTTTCCAATGCCGGCGGCAAGGTCCGCATCGTCTGCCGCCGCCTGCGTTCCGAAATCGAGATCGTCATCGATGACGACGGCCCCGGCATCCGCGAGGACGCGCTGGAGAAAATCTTCGAGCGTTTTTACACCGACCGACCGCACCAGGGTTTTGGCCAGAATTCCGGATTGGGCCTGTCGATCTCGAAGCAGATCATCGAAGCCCACCGCGGCCGCATCTGGGCCGAGAATCGTACGGGGCCGATCAATGCCGACGGCGAGCCGACGGTGGCCGGCGCACGCTTCGTGGTGCGGCTGCCGGCGCCATGACGGCAAGCGTCCACGCCTCCGCCGTGCAGGTCGGCGACCGCGCCGTCCTGATCCGCGGTCCGTCGGGATCGGGCAAATCGCGCCTCGCATTCGATTTGATTCTCGCCGGGCGCGCCGGGCAGCTTCCCGCGACGACGCTGGTCGGTGACGACCGCATCTATCTGGAAGCCACGCAGGGCCGGCTCGTGGTGCGGCCGGCGCGCGAACTGGCCGGGCTGATCGAAATTCGCGGGCTCGGCATCCGCCGTTGCGATTTTGTGGAAACTGCGGTGGTGGGCCTGGTCGTGGACCTGTCCGCCACGGACGCCGAACGCCTGCCGCCTTCCGACGCGCTCTGGACAACGTTATCCGGTGTTATTTTACCGCGAATTCCCGTTGGCCGGGACTTCCAGCCGTTCCCGATGGTCGTGGCCGCCCTGTCCACACGACCTTCTGATGATTGCTCGAAGGGAATTGGTAACCATATAAGCCGCACTATCGCCACCCAGTAGACCGGCGCCGGCTCCCCCTAATTCCCTACAGATTCCGGGAGAATCGCGACGATCCCCTCTTGCGCAGGGGCTCCGGATGGTCAAAGTGGCCCGTTCGTGCGGTGCACCAAATGCACCCGCGAGGAGTTTCCGATGATTGGTCTGGTACTTGTGACCCATGGGCGCCTTGCCGACGAGTTCAAGGCGGCGCTCGAACACGTAATGGGTCCGCAAAAGCAAATCGAAGCGATTACAATCGGCGCCGAGGACGATGCCGACCTGTGTCGAAGCGACATCATTGAAGCCGTCAACCGCGTCGATAGCGGCGACGGCGTCGCCATCCTCACCGACATGTTCGGCGGCACGCCGTCCAACCTCGCGATCTCCTGCATGAGCCGGCCCAAGGTCGAGGTGCTCGCAGGCATCAATCTTCCCATGCTGGTCAAGCTCGCCAAGGTGCGCGAGGAGCGGCCGCTGCCCGACGCCATCGCCATGGCGCAGGAAGCCGGCCGCAAATACGTCACCATCGCCAGCCGGGTTCTCGCCGGAAAATGAGCGACGACGCGGCTTCGTCCGGCGACAATGCGGGGACCAATTCCCTTGTCCCATCGGGCGCGGTAACCAGAGAAATTCCCATCATCAACAAACGCGGGCTTCACGCGCGGGCGTCGGCGAAATTCGTGAAGATGGTCGAAGGTTTTGATGCCGAGATCACGGTCACCCGCGGCGGCGAGAGCGTCGGCGGCAACTCGATCATGGGATTGATGATGCTCTCGGCCGGACCCGGCACCACCATCACGGTTTCCGCAACCGGCGTGGACGCCGAAGCCGCGGTCACGGCGCTGGCTCAGTTGGTCGGGAGCAAGTTCAACGAGGAAGAGTAGCGTCTCGTGTCCCGGGCGCGATGCAGCGTTCTTCACGCTGCTTCCGCAGAACCGGGACCGTACCAAACGCCGGCGTTCGTGACGGCCCCGGCTCTGCAGCGCACCACGCCGCGAAAAGCGGCGCGCTGCGCTGCGTCCGGGGCACAGTAGTCTATTTCCCCGGCGGCACGATGTAGATCTTCCACGGCGTCGCCGGCCCCGCGAGCCCATGGAAAAACCGCTGCGTGGTGATCGCGAGACGCTCGGCGCCGGGGGCGTTCGCTTCCATCCACGCATCACAAGTCGGCAGGCGATAATCCGTGGTGTCGCAGATGCCGATGAAGCCGAGCCGTTTGGCTTCGTCGAGCGACGTCAGCCCGGAGGACCAGACTTCGCCGGGCGTGAAGGGCGCCGGATGATCGTCGCTGTAGAACGTCATCGGCTCGCCGATCTCTGTGGTGCCCGCGACCACCGCCCATCGCGTCTTGAAGCGCGCGCGCCACGCCTCGGTCAATTCGCGCGCCAGCCCCGACCGCGAGGCATTGGTCGAGGACGCATTGGGATTGCGCTTCAACTCGTATTCGGCGATCCGCGGCGATGCGCCCAGCACCGCCAGCGTGATCACGAGCCAGATCGCCGTGATGCGAAACAGCGCGATCTTCTGCACGCGCAGCGCCGGAATAGCGACCAGCGCCAGCGGCGTCAGAAAGAACAGCGAGATGCCCCAGTCGGTCTTCATATAGACCGTGAAAATCAGCGCGCCGAGCGGCGGCCCAACCGCGACCATACTCTGGATGATCCAGATGTTGAGCGCCTGCGAAGTGTTCCTGCTTGCATTGGCGCCCGGCGACCAACCGCGCGTGACGAAAGCGAAGGGCCTGCGCCATCGCGCCGGCCAACACAGCGCGAGTGCTGCAAGCACGACCGGCACGGCGAGCAGCCCGAGATTATGTCCGATATAGCCCAGCACCAGTTGAACGTTTTGCGCGCGGCTTTCCAGCCCATAGACGTCGCCGGCGTAGGTCAGCGGAATGAAATCTACTTCCTTGAGCCACAACAGATGCGGAATCATCGCGAGCAGCAGCGTTGCGATGGCGACCCATGGCGCCGGCGAGCGCAGAAACAGCATGCGCGCGGGATGGATCAGCGCAGCCAACCCGACGGCGCCGATCATGGTCAGCACCCAGTATTTCGTCATCAGCGCCAGCGCGCCTGCGAGGCCCAGCCACAACCCGGCGCGCACGGTCCGTTTCTCGAACGCATTAAGATACGCCAGCACCAGCAATGGCAACGTCACCAGCTGCAGCAGATCCGGATTGTATTTAAAGCCCTTGAAATTGAAGATCGGATAGAGCGCCAGCATCGCCACCGTGAAGAACGCGCGGCGGCGATCGACCACGCGCAGCGCTATCAGCCAGCATATCACCAGCCCGCAGCCGAGCGTCGTCATCGCCAGCGCGTAAGTCGACCAGTCCGCGACCGGGAATATCTTGAACCACAGCCCCGCGACCCAGCCCGCCAGCGGCGGATGCTTGCCATAGCCGAACTGGAATTTCTGGCCCCAGGCGAAGGCTTCGGCGACGTCCATGTGAACGTCCTGCGCGGCTTTCAGGTTCGCGAGAACGAGCGTCCAGAGTGCGGCATGTAGCGCCGCAAAGCCGATCACCAGCCGCAGGCTGGCGCCGGGATCGCTGGCCGACGCTGCAACCCACGCCGCCAGCCGCCGCAAGCTCGGGCGGCGCGCGCGCGATGCCGCGGGCAAAAATGAAGCCGTTGTCATGCCTCACGCGTAGCGCGTTTTGAGCTCAAGTGGAATCAGCTTGGCGTGAAGATGAGGCCGCTAACCGTCCCAATAAGGCTGCCGCTATCACGCCGCTAAAGCTGCAACTGCACCTTGATTGCGCGGCCGACCGCTTCAATCTCGTCAGCGCCGATACGCGCGATCCGTTCACGCAGGCGCGCCTTCGACACCGTCGCGAGCTGATCCGCCATCGCCTTGCTGCGCTCGCCTGCAACGGTGATATAGGCCTCCGATGGATACAGGCGGCTGACATTGCTGGTCACAGGCACCACCTGCACGCGATTCAAAACGCGGTTGGCGATGTCGTTGCTGACGATCACAGCCGGCCGGGTCTTGCGAATTTCTCCGCCAATCGATGGTTCGAACGCGACCCACCAGACGTCGCCGCGCCGCGGAAATTCAGCGGGGCTCATCGGCCACGTCGCCAATCAGGCCCTCGCTCCATTCCGCAGCCTCGGCCTCGCGCGCTTCGTCCCGCCCCATGTCGGCATAGCCATTTTCTAGCCCCTTTGGCGTGACGTGCGGCCGCGCCAGATCGTTGAGGAAGCGGCTGATGCGGCGCGGGCCGATGCGTTCGCGCAATCCGTCGTAAACGTCGGCATCAATTGAAATCGTCAGTTTCTTTTGCATGTTGGCCTCTATACGTATATTATACGTATACCAAAATTCTGCAACACGAAGCCTTTCGGGCGAGCGCGGCTAGGTGCTTGGCGTTCGAACCCATGGCTGATAAGCCGCGCCCATGACGACTGCCCCCATTTCCAACATCCGCAACTTCGCCATCGTTGCGCATATCGACCATGGCAAATCGACGCTGGCCGACCGCCTGATCCAGACCACCGGCGGCCTGGAGTTGCGCGAGATGAAGGAACAGGTGCTGGATTCGATGGATATCGAGCGCGAGCGCGGCATCACCATCAAGGCGCAGACCGTGCGGCTGAATTATCACGGCAAGGACGGCAAGGATTACATTTTCAACCTGATGGACACGCCGGGCCATGTCGACTTCGCCTATGAAGTCTCGCGCTCGCTCGCCGCATGCGAAGGCGCGCTGCTGGTGGTCGACGCCAGCCAGGGCGTCGAGGCGCAGACGCTCGCCAACGTCTATCACGCGCTCGACGCCGGGCTTGAGATCGTGCCGGTGCTCAACAAGATCGACCTGCCGGCCGCCGAACCCGATCAGGTCCGGCAGCAGATCGAGGATGTGATCGGCATCGACGCCTCGGACGCGGTGATGATCTCGGCCAAAACCGGGCTCGGCATCGACGAGGTGCTGGAAGCGATCGTGCACCGGCTGCCGCCGCCGAAGGGCGACCGCGACGCCCCGCTGAAGGCGCTGTTGGTGGATTCCTGGTACGACGTCTATCTCGGCGTCGTGGTGCTGGTTCGCGTTGTCGACGGCGTGATGAAAAAAGGCCAGCGCATCCGCATGATGGGCACCAACGCCGCCTATGATGTCGAGCGCGTCGGCTTCTTCACCCCAAAACTGACGCCTTCGGACGAACTCGGCCCCGGCGAAATCGGCTTCATCACCGCGGCGATCAAGGAAGTCGCGGACACCCGCGTCGGCGACACCATCACCGATGACAGGAAGCCGGTGACGCAGATGCTGCCGGGCTTCAAGCCTGCGATCCCGGTGGTGTTCTGCGGATTGTTTCCGGTCGACGCCGACGATTTCGAAACGCTGCGCGCGGCGATGGGCAAGCTGCGGCTCAACGACGCCAGTTTTTCGTTCGAGATGGAGACCTCGGCGGCGCTCGGCTTCGGTTTCCGCTGCGGCTTTCTCGGCCTGCTGCATCTGGAAATCATCCAGGAACGGCTGCATCGCGAGTTCGATCTCAATCTGATCGCGACTGCGCCGAGCGTGATCTACAAGATGCATCTCACCGACGGCAGCGAGATCGAGATTCACAATCCGATCGACATGCCGGACGTGGTGAAAATCGCCGAGATGGAAGAGCCGTGGATCGAGGCGACGATTCTGACGCCCGACGAATATCTCGGCAGCGTGCTGAAACTGTGCCAGGACCGCCGCGGCGCGCAGAAGGAGCTCACCTACGTCGGCTCCCGCGCGATGGTGAAATACGACCTGCCGCTCAACGAGGTGGTGTTCGATTTCTATGATCGCTTGAAATCGGTGTCCAAGGGCTACGCCTCGTTCGACTATCACCTTACCGACTACAAGCCGGCGGATCTGGTGAAGATGCAGATCCTGGTCAACAACGAGCCGGTCGATGCGCTGTCGATGCTGGTGCACAAGACCCGCGCCGAAGGCCGCGGCCGCGCCATGGTCGAGAAGATGAAGGAACTGATCCCACCGCACATGTTCGTGATCCCGATCCAGGCGGCGATCGGCGGCAAGATCATCGCGCGCGAAACCGTGCGCGCGCTGCGCAAGGACGTCACCGCGAAATGCTACGGCGGCGACATCACGAGAAAGCGCAAACTTCTGGAGAAGCAGAAGGAAGGCAAGAAAAAGATGCGCCAGTTCGGCAAGGTCGATATTCCGCAGGAGGCGTTCATCGCGGCGCTGAAGGTGGATAGTTGAGGGGCCTAGCAATGTTCAGGCGTTCGCGACGCAGCATCCTCGTGATCTATTCCCGTTAGCGCGCGGAATTTTCAACCGACGGTAGCTCTAGAATTTTCTTCGTTAAGAAGTTACGCTCCGTGTATGGCCACCACCCGCAAAAAGCCAAAGCCCCGCACTCCGCAACAGCGCATGGCGTCGCGTCGCGAGCGCTTGCGCGCGCAGGGGCTGCGGCCGGTGCAGTTCTGGGTGCCTGATTTGCGCGATCCCAAGGTACAAGCCGATATTCGGCGGCAGGCCAAGCTGATGGCGCAGCATCCGGAGAATGATGCGATCGATGACTGGATCGAGCAGGTCTATGATTGGGAATCGTGGAAGTAGCCCGCGGTGATGTCGTTCTGATGGTCGCCCCCAGCGATCTCGGGAGGCCGCGGCCCGGCGTCGTGGTCCAAAGCGACGAATTTGCCGCGGACCTTTTGACAATTTTCGTCTGCCCCGTCACGTCGGACCTTCAGGACAAATTACCCCTACGGCCGCTGATCGAGGCGGCACGGGACAACGGCCTCCGTCTTCGTTCTCAAATCATGACGGACAAGATGCTTGCGCTCCGGCGGGATCGTATTCGGCGCGTCATCGGCCGCATTGATGCGGAGACGTCCGACGAACTGGACCGCGCGCTGCTTGTTGTGCTTGGCCTCACGCGCAGGCCGGCGTAGGACTTTCCCGCTCCGCCCCGCACTCCTCCTCTACCAGCCTTTGCAGTGCCCCCTTCGACGCCCGCTGCGTCGCGGCCAGTTTCTTCGCCGCGACCAGCGGCATCATCAGCCGCACCAAACCTTGCGCCAGCGCATTCGCGCTTTCTGCTCGCGCGCTGCGCAGCGACAGGTGGGTGCCGCCGCCCGCGAGCGGCGTGAATTCCGCGGTCTGCCGGGCCACGGTGCCCATCGGCGTGCCGATATGCCAGGTGACGTAATCGAACGGCCGCCAGTCCACGATCTCGTGCACCGTCGAGCCCTTACCATGGGCGCAGTGCTGGACCGCGCCGGAGGCGACGCGCCCGTCCGCCAAACCCGTCATGGTCATGCCGTCGAGCCCCTGCTGCCAGCGAATTTTCTTCTCGACGTCGGTGACGTATGCCCAGGCCACGGCCGGCGGCACCGGCAAATCGATCTCCATCGATTCGAACGCCAGCGGCTCATCGCGCTCGACAAAGACGCGGCGCGCCGCGCGCCATTGCGCGAACACCGGCGCGAGGTTGTAGACATAGCAAACCGTATCGCCGAATTCGTCATTGGTCTCGACGTGACGGATCGCGCTTGAGAAGAAATCCGGCAACCCGATCGCGTCAACCGCGGGCTCGGTCACCAGCGCATAGGCCTTGATGCCGGTCGTCTTGCTGACGGAATTCTTCATCAGCCGGTGCAGGCGGATCACCTCCGGACCCTGCAACTCGACGCGTCCGGCCAGCGTCTGCATCGCGTATTCGCCGTGATGCAGGAAGAATTTGAGATCGAGGCTGCCCATGTTGCGGCAGGCGTTGCAGGTGCACGTCGTATTCAGCCGCATCGCGCCGAGCGTATTGGCGAAGCTGCAATAGATGCGCTCGATGGCGTCGAGCGGAAACTGCCGCTGCGGCACATTCGCGTCGGGCAGATAGGCCAGCGCCGCGTCGCCCTGCAGGTTGGACAGCACGATCGGCGCCTTGATCTCGGCAAAGATGCTCTTGAACAACGCGTCGAGCACGCCCTGCGCGTGCTCCAATTCCGAACTGGTCAGAAACATCGTGTAGCCGGTGAGATCGGCTATCAGGAGAAAGCCCTTCTGCGCCACGGTCTCTGCCTTTCCATGTGACGGCGTGAGGTACGGGCAGTTTAGCAGAAAGTTGCGGCGGTTGCAGGTTCGCTTTATTGCTGTTTTCCGCGGCGGAGCGCGGCGCGATGACGAGCACGAGCAAAAAGAAGCCGGCCAAAACCAAACGCGCGGGTTCTTCCGATCCCGCGGTCGATGCGGCATTCGGCGCCTATCCAAAACCGCTACGCGCAAAATTGTTGTCGCTGCGCCGTCTGATCTTCGATACAGCGGCGGCGACAGAAGGCGTCGGCGCGCTGCAGGAAACGCTGAAATGGGGCCAGCCGAGCTATCTCACCGCGGAATCGAAAAGCGGGAGCACGATTCGAATCGATCGGGTGAAGTCCAGCGCAGACCAAGTCGCGCTGTACTTTCACTGCCAGACCGACCTAGTGGCAACGTTCCGCGAGTTGTATCCGGACGAACTGACTTATTCCGGCAATAGAGCTGTCATCCTGAACGCGGACGATGAGTTTCCCGAAACCGTGCTGCGCCATTGCGTAGGCCTGGCGCTGACCTATCACCTGCGCAAGCGCAAATCGCCGCGTTAATTGATCACGATCCGCGTGCTGCCGCGGCCGCCGCGCTCGATCAGCGCGTACAGCGCCGCGGCGTGGGAGGGATGCAGCCGCACGCAGCCGTGCGAGGCGGGACCGCCGAGCCGCGACAGCTCATAGGTGCCGTGAATGGCGAAGCCGTGATAAAAGAAGATCGAATGCGGCATCGGCGAATTGTAGTATTTTCGCGAGAACCAGCGCCGCGCCATCATCTGCGGATGGAAAACGCCGCTCGGCGTGCCGTAGCCGCTGCGGCCGGTCGAGACCGGCCAGTTGTAGCGCGTCATGCCATCGACACTCACGGCCATGCGCTGCGAATATTTGTCGATATGGACCGTGACCTCAGCGCGCGCCGGCGCCATCGCCAGTGTTGACATCGCAGCGCCGGCAACTATCAGCCCTGCGAGCCGCCGGCTCGACAGCCGTTTCATGATCGCGCCCCTGCATTCAATTTTTGTTGAAGGTATGATGCGGTTTTGAGATGCGGGTTGTAAAGATCGGGGCGGCACACGGGCGCGGGCAGTTGCGATTAAGCTTAATCCGCAGGCATTCGTGAAGACTGTTTTGAGATCAAGCGATTGCGATTGCATCGCTCGTCGCCGGTTGCTGATTTCTCGCGAGGCTTGCGTTATAGAATGAGCCGATGACCCCCCGCCTGATTCTCGCCCTCCTGCTGCTACCCATCGCCGCCGCCTCCATCGCGCTGGCGCAGGACAAGGGCAGCGTCGATCCGAAACCGCTGCCGCCGCTGGCTAATCCCAACGATCCCAAGATCGGCGCCAAGGAGTTGTTCGGCCGCAAGGTGCTACCGGCGGCGATGCCGACGCGCGTGGTCGGCTTCTATGCCAAGGGCTGCATCGCCGGCGCCGAGGCGCTGCCGATCAATGGCGACACCTGGCAGGTGATGCGGCTGTCGCGCAACCGCAACTGGGCGCATCCCGACCTGGTCAAGCTGCTGGAGCGGCTGTCGGTCAAGGCGCACAAGGACGCGGGCTGGCCGGGGATCCTGGTCGGCGACATGTCGCAGCCGCGCGGCGGCCCGATGATCACCGGCCACGCCAGCCATCAGGTCGGGCTCGATGCCGACATCTGGCTGACGCCGATGCCGAACCGGAAATTGTCGCGCAACGAGCGCGAAGACATGTCGGCGGTGATGATGGTGCGCGAGGACCGGCTCGACATCGATACGCATGTCTGGACGCCGACGCATCTCGCCGTGATCCGCGCCGCGGCGCAGGAGCCGACGGTGGAGCGCATCTTCGTCAATGCCGCGATCAAGAAGGCGTTGTGCCGCGAGGCCAAGGGCGACCGCGGCTGGCTCTCCAAGGTGCGGCCGATGTGGGGTCACGACTATCACTTCCACGTCCGCATCAAATGCCCGCCGGGCAGTGGCGAATGCGAATCGCAGCCGGCGCCATCCGAAAGCGAAGGCTGCAGCACAGGCGATCTCGCCTTCTGGTTCAAGGATTCGGTGCTGCACCCAAAGCCGCCGAAAATCCCGCCGAAGCCGAAGCCGCCGATGACCCTGGCGCAATTGCCCGCGGCATGCCGGCAGGTCCTGGCGGCGCCGGACGCCAAGCAATAGCGCGTGAAGCCGATTTCATTGCCACCGGAAACCCGCTAAGGTTCCGGCGTTGCCGCGCCGTAAGCGCAGGCGAGCATTTGGGACGGCGGTCCCCGGCTTCTCATTTCCAGCTATCTGTCAGCAGGTGCGCAGCGTTGCCGCGCGCCGTCAACGCTTGAGGATTCATCAAGCGCATCAGTGCACGCAACCAGATCAAGGGCACCGTCGTCGAAGTCAAGAAGGGTGCGACCACCTCGCATGTCCGCGTCGATATCGGCGGCGGCAATATCATGACATCCGCCATCACCAACGAAGCCGTCGATGAACTGGGCATCAAGGCCGGCGGCAAGGTCACCGCGGTGGTGAAGGCGTCCGACGTCATGATCGCGGTGGATTGACCATGCGTGCTCTCTTCATCGCGTTGATGCTGCTCGGAGCCGCTCCCGCATGGGCGGCGGAGGAGCCGAGCGGCTGCGACAAGTTCAAATGGCCGATCGATCGCGAGCGCGCGGCGCTGACCGCGCCGGACCGGATGAAGCTAGCATCGGGCGGCGAACTCTCAGCGTTGCCGTCAACCGCGGTGACGCTCGGTCTGCGCACGCCCGCGGAAGCGAAATTGCCCTCGCCACCGGAACGCGCGCCGAAGGAAGGCACTTTCGCGGGCTTCGCGAGTTTCAAAAACCCGCCAAAGGCCGGCGTCTATACCGTCAGCCTGTCCGCAGGCGGCTGGGTCGATGTAGTGCAGGACGGACATTTCCTGAAACCGAAGGCCTTCAGCGGCGCCACCGACTGCGACGGCATCCGCAAGACCATGAAGTACGAGATTTCGGCGAGCCCGTTCGTGATCCAGGTCAGCGGGACCAAGGAGGATTCGGTCTCGGTGGCGATCCTCCCGTCTGAATAGGCGTCCTGGGACGAAGGGTCACTTTACCCGGGCCGTCAGCCTGTTATGTTTGCGCTGCGATCTCCCGGGCTTGCCGTAAGCGTGCCTGGATGCCGGAACGGCGCTTCCGCCTGTCGCATCCATCGACAACCAACGCCTGATTTGCGCGCGCGGATAGCGCCTGCGAACACGCACGGAGCGCCATCATGCATCGTCTTGCCGGATTTTTTGTCGCCCTCACGATCCTGTTCGGATCTGCCCATTCACCTGCCGCCGCGCAGGACAAGAGCCTGACGGTATTCGCCGCCGCCTCGATGAAAAACGCGCTCGACGACATCGATGCCGCTTATACCGCAAAGACCGGCGTCAAGATCGTCGCCAGCTATGCTGCCAGCTCGGCGCTGGCCAAACAGATCGAACAGGGCGCGCCGGCGGATGTCTTCGTCTCCGCCGATACCGACTGGATGGACTACGCGATTCAAAAGAAAAACATCAACGAACCGACCCGCGTCAATCTGCTCGGCAACTCGATCGTGCTGATCGCGCCGAAGGATTCCAAGATCGACAATGTGAGCATCGGCCAAGGCTTCGACCTCGCCAAGCTCGCGGGCGACGGCAAGATTGCGACCGGCGACGTGAAAGCCGTTCCGGTCGGCAAATACGCCAAGGCGGCGCTGGAGAAACTCGGCGCGTGGACCGCGGCCGAGCCGAAATTCGCGATGGCGGAAAATGTGCGCGCGGCGCTGCTATTGGTGTCGCGCGGAGAGGCCGCGCTCGGCATCGTCTATTCGACCGACGCCAAGGTCGATCCCGGCGTCAAGATCGTCGGCACCTTCCCGGCGGATTCGCATCCCGCCATCATCTATCCGGTTGCGGCGACCACCACCGCGAAACCGGAGGCAACCGATTATCTCGCCTTCCTGCGCTCGTCGGCGGCGAAAACCATCTTCGAGAAATATGGCTTCAAGTTCCTGGTCAGCCCGACGACCTGAGCGCCCGATGCCGTCATTGCGAGCCACCGGGTCGCGCGAATGCGCGCCCGACGATAAACTCCGCGAAGCAATCCAGAAACCGGAGAAGACTGGATTGCTTCGTCGCGGGTGCTCCTCGCAATGACGGAGGCACCGAGGTTGTATGTTTGACATTTCGCCAACCGAATGGACGGCGATCCTGCTGTCGCTGCGGGTCGCGGTGGTCGCGACTTTGGTGGCGACGCCGATCGGGATTGGCGTGGCGTGGCTGCTGGCGCGGCGCGACTTCTGGGGCAAGTCGGTCGTCGATGCGTTGATCCATCTGCCGCTGGTGCTGCCGCCGGTGGTGACCGGATATCTCTTGCTGCTGACATTCGGACGGCGCGGCCTGGTCGGCGCGTGGCTGGCCGATCATCTCGGCATCGTGTTCGCGTTCCGCTGGACCGGAGCTGCGCTGGCGTGCGGCATCATGTCGTTTCCGCTCTTGGTGCGCCCGATCCGATTGTCCATCGAGGCCATCGATAAGCGGCTGGAGCAGGCCGCCGGCACCTTGGGCGCGGCGCCCTGGCGGGTGTTTACGAGCGTGACGCTGCCGCTGGCGTTGCCGGGCGTGCTGGCGGGCATGGTGCTGGGCTTTGCCAAGGCGATCGGCGAATTCGGCGCCACCATTACCTTCGTGTCCAACATTCCTGGCGAGACCCAAACCATTTCCTCGGCGATCTATTCGCTGATCCAGACCCCTGATGGCGACACCGCGGCGCTGCGGCTGGTGATCGTCTCCATCGTGATTGCGATGGGCGCGCTGATCGCGTCGGAATTTTTTGCACGGCGCGCCACGCAACGTCTGCATGGAAACTGATCATGCTGCGCGTTGATGTTTCCAAACAGCTCGGCGAATTTGTTATCGAAGCCGCGTTCGCCAGCGAAGGCCGCGTCACCGGCCTGTTCGGCGCCTCCGGCGCCGGCAAGACCTCGCTGATCAACATGATCGCGGGGCTGCTGAAGCCCGATCGCGGCACCGTCGCCATCGATGGCGACATACTGGACGATACGGCGACACGCGCGCACATCCCCGCGCATCGCCGCCGCATCGGCTATGTATTCCAGGACGCGCGGTTGTTTCCGCATCTCGATGTCGGCCAGAACCTCGATTACGGGCGGCGGATGAATCGGCTTGCACCCGACGCGGCGAACCAGGCCCGCGTCATCGACCTGCTCGACATCGGCACGCTGCTGGACCGCCGTCCCGGCCAACTCTCCGGCGGCGAGCGCCAGCGCGTCGCCCTCGGCCGCGCGCTATTGGCGCAGCCGCGGCTATTGCTGCTGGACGAGCCGCTGGGCTCGCTCGACGACGAGCGCAAGGCGGAGATATTGCCGTACCTGGTGCGGCTGCGCGACGAAGCCAATGTGCCGATGGTCTATGTCAGCCACGACGCCGATGAGATGCGCCAGCTCGCGACGCAGATCGTGATGTTGAAGCGGGGGCGGGTTACGGCGTTTGGAGGGGCGGAGGTGTTGCCGGCTTAAGCGACCACGGAGCCCGGCCCTAATCTCCGTCGTCATCACCCGCGAAAGCGGGTGACCCAGTATTCCAGAGCGTTTCAAGTAAGAACGCGAGACCGAGTGTACTGGGTCGCCCGGTCAAGCCGGGCGATGACGCCTGAGGTCAAATCCCCGCCACCGACGACCACATCCGCGACAGCTTGCGCTTGACTTTCGCCATGCGCGTCTCCGGCGCGGCGTCCTCCTCATCCTCCGGCAGCCGCAGTCCGACGACATTGACCCTACCGCCGCCGATGCTGCGCGCGACCAGCACGATGGAATCCAGTGGCAGAGTCGCGCCTTCCTTCGGCGCGCGATCGAGATGGACGTCGAAATAATCCGCCAGCGTCAGTTTTGCCTGCTCTTCATCCACTGCCACACCGTAAATCTCGGCAAGTTCGCCAAGCGTGTGTTCGCCGGACACCGTAAAATCGCCGAGCAGATGCGGGTCGGGCGCGGTACTCGGCGCCATGTCGACAAAGAAGCGGTCGAGCGCCTCGGCCTTTTCCGGCGGCGCCAGCAGATAGATGTAATCGCCGGCCGCGACCGGCTCGGCCTCCGCGGGCGACAAAATCTTCTCGTCGCGAATGACCAGCGTCGGCTTCGACCATGACGGGATCAGCCCGCGGCGCAGATACAGGCTTTTGGGACGCACGGCGTAGCCGACCAGCTGCTGCTCGAGCTGGCCGGGCAGATCCAGCTCGACCCGGCGCGGGCCGCGATCGGCGCGCGGCAACGCGACATGCAGCCGCCGCGCGGCAACCGCAAGCGTCCAACCCTGCAGCAACAGCGAGATGATGACGACGACAAAGGCGACGTCGAAATAGAGATAGGCCTTGGACAATCCGACCAGCATCGGAATCGAGGCGAGGAAGATCGCGACCGCGCCGCGCAGCCCGGTCCAGGCGATGAAAGTCTTCTCCCGCCAGTTGAACTTGAATGGCGCAAGACAGAGAAACACCGCGACCGGCCGCGCCACCAGCATCAGCACCAGCGCCACGATGACAGCCGGAATGACGCTGCTGACCAGCCGCTGCGGCGATACCAGCAGGCCCAGCAGCACGAACATCACGATCTGCGCCAGCCAGGTCGCGGCATCGAGAAAGGTCACCACCGAATTGTGCGCGCGGGTCGGCCGGTTGCCGATGATGATGCCGGCGAGATACACGGCCAGAAATCCCGACGCATGCACGATCTGCGCGCCGCCGAAAATCACCAGCGCGGCTGTGGTGACGAACGGCGCGTGCAGCCCCTGCGGCAACGCGACGCGGTTCAGCGCCAGCACCACCAGCCGTCCGCCGATCACGCCGACGACGGTGCCAAGCAAGGCCTCGCGCGCCAATTCCAGCATCACATGCGCGAACGAGCTTTCGCCGACCGAAATCAGTTCCACCAGCATCAGCGTGAGAAACACCGCGAACGGGTCGTTGGTGCCGGATTCGGCCTCCAGCGTCGCGCCGACGCGGGGACGCAGCCGCAAGCCCTGCGCATGCACCAGCAGAAATACCGCCGCGGCGTCGGTCGACGCCACCACGGCGCCCACCAGCAGCGCTTCGGTCCAGTTCAGGTCGAGCGCATATCGGGCGACAGGTGCGGTGATCAGCGCCGTCAGCAGCACGCCGACGGTCGCCAGCATCATCGATGGCGCCAGCACCGCGCGGATGCTTTGAAAGCGCGTCTTTAAGCCCCCGTCGAACAGGATCAGCGCCAGCGCCACCGATCCCACCAGATAGGTGGTGCGGACGTCGTCGAACCGGATCTGACCCGGTCCGGAATCGCCGGCCAGCATGCCGATGAACAGGAACACCAGCAGCAGCGGCGCGCCGAAGCGCAGCGCCAGCAGGCTCGACAGGATGCCCGCCATCACCAGAACCGCGCCTAGAAGAATGGCTATGCTGACCGAATCGAGAGAAGCCATGAACCTCCGCAACCAAAACCTTGCAATTGCATCCTTATCGTCGCCACAGTTCGACGCCAACCCATTTCTGCCTGCTTCAGATCGCAGCACCCGTCATCCTGAGGAGCGGCCTCTAGGCCGCGTCTCGAAGGATACCCGCAAGCGCTTGTGGCCGCATCCTTCGAGACGCCGCGCAAGATGCGCGGCTCCTCAGGATGACGAGGGACGGTGGGTCAACTAACCCGGCTTTAAGTGCCATGCCGATGTGTTGTCGCGATGGCGCATCCCCTGCGCTTGTGGGAATCTGTCGCGGATTCGAATCAGATTGATGGCGCGCGGTCCCGTTTGAGATGAGATTTTGACGATGATGGAATTGGACGAAGTCTACGACCTCCTGCAATCCGGGGCCCGCTCGGTCGGCGCCGAGGTCACCTCGCCGTGGTTCTATCTGCAGCTTGGCCTGATGCTGGCCGGCGCCGGGATCGCGTTCGGCGTCGGCGCCGCGGTCCGCTCCCGGATCGACATGACATCGCTGGCGATGGGCTGGCCGGCTGCATTGCGGCTGTTCATGCGCGTGCTGGTCGGCAGCGCATCGACCGCGGCGTTCGCGGTGCTGATGATCGCAGCGCGCGGCGTGATGCTGGCCTCGACCTGGCCGAGCCGCAGCTATCTCTTGGCGATCTCCGCCAAGCTTGCGCTGGCCTGGCTGATCATCCGCCTTGTCACCAGCGTGATCCGCAACGAATTCGTCGTTCGCGTGGTGTCGCTGGCGGCGTGGCTGGTCGCAGCGTTGAGCATCCTCGGACAGCTCGAGCCCGCGATCGATGCGCTGGACTCGTTCGCGATCGTGCTCGGCGGCTTGCGGCTGACGCCGCTGCTGCTGATCAAGCTCGGCGTGCTGCTGGCCGTCGCCCTTTGGCTGGCCAACATCGCCAGCAATTTCCTCGAAGTCCGCATCACGCAGTCCCGCGATCTGACGCCATCGATCCAGGTGCTGCTGGTCAAGATGATGCGGCTGGCGCTGATCATCCTCGCCGTCGCGATCGTGATGAGCGCGGTCGGCATCAATCTGTCGGCGCTGGCGATCTTCTCCGGCGCGGTCGGCGTCGGCATCGGCTTCGGCCTGCAGAAGATCGTCGCCAACTTCATCTCCGGCGTCATCCTGCTGGCGGACAAGTCGGTAAAACCCGGCGACCTCGTCACCATCGGCGATAGCTCGGGGCGCATCAGCGCGATGAACACCCGCTACATTTCGGTCGCCGCCGGCGACGGCCGCGAGTTCCTGATTCCGAACGAGGATTTGATCACGCAAAAGGTGGTGAACTGGACCTACACCGACAAGAACACGCTGGTGAAGGTCAATTTCAGCACCAATTACGACGCCGATCCGCGGCTGGTCTGCAAGCTGGCGATAGAGGCCGCCGAAGCGTCTCCCCGCGCCACCAAAGGCAAGCCGCCCAACTGCATCATCACCGAATTCGCCGAAGCCGGCATGAAGTTCACGCTGACATTCTGGATCTCCGATCCCGACGGCATGGACAATGTGAAAAGCGACGTGATGCTGTCGCTGTGGGACGCCTTCAAGCACGAAGACATCCGCGTGCCCTACCCCGTGCGCGAAATCCGCATCCGCGGCGGCGCGCTGCCGGTGGAGACCACGGTGGAAGTGGAAGGGTGACGGCGCGTGCGCTTTGCTGGCGGGCTCGTTCCGGCGATGCTCCCTTACCTTCCGGTCGTTCCTGATGATGTCATTGTTTTTTTGCTGGCCAGACCCGACCGTTGGGAGCCACATACTGACCCGTGCTTCGACAAGAAGCCATTCTAGACGTTTCAAAACAGACGTCCTGCGTGCCGCCCTTCTTAACGCACCAACCAGCCACTTGAGCGCAGCTCTGGACTGCATGGGCAGTTGTCGACACAGCAAGAAACAAAATTGAATACGCAAAGCCCAGAGAGATCAATTTCATCTTTCCCCCCTTTTGCATTTATTGAACTAGAGCCACAATTTTAGGTTAAAAGCACAGCGGAGAGCAATGGCGTGTCAGCTCTGGCTTGCGTCCCGCGCCCCGATCATTAAATTACAGCCTCAAATCACCCCTTCCCGCCGAGCCATGACCCGCCGATGAGCTATATCGAAGCCTCCGAGACCTCGCAGCGCAAGACCGGGCAGATCAAGTTGCACGGGCCATCAGGCTTTGCCGGCATGCGCAAGGCGGGCGCGCTGGTGTCGCTGTGCCTTGATGAACTCACCGATATCGTCAAGCCGGGGGTGCTGACCTCACGGATCGACGATTTCGTGCGCGAATTCGCCTTCAGCCATGGCGCCTATCCGGCCACGCTGATGTATCGCGGCTACCGCTATTCGACCTGCACCTCGATCAATCACGTGGTCTGCCACGGCATGCCCGGCGACCGGGTGCTGAAGGACGGCGACATCGTCAATATCGACGTCACCTTCATCGTCGAGGGCTGGTACGGCGATTCCAGCCGGATGTATGCGCTGGGCGGAATCGCGCGCAAGGCGGAGCGGCTGATCGAGGTCACCTACGAGGCGATGATGCGCGGCATCGCCGCGGTGAAGCCGGGCGCCACCACCGGCGACATCGGCCATGCCATCCAGAGTTTCGTCGAGCCGCAAGGCATGAGCGTGGTGCGCGACTTCTGCGGCCATGGCCTCGGGCGCATGTTCCACGACGAGCCTAATATCATCCACATCGGCCGCCCCGGCGAAGGCGTCACGCTGAAGCCGGGGATGTTCTTCACCATCGAGCCGATGATCAATCTCGGCAAGCCGCATGTAAAAATCCTGTCCGACGGCTGGACCGCGGTGACGCGCGACCGCTCGCTGTCGGCGCAATTCGAGCATTCGGTCGGCGTCACCCAAAACGGCGTCGAAATCTTCACGCTGTCGCAGCGCCGCAACGAAAAGCCGCTGACCCCGGCATAATGTCCGCAGCCTGATCGGCGCGGCCGCTTTCACAACCTATCGGCGGTTGCAAACGCTTCCGGTCGCGGCATGGTATCGGCAGCAAACGTTGGCGCCCGATGCCCGCAGAGACAAGCGACCCATCCGACCAGCCTGGATTCGCCGATGAGCCGCATTATCACGGTCATCGCGAACGGCTGCGCGAGCGCTTTCGCGGCGCCGGCGCCGATGCGCTGAGCGACTACGAGCTGCTGGAGATGGTGCTGTTCCGCGCCATTCATCGGCGCGACGTCAAGCCGCTGGCCAAGCAATTGATCGGCAAGTTCGGCTCCTTCGCCGAAGTGGTGCACGCGCCCTCAGCGCGGCTGCGCGAAATCAACGGCCTCGGCGAAGCCGCGATTACCGAGATCAAGCTAATCGCGGCCGCCGCGAGCCGCGTCGCCAAGGGGCAATTGAAGGCGCGCACCATGCTGTCGTCATGGGCGACCGTGATCGACTATTGCCGGACCGCGATGGCGTTCGCCGACAAGGAGCAGTTCCGCGTGCTGTTTCTCGACAAGCGCAACCAGCTGATCTCGGACGAGTTGCAGCAGGTCGGCACCGTCGATCACACGCCGGTCTATCCGCGCGAGGTGATCAAGCGCGCGCTGGAACTGTCCGCCACCGCGATCGTGCTGGTGCACAACCATCCCTCCGGCGACCCCACGCCGTCGCAGGCCGATGTCCAGATGACCCGCGCGATCATCGACATCGCAACGCCGCTGGGCATCGCCGTGCACGACCACATCATCGTCGGCAAGAACGGGCATGCGAGTATGAAGGGGATGAAGTTGATTTAGGGGTTGCGCAGGTATCGTGTCCCGGACGCGGTGCGGCAACTTTAGCGTCATTGCCGGGCTTGACCCGGCAATCCATCACCTGCGCAAAATTCTTGCGAAGATGGATGGATGCGCGGGTCAAGCCCGCGCATGACGAGAGCAAGAGCTACGCGCTGCGCTGCGTCCGGGGCACGAGAACTACTGCCTCACCAATATCAGCGGGTCGACGCTGTCCGGCACGCGGCGCCATTGCGCGTTGTCGTCGGCCTCGAACTGCCAGGTTTCGCCGCGCGCGTTCATCAGCAGCATTTGACCGCGATCGAGCCGCCATTGCGTCGGCGCGAATGCAGCGATGGCGGGATCGCATTTCGGCTTGAGGAAGACCTGGAAATTGTCCGCCGTCGCTTCGGTGTTGGTCAATGTCAGGCCGCAGATGGTCTGGCCGCTGCCGCGCACCATCGACCAGTCGCCGATCATCTGATCCATCGACTTTGCCAGTGAACGGGCGGCGGCGAGATTCTGCAGAATGTACACGCCCTCGCCGGTCCGCAGGCCCTCAAAAATCCCGCTCTCGACCTCGGTGAAGTCGATCACCGGCTGCCCGGCGGCATCCTGCAGCCGCACGATGTCGCCAAGCCCCTTGATGCTCCAGGCGGTGATGTCCTTGGTGAACGGCAGCGCCGCGGCGCAGCCGGGCTCCAGTTCAAGCTTCAGGCCTTGCGGAGAGGCGTCGCCCTTCAAGGTCACGACGCAGGTCTTGCTGCGTTCGGTGGTGGAGAGCTCCCACTGCCCGATCATGTCTTTCTTCAGCGCCGCGGCGGCATCCTGCGCCAGCACTGGGCTGCCCGAGACAAAAAGCACCGTCATTGCGAGGAGCAACGCGACGAAGCAATCCAGCCTTCTCGCACGCGCCGCTGCGCTGGATTGCTTCGTCGCGTTGCTCCTCGCAATGACGAATCCCATCGTCAACCGCCCTTCACCGGCGTTTCCGCGACCGGCGTCATCGGCGGCTTGCCGGCGAACCAGGCTTTCAGGTTATCGACCACCAGTTGATCCATCGCGTTGCGCGTCACCACCGAGGCTGAGCCGATATGCGGCAGCAGCACAACGTTCTGCATGGCCTTGAGTTCATCCGGCACCGCAGGTTCATTGGCGAACACGTCGAGACCCGCGCTCAGAATGGTTCCGGATTTCAGCGCCGCGATCAGCGCCTGCTCGTCGACCACCGATCCGCGCGCCACGTTGATAATGACGCCGCGCGGCCCCAGCGCCTTCATTACGTCGGCGTTGATCATCTTCGCGGTCGAGGCGCCGCCGGGAACGATCAGCACCAGCGTATCGACCGCCTTCGCCATCTCGATCAGATCGGGATAGTGCTTGTAGGAGACGCCCTCGGCCGGGTTGCGGGTATGATAGACCACGGGAACGCGGCACGCTTCCAGCCGGCGTCCGATCGCCTGGCCGATCCGGCCCATGCCGACCATGCCCACCTTGCGGTCGCGCAGCGAGCCGACGCTCAACGGAAATTGCTGCGTGGTCCACAGCCCGGAGCGCAGATAGCGGTCGGCCTTGACGAACTCACGCAGTGTGGAGATCAGCAGGCCCAGCGCAATGTCGGCGACTTCCTCGGTGAGCACGTCCGGCGTGTTGGTCACCATGATCTTGTGTTCAGCCGCATAGGCGGCATCGATGTGATCGTAGCCGACGCCGAAGCTGGAGACGATTTCGAGTTTCGGAAACTGCGCCAGCGTGGCCTTGTCGCCTCGCACCGAATTGTAGGTGACGGCCATGCCGCGGATCTTCTCGGCAATGCCCGGGCCCAGGCGGTCGAGGTCGCCCGATGTTTCGAACTTGTGCAGCACGAACTGGTCGGAAAAGCCGTTATCGACAATGGGCTTGTGCGGCCCATAAACCAGCAAATCGATCTTCTCCGAAGAAATACCCGCAGCCATCAGTTTTCCTTTCCGAGCGCACTTTCGTGCCAGCGCCGCAACACCAGGTGCGAGACCAGCGCAAGCAGCATATAAATGACCATCCCCGCGGCGGAGAGCAACAGCAGTGCAGCGAACATTCGGGGAATGTTGAGGCGATAGCTGGATTCCGTGATCCGGTAGGCGAGGCCGGAACCGGCGCCGGCCGAGCCCGCCGCGATTTCGGCCACCACCGCGCCGATCAGCGACAGCCCGCCCGCGATCCGCAATCCGCCGAGGATATAGGGCAGCGCCGCCGGCAGCTTGAGATAGCGCAGGGTCTGCGCCCGCGACGCGCCGTAGAGCTGGAACAACCCGGCCAGATTGCGGTCCACCGAATTCAGCCCAAGCGTGGTGTTGGACAATACCGGGAAGAACGCCACGATCCAGGCGCAGACGATCACCGCCGTCTGTTGCGGCAGGTAGATCAAGAGCAGCGGCGCGATCGCAATCACCGGCGTCACCTGCAGGATGATGGCGTAAGGCAGCAGCGAGTATTCCAGCCATTTCGATTGATTGAACAACAGCGCCAGCGCGATGCCGCCGACGGCGGCTGCGATGAATCCCTCAAGCGTGGTCAACAGCGTCGTCAGCAGCGATTGCCACAAAATGCTCCAGTCGGCGACCAGCGTCGAAAATACCGCGCCCGGGCCCGGCAGCACGTAGGGCGGAATGTTGTTGAGGCGCACCACGAGGTCCCACACCACCACGCCCGCCGCGAGCACAACGACGGGAAGCACAATGCGGACGCGCCGTGCGTTGCCGCTATCGGACCTCGCCTGAGCTGTGGACAATGGCGGCGTTTCCAGCGAACTCATGACGCGAGCTTCTCGCCGCTTGCCCGCGCCAGCGCGACCGAGACCTCGCGGCAATAGCCGGCATATTCGACCGAGGTGCGGAAGTCTTCGCTACGCGGTTCGGCGGCGGCGATGCGGAATTCCGCGGCGAGGCGCCCGGGGCGCGGCGTCATCACGATCACCCGCTGCGACAGATACACCGACTCGAACACCGAATGGGTGACGAAGACGACGGTCTTGTTCAAGCCGCGCCACAGCGCCAGCAGGTCGTCGTTGAGCCGGAAACGCGTGATTTCGTCGAGCGCCGCGAACGGCTCGTCCATCAGCAGAATATCGGGATCGGTGACCAGCGCGCGCGCCAGCGACACCCGCATCTTCATGCCGCCGGACAGTTCGCGTGGGAAAGCCTCGGCGAATTCCGCCAATCCCACCTGCGCCAGCGCCTCGCCGACGCGCGCGTCGGCTTCTGCGTCCGGCACATGCGCGAGCATCAAGGGCAGCCGCACGTTCGCGCGAATGCTGGTCCACGGCATCAGCGTCGGCTCCTGAAACACGAAGCCGATGGAATGCCGCGCGGCGCGATTTGCGACCTTTACCGAGCCCGATGTCGGCGCGCTCAGGCCCGCGATCAGGCGCAACGCCGTCGACTTTCCGCATCCGGAAGGCCCCAGCAGCGACACGAACTCGCCGTTGCGGATATCGAGATCGACCGGCCCCAGTGCAGCAACGCCGCTGTCGTAAATTTTAGTGACGCCGCGCAAGCTCACCGCGAAGCCGGCGCTTGGGCCCGCATCGAGACCGGGCAGCGTTACCGCGGGGCCCATCTAGTTCTTCGGCCGCAGATTGAGGCCGACGCCCTTGTTGACGAAGCGCAGGGTGTAGGCCTTGTGGAAATCGATGTCGCGCTTGACGACGCCGGCGCGCACCATCTTGTCGAAGAAGCTCGCCATCCGCTCGTCGGTCATGGCGCCGATGCCGTTTTTCAACGAGTCGCCGGAATCGACGATGCCGTTTTCCTTCATCTTGTTGACCGAATAGCTGAGCAGATCGTCAGTCATTTCCGGGTTGAGTTTTTTGATCATGTCGTTGGCGGGCTTGTTGTCGCCGTAGAGATAATTGTACCAGCCGATAACAGACGCATCGACAAAGCGCTGCACCAGGTCGGGCTTTTTCTCGGTAAAATCGCGCCGCGTTTCGATCAAGGTCGAGTAGGTGTTGAAACCATAATCGGCGAGCAGAATGATGGTCGGCTTGAACCCGGCCTGCTTCTCTACCGCGTAGGGCTCCGAGGTGACATAGCCCTGCATCGCGCTTTTCTTGTCGGCAAGGAATGGCTGCGCGTTGAAGGTGTAGGGTTTTACCCTCTCCTCGGCAAAGCCGTATTCGGATTTCAGCCACTGGAAATAGCCGGCGACGCCCTCCTTGGAGACGAACAGCGTCAGCGGCTTGAGATCCTCGAGCTTCGTCACCTTGGATTCCGGATGCGCTAGAAACACCTGCGGGTCCTTCTGGAACATCGCGGCGATCGCCACCACCGGCACATTGTTCGCCACCGCGTCGAACGATTGCAGGGTGTTTGCGCTCATGAAGAAGTCGAGCTTGCCGGCGATCAGCAGCGCGCGGTTGTTCACATTGGGTCCACCGGGAACGATGGTGATGTCGAGGCCGTAAGCCTTGTAGGTGCCGTCGGCCACGGCCTGGAAAAACCCACCATGCTCGGCCTCGGCCACCCAGTTGGTGCCGAACGACAGCTTGTCCAGCGTCTGGGCGGCGGCGGGCAAGGCGGCCGCAAGCGCAAATCCGGCCATTAACGCTCGCAGCAAAAGGGCCGGCCTCATGATTGGACTCCGTCGATCGTTCTGGCCCATGATAGGCGCAGGCGGCCTTGTACCCTGCAAATCCATGCAAAGAAATGCTGCGCTTGATGACCAACCCTCCCCGCGACTGGACCGCGATCCGCTGGCCGGAGTTCGCCAAAGAGGACGCGGCGCGATGGATCGCGGTGCTGCCGCTGGCCGCGACCGAGCAGCACGGCCCGCATCTGCCTTTGCGTACCGACGTGATGATCGCGCAAGCGTATCTGGCGCGGGTGCGCGAATTGTTGCCGGACAACATCCCCGCGACATTTCTCCCTGTGGAAGAGATCGGCATTTCGACCGAGCACACCGACTATCTGGGAACGCTGACGTTGCCGGCGGATGTCGCGCTCAAGACCTGGACCGCGATTGGCGAAAGCGTGGTGCGCGCCGGGATCAAAAAGCTGGTGATCGTCACCAGCCATGGCGGCAACAGCGCTGCCATGACCATCGTCGCGCAGGATCTGCGCGCCCAGCATGGCCTGCTCGCGGTGACGACGGCATGGTCGCGGTTCGGCGCGCCGGAGGGATTATTCTCGGCGGAAGAATTGTGCCATGGCGTTCACGGCGGCGCGGTCGAGACCTCGATCATGCTGGCGCGCTATCCGCATGAGGTGCGCACAGCTGCGATCAAGAATTTTCATCCCGCTAGCATCGCGATGGAAAAAGACTATCGCTGGCTCTCCACGCATCGTCCCGCGCCGTTCGCGTGGCAGGCGCAGGATCTGCATCCAAGCGGTGCCGCCGGCGACGCTACGCAGGCCTCCGCCGAGAAAGGCGAGCGCCTGCTCGACCACGGCGCGTGCGCGTTTTGCGAATTACTTGCGGACGTCGATAACTTCGACGTGAACAGGCTCGCGATCGGTCCCGGCGCCAGCGCTTAACAAGCTGAAATCGCTGCTTAATTTTGCAACTTTCGAATTCGCAATCGCGGATTCGAACCGGAATCAAACAGCCTCCGTCCAACTGGGCATGCGGACCACAACGGGACGCAATCAACCGGATGGAGTTTATCATGTCGATCAAGACCAAGATTGCCGCCTTCGCCCTTACCGCGCTCGTTGCCGCAGGCTCGATCGCTTCCTCGACGCAGCAGGCCGATGCCAAGCCGTTCGGCCTTGGCTGGGGCGTTGGAGCCGGCATTGTCGGCGCCGCCGTCGTCGGCAGCGCGATCGCCGCCAGCAGCGACGGCTACTACGGATACGGCTATCGCCGCTGCGGCTGGGTTCGCCAGTTCGACGCTTACGGCAACTACATGGGCCGCGTCCGCACCTGCGGTTACTGATGCCTGGTTCGATCGACTGAAGTGGATTTGCGTCCGGCACGGGCGCCTCATCCACCCCGTGTCGCACCAGACCCGCCCGGTCGTCCCCCCGGGCGGGTCACCTTTTTTGTGGTGGTCGACAGACGGCGCGGTCCACTCCGCCTGTCATCCTCCGCGAAAGCGGGGGACCCAGTATTCCAGAGGGCTTGCGGTTTATCATCGGCGCTCTCGAATACTGGGTCGCCCGGTCAAGCCGGGCGATGACGTAGGAGCGCCCGCCGTTACACGTCCGTCATCGGCCAATGCCATTCAACAATGTCGCACTCCTGACGATCCCTCTTGCAATTGCGAATTAGTTGCAATTATAGTCGCAAATGAGACACCATCGGTCGGCTTTCGGGGAAACCAGGCCGAATCGGTTGTTTCCACTGATTTCCAAGGGTTAGCTGGGTCGCGCAGGGGACGCAGCGGGTCGAAGGCGGGGGCATCTAGCAATGAAACGCGGCCGGCGAAGCGCGAGCAGAGCCATGAAGCGCGTTCTCGCGGGGCTGGCGCTTGGCGTGCTGTCGCTGCACGGGCCAGCGTTCGCAGCCGACATCCCGTTGAAGGCCCCGCGCCTGCAGCCGGTCTATGACTGGACCGGATTGTATTTCGGCGCCCATGCCGGTTTCGGCCGCGGCCATTCCAACGCCGTGCTGAGCGATACGGCCATCGCTACCACAAGCCATTCATTCGGCGGCCCGATCGGCGGATTGCAGGCCGGCTATAACATTCAATTGCCGTCGCGGGTCGTGCTCGGCTTCGAGGCCGACGTGTCCTTCCCGAATTACATCGATGGCAATTCCGTGATTTCGACTCTAGCCACAGCAAAGTCCTACGTCGTCGAGCAGATGGATTTTACAGGCTCTGCGCGCGGCCGTCTCGGCTATGCCGCCGGACCCTGGCTGTTCTACGCCACAGGCGGTCTAGCCTTCGCCGGCGAGCGTTATTTCAATACGCCTTCCGTCGGCAACGACGAAAAGAAACTCAGCATGCGGCTCGGCTGGGCCGCGGGCGGCGGCGTCGAATACGCATTCGCGCCGCATTGGAGTCTGCGGCTGGAATATCTCTACAGCGAATTTCAAAACGGCAGCGTCCAGTTCGACTCGGGTGCTGCGCACGCATCGACATTGAATTTCCAGTCGCTGCGGGTTGGACTCAATCGCAAGATCGATTGGCCGAATGGCAGTCCGGCGCCGCTGGCATCCCTGGTCGATCCGGAATCCAACCGCTGGGAAATTCATGGCCAGACCACCTACCTTCCGCAAGGCTATCCCGGCTTCCGCGCGCTCTACACCGGCCCGAACAGCCTGACCCCGGCGCCGCAGACGCAGGCGACCTGGAGCAGCAGCCTGTTTTTGAATGTGCGGCTATGGGAGGGCGGCGAGCTCTATTACAATCCCGAACTGCTGCAGGGATTCGGGTTGAACGATACCGTCGGCGCCGCAGGCTTTCCAAACGGCGAAGCGCAAAAGTCCAACTTCCCCTATCCGCATTACAACACGTCGCGGCTGTTCCTGCGCCAGACGTTTGGCTTCGGCGGCGAAAGGGAAGAGCTCGCCAGCGCGCCGGGGCAGTTGGCAAACAAGGTCGATGTCTCGCGCCTGACGGTGCAGGCCGGCAAGTTCGCGGTCATGGATATTTTCGACGGCAACGCCTATGCCAAGGATACCCGCAAGGATTTCATGAACTGGTCGATGTGGGCGCCGGGCGCCTTCGACTATTCCGCCGACAAGGTCGGCCTCACCTATGGCGCCACCGCCGAGTTCAATCAGAAGCAATGGGCGTTGCGCGCCGGCTATTTCCTGATCGACGGCACCTCGAACTCGAACAATTTCGACATGCGGGTATTTCAGCGCGGCAGCTACGTGCTCGAACTTGAAACGCGCTATTCGCTGTTCTCGCAGCCCGGCAAGCTGCGCAGCATCGCCTGGTTCAACAGCGCCTATTCCGGCAGCTACCGCGAGACGTTGAACAACCCGGCCTTGATGTTGGATATCGCGCAAACCCGCGAGGGCCGCATCAAGTACGGCTACGTCTTCAACCTCGAGCAGGCGCTGACCGACGACATCGGCCTGTTCGGCCGCTGGAGCTGGAACGATGGCAAGACCGAGATCATGGCGTTCACCGATATCGACGCCAGCCTCGCAACCGGCCTGTCGATCAAGGGCAGTCGCTGGGGCCGGCCCGACGACGTGATCGGAATCGGCGGTGCGATCAACGCGCTCTCGAACGATCACCGCGATTTTATTGCGGCGGGGGGGCTCGGCGTGTTGATCGGCGACGGCGCGCTCAACTACCGGCGCGAGCGCGTGTTCGAGACCTATTACGCCTACGCGCTCAACAAGCAGATCACGCTGACCGCAGATTATCAGCTCATCACCAACCCGGCCTACAATGCCGACCGCGGCCCGGTGTCGGTGTTCTCGGGACGGTTTCACGGCGAGTTTTAGGTTATTGTCGATGCTGGCGGAGACAATGCACCACTGTCATCGCCCGGCTCGACCAGGCGACCCAGTATTCCAGAGCGTGGGTGACGTGCGACGCGCTACAACGAGCACTCTAGAATACTGGGTCCCCGCATGCGCGGGGATGACGAGAAGAGTGCGTGGAGACATCGAGGTTTCGCGGGGACGACATCTCGATGTGTTCACCCCGCCGGCGAAAACGACTCCGCGCACGCCATCGCCCAGGCGTCCTTGAATCGCGCATCCTCGGTGCCGTCGAGCAACTCGCCCGGCCGCAGCGAGGGATAGAGCTGCGCCAATGAGGCCACCTCGTTGCTGGCGACGCGCTGCGAGAAATGGATCGGCCTGATGTCCTGCGGATGATCGAGGCCGGCGGCCGCGATCAGTTCCGCCAGCGCGTGCAATGTGGCGTGGTGATAATTGTAGACGCGCTCGGTCTTGTGCGGCACCACCAGCGCGCGATTGCGCGACGGATCCTGCGTGGTCACTCCCGTCGGGCAGCGGTCGGTATGACAGCTCAGCGACTGGATGCAGCCGAGCGCGAACATGAAGCCGCGCGCCGAGTTGCACCAGTCCGCGCCCAGCGCCATCGCGCGCGCGATGTCGAATGCGGTTGCGATTTTTCCCGAAGCTCCGATCTTGATGCGATCGCGCGCGTTGATGCCGATCAGCGCGTTGTGGACGAAATTGACGCCCTCGCGCATCGGCATGCCGAGATGATCCATGAATTCCAGCGGTGCTGCGCCAGTGCCGCCTTCATTGCCATCGACCACGATAAAGTCGGGATAGATTCCGGTCTGCAGCATCGCCTTGCAGATCGCCAAAAATTCCCACTTGTGGCCGACGCAGAGCTTGAACCCGGCCGGCTTGCCGCCGGACAGCCGCCGCATCTCGCCGATGAAGGCCATCATCTCCAGCGGCGTCGAGAACGCCTTGTGATACGGCGGCGAGATGCAGTCCTCGCCCATGCCGACGCCGCGGATTTTTGAGATTTCCTCCGATACCTTGGCCGCCGGCAGCACGCCGCCATGGCCGGGCTTGGCGCCCTGGCTGATCTTGAGCTCGACCATCTTGATCTGGTCGTCGGAGGCGACGCGGGCGAACTCCTGCGGATTGAACGTGCCATCGGCGCGATTGCGGCAGCCGAAATAGCCCGATCCGACCTCCCAGATGATGTCGCCGCCATTTTCGCGGTGATAGGGGCTGACGCCGCCCTCTCCGGTATCGTGCGCGAAGCCGCCCTTCTTGGCGCCGGCATTGAGCGATCGCACTGCGTTGGGGCTGAGCGCGCCGAAACTCATCGCCGAGATATTGAACACCGACGCCGAATAGGGTTTTGCGCAGTCGGGACCGCCGATGGTGATACGGAATTTTTCGCTCGCATGCGGCCGCGGCGCCATCGAATGATGCATCCATTCATAGCCGTCGGCGTAGATGTTCTCCTGGGTGCCGAACGGCCTTTTATCGAGCACCATCTTGGCGCGCTGATAGATCAGCGAGCGGGTGTCGCGGCTGAACGGCATGCCGTCCTTCTCGCTCTCGAAGAAATACTGCCGCATTTCCGGCCTGATCTCCTCGAGCAGGAAGCGGATGTGCGCCGAGATCGGATAATTTCTCAGGACGGCGTGGTTCTTCTGCAGCAGATCGCGAAAGCCGAGAAACGACAGGCCGCCGAAGATCAGGATCGGGATCACCACGATATTGATCACCTTGTGGTCCACGATCCCGATGCCGATCAGCAGCACCGTCACCACGCAACAGATCGTGAGAACGATGAAGCGCGGCGAGAACGGAGTCATCAGCGTTTCCATGGGAGCCCTCAGGGTGCCTGTTGCCGCGTTGTTTTTCTTAGGCGCAGTTTACACCATTGGTTCTAATCGTACGCCTGAACGACGACAACTGTTACGCGGCGCCAGTTCTTTCGCAGTGCAGCGAAAGCGGATCAATGGCTGTGCGGGCGCATTTCGTCGGGAATTCCGCTCTTCTCGATTCCGCCCTGCGCCAGCCAGGCATCGGTGCTCAGGATCGCCCGCTCGATATGATCCGATGTCCGCGAGAAGTCGTAGGGCGAGCCGACCAGCGGGCACAAAGGCGGCACCACGAAATACTCGATACTCGGATCGAGCCCTTCCAGCTCGATGACGAGTTGCCGCGCGATCAGCAGCGTCAGCGCGTGCAGGGCATTGGCGACCGCCCCCACCGGCGGGGCGTGGGTGGCGCAGGCATATCCGGTCGGCAGGATGATCAGGCGCTGCGCGCCCTTCGCGACGGCCACCCGGATCGGCGTATTGCTCGAAATCGCCCCGTCGCACAGATAGAAATCCTGGTATTTCACCGGCGCGAACGCGCCGGGGATCGCGGTGCTGGCGATGATCGCCTGGGCGGCCGGGCCCTCCGACAGCACCACGCTGTCGCCCGACACGATGTCGGTGGTGACGATGTGAACCGGCAGCCTGGCATCCTGCAAATTGCGGTAAGGCAGATGATCGTCGATCAGCTTCTGCACGCCGTCATGCGGGATCAGGAAATCCCGCCGCCACACGAAGCCGAGCAGCGTCCGCCATGTGATCGGAAACACGTCGCGCCGGCGCAGGCCCCGCCAGATCGTCTCCAGTTGCAGCACGCCCTTCAAGGTAGGATCGCCGGCATAATAAGCGCCGTTCAAGGCGCCGACGCTGGAGCCGACCACCATGTCGGCCGAGATTCCATGCGCGGCGAGCGAGTGCATCATGCCGACCTGAATCGCGCCAAAACTGCCGCCGCCCGCCAGCACGAAGGCGGTTTTGGCAGGGCCGGTGTGGTCGGTGATGGACAAGGAGTTGGCTCGCGGTGAGGTTTGGCCGCGTTTATAGCAGCCGGCCGTTGAAGGGCGCCATCAACATTGTTTGTGCGGGGCGAGCCGTGCCCCGGACGCAGCGCAGCGCGCTTGCGGTGCGCTGCTAAGCCGGGGTCCCGGTTGCTTGCTTAACCGGGGTCCCGGTTCTGCGAAGCGGCATGAAGAATGCCGCATCGCGCCCGGGACACGACAGCGTCACCGTTCGACGAACGCCTTCTCGATCACGAAGTGGCCGGGCTCGTTGTGGCTGCCTTCGAGGAAGCCGCGCGCTTCGAACATCGCGCGCAGCTCTTCCAGCATGCCCGGGCTGCCGCACATCATGATGCGATCGGTCGCGATGTCGAGCGGCGGCAGGCCGATGTCATCGAACAATTGCTTCGACGTGATCAGGTCGGTGATGCGGCCGCGATTGCGGAACGGCTCGCGGGTCACGGTCGGATAATACACCAGCTTCTCCGCCAGCAGCGGCCCGAACAATTCGTCGTCGCGCAGCTTTGCGACCAGTTGCTCACCATAGGCGAGTTCGGACACCTGCCGGCAGCCATGAACCAGCACGATGGTTTCGAGCCGCTCGTAGACTTCCGGATCCTTGATCAGGCTCGCGAATGGCGCGAGGCCGGTTCCGGTCGACAGCAGCAGCAGCCGTTCGCCCGGAATGAGATTGTCCGCGATCAGCGTGCCGGTCGCCTTGCGCCCGACCAGGATGGTGTCGCCTTCTTGTATCTTCTGCAGCCGCGAGGTCAGCGGCCCGTCGGCGACCTTGATCGAGAAGAATTCCAGTTCCCCTTCGTGATTGGCGCTCGCCATGCTGTAGGCGCGCAGCAGCGGACGGCCGTCGATCTCAAGGCCGATCATCGCGAATTGTCCGTTTTGAAAACGAAAGCCGGAATTGCGGGTGGCGGTGAAGCTGAAAAGCGTATCGGTCCAGTGCCGGACGGAAAGAACTTTCTCTCTATGGAACGCGCTCATGTGTTTTTGTTTTCCGTTTGAAACTTTTATGAAACAACTCACCTGTGCGATCACAGCGGCAGCGAAAAACCCTTGCTACGATTGATGTTTCTCGGCTTTCCATGCACGCCAACATCACACCTAGTCAAGAAGCTTTCGCGCGCAATTGCGTAGCTGGCATGGCAGCCGATTTATTTTGGAGGATGGTTCATGCGCGACACGGGCGAGGCGCAATGGCGGCGAAATTTACTTGCCGAAAGCGGCTTCGTAGCGGCGATTCATTGCCGAGACGCACCGTCGTCATCCTGAGGTGCTCGCCGTTCTTCACGGCGAGCCTCGAAGGATGGCCACAATCGCTCGCGGCCATCCTTCGAGACGCGCGCAAGAGCGCGCTCCTCAGGATGACGTGGGGGGTGTAGAGGGACGATCGACGATGGCGATCTACGATCACCGCGCCGCGGACGAGACCTCGTCATCGAGCACGCCGTCGTCGAGTTCGACGTCGGCGTCACCGGCCGGCTTCGGCACGGCGGCGATGGCCGGATCGACGATGACGGCCCAGTGCAACGGCGCCTTGGCGTGGCCGCGCAGCAGGCCTTGATGCGCGAACCGGCTCTCGGTGCTGCAGGCATACAGCGCCGCCACCATCACCTCGGCGCTGCCGCCGCCACGGGCATAGGGCAGGAAAAGCTGCTCGATGGTCACCGGGCAGCCATCGCGGTCGGATACCGGAATAATCGAATAGACCGGCAATTTATGGACGACGCAGGCGTCCCAGATCGGCTTCGCCGCGGCCGCCATGCCTGGCTCGAGGCAATCGCTCAAGGGCCGCGACGGCATCTTGGCATCATGCACCTGTTCGACGCGCGGGCCGGCCTGCCGGCAAACATAACGGAGCTTGCCGTCCTCGCGAATGATGTCGCTGATCGAAAGGTCGGCGGAGTCGCCGGCGCGCTCGTTGGGGACGAAATCCGCGAACTCAGGCAATTCACGCGTGCCCCGCGCGCGATGCCAGTCCCGCACCAGGCTGACATGCCGGATCGACCTGACGATGCTGACATGAGCCCTTTGAAATTGCATCGAGCCGATCAATCCTGAGCGCGAATTCGAGGAAGGTAACGAAGGCTGGGGCTGGATGGCGCGGCCGAAAAACCTGCCCATCCTGATTCGTATTAGTCATGGAACGCTAACACAAAAATAAACCAATCGTCACGCACGGCGGCTTCGCAAATATATTTGCAACGATGCGGAATAATGCCTGGCGATTGTATGCAATCTGGATCGCCTCGTCCGCATCCGCTACGCTGTCGGTTGTGGTTTCGATAAGTTCAATTTTTCAATTCAAACGCTACGGCGCGGAACAAGCATGCCAGGCCTGCGGAAATTTCGACTGGGAAGGCCGGGCCACATTCCGGACCAGTCGATCTATGCGCAATTTGCCTGCGCCGAATTCGGGCTGACATTCGAGGACATCGACGGCGGAACCGGGCTGGTTTTCAGCGTCGCCTCGGCGGCCAAAAGCATCGTCTTCGGGGCCGGACGATGCTCGTGGTATCCGCAAAACAACTCAACCGCGGCCTCGCTGGCGACCGACAAGTACTTTGCCAATACGATCATGGAGCGCGCCGGCATCCCGACGCTGGGCGGCCGATACTTTTTTCTGCACGACCGGCACCGCGCGCACCGCCCGCCCGGCCATGAACGCGCCGATGCGCTGGATTATTTCGGGACCCTGGGTGGTTCGGCATTTGCCAAGCCTCTGCTCGGATCGCGCGGCGACTTCGCGCAGGCCCTCCATGATGAAGCGGCTTTTCTCGGATATCTCGACGAGGTCGCGCGTTATTACGATTCGGTTTTGCTTCAGCCGGTCGTCTCCGGCACCGAAGTCCGGATTTTTCTGCTCGATGGCGAGGTGGTCTACGCCGCGCACAAGCAGCCACCTTCGCTTGCGGGCGACGGCATCAGCACCATCCGCGAGTTGCTGGCGAAACATAACGCGGCGCTGCGATCGCGCGGGCTTTCAGCGGCAGTGATGGCGGCAGAGAGCGACGATTCTCTCGACACTCGGCTGCCGAAGGGCGAGCGATGGGAGATTCCGGGGCGCATGAATCTGAGCGCCGGGGGAACCATGATTCTTGAATCGCCCCGCGCCGACGCGGTCACGCAGGCGCAGCGCGCGGCCACAGCGCTGGGACTGCGGGTCGCCGCGGTGGACCTGTTCACGAAAGTTGGCGGCGATCCCGATGCGATAAGGATTATCGAGGTCAACTCGAACCCATCGATCCGGCTGCTGGAGGATTCCGGGCGCGGCGACCTGATCCTCAAAATCTGGCATCACACATTTTCGGCAATGGGGCTGCTTTAGTGTTCAACCTGCCGAAATACGGCGACGGAGTCTGTCTTGCGCGGCTGGCCGATCTGCTCGACGCATTGTCGGTCGATCGCGCCAGGCTGCAACGCAGCAGCGTCGTCGTCACCGGCTCGAACGGCAAGGGCAGCACCGCGGCATTCTGTGCCGGCATCGGTCGCGCCTATGGACTGCGAACCGGATTGTTCACCTCGCCGCACCTGTTTCGCTTCAATGAGCGGTTTCAGATCGATGGCGCCCCGATCGAGGACGAGGCATTGGCGCGGTTGGCGGCGCGGATTGAGACCGCGATCAAAGATGTATCGGCGCGCCGCAACGAAAAATTCGGGGCGTTCGAAGCGATGTTCGCCCTCGCCTGCCTGTATTTCCAGCAATCGCAATGCGACTTCGCGGTGTTCGAGGCCGGCATCGGCGGACGCTACGACCCGGTGCGGTTGGTCGGCGCGCGATTTACGGGCGTGACGTCGGTCGATTATGAGCATACCGAATTGCTCGGCAATTCGCTGGAATTGATCGTCTCCGACAAGAGCGACGCCTGCGCGGCCGGCGGCACCATCATCTATGGCGAGAACTGCCGCGGCCTGCGCGGGCATATCGCCGAATACAATCGCACTCGCGACGTGAAGAGCCTGTTCGTCCGCGACGATATCGGGGTCAGCAATGAGTCCGCCTCGGCAACGGGGCAGCGGTTCGACTTCCGGTTCGGCGGCTACGATTTCCGATCGCTCGACATGAGCCTGCTCGGCAGCTTTCAATTCAACAACGCCGCCATCGCAATCACGCTGTTCCTGCTCTGGCTGCAACACGCGCGGCCCGGCGCGGCTGCTACCGCGATCGAAGCCGCCGTGCGATCGGGCCTTTCCGATACGCGCTGGCCCGGCCGGCTCGAAATCATTGCGCGGCAGCCGCTCACCATCATCGACGTCGGTCATACGCCCGACGGCATCCGCCAATCGCTCGCGAGCCTGAAAACCATCCACGGCGCGGAGAGTTGGATTCTGGTCGCCGGCGTTTCGCGCGACAAGAAGGCCGATGAGATCGTGGCGCTGCTGGCGCCGTCGTTCGACACCATCGTCTGCACCCGCGCGTACCATAAGGGCGCCGGCGCCGAACACATCGCGGCGGCGGCGCGGAAGGCTAATCCATCGGCCGCGATTCACATCGCAGCGACGATCGAGGAAGCGGTGCAGGTCAGCCGGGCGCTGGCGCAATCGCTGGATCGCGGGATTTTCGTGGCCGGCGGATTATTTCTCGCGATCGAATACGCCACCGCGGCGAAGGGCGGGCGGGCGCAGGCGCTGGAGTTTTTCTAGTTCGTCATTCCGGGGCGCGCGAAGCGCGAGCCCGGAATCCAGACAACTCCAGCGTCATCCTGAGGTGCTCGCCGTTCTTCACGGCGAGCCTCGAAGGATGGGCCACAAGCGCCAGCGGCTCATCCTTCGAGACGCCGCGCAAGCGCGCGGCTCCTCAGGATGACGGCTGAATGTGTGCCTCTGGATTCCGGGTTCGCTCGCTTTGCTCGCATCCCGGAATGACAAGGTCAATTATTCGCGCTTGGCGAGTCGTCGAGCACCTTGAAAGCTTCCTCGAGCTGCGGCGAGATCGAGACGTTGAGCTTCTCGCCGGTCGGCAGCCGCGCGACGAACCACTTGTTGTAGAGCGGAATCAGGTCGCGGTTGGAGCCGAGCTTGCGGAACGCCCGCTCCACCACCGCGGTCAATTGCGGCTCGCCCTTGCGGAACATGATGCCGTAGGGATCGTAGGACAGGTAGTCGCCGACCACCTTGAACTTGTCCTGCGCCTTGTGGCGCGCGATCAGGCCGTAGAGCAGGATATCGTCGGTGGCGAACGCATCGGCCTTGCCGTCCACCAGCATCTGATAGGACTGCTCGTGGTCGGGCGAGGCGACGATATTCAGCCCAAGCGAAAATTTCTTGTCGAGGGTGTGCATGGCCTGCTCGTTGGTGGTGCCTTTGGTCACCACCACGCTCTTGCCCTGCAGGTCTTTCGGCGCCGAGATGGTGGACGCCTTCGGCACCATCAGCTTGGTGCCGGCCACGAACATCAGCGGCGAGAACGCGACCTGCTTGCCGCGCTCGGCATTCGCCGTGGTCGAGCCGCATTCGAGATCGATCTTGTTCTGCACCACCGCCGGAATGCGGTCATCCGAAGTGACCTTGACGTATTCGATCCTGAGATTGGCATCGTCGACCTCGATGCCGATCTCGTCGACGATGGCCTCGCACAGTTCGAGGCTGTAACCGATCGGCCGGTTCGACGGGTCCATGAAGGAGAACGGCGGCGAGCTTTCGCGGTAGCCGAGCCGCACCACGTGGTTCTGCTTGATGGCGGCGAGCGTCGGGCTCAGCCCCTCACCGGTCTGGGCAACCGCTGCCGTGGTCAGCAAAAATCCCGCGAGCAGCAGGCTTGCCTGCAGGCATCTCTTCAGAGGGTGGCGCATGGCTCACCTCCTATGCGGGAACGCTTGCGGGAATCAGTTCCTCGTCAGGTCCGGACGCATCCACGGGCGCGAGTTCGCCTTCCCATTTCGCCACCACCGCGGTGGCGAGCGAGTTGCCGATCACATTGGTGGCGCTGCGTCCCATGTCGAGGAAGGTGTCGATGCCCATGATCATCAACAGCCCGGCTTCCGGAATGCCGAACTGGCTCAAGGTCGATGCGATCACCACCAGCGAGGCGCGCGGCACGCCGGCGACGCCCTTGGAGGTGATCATCAACGTCGCGAGCATCGCCAGCTGGGTGCCGAGCGACATCGGGATCTGGTAGGTCTGCGCGATGAAGATACTGGCGAAGGTGCAGTACATCATGGTGCCGTCGAGATTGAACGAATAGCCGAGCGGCAGCACGAAGCTCGAGATTCGCGACGACGCGCCGAAGCGGTTGAGGCCTTCCAGCGTCTTCGGATAGGCCGCTTCCGAGCTCGCGGTCGAGAACGCGATCATCAGCGGCTCGCGGATCAGCCTTAACAGATGGCTGTATCTGGGCCCGATGACGACGAAGCCGACCACGACCAGGATGGCCCACAGGATCATCAGCGACAGATAGAAGCCGCCCATGAACACGATCAGCTTCCACAGCACGCCGAGGCCGTTCTTGGCCACCGTCGCCATGATCGCGGCCCACACCGCGAGCGGCGCGAACAGCATGACGTAGCCGGTCACCTTCAGCATGATGTGGCCGAGGTCATCGATCAGCGCCAGCATCGGCTTGGAACGCTCCGGCATCGCGCCCATCGCGACCGAGAAGAACACCGCGAAGATCACGATCTGCAGAATCTCGTTCTGCGCCATCGCATCCGCGATCGAGGTCGGGATCAGATGGGTGAGGAATTTTTCGATCGAGAATGCCGACACCGGCAGGCCGGTCGACTGGCCGGCCGCGGGCAGCGTGCCCGGGAAGTTCGCGCCGGGCTGCAGCAGGTTGACCATGATCAGGCCTAATAGCAGCGAGATGAACGAGGCGCTGACAAACCAGCCCATGGTTTTTGCGAAAATCCGGCCCAGCTTGGAGCCGCTGCCCATATGGGCGATGCCGCCGACCAGGGTCGCAAACACCAACGGCGCGATGATCATCTTGATCAGGCGCAAAAACAGCATCGCAATCAGGTTTACGTCGGCCGCGATTTCCACCCGCTGATCGGGAAGATAATTGAAAACCAGCGTGCCCATCACAATGCCGAGCGCCATTGCGATCAGAATGTATTGCGTAAACCTGTTGGACATTATCAACCCCCGTGTTCCCGACCGGTACGAGTTTGGCACATTTTGACGCAGGCGCAACAAGCTTCATAAAACCGTCAAGCGCATTCGCTGGCATGCCAGTTCGCCGGCAAATGTTCCCGTTGTGCATTAAACGTCTGCGGACTAGCGTCACGTGAGAAGAATTCCGCTCCGTCATTGCGAGGAGCGAAGCGACGAAGCAATCCAGTCTTTCGCATCTCTGGATTGCTTCGTGGAGCTTGTCATCGGGCGGCGCGTTGCGCCGACCCGTTGGCTCGCAATGACGGCAGCTAAAGGGGGAGGCAAACACCATGAGCGACACCGTCAACCGCCAGGTCCTGCTGGTCGAAAAGCCGAAGGGGAAACTCGTACCCGAACATTTCAAGATGTCGAACGGCAGCATTCCCGAGCCGAAGGACGGCGAGGCGTTGTTGCGCGTGCGCTATATTTCGCTCGACGCCGCCAACCGCGCCTGGATGCATGGCGCGACCTATCGCGCCGCGGTCGAGGCCAACACCGTGATGGCGGGCGGCGGCATCGCCGAAGTGGTGTCGTCGAAGGCGCCCGGCCTTGCGCCCGGCGATATCGTGTTCGGCGACACCGGCTGGCAGGATTTTGCGGCGGTGCCGGCAAAGCACCTCAGCAAGATGCCCAAGATGGAGCCGATGACGCATCTACTCAGCGTCTACGGCATCGCCGGCCTCACCGCCTATTTCGGCCTGCTCGATGTCGGCAAGCCGAAGGCGGGCGAAACCGTGGTGGTGTCGGCGGCGGCGGGTTCGGTCGGATCGATCGTCGGCCAGATCGCCAAGATCAAGGGCTGCACCGTTGTCGGCATCGCCGGGGGCGCGGACAAGTGCAAGTGGCTGACATCCGAACTCGGCTTCGACGCCGCGGTCGATTACAAGGACGGCGAGACCTTCAAGGCCTTGAGGGCGGCGGCGCCGAAAGGCATCGACGTCTATTTCGACAATGTCGGCGGCGACATCCTGGAAGCCTGCCTCGCACTGATGAACAACCGCGGCCGCATCGCCTGCTGCGGCGCGATCTCGCAATATGACGGCGTGCCGTCGGCCACGGGCCCGCGCGGCGTGCCCGGACTGATCGTGGTGAAACGGCTGATCATGCAGGGCTTCATCGTGATGGACTTCATGAACCAGCGCGACGAGGCGCTGAGCGACTTGCAATCATGGGTTGCCTCCGGCAAATTGAAGGTGCAGGAAGACGTCATCGACGGGCTGGAAAACACGCCGCAGGCGCTGATCGGACTGCTCGCCGGCGAGAACCGCGGCAAGCGCATGGTGAAGCTGTAGCGGGCTGTGCTCGAGCGCTAACGCAGACCGTACCTGGCGGAATTGCTATTTGGCTCGGGGATTGGTGAAGATGCGCTCGATATATTCTCGCCTGCACGCGCGGTTCGGCCGGAGAATTTCAAGTACCGAGCGTCGCGGCCGCGTTCAAAGCAAGATAGCCGGGCTGCAAAGACGCTTTGCAGCGATGGATGCGCCGCACGCCTTGCGCGCAGCGGCTGCGGTATCGAAGCGGCCTCACGTCGTTATCATCGGCGCAGGCTTTGCCGGCCTGATGGCGGCATATGCGCTGCGAGGCCGCTGCAAGGTTACCGTCTTCGAAGCCCGGGACCGCATCGGGGGACGGGTGTGGAGCCGGGCGACGAGCAGCGGAATTATCGAAGCAGGCGGCGAACTCATCGGCTACGATCATCCGCTCTGGATCGAGCTCGCAACGCAATTCGACCTCGGCTTCTCGGTCTTGTCCACCGACACGAGTTTCGACTCGCTCCACCTGGAGATGCCGCTTTATCTCGACGGAACCAAGCTCACCGAGCCGCAGATGAAGGTTGTCTACGACGAGATGGAGGTTGCCTTCGACAGGATGAGCAAGCAGGCGACGGCCATTCACGATCCATACCAGCCCTGGCTTGCGAAACATGCCGTGGAGCTGGACAAGATGCCGTTGTCGAAATGGATTGCCGGTCTCGATTGCACCCACCTCACCAGGGTTGCGATGGAGCAGCAGTTTTCAAACGACGGCGGCGCCCCCACAACCAACCAGAGTTACCTCGGCAACCTGGCCGTCGTCGCGGGCGGAGCGATTTGCGGCGCGCGAAACGATTTTTTCAACAACACGGAAACGTTGCGCTGCTCCGAAGGCAACCAGACGCTGGCAACGCGCCTTGCGGACGCGATAGGCGCCGGCAATATTCATCTGTCTACGCCGGTCAGCGCGATTCATGTCGGCGACGGCAAGGTATCCGTCGAACCGAAAACCGGCCCCGCCATTACCGCGGACTATGCCATCCTGGCGATACCTCCAAATCTGTGGCCGGGAAACCCCACCGCGAAGATCGCCATCGATCCGGTTCTGCCGCGCGCCTACCATATAACGATGGGAACGGCGGTGAAGTATCTCAGCCCGCTGAAGCGGCGCTTCTGGATCAGCGACGGCCTTTCACCGAGCTCGACTTCGAATCAGTACGGCGTCACCTGGGAAGGCACCGACAACCAGATTGCAGCACCTGGAACGGACGTCGAACTCAGCCTGTTCAGCGGCGGCGCCGTGGCGCACGCCGCGCTCGCGGTATTCAAAAACGGCGGACAAGCCGCAGTGCGGGCATTTTACGAACCGCGCATCGGTACGGTTTACAGCGGCTATGCCGCGAATATCGCGCGAGAACCGAGCTTCATCCCGTGGCCGGACGATGAATGGACGGCCGGCGGCTATTCGTGCCCCGCGCCGGGTGAAGTCTGCACCGCCGGGCCGTTATTGAACGAGGGTTTCCACAAGCGGCTGTTCTTCGCGGGCGAACACACCTGCCCGGCCTATTACGGCTATATGGAAGGGGCGCTGCAATCGGGAAAGACCGCTGCTTCGACCATCCTCAACCTGATCTGAACGCGGCCGTTCGGCCGAACCGGCACGCGCGGGATTGGAACCGGAAGCCCCGCGCTCCGTTTTCCCGGGATGAAGGTCATATTTCTGGATATCGACGGCGTATTGAACTGCGACAAGACGCCGAACCCGCGCAAGTTTCCCTACATTATCGACAAGAAGCTTTTGGCACGCCTCAAAAAGCTTCTCGACAGAACCGGTGCGAAAGTCGTGCTCTCTTCGTCGTGGCGGTGCGACCCCATCGGCCTGTTCGCTGCGAAGCATTGGGGCGTGCCGTTCATCGACGTATGCCCCGACAAGCCCAAGAGCCCCCGCCGCAACGAGATGCTTGCCTGGCTTTCCGATCATCCCAGGGTGACGCGATATGCGGTGATCGACGACGAGGACGACGAACTGGATGATCTGCCGCTATTCCAGCCTTCAGCGAAGACCGGCATCACCATGGAGATCGTACGGGGCGCGGAAAGATATTTGAACGGAAAGACCGACAAAACCATGCGGGCCAGCGCCGTTGTCCGGCTCGGCCAGAATATCCACTCGCTGTTCAAGCGGGACAAGAGCTGAGATGCTGTTGGCTGGTGACCCGTGTCCCGGGCACGATGCGGCGCGAAGTGCCGCTTCGCAGAACCGGGACCCCGGTTTCGAATGCCACTTACACCGGGACCCCGGCTTAGCAGCGCACCACGCCGCAAGCGCGGCGCGCTGCGCAGCATCCGGGGAACGTGACCGCTAGCTTCGCCCGAAGAAATCGAACCCCGACGTCGTCACGCCGTTGCGCTGCATCACCCACGGCGTCGACATGCCGAACCCCGAAACGTCGCCCTGCCATTTCACCACCGCCCCGCACTTCGCGAAATTCACCGTGAAGGTGATTTGCACCCCGAAATTCGTTCCGGTCACCGGATAGGGAATCGCCGGACATCCGATCTCCGGATTCTTGTTGATGAATACCCCGCGGAACGTGCCGCGGCTGATCGAGGTCACCTTGAGCACCGATCCGCGCTGACTGGTCCATGTCGCGGGACCGGACAGTTGCGCGAACGCCAGCGTTTGAAAACCGAACAGAATAGCGAGAGCGAGCAGTATTCTTTTCATGTGAAATTCCTTCAGCGGCACTCGTCGCGTTGTAATAGCAATCGGACGCCCGTTCTGTCACCTGCGCTCACGCCGAACTTGTCTGGTAAAGCCCCTTGTCCCGCGCCTGGCGGATGGCGAGGGCCGTCAGCATGTCGAGCATCGGCGTGGACAGTCCCGCAACCCGCGCAAACGCCGCGGGCGCGCGGACCAGCGCATCGATCTCCATCGCGCGGCCGAGTTCGTAGTCCTGCAGCAGCGAAGGCTTGTGGTCGGCCGGGGCCCCGCCCCGGGTGTTGCGCTTGGTGTCGGGATAGCAACTGCGAGCGATCGACTGCGCTTCTTCGAGCAGGCGCGGCACGACATCCCGCAACGCAGGCTCCTGCATCGCAGCCTTTACCGTTTGCCCGGTGAGCAGGCACAGCACCGAGATCGACATGTTGCCGATCAGCTTGGTCCAGATCGTCTCCCGAATCCGCGATTCCGGCGGCGACTGCAGCGAGGCCTCATCGAGCGCGGCGCGAAGCCGTCCGATCCGCTCGCTCGCGCGGTCGTCGCATTCGCCTACCAGCAGCATGTTTCGATCCGTGGAGTTGTTGACGACAATTCCGGGCGCGACAATCTCATTCGCCGAAAAGATCACGCCGCCGATCATCCGCTCTTGCGGGATCGCGGCCCGCAAGAGGCCGCCGGGATCGAGAAAGCCGAGCTCGGGCGGCGGCGGATGATCGGCGGGAAGCCCGATGTCGTACCACCACGGAATGCCGTTCTGGGCAAACACGACAGCCGTATCGTCGCGCAGCAGCGGCCGCAGGCCGGTGGCCAGACTGCTCAGGCCCGTCGCCTTCAGCGTACTGATGACAACATCCTGCGGACCCAGCGACGTAGGATCGTCGGATGCTCTGACTCTTGCCGAAAACTCCGCGTCACCAACTCGCAGCGTCAGCCCCTTCGCCTTCACCGCCTCAAGATGCGGCCCGCGCATCACGCAGGACACCTCATGCCCGGCCAACGCAAGCCGCACCGCAAAATGGCTGCCGACCGCGCCTGAGCCAAAGATGCAGATTTGCATGGGGGTGTCCTGATGGAGGGAGCGACGGTGTGGTAGCTCCACATCGTCATACGCGGGCTTGACCCGCGTATCCATCCACTTTCGAGAAGATGGATTGCCGGATCAAGTCCGGCAATGACAGATGATGCGATAGCTAAAATTCTTCGCTCGGGGCATGATGCCCGTTCACCATCCGGAACCCCCTCGTGCCCCCTCGCACCATCACCGAACCCGCACGAAACGTCCCGCTCTACGGCGAATACGAAGTCGCGGTCCTCGGCGGCGGGCCTGCCGGCATCGCGGCGGCAGTTGCATCCGCACGCGCAGGCCGGCGCACGCTGCTGATCGAGCGTTACGGTTTCCTCGGCGGCATGGGCACCGCGGCCGGCGTGACCAATTTCTGCGGGCTGCATGCCAATGTCCATGGCGAGATGCATCGCGTGGTGCAGGGCGTCGCGTCCGAGCTGCTGGCGCGCATCGACGCCTTAAGCGGGCTCAACGCGCCGCATCTGATCCTCGGAAAAATCCTGGCGCAGGCCTACGACACCGCGGCCTACAAGATCGCCGCCGACGATCTGCTCGGGCATCACAAGGTCGACATCCTGTTTCACGCGCTCGGCGCCGGCGTGGCGATGCATGACGAGCGCCGCATCAACGCGCTGATGGTCGAGACCAAGGCCGGTCGCCAAGCCGTGCGCGCGGAGGTTTTCATCGACGCGTCCGGCGACGGCGATCTCGCGGCGTGGGCGGGCGCGCGCTTCGAGGTCGGCGACAATGCCGGCAGCATGCTGTACCCGTCGATGATGTTCCGGCTCAACGGCATCGATCCGGAAAAAGCCGGCGACGCGTGGCGGACGATTCCGGCGCTGATGGAAGCGGCCGAGGCCGCGGGCACGCATCGTTTTCCGCGCAAGGCCGCGATCGTGCGGCCGCAGCGCTCGCAGATCGAGTGGCGGGTGAATTTTACGCAGCTTGCGCGCGACGATGGCACCGCGATCAACGGGCTGGAGCCCGATGACCTGACGCGCGGCGAGATCGAAGGCCGCAAACAGGCCATCAACGCGTTCAATTTCCTGCGCACGGTGCCGGGCTTCGAGAAATCCTACATCGTAGACCTGCCGCCGCAGCTCGGCATCCGCGAGACAAGGCGCGTGGTCGGCGGCCATATGCTGAGCGGCGAGGACGTGCTCGGCTGCGCCTCGTTCGACGATTCGATCGGCGTCAACGGCTGGCCGATGGAGCAACATGTCGCCGGCGACGTGATCTTCAAGTTTCCGCCGATCCCGGAATCGCGCGGCTTCAATGAGCTGCCGTATCGCATGCTTGTTCCCGAAGGCATCGACAACCTGCTGGTTGCGGGGCGCTGCGCCTCGATGACCCATGACGGCCAATCCGCGGCGCGCGTTTCCGGCGCGTGCTTTGCAATGGGCGAAGCCGCCGGCACCGCGGCGGCACTGGCGCTATCGGGCAATACGATTCCGCGCGACATCGCGGTGGATAAATTGCAAACACAGCTTAAGCAGCAAGGGGCCTTTATCGGGCAGGATCAAGAAGTCCCGGAGGGGCTGTGAACAAAGACGGAGGAAACTTGATGATGCAGCACTATCGCGCCCGTCGCGCGTGGCCGAGATTTGCGCGACTGGTATTCGCGAGCTTGCTGACGATGACCGCGAGTTTGGTGGCGTCATCCGATGGATGGTCGCAAACCGCGCTGAAGGCAAAGGTCGGCGTGCTCAGGCTGTCGTCGTCGGCGCCGGTGTTCATCGCGCAGGACAAGGGCTATTTCAAAGACGCCGGCCTCGAGGTTGAGCTGAAATTCTTCGACGCCGCGCAGCCGATCGCGGTCGCGGTCACGTCGGGCGACGTCGATTTCGGCGTCACCGCCTTCACCGCGGGACTTTACAATCTCGCCGGCAAGGGCACGCTGAAGGTGATCGGCGGCATGAGCCGCGAGAAGGCGGGCTATCCGCTGATCGGCTATTTCGCCAGCAACAACGCGTATGCCGCCGGGCTCAAGACGCCAAAAGATCTCGCCGGCAAGCGCATCGCGGTGACGCAGGTCGGATCGAGCTTTCATTATTCGCTCGGCCTGCTCGCCGACAAATACGGATTCAAGCTCAGCGACGTAAAGGTGCTGCCGCTGCAATCGCTGTCGAATGCCGCCGCCGCGCTGAAGGGCGAAACCGTCGATGCCGCGCTGCTGCCGGTCTCCACCGCGCGCGCGCTGATGGATGCCGACGGCGCGAAGTTGCTGGGCTGGGTCGGCGACGAGACGCCGTGGCAGCTTGGCGCGGTGTTCGCATCGCCGAAGACGCTCACCGACAAGGCGCTGGCTACGAAATTCCTCGGCGTGCTGGCGCGCGCCGACCGCGAATATCACGACGTGATTCTGGCGGCCGTCGTGGATGGCAAGGCGCCGATTAACGACAAGACAAAACCGCTGCTGGAGATTATCGCGAAATACACCAACTTGTCCGTCGAGCAGGTGATCGGCAACTGCGCCTATATCGACCCCGACGGCAAGCTCGACGTCAGGAATGTCGGCAACCAGATCGCGTGGCTGCAGGAACAGGGATTCGTCGACAAGGGATTTGATGCCAGCGCGATCATTGCAACCGAGTATGTGAAGCCGGATTGATGCGCCGATGGATCTGATCGCGGACCAACTCAGTCACCGCTTCGGCACGCTCGAGGTGCTCGACGACGTGTCGTTCACGGTTGGCTCCGGCGAAGTCGTCGCGATCGTCGGCCCGTCCGGCTGCGGCAAGAGCACGTTGCTGTCGATCCTGGGCGGGTTGTTGCAGCCAAGCTCAGGCCAAGCCGAACTGCGCGGCGCGCCGCCGCCCGACAGCCTCAATCCGCTGACCTTCGTGTTTCAGGATTTTGCGCTGCTGCCCTGGTGCACGGTCGAAGAGAACGTCGAATTCGTTCTGCTGCATACCGGATTATCCGCAGCCGAGCGCGGCGCGATCGTCGCCGATGCCCTGCGCCGCACCAGCCTCTCCGATTTTGGCGGCGCCTGGCCCAAGCAACTCTCCGGCGGCATGCGCCAGCGTGTCGGCATCGCGCGTGCGCTGGCGGTGCGGCCCGCGATCCTGCTGATGGACGAACCGCTGTCGGCGTTGGATTCGCAGACCCGCGAATTGCTGATGGAGGATTTTGTCCGCCTGCTCGCCGACGGCTCGATGGGGGCCGCCTATGTGACGCATAATCTGGAGGAAGCGGTTCGCCTTGCCGACCGCATCGTGGTGCTGTCGCGGCGTCCGGGGCGCGTCCGTGAGGTCGTGCCCATCCCCCTCAGCCGCGCCGAGCGCGGGGACAGCAATGCCCGCGCAAAATTGCTCGCGCTGCAGAGCGAACTCTGGTCGTTGATCCGCGAGGAAGCGATCGACGCCGAGCGCGAGGTGCAGCATGCTTGAGCGCCCCAAAAGCGCCGCCGGTTTGCCGCAAGCGAATCACGAGGCCGACAAGCGCCCCGTGGCGTTTCGCGGCGCGGGTTTTACCCCGCGCGCCGGCCGCTATGCCGGCTGGACAGCACTCATACTGGTGATCGGGCTTTGGCAACTCGCCGGCAGCGCCGGCTGGGTCAATGCTTTGTTTCTTCCGACGCCCTGGGCAATCGCGCGCGCGATCTACCAGCTTGCGATCTCGGGCGCGCTTTGGCTCCATGTGTCGGTCTCGATGATGCGAATCGTGGCGGGATGGACTCTCGGAACGATATCCGGCGTCATTGTCGGCTTCGCCATCGGACTCTCGAGCATCGCGCGCGGCGTCGGCATCACCTTCATCTCGGCGCTGTTTCCGATTCCGAAAATCGCGCTGCTGCCGCTGCTGATCCTGTGGCTCGGCATCGGCGAGGAGCCGAAGATCGCGACCATCGCGCTCGGCGTTTTCTTTTCCACCGCGATCTCGGTCTATAGCGGCGTCGACCAGGTGCCGCGCAACCTGATCCGGATGGCGCAAAGCTTCAACGTGCCGTTTGCGACCATCGTGCGCCACGTGATCTGGCCGGGCGCGCTGCCGTCCATCCTCGCCGGCTTCCGCATCACCGCCTCGGTGGCGCTGCTGCTGGTGGTGAGCGCGGAGATGATCGGCGCCGAATTCGGCATCGGCGCCTTCGTGCTGCAGGCCGGCAATCTGATGCAGACCGATCAACTGCTCGCGGGCGTCGTCATCCTGTCGCTGTTCGGTCTCGCGGTCGGGCGCCTGATCAACCTGCTGGAGACGCGCCTGCTGCATTGGCGGTGAGCCTCGTCATGCCCGGCCTTGTGCCGGGCATCCACGTCTTACTTTGTCGTGACTGAAGACGTGGATGGCCGGGTCAAGCCCGGCCATGACGAAGAAGAGTTGCGAGAAGTCCGTAGGGTGGGGAAAGGCGCTCTAGCGCCGTGCCCACCACCATTTTTCCGAATGCGGATTGGATGGTGGGCACGCCGCCGGACGCGTTCGCGTCCGGCGACTTTGCCCACCCTACGCATCCTTGGAGCGGGCGGAGGGAATCGAACCCTCGTCGTGAGCTTGGAAAACTCCTGCTCTGCCATTGAGCTACGCCCGCAATCCTGCAAAATCTGTTCGAGCGCCCAGGCGATGCCCAGCCTCTTTTTGTGCTTCAAGAAACCCGCACAAACATTGAATAAGTCGCTTGACGGCAGACCGCGTGGGAAGCTGCCGTTCCGCCATTGAACTATGCCTGCGTCGTCGCTTGACCTTGATTTACAGGGGCGCCCGGCCGGGCCCTCGCCTGCAGGCGGGACACCGCCTCGGCCAGGGATAAGTCGGCCTGTGAGCCGTCGCGCTCGCGCAGGGTCACCCGGCCGTCCCTCATCTCGCGCGAGCCTACGATAGCCATCACCGGCACCGCCATTTCACGCGCCGCCACGATGCGCCGCGAAAGCGTATCGGCACCGTCATAGGCGACGGCCCGGATCCCGGCATCCTCGAACGCCGCCAGAACGTCCGCGCCGTATCCGGCCTGGTCTTTCGAGATCGGCGCGACCGCGACCTGCTCCGGTGACAGCCAGAACGGAAGCACGCCGCCATGGTGCTCGAGCAGGATCGCGATCATGCGGCCGAGCGATCCGAAGATGGCGTGGTGGATCATCACGGGCCTCGCGCGGCTGCCGTCGGGGGCGACGTAGGACGCGTCGAGCCGCCGCGGCAGCACGCCGTCGAGCTGCACTGTGCCGCACTGCCAGGATCGTCCCAGCCGGTCGCGCAGCGCGAATTCCAGCTTCGGTCCATAGAACGCGCCTTCGCCGGGATTGATTTGAGGCGCGAGGCCGCAAGCCCGCGCGGCATCGCCGAGCTTCGCCTCCGACCAGTCCCAGGTCGCGTCGTCGCCGGCACGCACCGCCGGCCGCGTCGCCAGCGCCACCTCGGTGTCGGGAAAACCGAGGTCGCGATAGACCTCGCCCAGTAGCGCAATGAAGCACGCGACTTCGCCCTCCACGTCCTGCTCGCGGCAGAACACATGCGCGTCGTCTTGCTCGAAGGCGCGCGTCCGCATGATGCCGTGGAGCGAACCGGAAGGCTCATTGCGGTGGCAAGCGCCGAACTCGGCATAGCGGATCGGAAGCTCCCGCCACGAGCGCAGCCCCTTGTTGAAGATCTGCACGTGGCACGGGCACGACATCGGTTTCAGCGCCATCGCCTGTTCGCCGTCGTCGACCCGGAACATCTGCTCGCCGAACTTGTCCCAGTGGCCGCTGCGGTCCCAGAGCTCCTTTGGCAAAAGCTGCGGCGTCCGGACCTCGGCATAGCCGGCGCGGCGCATCTTGCCCCGGACATAGTCCTCCAGCACCCGGTAGATCGCATAGCCGCGCGGATGCCAGAACACCATGCCCGGCGCATCTTCCTGAAGGTGCCAGAGTTTGAGCTGCACGCCGAGATTTCTGTGGTCGAGATCGTCCATGGCTGTATTCCTTGTGATGAGGAAGAAGCGTGGACGGGGACCATCAAAAACCGAAAAAGGCCCCGTCCGTCGCCGGCGGGGCCTTTTCTGGGTGAAGGTCGCTTGTCTCTAGCGCGCGCATCCAGCAGGCGATCCGCCGTAAGCGGTCGCGGTGGTGGTCAATGCGGCTGATCGAGGCTTGTTCATGCGCTGGTTATGGCGGTAAAACGCTCAGGCGTCAACGCCAGCCGCTTGGCGTCGCGGACGTTGGATGATGGGACATCAATACTCCTGTGGCGGATGATCCGGCTCCTTGGTCAGAATGCCGGTCATATACCGATCAGACGCCATTAGCCGGGGTTGAGTTGGCGAGCTGCGGCTTCGGCTGTGTCCTCTGGGCGCGTGTTGAATGCGATTGTCGCGGCAGGTGCCGCCTTATGAACGGCGTTGACCACCATTTCGAACAGGGCCAGGCTTTTTGGCGGAATCCTGAGGCCGCCGCCGATCACCACGCAGTCATAGGCGGCCCCCGTCAGTGTTTTTTCAAGCATTGCGCGCCCGGCCTCATCGGGTGTGATCATGCAGGTGTCGCCTTGCCATCCGCGTTCTCCGATCTTCGCAACGGCCACGGCAATGCCGGCGTTGATCTTCTCCGCATCGAAGCCTGGCGGCAGGGCGGGGTCGGAGAAGTCCACGGTTTCGGGCTTCTGGCCGACAAACAATATATGGGTCAAATGCTTTCTCCATCCATTCGGTTTCGGACATGCCACGGACTTTAGTCCATTGAGTGCCGCATCGCCGCCCTCCTTCTATCCCGGTCTTCAAACAGCACAGACGCATTGCGATCGTCTGTTCAAAGTTGCTCAGCTATCCGAAATGGGCGCGTTCCATATCGTGATCATGAAAGAGCAATGGCAGCTATGCCAATGAGCGGGATGAAGCATTCCCCCGTAGGGTGGGCGCAGGTCAAGTAACAAAGTGCGCATAGATTCCAATTTCAAAGCAGGCCACTGCGATTTCCTAGACCTGAAATCGAGAACAACTCCTGAACCTGAGCATTGCCCTCGGCTCGAATGATCGCTTCGAAGGCGATCTCGCTTTATTCGAGACAGGGGCGATCGTGTTCCATATCGCCGAGCGCCATGCGGGCCTGCTGCCGGACGATGCCAATGCGCGGGCGCGCGCGATCACATGGATGTTTGCCGCGCTCAACACGGTCGAGCCGGCGATCCTTGAACTCGCAACCGCCAAGCTTCTGGAGGGCGATAAGCCCTGGAGTAAGGAGCGCCTGAGGCGTTTTGCGTATTTGGCGCCATCTCGCTACAGTTGCGACCTGGGAGGCGACAATGAAACTGCCGGAGTTATTGCCCTATGCTATTACGGCGCTGGCTTCGTTTTTGGGGGCTTGGGTTGCAGCTCGGCTCGCTCTGAGCCGATTTTATCGAGAGAAAGTATGGGAGAGGAAAGCGGCCGCCTACACTGCCATCTTTGAGGCTCTGCATTTCATCGAGCAGTGGTACAGCAAACATCAAGACGCCTACTTTGAACAACGCGAAATCTCTGATGAAGAGTCGCAAGCGCTAACGAAGGCGTCCCGCGATGCAGAGGCTGAATTGGCCCGTCGACTAGCTGCCGAGACGTGGCTGATACCCAACAATTGTCGTCTACACCTCAACAAACTGACCCTCGAACTACAGTCTAGGGAACAAGACTGGTTCCAGTATCTCGACACGAACTTGGGGCGTATTTACGCTGCGACGAATGAACTTCGTGACATGGTGCATGCCGATCTGCACTTGTATTCTCGCCCTCGTCTACTTGCTTCAAGGCTCGTCAGACGCTTCCAAGAACGACGCCGTTGGAAGAACCTGCCGAAATTTCCGCCGCTATCAACACCCGCGCCCTGACGCATTTTAGTCAGGCTTTTATACCGAACGATATATGTTTAATGTGTGAGACAATGAACGGCTAGAGACTTCCAAACCCGAAATATGGCTTGAAGACCTTGGTTAGTCCGTAGGGTGGGCAAAGGCGCTCTAGCGCCGTGCCCACCACTATTATTCCGAATGCGAGACTGGATGGTGGGCACGCCACTTGACGCGTCCGCGTCCGGTTACTTTGCCCACCCTACGCGCTGCTGCATTGGCGTTGAGCGCCATTGCGAGGAGCGCGGCGACGAAGCAATCCAGGCTCCGTCATTCCGGGATGGTGCGTTAGCACCAGACCCGGAATCTCGAGATTCCGGGTACGATGCTACGCATCGCCCCGGAATGACATTTGGCCGATCACGCATTACCGCGATCCTCGCGGAACAAATCCAGCTTCTGCTGCACCGGGCGGTCCGAGAAGCTGAACAGCACGGCGTCCTCGTCGGCCTCGTGGGTGACCCACTGCCAGCTCGGCACCACGAACAGGTCGCGCGGACCCCACTCGAAGGTTTGCTCGCCAATCCGGGAGCGGCCGCGGCCCTCGATCGGCGCGAACACGGTGGCGTCGGTCGAGCGATAGCGCGCGGTCTTGAATGCTTTCGGCAGCAGCTGGATGAAGGTGCCGATGGTCGGCATCGCGAAGTCGCCGGTGGCGGGGTTGGAGAATTTCAGCTTGAGCCCGTGGCAGGCGTCCCACTCGTCGCGCAGCTTGGCCTGCTCCAGCGCCTCGCGGGTGTAGTTGTAAGGATAGTTGAAGATCGGCGAGGTCTTTGAGGCGCGCTTGAGATCGACCGGCAGCAGGTTGCGGCCATAGCGCGCAAAACTGTCGCCGGCGGGGCGCGTGATCTTTTGCTGATCCTCGTCCGATCCTTCGGCGAATGACGCATCGAGGAACTGCACCAGCGGAATGTCGAGCCCGTCGAGCCAGAACATCGGCTCTGAGGTTTCGTTGCTGTGATCGTGCCAGGTCATCGACGGCGTGATCACGAAGTCGCCAGGCTCCATCGCGGTGCGCTCGCCATCGACCGCGGTGTGGGCGCCCTTGCCCTCGAGAATGAAACGCAATGCCGACTGGCTGTGCCGATGCGCGGGCGCAACGTCGCCCGGTACCACCATTTGAACGCCGGCAAACAGCGACGTGGTGATTTTCGACTGCCCGCGCAGTCCGGGATTTTCCAGCACCAGCACCCGGCGTTCGGCCTCCTTGGCGGTGATGAGTTGGCCCGCTTCCATCATGTAATCGCGGATGGCGTCGAATTTCCATAGATGCGGCCGGCACGCGCTCTTCGGTTCCGGCGTGATCAGGTCGCCCATCACGTTCCACAATGCGGAGAGATTTTCGCCGTCGATCTTGCGGTAGAACGCCTCGCGCTCCGGCGTCTTCTGTACGGCTTCCATGGTCAGCCTCCCGTCGTTCTTGTTGTACCGATTAATTGACAGCATACTTACAAATTAGGTAGCGTCAATGAGATTGGCGAACGCTACAAGAACAAAAATCCGGGAGGTTCCGCGTGAGGTTGCACGGTTATTTCCGCAGCAGTGCGTCGTATCGGGTCAGGATTGCGCTGAACCTGAAGGGTTTGACCGCGGAGCATCTGCCGCATCACCTTCGCAAGGGCGAACAGCGCGACCCCGCTTACCTTGCGATCAATCCGCAGGGTCTGGTTCCGACGCTGCAGGACGACGCCGGCGCGATTCTCACCCAATCGCTCGCCATCATCGAATGGCTGGACGAAACCCATCCCGAGCCGCCGCTGCTGCCGCAGGATCCGCTGCGCCGCGCCAAAGTGCGCGCGTTTGCGATGGCGCTCGCCTGCGATACCCATCCGGTGCAAAACCTTAAAGTGCTGGCTCGCTTAAGGCAGCTCGGCCTGCCCGAGGAGCAGGTGACCGAGTGGGCGGCATGGGCCAACCGCGAGGGCCTTGCCGCTTGCGAAACGTTGATCGCCGATGAGACCGGCCCGTTCTGCTTTGGCGCAACGCCGACCATGGCCGATCTCTGCCTGATACCGCAGTTGGCGAATGCGCGGCGCTTTGGCGTTGCGCTGGATGCATATCCGCGGCTGCTGAATGCCGAGACCGCAGCGAAAGCCATCAAGGCGTTCGCAGACGCCGCACCCGACCGGCAGCCCGATGCCGAATAAAACCGCGCCGGTTACGATGGACGCCGTCTACACCAAGCCGGGATATCTGTTTCGCCGGATGCAGCAGATCGCGGTTGCGATTTTCGTCGAGGAGTGCCGGGCCTACGACCTGACGCCGGTGCAATATGCGGCGCTGGTCGCGATCCGCACCCATCCCGGCATCGACGCGACGCGGCTCTCCGCCGTGATCGCCTTCGACCGCTCGACCCTGGGCAACGTGATCGAGCGGCTGGAATCCAGGAGTTACGTCGAGCGCAAGCCGGCGCGCGAGGACAAGCGCGTAAAACTGCTTACCTTGACCAAAACCGGTGAGGCGTTGCTGCGCGACGTCATGCCCTCGATCGATCGCGCGCAGGCGCGGATGTTGCAACCGCTGAAACCGGCGGATCGCAGGACATTGCTGGCGCTGATGACGCAACTGGTCGATTTGAATAATGAAGCGTCGCGGGTGCCGCTGCGGGCCGAGAACGCGCTCGAACATTTCAAGAAATCGGGCTGATGGGTGTGAGCGCAAAGCCGGTCCTGATCGCGGGTGGAGGTATCGGCGGCCTGGCCGCGGCGCTTGGCCTTGCGCAAAAAGGCATTCGTTCGATCCTGCTGGAGAAAGCCGCAGCACTCGGCGAAATCGGCGCGGGTATCCAGCTCGGACCCAACGCGTTCCATGCCTTCGATTATCTCGGCGTCGGCGAAGCCGCGCGCGGCATGGCTGTTTATATCGATCAGCTTCGGTTGATGGATGCGCTGAGCGCCGAAGAAATCACCCACGTCGATCTGCGCGACGCCTTCCGCGCGCGGTTCGGCAATCCCTATGCGGTGGTTCATCGCGGCGATCTGCACGGGGTGTTCCTGAAAGCGTGCCAGAACCATGACCTGATCGAGTTGCGCGTGAGCAGCGAAGTCATCGGCTACGATCAGGATGGCTCGTCGGTGACTGCCCGCCTCGCCTCCGGCGGCAGCGTCACGGGATCGCTGCTGATCGGCGCGGACGGGTTGTGGTCGAATATCCGCAAGCAGGTGGTTGGCGACGGGCCGCCGCGCGTCTCCGGCCATACCACCTATCGCTCGGTGATACCGACCGATGAGATGCCGGAAGATTTGCGCTGGAACGCGGCGACCCTGTGGGCGGGCCCGAAATGCCATATCGTTCACTATCCGCTGTCGGGCTGGAAGGTGTTCAACCTCGTCGTCACCTGTCACAACGACGCGCCGGAGCCGGTCGCAGGTCAACCGGTACCCGATGATGAAGTCATGCGAGGCTTTCAGCATGTGCATGCGCGCGCGCAGGAAATCATCCGCCACGGCAGGAACTGGAAGCTCTGGGTGCTGTGCGACCGCGATCCGGTTGAGCGCTGGACCTGTGGCCGCGTCGTCCTGCTCGGCGACGCCGCGCATCCGATGATGCAGTATTTCGCGCAAGGCGCCTGCATGGCGCTGGAAGACGCGGTGTGCCTGTCGCACATGCTGGATGCTCATCCCGGCAACCACGCCGTCGCGCTCGATCGCTACAACGCTCAACGCTTTGCGCGCACCGCGCGGGTACAACTGCTGTCCCGCGCCATCGGCGAGCACATCTACCATCCCGCCGGCGAGCACGCCCGCTTGCGCAATGCGATCATGGGCGCAAAGACGTCGGAAGATTATTACGATGATCTCGCCTGGCTCTATGGCGGGACGGGACTGGCGAGTTGAGCGCAGAAAACACTGCCGTCGTCCCGGCCTTGAGCCGGGACCCATAAACACCAGTGGGTGTTTTGCGAAGGCTGGGGCCGCGGCCGTTAAGGCACAAGCAGCGGCGGTTATGGGTCCCGGCTCAAGGCCGGGACGACGCGGAGTGTGTTGAGGCGTAAACGCTAGACTTTCAGCAGCGCCTGGCGGTCGATCTTGCCGGTTCCGGTCTTCGGCAGTTCGTCGAGAAATCTTATCTCGCGCGGGTATTTGTAGGGCAGCAGTTTTGCCTTGACATAGTCCTGCAGCACTTTTGTCGTCTCGGCCGCGTCGAACCCGACGCTATTTATTACCACCACGGCCTTCAGGGTCATGCGCCGGTCCGGCAGTTCGACGGCGAATACCGCGCATTCCCGCACGTCGGGATGCTCCGCAAGACAAAGCTCGACTTCGAGCGGATACACCCACTGACCCGAGATTTTGATCAGATCATCGGCGCGGCCGCGGAAGAAATAAAAGCCGTCGGAATCGCGCACGAAGCGATCGCCGGTGTAGATCCATCCCTCCTCGCGGATGGTCTCGGCGGTCCTGTCCGGCCTGTTCCAGTACAGCGGCGTGTTGGAATCGCCGCGCACCCACAGAATGCCTTCTTCGTTGTCGCCGACCTCGCGGCCGTCCTTGTCCTTCAGCGCGACCTCGTAGCCGGGAACGCGCAGGCCCGCGGCGCCTAGCTTTTTCTGTTCGGGGCGGTTGGAAAGATAGATGTGCAGCACCTCGGTCGAACCGAGCCCTTCGACGATCTCGACCCCGGTGAGCATCTTCCAGCCGTTGAACACATCGGCCGAGAGCACTTCAGCGGCGGAGAGCGCCATCCGCAGCGAGGAAAAATCCACCGTGGAAGCGCCTTCCGCCTTGGTGAGCGACGTATAGAGCGTCGGCAATCCGAAGAACACGGTTGGACGGAAGCGCTCGATCGCCTCGAAAATCGCCGCCGGCTTCGGCTGGCCCGGCAGCAGCAGCGTCGCCGCACCCGCCGAGAACGGGAAGGTGATGGAATTGCCGAAGCCATAGGCGAAGAAGATCTTCGGTACCGAAAAGCAGATGTCATCCGGCTTAAGCTTCAGCACATTGCGCGCGAAAGCGGCCTCGCTATAGGCCATATCGTGCTGCAGATGGACGATGCCCTTTGGCCGCCCGGTCGAGCCCGACGAATACATCCAGAACGCCATTTCGTTGCGAAGTGTGTCGGCTTCGGCGAGTTCGGTTGGGAAACCCCGCAGCCATTGCTCCGCCATCATTGCATTCGAAACGGCTTGATCGCCGGCAACACCGTTGATGACGATCAGCGTGCGCAATTGCGTATCTGCGCAGGCGACAGCGTTGAATCGCGCGCAGAACTCGGCGTCGGCGACCGCGACGGATGCATTGGAATCCGACAGATAAAACTGCAGCAGATCGGGCGGCGTCAGCGTATTGATCAGCAGCGGCACAAAACCTGCGCGGACCGCGCCGAAGAACGCCGCCGGATAGGCCGGCGTATCGTCACAAAACATCAGGATGCGGTCGCCGCGCTGCAATCCGAGCGAGATAAAACCGTGCCCCCATCGCGATGCGTCCGCGCAGAGTTCGGCGTAGTTGCGTGTCCCGGCAGGTCCGATGATTGCAGTCCAGGCACCGCGGCCGCCGGACACATTGTCGAACAGGATACGACCGGCGTTGTAGCGCTGCGGAATCGTGAAGCCGATTTCCAGCGCGCCGGGACTGTCGGGCGGCACCTGGTCCGCGATCTCGCGAGTGTTCGGGTCTGGCTGACTCATCCCTTGTTTCCGACGTTCCGCGACGCCTCATATCGCGTCATGAACAACGGCGACATCGCGCGCAGGCGCGTATCGTCGATCCGTCCCGACCGGGTGATGTAGCTGTACGCAAAATCCATCAGGCCGAGCTTCATGTGCTCGGGGAATTTTTCGTACCAGTCGGCGCTGGTGCGCGCCGCCGTGACCAGCTTCTTCACGATCGGCTTGCGCTCGGCTTCATAGCGTGTGAGCGCCCCGGCAATGTCGCGTTCCGCTTCCAGCGCCCTGACCAGCGCGATCCCATCTTCGATCGCCAGCCGCGTGCCGGATCCGATCGAGAAATGCGCCGAATGCAACGCGTCGCCGATCAGCACCACGTTCTTGAACGACCAGTGTTCGTTCCATATCCATGGAAAATTGCGCCACACCGATTTGTTGGACTGCAGCGAGTGTCCATCAAGCGTCGCTGCAAATACCTGCTCACAAATGGCTTTCGATTCCTCGATCGTCTTGTCGGCAAAGCCGTAGCGTTGCCAGGTCTCGGGATCGCACTCGACCAGGAACGTGCTCATGTCAGGCGAATATCTGTAGTGATGCGCGTTGAAAGCGCCGAGACCGGTTTCGACAAAAGTCTGCGACAACGTCTCGAACCGCTTGTTGGTGCCGTACCACGCGAATTTGTTGGCGGAGTATGATACCGAGGTGCCGAACTTGCCCTCGAAACTGCGCCGCACCAGCGAATTGAGGCCATCGGCCGCGACGATCAGGTCGTAGCCGGCCAGTTGATCGATCGACTGGACCGGCGTTTCGTAACGCGGCGTGACGCCGACGGCGCGAACGCGCTGTTGCAGGAGGTTAAGCAGATCGAGCCGGCCGATCGACGAAAACCCGACGCCGTCGAGTTCGACGCTCTCGCCACGCAGATTGAGCGTAATGTTGTTCCAACTCTCCATCCGCGGCGCGATGGCATCGACCGTGTCGGGATCGTCGGCACGCAGGAATTCGAGCGCCTGTTCGGAGAACACCACGCCAAACCCCCATGTGGCGCCGGCGGCATTCTGCTCGAACAGATCGATGTGCGCGTCCGGATGACGCTTCTTCCAGAGAGTGGCGAAATAGAGACCACCGGGGCCTCCGCCGATCACGGCGATACGCACATCGTTCTCCAGTGGCCGCAGCATCAGCAGGAAGCCTGGCGATCCCGGGATGACTCGAACATCCGACCTACGGTTTAGGAAACCGCCGCTCTATCCGGCTGAGCTACGGGACCGAAGGCCCGCGAAAGCCGCGAGCGCATGCGACGCTCCATAGCAGAGCGCGCGCATGATCGCTACCCCCGGCGAAAACCTTGCCGTGTCCGAGCCGTTATTGCCGGCCGTTCACAACTCCAAATCGCGCGCGTTTCCCGTCACGTCGGAACGAGTATCTGATACTGCACCGTGGCAAGCCCGCTCGTGCCCAGGAACTGATCGCTCGCCAAGGTCAGATCGACCTCGGCATGCGATGGCGCGTTCTCGCCCGGACCGACATCGACCAGCGGAACGCGGACCATTCGCTTCTTGGCCGCGAAAAAGATATCGATCATCGCGCCAAGCCGCTTGTTGTTGGTCCTCCAGTTCGCGCCGAATATCTCCTTCATCACCGATACCTTGACCGAGCCGCCGAACACGTCGCTGTTGGTCTGGATCAGGCCCATGTCCGGCGTGCCGGTGCCTTCGTCCTGGTGATCGTTCTTGCCGAATTGCGTCGCCTTGACCTGTTTGACGGCAGTCGATTGAAAGCCGTTCGGGACGGCAAGCGACAGGCTGGTCACGTTGGTCAGGGTCGTCGAATCGGGAAGCGCGCGCTGTTTGTAGGAATAATTCACCTGATGAATGATGGTCGTGTCGCCCTGCTGGACGCGCCGTTGCGACGCCGTCAAGGATCCGCTGAAGCCGCCGGTTCGCTTGGCCGTCAGATTTTCAGTTGCTTCAATGACGATGCTGCCATCGTCGAATTTTTGCAGCGTGCCGTTCAATCCCGTGGTGGTCGACGATCCATTTGCATTTCCGGACGCCGAAGGCGGGGTCTTGAACGGCTGCGGGTTGCCGACGGGAGTCGCGAATGCGATTGCTAACGGCGCCGCCGCCTTCAAGGCGCTCGCTTTTTTAGCCCGTGATTTTTTAGCCTGCAATTTTTTAGGTGCTGATTTTTTGCGAGGCGATTTAACCGCTTGCTTCTTGCTCGTCTTTCGCTTTGCCTTTTTTACCATCGAAAATACTCCTCTTGATGAAAAATATTGCACTCGAAAATAATGCTGTTTGCCCGCCCTCTACCTTCAGGCGCGCTCTCAATTATACAGCGACTTGTAACGACAACACAATTTGAAACTTTCCATCGGTCAACCCGACGAGGCCGCATGGGGAAGCCCCTGCTCGAAAACGGGCGCAGCGCATGGTTCCGTGCTGACACGCCACCGTAATAGCGATAATTTGCAGGACTTCGCTTTCGGAAAATCGCCCGTGAACGCATCATTTAGGTCCGCGCTCCTGAACATCACGATCGTCTGCTGGGTCGTGCTCGTCCCTGCGCGCTCGCACGCGCAGTGGTGGGGGGCTCCAGCCGACTACGAAGCATGCGCGGAGAGCGCCGAGAAGGTGGCGTCGAAAGAGGCCAAGGCCACGCAGCTCGCCGAGTGCGGCGCGAAATTCGCGGCGCGGCGTAAAGCCGGCGGCGGCTATACCTATTTCGACTTCATGCAGAACCGGCATTTCGATATCGCGGGCCCGAATCCGACGCCGGAAGAACAAAGATATATCGACGAGCAATATGCCGACTATCTCGGCCGCGAGCGGCGAAGCGCCATCGCCGCGGCATTCACCCAGAAGCAGCAGCAATTGCAGCGCGCTGCGTCAGAGAGCGAAAAGATACCTGCGCCGCCGGTAGTGGCGAACAAGCCGCGTGCGACCACGGTGGGCAGTGCGGTATCCCGGCCGAGGACAGCGAATTGCGCCCGCGACTCTTTCTCGTGCAACTGGCCAAGGCTTGCCGAGGGCGTCAAGGACCTGAAGAAGCTTTTCGGTTCGCCGGATAAACCCAGACGCGGCCGGCCTTCAACGGAACTTGCGACGTCTAATCAGTGATTACCATCGCCCAAAACATCCGATAAGGCGACCGCGCGTTGGCCACCGAAGCCACGCCGACCTTCTTGGCGCCCGGCATCAAAAGATTTTCGCGATGCCCGGCTGAGTCTTCCCACTGCTTGAGCGTCTCGGTAAAACTCAAGAATCCGGCCGCGATGTTTTCGGCGGCCCTGGATTTGCGCAAAGGTGCCACGCGCGACGAAAAACTGCCCGCGGCGGAGTGACTGATGGTCCCGCTCGCGGCCATCGCCTGCGCCTGCTTGAGCGCAACCGCGTTGAGCCGGCTATCGATCCGAACCGGGGACAGTCCGTGCGCCCGCCGATACGCGCTGATCTGGCTCGCGTAATCGCCGGCGAAAGCGGGCACGGAAATGCCGAGCAAAAGGCTCAGCGCCGCGAACCACATCTTCATGCGGCGAATCCCATACACCTTCACCGCGGTCAACGCGGCACGCTGTGATGGGGTTTCGGCTTTCTGCGCGGTGCAGGATCGTAGACGGGCTTTGGCGATTCAACAGGCTGCGAAGCCGCTCTTTGCTCCTGCAGCCTCGCGTCGTAACCGGGCGAAGGGACGACGGTCGGCGGCGCGGCCATCGCCGGCAAGGCGATCGCCACAAGAGAAACCGCAACACTCAAAGCTATCGCGCCACAAAACCGTTTCATGTCGAACCCTCCGGGGCGGCGACTGTTTCGCCGCTGCTTGCAGGCTTGTTTACTTCGAATTTACCCAGATTCACTGCGGATCATCGCCATTTCAAGGCAAGCTGCGGAATCCGAAGGGTCAGTTTAAGTCTTATTTAGCCGGAGTCAGGTACCTGTCGGGAATCCGAACAAGTATTGGACACAGGACGTGTCACCCGCCGCCCGTCAGATCAGCCGTTTCCGCCGCGATCAGCGCGGCAATATTGCCATTCTTTTCGCGCTTAGCCTTGTGCCGGTCATCTCCAGTATCGGCTACGCGATCGACTACAACCGGGCCACCCAGCTCCGCACCAAATTGCAGTCCGCGATCGATTCCGCCAGCGTGGGATCGGTTGCGAAAACGTCGCCAGCCTTTATCGCCGCCGGCACGATGATGTCGGATGGCTCCATCCCGGACGGCGTGACGGATGCGACAAAGATATTCAACGGGATTATGTCGGGAGTTGGCGGTTACACGCTCAACAGCATGACCGCCGATGTGACGAAGACTGGCGGCACTATTACCTCAACGACCCAGTTCTCGGCACAAGTTCCGACCACGTTTCTGGGGGTGATGGGCAAGAGCGCCATGACCGTCACCGGCACGTCTACCTCCACCGCCAGCATGCCGCTCTATATCGATTTCTATCTGCTGCTGGATAATTCGCCATCGATGGGCGTGGGCGCGACCCCGGCCGACGTCGCCAAGATGGTCAACAATACGCCGGACGCTTGCGCCTTCGCTTGCCACGACACCTCAACCTCGAGCAATTACTACAATCTTGCAAAGACCCTCGGCGTGCAGACGCGGATCGACGTGCTGCGCAGCGCGACCCAAAGCTTGATGGATACCGCGGCTTCGACCCAAACCTACACAAGCCAGTTCCGGATGGCGATTTACGACTTCGGCGCCTCGGCATCGAGCGCAGGATTGAGAAGCCTGTTCTCGCTGTCGTCGAGCCTGTCGAGCGCCAAGACGGCGGCCGGCATTATCGATCTGATGACCGTCAACGGCCAGAACGAAAACAACGACCAGGACACAAATTTTACCAATATCTTTCCTGCGATCAACAGCGTGATCGGCGCACCGGGGGCCGGCACATCCTCGGCGCCGCAAAAATATCTGTTCTTCGTGTCCGACGGCGTCGCCGATGAAAACAACGGCGGATCGTGCCTCAAGCCGACCACCGGCGGGCGGTGCCAGTCTCCTCTCAATCCGGCTCTCTGCACTTCCCTGAAGTCACGCGGCATCAAGATCGCGGTGCTGTACACGACCTATCTCGCGCTGCCGACCAACGCCTGGTACAACAGCTGGATCGCGCCATTCAACGCCGGGCCCTATGGTCCCTCGCCCAACAGCGAGATCGCGCAGAATATGAAGAGTTGCGCATCCTCGGGACTTTATTTCGAGGTCAGCCCGACCCAGGGCATTTCGCAGGCGATGAATGCGCTGTTTCAAAAAGCGGTCGCCGACGCCCGCATCAGCAGCTAGCCGCAATCATCTTCGAACCCGCTTGGTCCTCCCACATCGACGAGCGCGCCATCGCGATAAGTCATATTTAATTTCTGACCGGTAAGGTTTACGGATTCTAAACCGGCACAGGCATCACCTCATGCGCAATCTTTTCAGCTTGATTGGCCGTTTCCGCAGGGATCGGCGCGGCAATATCGCGATAATTTTCGCGATCGCACTGCTGCCGATCCTGACCGCAGTTGGTAGCGCCGTCGATTACTCGCTCGCGACCCGGATCAGGGCCAAGCTGCAATCCGCCGCAGACGCCGCGAGCGTCGCCGCGATTTCCCAGAAATCGCCCGGTTATGCCGCAGCGGCGGCAATGTCTGGCAATGGCTCGGTCGATGCCGGCGTCACCGATGCCAATAAATTCTTTGACGGCAACATGAACGGGATCGTCGGTTACACAAATTTATCTCGTACCAGCACCGTCACCAAAACCGGGATAAAGCTCGCTTCCAATGTCCAGTTCAGTGCCGACGTGCCGGCCGTCTTTATGAAGGTGATCGGGTATCAAAAGCTGACGGTGACAGGAAGCTCGACTTCGGCCGCTTCTTTGCCGCCCTATCTCGATTTTTATCTGATGCTGGATGTTTCGGGATCGATGGGCCTGCCGTCGACCGACAACGAGCAGACGCGGCTGGCCGCGATCAATCCGGACAACTATGCGAACTATCCCACGGGCTGTACCCTCGCCTGCCATTTTGCGACACAGGACGTGTGCACTAATTCCGGTCAGAAATACCCTACAAACAATTATTGCATGGGCTATCCGATATCGCGCGTCAGCTACAACGGATACAAACAGCTCATCCAGAATAATTCCGGCCACCTGCCGACTGCGATGGTTTCCGGCCTGCCGAATTCGCTGTATTCGACCCTGGCGCCGGTTTCATCCTGCTCGGCCGACGGCACCGATTCCTGCATTCAGTTGCGCGCCGACGCAGTCGGCTATGCCGTCACCCAATTGTTCGTTACCGCGAACGCCAGCGCGAAGGTCACCGATCAATTCAAGATCGGACTCTACCCGTTCATTCGATACCTCTATACTTATTTTGCCCTGACCAGCAGCATCAATGGTTCTGCCACCAACTCCAGCACTATCAACTACGCGGCAGCAAACCTCGCCTCGCAACTCGATACAAATGCAAATTTGAATCTTGGCTCCGGCGGGACGCATTTTGAAAATGCGTTTCCAAGCATGAATACTATCATCACTGCTGTCGGCGACGGCAGCGCATGGAATAACACGCTGCCCTACGTCTTCCTCATCACCGACGGCGCGCAAGACCCCCAGGTCAAAGCGCTTAACGGCGGCTGGTCGGGAAGCAACCATGCCACCGTGCTGGACCCCACGGCACAGTGCAAGCCGCTCAAGGACCGCGGTATTATCATTTCCGTGCTTTATGTTCCATATCAGCCGATACAGAATCCAAACGCCTCGTTTGCCGGCAATGAAGACGGCTATGCGAACGACAACATCCCCAATATACCGCCCAGTCTTAAGGCCTGCGCGTCGCCGAACTTCTTCTTCACCGCAAATACGCCCGCGGATATTACCGCTGCCCTGAACGCCATGTTCAAGCAAGCGTTGGTGACCGCGCATATTACGAACTAATTTGGCTATCGACGCCAGCATCAGCTAAACGCTTCCCTCATCCTGAGGAGCGCGCTCTTGCGCGCGTCTCCTCAGGATGACGACTGAGTGTGTGGCTCGGAACGAATCTGATCGGGCGTCAGTCCGGGCGAGCCTTTGCCATCGGCCTCCGCATGTTTGATCAATGCCACGATGCGTTCGGAGAGCGGGACTTTCAGCCCGCGCCGTTCGGCAATTCGCGTGATGACGCCCTGAAGATAGTCGATTTCGGTACGCCGGCCGCGCTGCAGGTCCTCCCACATCGATGAGCGCGCCTCGGGATCTATCTTCATCGTCCGCCCCAGCAACAATCCAAACACGGCATCCGGCAGCCGCAGCAGATGCGGCGTCAACGCCGGCGGCACCGGCGTCGATGCAACCGGCTTGATGCCCTCGGCTTTCATGGCCGCCAGTCCTTCCGCCATCTGATCCGCGAACAACCTGCGCCACGGCCGCTGCGCAAGCTGCTCCCGCAATGGCAGGTTGGACAGCGCGTTGAGAGCATTGTTGAGATTAAGCAGCAGTTTGCCCCATTGCACGCCGACGATGTTGTCGGTCGGCCGCATCGCGAGGCCCGGGACCGAGAGCTGCGCCGCGGTCCCGGCCTCGTCCTGTTCGATAACGATATCGCCTGACGTCGCGCGATGAAATCGCCCGTCGCCCAAGGCAATCACATTGAACGGCACCATTGCGGCCAGCACGCGCCGGCCGGGCAAGCGCTCGCGCAGCACCGAAACATTGCCGACGCCATTTTGCAGACTGACAACGACCGCGTCCGATGGCGCGTACTGCGCAATCAGGCCCGCGAGTTCGGCTGTATCTGTACTTTTGACGGTTACCAGCACCACGCCGGCATCCTTGAAAATCGAAGGATCGTCCGAGAGCGAAAGCTGGCTCGACATGACCTTGCGGTCGAAGCCTTCGAAGCTCGTCAGGCAGAGGCCCTTGCTCTCGATTTCCGCGATCACGCGGGGCCGCGCGAGCAACGAAATGCGGCGGCCGGCATCTGCAAGCACACCTCCGACAAAGCAACCGATGCTGCCGGCGCCGGCCACAACGATGGGTTTTGTCGAAATCATGCTGGCATACCAGGTGAGTGGCCTTTCAAATTCGATAGCAGAGAGCGTGTCCGGTGCCTATCGCCGTTTCGGGCAAGGCGTTCGTACCCTCGGTGCGCCTTGTAACCGTCATGTCGCAACGTTATGCTCGACACGGGCTGGCACGCGACAGGAGAAAACCATGGGTTTGCTCGACATACTGAACGGCATGCAGAACGGCCCACGCGGACCGAGCGTTCCAAGCGACCCCAATGCCAAGAGCGGTATGTCGCCGATGACCATGGCGATCCTCGCATTGCTTGCCTACAAGGCGGTCAAGCATCTCGGCGGCAGTCAACCGGGCAGCAGTCCGGCAGCACCGGCGCCATCGCCCAACACCGTGAATGCCGGCGGGCTCGGCGGGGCACTTGGCGGCGGTGGACTTGGCGATCTGCTCAAGGGTGGCCTCGGCGGTTTGCTCGCGGGTGGTGCTGCAGGAAGCGTGATCAGCGGCGGCCTTGGCGATTTGCTCAAGCAGTTTCAACAAAGCGGCCATGGCGACACCGCCAATTCGTGGGTGAGTCCCGGACCGAACAAGCAGATCTCGCCCGGCGATCTGGCCAGCGCCTTGGGCGCCGACCAGATCAATACGCTGGCCTCGCAGACCGGCATGTCGCGCGACGAATTGCTTTCGGGCCTCAGCCAGCATCTGCCCGACGTGATCAACCAACTGACCCCGCATGGACGGCTGCCGAACGAGAACGAAGTATCGATCTAAGACGCTGATTTTCTTAAAAAGGACGCGTGCCATGAGCGGAATTATCTGGATCATCATCGTCGGATTCATCGCCGGCATTCTCGCGCGGATGCTCTCGCCAGGCCCCAATAATCCCAGCGGATTCATCCTGACCACCGTGCTCGGCATCATAGGCGCCTTTCTCGCGACCTGGATCGGACAGGCGATCGGCCACTACGGCCCGGATCAGGGCGCCGGTTTCATCATGGCGACGATCGGTGCGCTGATCGTGCTGTTCATCTGGAACAGGCTGGTGGCGCGCGGCGTGATTTCGGATCCCGGCGCGAAGTAGATTTTCTTCTCGTCATTGCGAGGAGCCAACGGGTCCGGCCCTTTGGCCGGCCCGATGATAAACTCCACGACGAAGCAATCCAGTTCTTGATTGCGGCTTCTGGATTGCTTCGCTTCGCTCGCAATGACGGACTAGTTCACAAGATGCAGCCCGGCGTCCATCCTCACCAACTCGCCGGTCATGTTGCTCGATTGCGGCGTGGCCAGAAAGCACACCAGCGCCGCGATATCTTCCGCGGTCGATGCGAGCTTGAGCGGCACCTTCGACATCACCATGTCGCGCACCTGCGCCGCACCGGCTGCACCCCGGCCCTTGGTGAACCACGGCGTATCGATATAGCCGGGACACACGGTGTTGACGCGGATCAGTGGCGCCAGCGCGCGCGCCAGCGACAACGTCATGGTGTTTAGCGCGCCCTTGCTGGCGGCATAGGCGATCGATGAGCCGACGCCGCTGATGCCGGCGATGGAAGAGACGTTGACCACCGCCGACGCCCGGCCCGATGCATTCGCGCCTGCCTCCAGCAGCGACCGGGCGGCGCGGACCATCTGAAACGGCCCTATCGTGTTCACCGCATAGAGCCGTTGAAAGTCTTCCGCCGACAAGCCATCGAGGTTGCCATGCGCCATGTGCTTGGTGGTGCCGGCGTTGTTGACCAACGCGTCGAGCCGTCCCCAAGGTGCCGCCGCCGCAACGATCTTCCTGCAATCCTCGTCGCGCGATACGTCGCCCTGGACCACGACCACCTCGCCGCCGGCGGCGCGGCAGAGGTCGGCGGTCTGCTCGGCCTCCTTCTGGCTCGACGAATAGTTGACGACGATGCGCGCGCCATCCCTGGCAAGAATGCCGGCCGTCGCAGCACCAAGGCCTGACGCCGACCCCGTCACGATCACACACATGCCGTCTTTGCCGTCCCTGGACATTTGCATTCCTTTTTCTTGATTGCGCGTCCGGCGTTGCCGTGACGGCGGCCTACCATATCGGCTGGCGAATTGGGAACAAGTTGGGTTAAGTCCATTGCGCGGAATAATTCGTGCCATGCCCTGATCATGACGCCGCTGCAGGCCACCCTGCCGACATCGGCGCTTGTCATGTCAGGCGCTTTTCCCCATCATGCCCGATAAGAAAAGGCAGCACCCCATGCCCGGCGCGTCGGCCGAATGAGATGTGTGCTTAACGCAAAACGGGGAACGCTGTGGAGAGTGAGAACATTGTCGCCGAGACCGCGGAGCGGATTTTCGCCGATCTCGCCGACGCCCAAACCATCAACAATGACAAGGAGGACCGCTGGAAAGCGCCGCTGTGGAATGCGCTGACCGAGGCAGGCCTTCCGTTGTCGTGGGTACCTGAGGAATTTGGCGGCTCGGGCGCCAGCCTCGCGGAAGGATTCAGCGTGTTGAGTTCGGCGGGACGTTTTGCGGTGGCCGTTCCGCTTGCCGAGACCATGCTGGCGGGATGGCTGCTGGCGCAGGCGAAGATCGCGTCGCCCAACGGCATGATGACGGTCGCGCCCGCAAGTCCGAAGGATCGGATCACGCTCAATGCCGACGGCACGCTGTCCGGTCGCGCACGCGGCATCCCGTTCGCCAAAGCCGTCGGGCACATCGCCGTGTTGGCGAGCGGGGCTGGCGGCCTTTCAATCGCGCTGGTCGAGGCGTCCGCGTGCCGGATCGAGCAAGGGCTCAATCTCGCCAACGACGCCAGCGATATCGTGACGTTCAATAATGTACACCCTGTTGCCATCAAGCCGGCCCCGAAGGGATTCGACCAGACCTCGCTGATGCTGATGGGCGCGGTGGCGCGAAGCCTGCAGATCGCGGGCGCGCTGGAATCGATGCTCGACATCAGCGTCCGCTATTCCAACGAACGCGTCGCGTTCGAGAAGAAGATTTCGAAATTCCAGGCCGTGCAGCACAATCTCGCAAAGCTCGCCGGCGAAGCCGCGGCAGCGCTGGCCGCCGCGAGCTCGGCGGCCGACACCATCGCCAACAGCACCAGCTTCGACGACGCGGTATTCCTGGAAGCAGCAGCGGCAAAAATCCGCTGCTCGGAAGCCGCCGAAAAGGGCGCCGCGATCGCGCATCAGGTGCATGGCGCGATCGGCTTCACCATCGAACACACCCTGCATCGCTATACTTTGCGCGCACTCGCATGGCGTGACGATTTTGGCCATGAGAGTTACTGGGCGGTCGAGCTTGGCAAAATGGTAGCCTCCCGCGGCGCCGACGAATTGTGGCCATTGGTGGCTTCGCGCTGACACTCAACAACACCGCTTGCATCTGAGACGAGATTAAAAATGACCGCAGCCCTTCGTTTCGATCCGATCCGCCTGCCGCCCGAATGCGAGGTGCTGCGCAAAGAGGTGCGCGCGTTCCTCGCCGATGAAATCGCCGCCGGCACCTTCGATCCGCACAAGCCCAACCGTGAAGACACCGACGCGCCGGAATTTTCCCGCCGCGTCGGCGAGCGCGGCTGGCTCGGCATGACCTGGCCGAAGAAATATGGCGGCCATGAGCGCAGCTTCCTGGAACGCTACGTGGTGACCGAAGAAATGCGCGTGGCCAATGCGCCGACGCGGCGTTTTTTTGTGGCCGACCGCCAGAGCGGCCCGGTGCTGCTGAAATACGCGCCCGAGCATATCAAGATGGATATCCTGCCGCGCATCTGCCGCGGCGAAGTCTGTTTCTCGATCGGCATGAGCGAACCGAACTCCGGCTCCGACCTGTTCGCGGCCAAGACCAAGGCCACCAAGACCGACGGCGGCTGGCTGATCAACGGCACCAAAATCTGGACCTCGTCGGCGCATATCGCCGACTACATGATTGCGATTTTCCGCACCTCGCCCTCGACCAAGGAAAACCGCCGCCACGGACTGACGCAGTTCCTGGTCGACATGAAAAAAACGCCAAGCATCAAGGTCAACCCGATCGGCCAGATCACCGGCCAGTTCGAATTCAACGAGGTGGTATTCACCGACGCCTTCATGCCCGACGACCACGTGCTCGGCGAAATCGACGGCGCCTGGAAGCAGGCGACCTCCGAGCTCGCCTATGAGCGCAGTGGACCGGAACGCTTTCTGGAAACCTATTATGTGCTGACCGAACTGGTTCGCGCGGTCGGACCGAAGCCGGATGCGCGCAGCGCGGAAGGCATTGGCAAGCTGGTGGCGCAGTTGCACACCATGCGGCGGATGTCGGTCTCGGTCGCGGGCATGCTGCAGGCCGGCAAGGAGCCGGTTGTGGAAGCTTCCATTGTCAAGGACATCGGCACGGTCTGGGAGCAGCAATTGCCGCACCGGGTTCGCGAGCTTGCGGCCTTTGTCGATGCCGACGCGTCCAATCATGCGACGCTGGAGGATCAACTATCGTTCGCAATCAAGACCGCGCCCAAGCTGACAATCCAGGGCGGCACCACCGAAGTGCTGCGCGGCATCATCGCGCGCGGGCTTGGACTGCGCTAAGCAAAACTATTTTAATCGAGGACATCATGAGCAAGTTCACAGACATCGGCGTCGAGACCAAGGGACACGTTGGGATTATCGAGATTCAGCGGCCGCCGCTGAACTTCTTCGACATCTCGCTGATCAACCAGATTGCGGACGCGCTGGAAGACTTCGACCGTGACATCGAAATCCGCGCATCGGTGCTCGCCGCGCAAGGCAAGGCGTTCTGCGCCGGCGCCAACTTCAGCGATCCTGCGCGGCAGGAAGCCGAAGCGCGCGAGAAGTCCGATCCGGCGTCGAGCCTCGGCCAGATCAATCATCTCTATGTCCAGGCGGTTCGCATCTTCCGCAACAAGAAGCCGATCGTGGCGGCCGTGCATGGCGCCGCGATCGGCGGCGGGCTCGGGCTTGCGGTGTCAGCGGATTTCCGCGTCACCTGCCCCGAGGCGCGTTTTGCTGCGAACTTTACAAAACTCGGGTTTCATCCCGGTTTTGGGCTGACGGCGACGCTGCCCGAACTGGTGGGCAAGAACAACGCCGAGCTGATTTTCTATACCAGCCGCCGCGTCACCGGCGAAGAAGCGACGCGGATGGGCCTCGCCAATGTCTGCGTGCCGCAGGATCAGGTTCGCGCCGAAGCAATGAAGCTCGCGTCCGAAATCGCCGAATGCTCGCCGCTCGGCCTGCTCTCGACCCGCGCCACCATGCGCGCGGGCCTCGCCGACCGCGTCATGGCCGCCACCAACCACGAACTCGCCGAACAGACCCGGTTGCGCGCGACGGAAGATTTCAAGGAAGGCGTCAAGGCTACCGCAGAACGGCGGGTGGCGAATTTTACGGGGCGGTGACTCTCACGCAAATCTCTACTCGTCGTCCCCGCGAAGGCGGGGACCCATACACTCCGTCGCTAATGATACGCAAGGTGTCAGCCACTCGCGGGTACAACGCGCCGAACAATAACCATCGGTGGTTATGGGTCCCCGCCTTCGCGGGGATGACAGTGGAGTGCGCTTTCAACTACCGTGTTTTCGGCACCACCAGCGCATCGACGATGGTGACGCCCTTTCCTTCCGGATGCACCAGCACTGGATTGATCTCGATCTCGGAAATCTCCTCACTGAAGTGCGCGGCCAGCTGCGAGATTTGCGCGATCAATTGCGCCAGCGCCGGAATATCGGCCTTCGCTGCACCTCTGAATCCATTGAGCAGCGGCGCGGCCTTCAGTTCTCCCAGCATCGCGGTTGCTTCCACAGCGCCGACCGGCGCGGGACGATAGATCACGTCCTTGAACAATTCCGTGGTAATGCCGCCGAGGCCGACCATGATCATCGGTCCGAACGTCGCATCCAGCATGGTGCCGACGATGATCTCGACGCCCTTTTTCGCCATCGGGCTGACCAGCACGCCCTGGATCGCGGCGTCGGGCCGATGCTGCTGGGCGCCATCGAGCAAAGCGCCGTAAGCCGCCCACGCTTCGCCCTTGGTCGCGATATTCACGCGCACGCCGCCAACCTCGCTCTTGTGCGGGATATCGCGCGATTGAATTTTCATCACCAGCGGAAAGCCTGCGCGGGCAATCGCGGCATCCAGCGTGCTTTTCTCGGTCACCAGGACTTCGTCGGGCAGCGCGATACCCGCTTCGCGCAGCAGCGATTTGCTGTCATGCTCGGACAGCGTTGCAGATTTCAGGTGCGCAGACAGATCTCGCAGCGCCGGCACGCCGGCATCCACCGGCGGCGCCAGCTTAAACCTCGCATAGTCGGTGATCCGTCGCATGGCAACGCCGGCATGCGTCAAGCCCGACAGTACGATGACGCCGGATTCCGCCAGCGCGGTGCGCGCGAAGTTGGACGGCAGCGTATAGGAGTAAAACACGATCGGCTTGCGCTGCGCGTCGATCACCGGCTTCAACTCGGCCTGCTTGAACGGCATACGCGTGTCGCTCGACAGCGACAGCACCACCAGGATGGCGTCGATGTCTTCGGAAGCATCGAGCAGGTCGATGCTCTTCTGCAAACCGCCGCTGTGCACGCCCTGCGCGGTGACGTCGATCGGGTTACGCGCCGCGCCATAGGACGGCAGCAGCTTGCGGATTTCCGCCTGCATCGCTGCCGGCAATTCCGGCACTTGCAGCCCTTGCATCGAAACCGTGTCCGCGCCCCAGATGCCGGCGCCGCCCGACACGGTGAGGACCGCGACGCGATCGCCCTTCGGCAGCGGCGACGTCGTCAGCACCGCGGCGATGGCGACGGCCTCGTCGAGATCGTTGGAAACGATAAAGCCATATTTGGCGAACATCGCGTCGTAGGCCGCGGACCAGCCGGCCATGCTGGCGGTGTGCGAGGCGGCGGCGCGCTCACCGGCGCCGGAGCGGCCGACCTTGGTGACAATGATGGGTTTTCCAAGCTCCGCTGCGCGCTTCGCAGCGGCAAGAAAGTGATCGACGTCGCGGATGCCCTCGATGAACAGCAGGATCACATCGGTCGAGGAGTCCTGCACCATGTAATCGAGGAATTCGCCGGCGCCGAGATCGGCTTCGTTGCCGGCGCTGACGCAGTAGCTGATCGCAACCCCCAGCGCCTTGGCGCGATGCTTGATCGCAAAACCGATGCCGCCGCTCTGCGCGACGATGGCGGCGCGGCGCCTGGTCGCGACGAGGTCCACCGCGCCCGGCTTGACGTCGACCGTGGGGCTGAAGGTCGCGGCGACGTGCTGGGCTTCGCTGTAAAAGCCCTCCGCGTTGGGACCGGAAATCCGCATGCCGCTCCTTTTGGCCAGCGCCACGATGGCGTCCTGCATCGCCGTGCTGTCGCCGCCCTCCTCGGCGAATCCCGACGAGATGATCACCGCGTTCCTGACGCCGACGGCGGCGCATTGCTCCAGCGCGCCGAGCACCGCGCGGGCGGGAATGATGACGATGGCAAGGTCGATCGGCGCTCCAACATCGGCGATCGAGGAAAAGCATTTCAGCCCGTCGATATCGCCGTAGTTGGGATTGATCGGATAAATCCTGCCCGGATAATGGTTCTTGCGCAGCATCGACAGCAGCCGGCCTGGAATTTTCTCGAGGTCGCGCGAGGCGCCGATCAGGGCGATACTGGACGGAGAGAAGAAACTATCGAGCGGATGTGCGGCGGTCTCGGTCGCGGCGGGCATTCAGAGCGGTCCTTGTTTATTGTTATTGTTTGAACGTCCGCGCGGCGCGATGTCAATATTCACGCGGCAAGATGAAAATCGACGCCGCCGAGGAAGAATGAATCGCCGTTGACAGCGAGGCCTTTCGCCTTCGCAGCATCGCGCACTTTTGCGACATCGCCGACCCGGAACGTCAGGCCGCTCATGAGTTCGCTCGCGCCCTTGATGAAATGAAAGGTGCAATTGGGCAGCGCAAGCTCGGATTCGGCGCTCGCATTCTTGCTGACAGAAACCCCGATAATCCGTCCCCAATGCTGCGCAAGATCATGCGGATCGGGACTCTGCATCCCCACGCCAACCAGCGCCTGCGTCATATCCTTGCGGATCGACTTTTGCCAGTCCGGTCCCGCCGGCGGATAGGGGCCGAGAATATCGTCGCTGCCGTCGGTGTGATTGAACTCGATAAACGCCGCGCGGCAATCGCGCGGATGCAACTGCACGCCATGATACGGTGCGTGATCGATCACATTGGCGACGCGCACGCCCATCGCCTTCGCATGGCGGCCGCGCGCGTCGGGATCGTCGCAGCAAAAAATCGCCATGTAGCCGCCGCGGCCGCCGGTCTTGTCGATGAAGCGTCCCGCCGCGGTGCCCGGCTGGAACGGCGCCACCACTTCCAGCAGAATGGTATCGACCGGCAGCAGCGCGTTCTCCAGCCCGTATTTGGCGACGTTGCCATCGCGATAGCAGACGTTGAGGCCCATGATCGAGCTGATATCGCCTATTACCGGTTCGAGATGCGGCGCAACCAGACAGATTTGCCGCAGCCTCATGTAGCCCCGCATCTCAATGACCCACAAATGCGGGCTTGCGCTTCTCGACAAAGGCCTTCGCGGCTTCCTTGTGATCGGCGGTGTCGCCGGAGCGCGAGTGATGCATCGCCTCGGCATCGAAGCAGGCTTCCAGCGACTGGTGCTCGGCGTTGTTGATGTTGGTCTTGATGTAACCCAGCGTCACCGTCGGCCCCTGCGCCAGCGACATCGCAAGCTCATGCGCCGCCGCTTCGACTTCGGCATCGGGAACGACCTTCGTGACCATGCCCAGCGCCAGCGCTTCCTGCGCCGTCAGCACCGGCGACATCAGATACAGCTCGCGCGCCTTGGCGCTGCCAAGCATATGGGTCAGGAAATAGGTGCCGCCGTAGTCGCCGGACAAGCCGACCTTGGCGAATGCGGTCGTGATTTTAGCGGACACACTGGCGACGCGGAGATCGCAGGCCAACGCGATCGAGAGGCCTGCGCCCGCTGCGGCGCCATCGACCTGCGCCACCACCGGCTTTGGCATCTCGTGCAGAATGCGGGACACCTCCATGCCGCGCCGCAGGTTCGACTTCTTGGCTTCGAACGGCAGCGGCGCGCGTCCCTCCGCCATCGACTTCACGTCGCCGCCGACGCAAAAGGTGCCGCCCGCGCCCTTCAGCAGCACCGCGCGCACCTCATGATCCTCAGCCGCGCGCCGCGCCGCCTCGACCAGCCCGCGCGTCATGTCGGCGTTGAGCGCGTTGCGCCGGTCCGGCCGGTTCATGGTGATGGTAAGCAGGCCGTTTTCGAGTTTTTGAAGAACCATGTCGTTCATAACGTTATTGCCCTTTTGTTGTTTGTAGGAGCCGTCATTGCGAGGAGCTCTTGCGACGAAGCAATCCAGTCTTGCTTGGCCGCTTTCTGGATTGCTTCGCTTCGCTCGCAATGACGGAAGGTTATTTCTTCACCAGCGGGCAGCGTGACAATTCCAGCGACTGGAACGCTTCGTTGCCGGGCACGGTTGCGATCAGCTTGTAGTCATCCCAGCGGCCTTTGGATTCCGACGGCTTCTTGACCTCGAACAGGTACATGTCGTGAACCATGCGGCCGTCCTCGCGAATCCTGCCGTTCTTTGCAAAGAAGTCGTTGATCGGCGTGTCCTTCATGATCTTCATGACGGCAGCGGAATCGGTGGTGCCCGCGGCCTTCACCGCCTTGAGATAATGCATAACGGAAGAATACACGCCGGCCTGCGCCGATGTCGGAACGCGCTTGACGCGCTCCATGAAGCGCTTGGAGAAAGCGCGGGTATCGTCGTTGAGATCCCAATAAAATGCTTCGGCGAGCAACAACCCCTGCGCGGTCTCAAGGCCGACGCTGTCGATATCGGTCACGAATGCCAGCAACGGCGACAGCTTCTGACCGCTCTTGGTCAGCCCGAATTCGGACGCCTGCTTGATGGCGTTGATGGTGTCGCCGCCGGCATTGGCAAGGCCTACGACTTTTGCTTTTGAGCTTTGCGCCTGTAACAGGAACGACGAAAAGTCCGACGTGTTCAATGGATGCTTGACGCTGCCCAGCACCTTGCCGCCGGATTTCAACACGACATTGGTGGTGTCCTTTTCCAGATCCTGTCCGAACGCATAATCCGCGGTGAGAAAGAACCAGGTGTCGAGCCCGGCCTTGACCGCGGCATAACCCGTCGTATTCGCCTGCGCAAAGGTGTCGAACACATAGTGTACGCTATAGGGACCGCAGGCTTCGTTGGTCAGGCGGATCGACCCTGGGCCGTTGAACATGATAATCTTGTTGCGCGCCTTCGCGATCTCCAGGGCCGCGAGCGCGGTCGCGGACGCCGCGACATCGATGATGGCTTCGACGCCCTGATTGTCGAGCATGTCGCGGGCGATATTCGCGGACAAGTCAGCCTTGTTGAGATGGTCGGCCGCGATGATCTCGATTCTGCGGCCCAGCACCTCGCCGCCGAAATCCTCCGTCGCCATTTTCGCGGCGGTCTCGCTGCCGGACCCGGTGATGTCGGCGTAGAGCCCGGACATGTCGAGAATGGCGCCGAGTTTTAGAGGAGGTTTTGATTGTGCCATCGCCGCGGTGGCGGCAACGGCCATCACCAAGGCCAACAATCCCAGAACAATTTTCTTCAACCTAACCTCCCATCGAGATGCCGCTTTGCGCGGCGTTCGTTGTTGGCGCGATCATGCCGTAACCGACCCGCAGCGGCAAGCCGATGGCTATTTCCGCAAAACGGAATGATGCTGAACGTCATGCGCGAGTGTCGGCGCTCAAGCCAGCAACCGCCGCGCGGTGTCGGGCTGCGTGCGATGACGCTATCGTCAGCATACCTCCGCGTCATGCGCGGGCTTGACCCGCGCATCCATCCTCTTCGCAAGAATCTTTCGAAGATGATGGATTGCCGGGTCAAGCCCGGCAATGACGGAACATTAGTATACAGCAATTCGGCCGAGGTTGGCCTTGCCATGAAAACGATGATCAAAACGACAAGGCTTTATGACTGGTTACTCGCAGCCGTATTCCTTGGTGCAATTGCCGCAGCCATCGCGAGCCCCGCGAGCGCCGCCGGTTGCAGTTTCGAACCGCAAGGCGAAGGCCGCGTCAACGCGATCGTCGACGCGCGCACGTTTCGAATGGACGATGGCCGCGAGGTGCGTCTTGCCGGCATCGAAGCGACCGGCGCGGGAACAGCCGGCGGCGCCTCGGCGCTGTCAGCGCTTATTGCCGGCCGCGGAGTGGCGTTGCGCGGAGAGACTGACGCCCCGGATCGTTACGGCCGGCAGCCGGCTTTCGTGTTTGCCGATTCCGCCGAAACTTCGGTGCAGAGCCTGCTGCTTGCGCAAGGCGCGGTGCTGATTTCAGGGACGGTCACCGACAAGGCATGCGCCGGGGAACTCGCGGCGGCCGAAGCTGTGGCCCGGGAGGCCAAGCGAGGGGTTTGGGCGGATCCGGCGGTCATAAAAAACGCGGAAAGTCCGGGCGATATTTTGGCGCGGATTGGGCAGTTTACGGTGGTCGAGGGGAAGGTTCTGTCGGTGCGGCAGGCGGGGGCTGTGACTTACATCAATTTCGGCCGGCGCTGGACACGCGACTTCGCTGTGACTATTTCAAGGCGCATGATGGCGGCGTTCGCGGCGGCGGGAGTAGCGCTTAAGTCCCTCGAAAACAAACGAATTCGCGTCCGCGGCTGGGTTGAGGCGCGCGGGGGACCGCGAATAGAAGCGCTCCGGGTGGGGCAAATTGAAGTGGCCGACGGCAATTAGGCCGGCTGGGCAGAGGCAGATGACGACCGGGACAGGGCATTTGCAACGGCGCGGGACCAGGATCAGCCGCCGCGGTTTGGCTGCGCCCGCTTTGCTGTGCGCAACGCTTGCGCTTGCCGGCTGCGGCGATATCAGCCGTTTCCAGACCTCGTCCCCTGCCACGGCGCCTTCCGCAAAGCCGGCCCGGACGGTCGCGCAAACGCCGGCGGCCGAGCGCGAGCATGAGCGAATCCTGTCCTCCTATGGCGGCGCCTATGACGATCCGAGGCTGGAGGCCCTGATCACCAAGACGGTCGAGCGGCTGGTCGCGGCCTCCGACCGGCCCGATCTCGCCTACAAGGTGACGATCCTCAATTCAGGCGCCGTCAACGCATTCGCGCTTCCGACCGGACAGCTTTACGTGACGCGCGGCCTGATCGCGCTGGCGAGCGATACGTCGGAATTATCCTCGGTGCTCAGCCACGAGATGGCGCACGTGCTGGCCAAGCACGCCTCGATCCGCGAGGACCAGGCGCGGCAGGCCGCCGTGGTCACGCGTGTCGTGACGGACATGGGTAACGATCCCGATCTCACCGCGCTGGCGCTGGCAAAGTCCAAGCTGACGATGGCGAGCTTTTCGCGCGCGCAGGAATTCGAAGCCGACGGCATTGGCGTCGGCATTTCGGCGCGCGCGCATTTCGACCCCTATGGCGCATCGCGCTTCCTGACCGCGATGGAACGCAACGCTGCGATGAAAGCCGGCAAAACCTCGCTCGACCCGCGCTCGCAGGATTTCCTGTCGTCGCATCCCGCAACGCCCGAGCGCGTGCAGAACGCACAGGCCAATGCGCGGCAATATACCTCGCCCGAGGGCGGCGAGCGCGACCGCGAGATCTAT
>Ga0193726_1000199_pt1 | contig 82947 bp, 72 predicted proteins | sample H2c1metaG_FD_144928 | JGI IMG/M metagenome (GOLD analysis project Ga0193726, IMG submission 144928) | Soil microbial communities from a riparian zone of the East river system, Colorado, United States - H2c1 | ecosystem: Environmental > Terrestrial > Soil > Riparian zone | place: USA: East River... | reverse complement strand
GTCGGGCTCATAGCGCGGCACCCGCGCCACGCCGGAGTCCACGACAATGCGAACGCCCTCGATGGTCAATGAGGTTTCGGCAATCGACGTCGCCAGCACGACCTTGCGCTGGCCTTGTCGCGCCGGCGCGATGGCGCGATCCTGCACCGCGGCGTCGAGCGCCCCGAACAGCGGCACGATTTCGATGGAAGCATTGTGGACCCGTTCGCCGAGAAAGTTTTGGGTGCGGCGAATTTCCGCCGCCCCCGGCAGGAACGCCAGCACCGAGCCCGGATCGGCGCGCAGCGCCATTGCGACCGCATCCGCCATCTGCCGCTCCAGCGGCGCATCGGCTCTCCTGCCGAGATAGCGCGTCTCGACCGGAAAGGCGCGGCCTTCGCTGGCAATGACCGGCGCGTCGCCGAGCAGTTTGGCCACTCGCGCGCCGTCGAGCGTCGCCGACATCACCAGGATACGCAGGTCCTCGCGCAGGCCCACCTGCGCGTCCCGCGCCAGCGCCAGCCCCGGATCGGCATCGAGCGAGCGCTCGTGAAATTCGTCGAACAGGACAGCGGCGACGCCGGTCAACTCCGGATCGTCGAGAATCTGCCGCGAGAAAATGCCTTCGGTAACCACTTCGATTCGTGTCGCGCGCGACACCTTCGAGCCGAACCGGACGCGGTAGCCGACGGTCTCGCCGACGCGTTCGCCCAAGGTGTGCGCCATGCGCTCGGCGCTGGCACGGGCCGCGATCCGCCGCGGTTCCAGCACGATGATTTTCCTGTTTTTAAGCCAGGGCGCATCGAGCAGTGCCAACGGCACCCGCGTGGTCTTTCCGGCGCCCGGCGGCGCCACCAGCACCGCCGCGTTGCCGCCCGCAAGCGTACGCGCCAGTTCATCCAGCACCGCGTCGATGGGCAGAGGGGCGTCGAAGGTGCGGGGCAATATCTCACCAACTCGTCATGCCCGGGCTTGTCCCGGGCATCCACGTCTTTCTTGAACGACAGAGAACAAGACGTGGATGGCCGTGACAAGCACGGCCATGACGACAACTACCATGGTGCACAAGCCCGAAGGGCGCATCAACTCCGCGGCTCGGACGGGCGACCAACGCTCTCATACGTAAAGCCCAGCGCCGCCATGTCCTCGGGGCGATAGATGTTGCGCAGATCGACGACCACGGGTTGCGCCATCTCGCGTTTCAGCCGCTCAAGATCGAGCGCGCGGAACTGCACCCATTCCGTCACGATCACCAATGCGTCGGCGCCGCGCGCGCACGCATAGGGATCATCGCTATATTCGATATCCGGCAATTCGCGGCGCGCCTGCTCCATGCCGACTGGATCGTGCGCGCGCACCTTGGCGCCCATGTCGAGCAGCCCGGTTACCAGCGGAATTGACGGCGCCTCGCGCATGTCATCGGTTTCGGGCTTGAAGGTGAGGCCGAGCACCGCGATGGTCTTGCCGCGCAGGCTGCCGCCCACGGCGCCCGCGACCTTGCGCGCCATCGCGCGCTTGCGGTTGTCGTTGACCGCAAGCACGGCCTCCACGATGCGCAGCGGCACGTCATGGTCCAGCGCCATTTTCACCAGCGCGCGGGTATCTTTCGGGAAACACGAGCCGCCGAAACCCGGCCCGGCATGCAGGAATTTGGAGCCGATGCGATTGTCGAGCCCGATGCCGCGCGCGACTTCCTGCACGTCGGCGCCGACCTTTTCGGCGAGATCGGCGATCTCGTTGATGAACGTGATCTTGGTGGCGAGGAACGCGTTGGCGGCGTATTTGATCAACTCGGCGGTGCGCCGCGCCGTGAACATCAGCGGCGGCTGATTCAGCGACAACGGCCGGTAGACATCGCCGAGCACTTTCCGCGCGCGTTCATCCGATGTACCGATCACGATGCGGTCCGGAAACTTGAAGTCGCGGATCGCGGCGCCCTCGCGCAGGAACTCCGGATTGGAGGCGACTACCACGTCGGCCGACGCATTGGTTTCGTGAATCAGCCGCTCGACTTCATCGCCGGTGCCGATCGGCACGGTCGACTTGGTGACGACAACGGTGAATCCCACGAGCGCCGCCGCAATCTCGCGCGCAGCGACATAAACATAGCTCAGATCGGCGTGGCCGTCGCCACGTCGCGACGGCGTCCCGACGGCGATGAACACCGCGTCGGCCTCGGCGACCGGCGCGGTAAGATCGGTGGTAAAATCCAGACGACCGGCTTTTACGTTGGAAGCCACCAGCGCCTCGAGGCCAGGCTCGAAAATCGGGATTTCGCCCCGGCGCAAGCTTGCGATCTTGTCGCCGTCCTTGTCCACACAGGTGACATGGTGGCCGAAATCCGCAAAGCAGGCCCCGGAAACCAGCCCCACATAGCCCGTGCCGATCATAGCGATGCGCATCTTACAACCCGTCGATAATGGTTAACGCCTTCGCGGGGTCTTAGCGCATGATCCGGCAAAGGGGAAACCGGAAAGCACCGGAAACCGGCATGTCATTTGTATGAATAAAGGAGATTGAAACCGATCTGGCCGATGATGCCGCCCTGCCGCGCCGAAAAGGGACACCGATGACACCAAACGGCACATCCGCCATCACCGCCGAACGCATCGACTGGGTGGACTACGCCAAGGGCATCTGCATTGTCATGGTGGTGATGATGCATTCGGTGCTGGGCGTCGAGCTGGCTGCGGGCCAGACCGGTTTCATGCATCCTTTGGTCGCGTTCGCAAAGCCATTCCGGATGCCGGATTTCTTTCTGATCTCGGGCCTGTTCCTGTCGGTCGTGATCGACCGCGACTGGCGCACCTATCTCGACCGCAAGGTGGTGCATTTCGCTTACTTTTACGTGCTGTGGGTGACGATCCAGTTTGGTTTCAAGGCCCCCGGCTTCGCCGCCGAGACCGGCTGGCCCCACGTCGGCTTTATGTATCTGGAATCCTTCATCGAGCCGTTCGGCACCCTGTGGTTCATCTATCTGCTGCCGGTGTTTTTCGTGGTCGCCAAGGCAACGCGGCGAATGCCGCCGCTGATGATCTGGGGCATGGCGGCGCTATTGGAGATGGCGCATATCGCGACCGGGTGGACCGTGATCGACGAATTTGGCGGACGCTTTGTCTATTTCTATTCCGGCTATCTGTTCGCCCATCATGTGTTTGCGCTGTCCGATCGCGCCCGGGCGCGGCCTGCGCTGGCGCTTGCGGGACTGGCGGCCTGGGCCCTCATCAACGGCGGCCTGGTTGGATCGGGTTTCAGCGAATGGCCGCTGATCTCGCTCGTGCTCGGGCTTGCGGGCGCATGCGCCATCGTCACCGTGGGCACGCTGCTGGCGCGGGCGCATTGGCTCAATTTCCTGCGCGCCTGCGGCGAGCATTCGATCGTCATCTATCTGGCGTTCTTCCTGCCGATGGCGGCGACGCGGACGCTGCTGCTGCGCGCCGGCCCAATCCACGACATCGGAACGATCTCGCTGGTCGTCACCATCGTGGGCGTCGTCGGGGCGCTGCTGCTGTGGCGCGTCGCGCTGGCGCTCGGCGCCAATTGCCTGTTCGAGCGCCCGGCCGCATTCTGGATCGCGCCGAAAAAACCGCGCGCGACGCTGCAGGCGGCGGAGTAGTTTTTGCACCTGCAACGAGTCAAGCCGTCATCGCCCGGCTCGACCGGGCGACCCGGTGGCGGGTGGTGACAATCTTACCCACCCTCAGCCCGCCCCCTCGATCTTCACGCCATCCTTCATTGCCGCCAGCTTCGCGCGGAACCCGTCGGCGTCGCCGAAATCCGCAAAACCCTGGTAGTGCGGGTGCGGACCGAGCACGCGGCGCGCGTGCTTGATCGGGCACCAGTAGACTTCGGTGCGCGACGCCACCTCGCGCGCGAATGCGATCGCGCCATTGGCGTAGGAACAATAGGCGCAATTGATTTTTTCGATGATGTTGAGGTAGGCGAGATGGTGGCGGTCGAACACCAGGTAATCGCGGCGCCGCACCTTTGGAATCCTGTAGACCGGAAAACAGATCGCCTGATACGTCATGACCCAGAGATCGAGCAGCGCCACCGGGACGATCAGCGAATAGATCACCGGCGCGGTGAGAATCATCAGCGGATTGGCGTCGATCAGATAGCGCGAGGCCTGGGTCTTGATTTCGTGGTGGATCCGCAGCACCTCTTTTTCGAACACGATCCTGCGGTTTTCGAGATGGAAACGCAGTTTCTCACGCCGCTTCGCCAGTTCGGCCTCGATCTCGGCCTGGACCGATCGCAGCTTCTCCGTCAGCACGTCGAGTTGCGCGGTCATGGTTTGGTCCTTTCGATCCGCCGGAAGCCGCAGGGGTTCATGGAACGACCGCCGATGCAACTCATTCCGGGCCATTTGGAGAGGAACAAAAATCACGGCACATCCCGTCCCAAAGGCTGTCAATCGCCGCAAAAATCCCTAAGTTGCGGCCATGCCGAAAACATCCGAAAAACCGCTCCCGAAACCCGTTGCCGTCAAGGCCCCTGCGAAAGGCGACCATGTCTTTCTGGTCGACGGTTCCTCCTATATTTTCCGCGCCTATCACGCGCTGCCGCCGCTGAATCGCAAATCCGATGGCTTGCAGGTCAACGCCGTGCTCGGCTTCTGCAACATGCTGTGGAAACTGTTGCGCGACATGCCGCCGGACAATCGGCCGACCCATCTCGCCATCATCTTTGACAAGTCGGAAGTCACCTTCCGCAACAAGCTTTATCCCGCCTACAAGGCGCACCGCCCGCCGGCGCCGGACGACCTGATCCCGCAATTTCCGCTGATCCGCGAGGCGGTCCGCGCGTTCGATCTGCCCTGCCTCGAGCAGGCCGGTTTCGAGGCCGACGATCTGATCGCGACCTACGTACGGCTGGCCTGCGAGCGCGGCGCCACCGCGACCATCGTTTCCTCCGACAAGGACCTGATGCAGCTCGTGACCGACTGCGTCACCATGTACGACACCATGAAGGACCGCCGCATCGGCATTGCCGAAGTGATCGAGAAGTTCGGCGTGCCGCCCGAAAAAGTGGTCGAGGTCCAGGCGCTGGCGGGGGATTCGACCGACAATGTGCCCGGCGTGCCCGGGATCGGCGTCAAGACAGCGGCGCAATTGATCGTTGAATACGGCGATCTGGAAACGCTGCTGCAGCGCGCCGGCGAGATCAAGCAGCCGAAGCGGCGCGAGGCGCTGATCGAGAACGCCGAGAAGGCGCGCATTTCGCGGCAACTGGTGTTGCTTGACGACAAGGTCACGCTCGACGTGCCGCTCGATGAACTCGCGGTGCACGAACCCGACGCGCGCAAGCTGATCGCGTTTTTGAAGGCGATGGAATTTTCCACGCTGACCCGAAGAGTCGCCGAGTATTCGCAGATCGATCCGTCGGAGGTGGACGCGGATGCCAGTAACAAGAGTGGCGGCGCGCGCGCTTCTTCACCTCTCTCGCTTGCGGGCGATCCGGATGGGGACCTGTTCGCGGATCAAACTGCCGCCGCCCCGCCCTCCCCCGCAAGCGGGAAAGGCAGCGCACCGCGTTCGGGAAGAGGCCAAATCCAAGCGAACGAAGAGCCCCTCACTCCCCAAGCCCTCGCGGCTGCGCGCGCCGAGGCGGCGCGAAAAACACCGGTCGATCGCAACAAGTACCAGACCGTCCGGACCCTCACCGATCTCAACGCCTGGATCGCGCGAGTGCACGATGCCGGTCATGTCGCCATCGACGCCAAGGCGACGTCGATCGATCCGATGCAGGCCGAGATGTGCGGCATTGCGCTGGCGCTCGGGCCCAACGACGCCTGCTATATCCCGCTCAGCCACAAACAGTCCGGCGATGGCTCCGGCCTGTTCGCCGCCGGCCTCGCACCGGACCAGATCAAGGCCAGTGACGCGCTCGACGCGCTGCGCCCGCTGCTGGAATCGGCAGGGATCCTGAAGATCGGCTTCAACATCAAGTTCAACGCCGTGATGTTTGCGCAGCATGGCGTCACCATCTGCAACCACGACGACGCGCAGCTGATGTCGTATGCGCTTGACGCCGGCCGCAACGCGCATGGGCTCGATGCGCTCGCCGAAAGCTGGCTCGGTCACGCCACCATGAGCCACGGCGAACTGACCGGCAGCGGCAAAGGCAAGCTTACCTTCGATCAGGTCGCGATCGACAGGGCCACCGCCTACTCTGCCGAGGACGCCGACGTCATCTTGCGGTTATGGCGCGTGCTCAAGCCCCGCCTGGTCGCCGAACGCATGACCGCCGTTTACGAAACGCTGGAGCGGCCGCTGATCAGCGTGCTGGCGCGGATGGAACGGCGCGGCATCTCGATCGACCGCCAGGTGCTGTCGCGGCTATCGGGCGACTTCGCCCAGACCGCCGCGCGGGTCGAAGCCGAGATTCAGGAGATCGCGGGTGAGCCGATCAATGTCGGTAGCCCCAAGCAACTCGGCGACATCATCTTCGGCAAGATGGGACTGCCGGGTGGCTCAAAGACCAAGACCGGCGCCTGGTCGACCTCGGCGCAGGTTCTCGATGAACTCGCCGAGCAGGGCCACGAATTCCCGAAGAAGATTCTGGAATGGCGGCAGGTCTCGAAGCTGAAATCGACCTATACCGACGCGCTGCCGACTTACGTGCATCCGCAGACCCACCGCGTCCACACCACCTACGCGCTGGCGGCGACTACCACCGGGCGGCTGTCGTCGAACGAGCCCAACCTGCAGAACATTCCGGTTCGCACCGAGGACGGCCGCAAAATCCGCCGCGCCTTTATCGCGACGCCCGGCCACAAGCTGGTGTCGGCGGATTATTCGCAGATCGAATTACGGCTGCTGGCGGAGATCGCCGATATTCCCGTGCTCAAGCAGGCCTTCCGCGACAAGCTCGACATCCACGCCATGACGGCGTCGGAAATGTTCGGCGTGCCGATCAAGGACATGCCCGGCGAAGTGCGCCGCCGCGCCAAGGCGATCAATTTCGGTATCATCTACGGCATCTCGGCGTTCGGCCTCGCCAACCAGCTCGGTATCGCCAGAGAGGAAGCCTCCGCCTACATCAAGAGATACTTTGAGCGTTTTCCCGGCATCCGCGCCTATATGGACGAGACGCGCGATTTCTGCCGCAAGCATGGCTATGTCGAGACGCTGTTCGGCCGGAAATGCCATTACCCCGACATCAAGGCCTCTAACGCCTCGATCCGCTCCTTCAACGAGCGCGCCGCGATCAACGCGCGCCTGCAAGGCACCGCCGCAGACATCATCCGCCGCGCCATGATCCGGATGGAAGATGCGCTGGCGGAGAAGAACCTCTCGGCGCAGATGCTGTTGCAGGTTCACGACGAACTGATTTTCGAGGTGCCCGACGACGAGGTCGCAGCCACCTTGCCGGTGGTGCAGCACACCATGCAGGACGCGCCCTTCCCCGCGGTGCTGCTGTCGCTGCCGCTGCAGGTCGATGCTCGCGCCGCCAACAACTGGGACGAGGCGCATTAAGTTATTAAAGCGCATTCTTTCTTCACCTCTTTCCGCCCACGGGGAGAGGTGAAGACGGCAGGCCACCCATGAAGAGAGCAGTCATCATCGGCAACAGCGGCGGTGGCAAATCAACGCTGGCGCGGCGGCTAAGTTCGGCATGGCGATCTCCTCACGTCGAAATTGACAGTCTGCTGTGGCAACCGGGGTGGGAATTGACGCCGGTTGAAATCTACAACGCCGCGCACGCGCGCCTAATCGCCGAGGAAAACTGGATCATCGACGGGCTGGGGCGGCTTGATTCAGTTCCCGACAGACTGGCGCGAGCGACCGATATCGTTGTTGTCGACATGCCGCTGTGGATGCATTTCTGGCTAGCTGCCGAACGGCAGATACGATGGTCGACAGGCGCCATCGAAAATCCGCCGGCGGGCCTTACAAAAATGCCGCCTACGGAGGTGCTGTTCCGAACGATCTGGGAGGTCGATCAAAACTGGATGCCGGAAATTCGCCGGCTCGTCGCGTTTGAAAAGCAACGCGGAAAACAGGTTTTTCGGCTCAGCTCGATTGCCGAACTCGATGGATTCGATGGCTTGTCATGACACGCGGTGCGAGGCTATGGCGAGCCGGGCCGTTCTCCGGATGCGGCGTAGCGCGAAGCGTTGCGCTGCTGATCCGGGGTCCAACCATGGCGGGTCCGGGCTCTGCGAAGCACCGCTTCGCGCTGCATCGCGTCCGGGACACGAGGCTTTCGTCCCTGAAATATTCGAGGAGGCGCACCGCCGCCGCGGATGAATTGCTCTCGGTGCAATTTACGAAATGACATCGCGATATTGCGCGCGCTAGAAACGCGCAAAATTTCTCCCCCGCGAGTCCTCCCCATGCCCCACCTCACCTCCCTGCTCGGCTTTGCCCTGGTCTCGCTTGGCATAGGGCTGACGCCGGGGCCGAACATGATCTATCTGATCTCGCGCTCGATCACGCAGGGCCACATCGCCGGCCTGATCTCGCTCGGCGGCGTCGCGCTCGGCTTTGTGTTCTACATGCTGTGCGCCGCATTCGGCATCACGGCGCTATTGTTCGCCGTTCCTTACGCCTATGACGCGCTGCGGCTCGCCGGTGCCGCGTATCTGCTGTGGCTGGCGTGGCAGGCCGTGAGGCCGAACGGCCGCTCGCCGTTTCAGGTGAAGAAGCTTGCCGTCGACGGACCGCGCAAATTGTTCGCGATGGGTTTTGTCACCAATCTGCTGAACCCCAAGATCGCGATGCTGTATCTGGCGCTGCTGCCGCAGTTCATCGATCCGGTTCAGGGCAGCGTGCTGACGCAGTCGCTGGCGCTTGGATTTATCCAGATCGCGATCAGCGTCAGCGTCAACGCGCTGATCGCACTCACCGCCGGATCGATCGCGTTGTTTCTCGGCACCCGGCCGACATGGTTATTGGTGCAGCGCTGGCTGATGGGCACGGTGCTCGCCGGCCTCGCGGTGAAGATGGCGTTCGAGGCGAAGCGGGCGTGAAGGCAAAGCCGACGCAGAGCAGTTGACGGTCATCGCCCGGCTTGACCCAGCATGCACCGGGATCAATGCGTCGGGACGCGCCGCCTATCGTGCGAACCAGCATCCGCAGTGCGCTCATTGTCGACATATCGAGCCAGGAACGCCTGCCATAAGCGCTGTCCAAGACGATCATATTGCCGCATTTGCTCGATGAGTCGATATCGATCGTCGGTGCCAAGAAGGGCCTTCGGCAGCAGCGGGTCCAGCAAGATATGCCTGATCGCATAACGGCCGATACTTAGAGTTTCCACCAACGCCTGATCGATCGACAGGGAGGATGCTCGCTCTTCGCTGCGTTTGAGCTCTTCAATTAGCCTGGAATAACCTTCCAATAGCGATGCGCTATCCCAAAGAGTCCTGGTGACAGGGTCCTCAGCCGCGCTGAAGCTCGAAGCAATGAAAACGATCGAGTCCCTTGCAAGTCCAAGCGCGACGAGGTCTGCCGCTACGACTTGCACGCCTCCTCTTAAATTGTCTGGTCGTATCCAGAGGTCTTGCCTGAGCGGTCTGAAGCCGCGGAGCCGAAGCGCACCCTCGTGACGCCTTAGCCGTTTACGATCGGTGCGGGATACGTCAGCGGTATACGCGGCGATCCATGCGCCGCTCCATTCCACGACACGATCCTCCGCCTCAATCCAATTTCTAACTTCGCGCCGGACGCCTTCGGCCCCCTCCGCAAACCCGTAAAGACCGCGAGAGAGCTTCCGAACCTTTGCGTCTGCATCGAGGCGATTGAGCGCCACCCGAATGCTGCGCTCTGTCATTTCGAAGAGGCGACCTGCAGCAATTAGCGCTTGAACCGGCACAATTTGCCGTGGTGCGACTGAAAGCAATGAAAGGATCAGCGCGGTTGCCGACAACTGGCTAAGAGCTTCGTCGCGAAGGTTCGTTTTTTTTGATCTCGCTGGCGTCATGGATTTGTCTCTACGTGCAAAAACGCGGCCGGACTACATCTGTTTCCCCCATGCGCGCCTCCTACCGAATTCGTCAGGTCTTCAGCAAGCCGTTCGCTGATGGGGCTAGTCGCGACGCTTGACTTGTCTCGTGTTTTGACAGTAAGTGACAAAACATGTGATTTCCTAGATTGCGTGCCGGGCTGAGCATCACGGCCGCACACCAAATGGCAGACGCCGCAAACCAAGATGAGAGCAACAAACCCATGATTCAGGGATTAATGATGCATGAGCAGTTGACCATCAGTCAGCTGCTCGACCATGCCGCCGAGAACCACGGCGAGCGCCAGATTGCATGCTTCGCCGGCGCGCAAACGGTTCGCTATAACTACGCAACGCTGAGGGATCGCGTATCGCGATTGGTGGGAATGTTGCGCCGGCTCGGTGTTTCCCGAGGCGATCGCGTTGCGAGCCTGGCATGGAATTCTCACAGGCATCTCGAACTTTATTTCGCGGTTCCGGCGCTCGGCGCTGTGCTGAATACGATCAACGTGCGATTGCCCGCGGCTCAGGTCAAATTCATCCTCGAGCATTCGAGCAGTAAACTTCTCCTCCATGACGCGGCCGTCAGAGAACTTGCGCTCGATGCGATCGGCCAACTGGGCAGTTCGCAGATCCAACGCATCGTGATGGGTGAAATAGCCGGAACTGCCGACAAGGCACCTGATTATGAGGTGCTGCTCGCATCGGAGAGCGGCGACGTGTGGGCAGACGTAGACGAACGCGCGGCGGCAATGCTGTGCTACACCTCCGGCACAACAGGTGATCCGAAGGGCGTGCTCTTCTCCCATCGTTCAACGGTCTTGCACGCCATGAACGGATGCCTGGTCGATGCGTTCGGGATTTCGGCGCGAGACGTCGTGATGCCCGTGGTCCCCATGTTCCATGCGAATTGTTGGGGCCTGCCGTTTATGTCCGCCATGACGGGTGCCAAGCAGGTGATGGTTGGACAAGACATGGCAGCCAAACGTCTCGTCGATATCGCGCAGACTGAAGGCGTTACATTTTCAGCGGGCGTGCCCACCGTCTGGCTTGCCGTTCGTGACGAACTGGTCGCTTCTGGTCGGGAGTTGAAAGCGCTGAACCGCGTCATTGTGGCCGGTTCTGCGATGCCGCCGTCATTGATGGCCGATCTCGAAAAGCGTGGGACTTCTGCACTTCAGGCATTCGGAATGACCGAGGTCGGGCCGCTATCCGCCGTAGCAAGGCTGAAGCCGGTTCACGACGAGCTTGGAGACGATGAACGCCTGTCTGCCAAGCTGTCCCAGGGTCGTGTGCTGCCGGGAACACGCTGGCGCATCGTCGACGAAGACGGTCGCCCCGTTCCGCACGACGGTTCCACGCCCGGCGAACTTCACTACCGAGGCGCATTCGTGGCCTCCGGCTATTTTCAGAATCCCGATGCAACCCAAGCTGCCATCACGGCTGATGGATGGCTGCGCAGCGGCGACGTTTGCACGATCGACAAGCTGGGCTATGTGCGGATCGTCGATCGCGCAAAAGACCTTGTCAAATCGGGCGGCGAATGGATTTCATCGATCGATCTGGAAAACACCATCATGGGTCATCCCGGCGTGGCTGAAGCTGCGGTTATAGCTGCCGATCACCCCAAGTGGATCGAACGTCCTCTGGCCGTGGTCGTGCGTCGGCCTGGAACTGATATCGATGAGGAGAGTCTGAAGGCCTGGCTGTCCGGGCGTTGTCCCAAGTGGTGGTTGCCGGACCGCGTTGTCTTCCGCGAGGCGCTGCCGCGGACCGGAACGGGCAAGTTCTCGAAGCGAGAACTGCGCAAGATCTATGCCGGTATCTATTCATCCTAAGCGCTGATTAATCGAACGTCGTGAATCGAAAATCGTCAGGAGGCTGGTTTGAAGCGGGTTGTATCAGGGCTGTTTGTGGGCGCGACGCGCACACTCGTCGAGCGCATTCGGCGCGGAAGCTGTGCGTAGAACTTAACGTCAAATACTTTGGGTCAAGCGCCCCAACCCTCTCCCGCTTGCGGGAGAGGGAGAAGAAAAATCAATCCAGCTTCGCCTCCATGCCGCGCTTGACTCCCGGCCGCGCCAGCAAGGCGTTGTACCAGCGTTCGACATGAGGAAAATCTGATAGCTCAACCTTGTGGCGCGGGTGCCGCCAGGCCCAGCCGAGGATCGCGAAGTCGGCGACCGAGAGGGAGTCGGCGACAAATTCGCGGTCAGCGAGGCGGCGATCCAGCACACCGTAGAGCCGTCGCGTCTCCGCCATAAAGCGTTTCAGGCCGTAGGCGCGGTCCGCTTCGCTCTCCAGGGCAATGAAATGATGCACCTGCCCCGGCATGGGCCCAAAACCGCCCATCTGCCACATCAGCCATTCCAGCACCGGGATGCGCTCGATCAGCGGTGCCGGGAGGAACTTGCCCGTCTTCTCGCCGAGATAGAGCAGGATCGCGCCGGACTCGAAGATGCTGACGCGCTTGCCGCCGGGCCCGTCCGGATCGACGATCGCGGGAATCTTGTTGTTCGGGCTGATCGCCAGAAACGCTGGCGCCATCTGCTCGCCCTTGGTGATATTGACCGGGAAAACCTTGTACGGCAGCCCCATTTCCTCCAGCGCGACGCTGATCTTGCGGCCGTTCGGCGTGTTCCAGGTGTGGAGTTCGATGGTCATTTTTGTAATACCCTCGCGAAAGCGGGGTATCCAGTAACCCGGAACGTCACGGCCTTACAACAGTCGGCGCGGAATATGGGACACGCTGTTGACGGCGCCACATCGGCTCTGGAATGTGCAGGGATCCGCCGATAGATTGCAGCCCCGCTCCAGCCCCCCGAGTGCAACGCCTTGTCCAAGTCAGCCTCCCGCGCCCGCCTCGCCGAGATCATCCGCAAGCGCTCGTTCGGCCGGGGTGAAATCACGCTGGCCTCGGGCCGCAAAAGCGATTTCTATTTCAATCTCAAGCCGACCATGCTCGATCCCGAAGGCGCTTCATTGCTCGCGGAACTGACGTTCGAGGCCTTGAAAGACGACAACCTCGATTATGTCGGCGGACTGGAAATGGGCGCGGTGCCGCTCGCCGGCGCGATCGCGCAGCTGTCCTGGATCAAGGGCCATCCGATCGCAGCCTTCTTCGTGCGCAAGAAACCGAAGGAGCATGGCGCCCGGCTCGCGGTCGAAGGACTGGCAAAGGGCGAGAGCCTGCAGGGAAAGCGCGTGGTGATCGTCGAGGACGTCACCACGACCGGCGGCTCGGCGCTGAAAGCGGTCGAGGCGGTGCGCGAGGCCGGTGGTGAGGTCGTGCTGGTGCTCACCATGGTGGACCGCGACGAAGGTGCTACCGACACATTTGAACAGGCCGGCCTTGCGTTTCGCTCGCTCTACAAGGCCGGTGAATTCTTGAAGGATTGATCGCTTCTTCTGGCGCAATTGCGGGGAAGGCCGGGGTGGGGACTCTTTCAGCAAATACTGAAACACGATCTGTGCGGTGACGCCCCCTCACCCGGATTCGCGCTATCGCGCGAATCCGACCTCTCCCCGCAAGCGGGGCGAGGTGAAGAAAGAGCATTTCTTTTCGGCCATCCGGTGCGTGCTCATATCTCGTTTACCATCTCGTACTAATGTGAAGCGGTGCTGAGGTACTACTTACCACAGCGGGTTCGGTTGCATCGGGTGGAGTAGGCGTTGCGTCCAGAGTTTCCTTATCAGCCCATGCGGCGCCGCATGATGCTTGTCGCCGCCGCCGCGCTCGTAAGCCTGGTTGCCGTTGCGCCGCGCGGCGCGTCCGCAGAAGGACTGTTCGATTTCCTGTTCGGCGGCGCCCAGAAACAGCAGCAGCGCCAGACCCCGTCGCAAGCAAATTTCTTCACCGACCCGTTCGGCCTCAACCAGCAGGCAGCGCCTCCGTCGCGCCCGGTCGCCTCAGGCGGCTCCGGCCCGGCATTTTGCGTGCGGAGCTGCGACGGCAAATATTTTCCGCTGATGGCGCGCGGCAACGCGACGCCGGTTCAGATGTGCCAGGCGTTTTGTCCGGCCAGCCCGACGAAAGTCTTCTTCGGCAGCACCATCGATGGCGCTTTCTCCGGCAATGGCGAGCGCTACGCCGACAGCGAAAACGCTTTCGCCTATCGCAAGGCGCTGCGCGCGGACTGCACCTGCAACGGCCGCGATCCCGCCGGCCTCGCCCCGATCGATTTGACGCTCGACACTTCGCTGCGTCAGGGCGACATCGTCGCTACCACCAACGGGCTGGTGGCGTATTCGGGTGTCAGGGCCGGCGGCGGCCAGAGCGCTGAATTCACCCCGGTCGCGTCCTATCCGGGGTTGACCGCCGATATCCGCGCGCGGCTCGGCGAGATGAAGGTAGCACCGGTAGCCGCGGAAATGGTCGCGGGTGAAATGCCGTTGTCTGAGGTGAGCCGCAACGTCGCGCTGCCCGCGGCTGCGGCGCCGAAGGCCGCGTCATCGAAGGCGAAGCGGGCCGAGGTTCAATAAGCTCAACGCCCGACGATGACGCCGATCACGTTCGGCGCGGTCAGATATTTTTCCTCGATGGCGGCGCGCGCCGCCGCGCGGTTTTCTGGCGTCAGCAGGCCGCGCTTCTCGGCGAGGATCATCCAGCAATAGCCCCACCAGTCGGTCAGCATGCCGTTGTCGTCGACAAGGTCGTAACCCTGCTCGGCGGCGAAGATGCGCGCATGCGCCTCGTCGAGCGAATCGAGCCAGGCGTGGTCAGCGTTGGAAAACAGATCGTCGCTGAAATCGTCCGTGGTGTAGCCCCACACCGACAGGCAGACGGTGTTGAACTCGCGGTCGATCGCGTCGTCGTCGATCGGCTGGCGGCGGGAAGCCTGATGCAGCCGCGACAGCGAGCGGGCGAAGTCGGCGATGCGGGTGAGCGCGAATTGATCGAAGGCGATGGTCGACATGTAGTCCTCAAAATCCTGGACAGGCCATAGATATTGTGCCGAGGTAGTCTCGAATCACTATGATATATCAAAGACTTGCTAAAGTGTTCTTAATTCGTTCTATTGTCATTCATTGTCGTCCCGGCGAAGGCCGGGACCCATAACCACCGTGTCAAAGTTCTTGCGAAGTCATGCCAAACCATGCGCGCAGCAGGCGAATATTACGTCTACATTCTCGCCCGCCGCAGACACGGAACGCTTTACATCGGGGTCACCAACAACCTCCGGAAACGGCTTGAGCAGCATCGAAGCGGTCATGGCTCGGAATTCGTGAAGAAATACGGTGTGCATCGCCTCGTCCACATGGAAGTTTTCGCATCGCCGCAAGATGCGATCGCACGTGAGAAGCAATTGAAGGAATGGCGACGCGACTGGAAGATTCGTTTGGTCGAAGAGCATAATCTGGATTGGAGTGACCTGTCCGATCTCATTTAATGCCGGTGGTTATGGGTCCCGGCCTTCGCCGGGACGACGACAACCAGACATGACGCTTTTCACAGCTCACATCGCCGACAGCATCTTGTCGCCGCAGTAATTGGCGTAGAACTTGCCGCCGCACTGCTGGCGGATCGCGGCGCAGCGCGCGGCGGGTGGGGCATTTGCCGGAACGCTGAATGAGCAACTCAGACCGTCGGCGCTTCGGCCCGCCTTGCCGCCGGCGGCGAATGCCGCGCTGGTGGCGGTGATGCAGGACAGCAGCAGTGCTGCGATGAGAACCTCGATCGTCAATCTCATGGCCCACTCCTTCCCGGAATGATCGTGACACCACTTGTTTTGCGGATTTTACACCATTACCCAGGCGGGCGCATGGGAGATTGCAGCAAATCGGCCCAGTCCTTGCATAAAAAAACCATGCATGCGCTGCAAAAACGAAACCCCAGAGCGGGTTTCGATCCGGGCTCAACGCGCGTATTGTTTGGCACAGACTCATATCCAGGATCCAAGCTTTGCCAGACCAATCTTTCCAGGGAAATTATCCGGCGCCCAGCCAACCCGTCGACGAACTGGCGCTGTCCGAGATCAAAGGCGCGATCCTCGCCAAGCTGCGGCTGGCGATCGGCAAGGACGCCGGCATGGCCACGCGCCACGACTGGTACAAGGCAGCGGCGCTGGCGCTGCGCGACCGCATTGTACACCACTGGCTGACCACGGAAAAGCAGAGCTACGACGCCGGCCGCAAGCGGGTCTATTATCTCAGCCTGGAATTCCTGATCGGCCGTCTGTTCACCGACGCGCTGAACAATATGGGGCTGCTGCCGGTATTCGAGGCCGCGCTCGGCGATCTCGGTGTCGATCTCTCCGAGCTTCGCAAATGCGAGCCGGATGCAGCACTCGGGAACGGCGGTCTTGGACGGCTTGCGGCGTGTTTCATGGAGAGCATGGCGACGCTGGCCATTCCCGCCATCGGCTACGGCATTCGCTACGATTTCGGCCTGTTTCGCCAGATCATCGCGCAGGGCTGGCAGCAGGAATATCCCGACGAATGGCTGGGCTTCGGCAATCCCTGGGAATTCCAGCGGCCCGAGGTGGTCTACCATGTGCATTTCGGCGGCAGCGTCGAACGGTTCACCGATGCCAAGGGCCGCGACCACGCGATCTGGCATCCCGCGGAAACCGTGCAGGCGGTCGCCTACGACACCCCGATCGTGGGTTGGCGCGGCCACCACGTCAATGCGCTGCGGCTGTGGTCGGCGCGCTCGCCCGACCCGCTCAAGCTCGACGTGTTCAACACCGGCGACTATCTCGGCGCCACCGCCGAGGAGGCGCGCGCGGAATCGATCTGCAAATTCCTCTATCCGAATGACGAGAGCCCGGCGGGCCGCGAGCTGCGGCTGCGGCAGGAATATTTCTTCGTCTCCGCCTCGCTGCAGGATCTGATCAACCGCCATCTCGCGTCGGACGGGCAGTTGCGCGGTCTGGCGTCGAAGGCCGCCGTACAGCTCAACGACACCCACCCCAGTCTGGCCGTGACCGAGCTGATGCGCATTCTCTGCGATGTTCACAACTTCCGCTGGGAGGAGGCCTGGAAGATCACCGTGGCGACGCTGTCCTACACCAACCATACGCTGTTGCCGGAAGCACTCGAGACCTGGCCGGTCGAATTGTTCGAACGCCTGTTGCCGCGCCATCTGGAAATCATCTACCGCATCAATGTCGCACATCTCGCGCTTGCCGACCAGCGCTGTCCCGGCGACGACGATTTCAAGGCCTCGGTATCCCTGATCGACGAGAGGTCCGGCCGCAGGGTACGCATGGGGCAATTGGCGTTCGTCGGATCGCACCGCATCAACGGCGTCTCGGCGATGCATTCCGATCTGATGAAGGAGACCGTGTTCCACGATCTCAATCATCTTTATCCGGCCCGCATCACCAACAAGACCAACGGCATCACCTTCCGCCGCTGGCTGATGCTGGCCAACCCCAGGCTGACCAGTCTGTTGCGCGAGGCCTGCGGCGAAGCCGTGCTCGACGATCCCGGCAAACTTGAACTTATCGAGGCCCGCGCCAGCGACAGCGCCTTCCAGCAGAAATTCCGCAGCGTCAAGCACCACAACAAGATCGTGCTGGCGCGGCTGATCGGCGAACGCCTCAACGTCAAGGTCGATCCCGCAGCATTGTTCGACGTCCAGATCAAGCGCATTCACGAATACAAGCGGCAACTGCTCAACATCCTTGAAACCGTTGCGTTGTATCACGCGATCAGGGACGAACCGCAGCGCGACTGGGTGCCGCGCGTGAAGATCTTTGCCGGCAAGGCGGCGGCGAGCTATCGCTATGCCAAGCTGATCATCAAGCTCATCAACGACGTCGCCGAAGTCGTCAACAACGACCCCGTGATCGCCGGACGGCTGAAGGTCGCGTTCCTCGCCGACTACAATGTCAGCCTTGCCGAGGTGATCATTCCCGCCGCCGACCTCTCGGAACAGATTTCGACCGCGGGCATGGAAGCCTCCGGCACCGGCAACATGAAGCTGGCGCTGAACGGCGCGTTGACCATCGGCACGCTCGACGGCGCCAATCTCGAGATCCGCGATCTCGTCGGCCCGGAAAACATCGCGATCTTCGGCATGGAAGCGCTCGACGTGGTGGTGCGCCGCAAGCAGGGTCTCGACGCCACCGATGTGATCAGGCGATCGCGGCATCTTTCGCGCGCCATCAGCGCGATCGAGAGCGGCGAATTCTCGCCGGACGATCCGACCCGGTTCGAATCGATCGGGCACGCGCTGCGCCATCTCGACCACTACATGGTGAGCGCGGATTTCGACGCTTATTTCGAGGCCCAGCGCGGCATCGACGCACGCTGGCTGGTAGTGCCGGCATGGACGCGGGCCAGCATCCTCAACGTCGCGCGGATGCCGTGGTTCTCGTCCGACCGCACCATCCGCGAATATGCCCAGGATATCTGGAACGTGCCGGTAGGCGGGCCCTCGCCGCAGGGGCTGCGGCAGCCGGGCGTTCAGCGCGGGGCGACGCGCTGACGAGACCGGCGCTAGTTCCCGATTGAACCGATCAGACGAAAACCATTACCTCGCGCGTCATTGAATTCGCCCGCGTGGCGATGATACTGCGCGAGAGGATTGGGAGAATTTCATGCTAACCAAGACCCCGCACCTGTTCGACGACGCTACGCAGGTTATCGCCGGTGACAGCCGCTGGCAGGGGCGGACCAGCGACGATTACTGGGCTTTTGTCGGCCCGTTCGGTGGAGCCACCGCTGCCACGATCCTGCGGGCGCTGATCGATCATCCGCAGCGGGCCGGCGATCCGCTGGCGCTTACCGTCAACTTTTGCGCGCCGATCGCGCAAGGTGCTTTCGATCTTGATGTCCGCCTGGTCAAAGCCAACAGGTCGACGCAGCATTGGTGTGTCGAGCTGACCCAAGGCGGCGCCGATGTTGCGACCCTTGCGACCGCAGTGTTTGCCGAGCGCCGTCCGTCGTGGTCGCACCAGCCGGCGGAATTTCCGAAAAGTCCACCGCCCGAACAGATACTGCCTTATCCGAAGGTGGCGGCGCCGTGGGTCAAGCAGTATGATCTTCGCTTTGTCGAGGGTGAGCCAAATTCCTCCGGCGCGATCAAGGATGCGCCGGCGAGCGCCTTCTCCAAGCTATGGATCGGCGATCGCGTTCCGCGAAAGATCGATGCGCTGTCGCTGATGTCGATGTCGGATGCGTTCTTCGGCCGGGTCTTTCATGCCCGGCGCGAGCTGGTGCCGTTCGGCACGGTATCGCTGACCACCTATTTCCATGCCGACGCGGAAGATCTTGCGGCTGAGGATATCAGCCGCGTTCTCGCCGTCGCCGACGCCAGCACCTTTCACAAAAGCTATGGGGATCAGGCCGGGGAACTCTGGTCACCTCAGGGCCGCCTGCTCGCGACCACGCATCAGATTGCGTATTTCAAGGCTTAGCCGCATACAGTCGGTTGTGTTCGAGCTTTGAAAGTCGCACCGATCATGTCCGAAACTGGCGAATCGAAAAGCCCCCGAGTGGCCCTGCTCGGGGTTCCCATCGAGATCGGCGCGTCGCAGCGCGGTACGCTGATGGGGCCGGATGCATTGAGGACCGCGGGCATCGGCCGCGTGCTCGAGCAACTGGGATTTGACGTCGAGGATCACGGCAATCTTGCGGTATCAACCGTTGCATCCGCCGATGGTCCGCCGCCGGCAAACGCCAAATATTATGACGACATCAAAGCCTGGATTCGCGCGCTCAGCGAGCGCGCCTTTCTGCTGGCCAGTTCGGGCGCGATTCCGATCTTCATGGGTGGCGATCACAGCCTGTCGATGGGATCGGTGAACGGCGTCGCGCGCTACTGGCAGCAATTGGACCGGCCGGTTTTCGTGCTGTGGCTGGACGCGCACGCCGACTACAACACGCCGGCCAGCACCGTGACCGGCAACATGCACGGCATGTCGGCGGCGTTTCTCTGCGGCGAGCCCGGCCTGGATGGCCTGCTGGGCGACGCGCCACGGGTCTCGATCAGCCCCGATCAGCTCGATCTGTTCGGAATCCGGTCGATCGATCCGCTTGAAAAAGACCTTGTCCGCGATCGCCGCGTCGCGGTCGCCGACATGCGCGCGATCGACGAATTCGGGGTCGGCGTTTTGATCCGGCGGGTCATCGAGAGGGTAAAGGCACGCAACGGCGTGCTGCACGTCAGCTTCGATGTCGATTTTCTCGATCCGGCGGTAGCGCCGGGCGTCGGCACCACCGTGCCCGGCGGCGCGACCTATCGCGAGGCGCATCTGGTCATGGAGCTATTGCATGATTCAGGATTGGTGCGCTCAGTCGACCTCGTCGAACTCAATCCTTTTCTCGACGAACGCGGCCGCACCGCGCGCGTCGCGGTGGAACTGCTCGGCAGCCTGTTCGGCTTGCAGATCACCGACCGTCCGACTCCCACCAACGCGGTACTTCCGGACAATAGCTGAGAGCTGATCGACTATTCCGGTGACGGAGGGTCGCGAATCCAAATAAGCGCCGACATTCGAGTAGTTCTACGGTTGTCAAATTATACGACCATTTATCCAACGTGCTTTACTTCTTGTGAGTGGCATCTCGCCAGGGCCGCTTCAAGGACTAAACATGTCTCGATCTGGTTTCACTCGTTCCGTCTGCTCCGGTCTTGCGGTGGCGGCAGCCACTCTCGGCGTGATCGGGTTCGCCAATGTCAGCTTCGGCGAAGCCATCGTCGGAGAGATGCGTCGCACCGAGCCCGCCCCGAAAGCGGCTGCAGCCATCAACGCGATGAAGGCCGAGTACCGGCGCCCAGCGTTGATCCCATTTCCAAAAGAAAACCCTTACACACCCGAAAAAGCGGCGCTCGGCAAAAAGCTGTATTTCGATACCCGCATCTCGGTCACCTCGGCGCAGTCCTGCGCGAGCTGCCACAGCCCAGGCTTTGGTTGGGGCGATGGATTGGCGGTCGGGGTCGGCCACGGCATGGCGAAGCTGGGTCGGCACTCACCGACCATTGTCAATGCCGCATGGGGAGCGATCTTCATGTGGGATGGTCGGCTTGCGGACCTTGAGGAGCAGGCGCTCGGTCCGATCCAGTCTCCGGGTGAGATGAATATGCCGATCGAGGTCCTCATGGAGCGACTCGCAACCATCGCTGAATACAAGCCGCTGTTCGCCACGGCCTTTCCGGGCACCGGCCTTTCGCCAAAAACGCTGGCAGCGGCCATTGCGACCTACGAGCGCACGGTGGTTTCCGAGCAGGCACCGTTCGACGTCTGGATAGAGGGAAACGAGCAGGCAATTTCCGACGAGGCAAAGCGGGGCTTTGTCATCTTCAACACCAAGGCTCAGTGCTCAACGTGCCATGAGGGCTGGAACTTCACCAATGATGGTTTCCAGGACATCGGCCTCGCCAGCGCCGATGTCGGGCGGGGGCAGTTCCTGCCTGGCGTCATCAAGATGAAACACGCTTTCAAGACGCCGGGGCTGCGCGAGATCGCCAGGCGAAGTCCCTTTATGCACGATGGGTCGATCGCCACGCTCGAACAGGTGGTCGAACATTATGACCAGGGAGGCGTCGATCGGCCGAGCCGCTCCGACCTCGTGAAACCGCTCGGTCTCACGCCACAGGAGAAGTCCGAACTGGTCGCCTTCCTGAAAACTTTGACCAGCCATCTCGATCCGACCACCGTACCGGTTCTCCCCCGCTGAACGAAAACAACCTAACCGCAGGAATATCCAATGCGCATGCTAACGTCTCTCACTGTCGTCGTTCTGGTTGGCCTGTCGGTTGGCGCCTTGGCCGCCAACCTGACGATAACTCAGAAGGGTCGCGTTTTCTCGTCCGAGAGCATCACCATCAAGAAGGGCGAGTCGGTGACATTCGCGAATGACGATACCGTGCCCCACAACATCATTTCGACCAGCAAGGGCAATGAGTTCAACCTCGGATCACAGCCGCCGGGCGCGGCAACGGATGTAACTTTCAAAGAATCAGGCGAGGCGCAAGTAATCTGCGCAATTCACCCACGAATGAAGATGACCGTGAAGATTACGGACTAATTTATTGGACGTTCGCCGGGGAAATTCCTATGTCGATTCGCTACAAGTTTTTTTTCGCCTTTAGTATTGTCATCGCCCTTGCCTGCGGGCTTGCGTTTTATGGCATGCGCAGCATCTCCACCTCCGGCGATCTTGTGGTGCGCCTCTACGACGGGCCGCTGATGGGAATCAATCATGCGCGTTCGGCGCATGCCGCATTGAACGCGGCGCGCCTTCTCATGCAGGCTGGCCTCCATGATGGCGCGCCGAAGGAAGCGGTCGCGAAAATCGAAAAACTGGTCGCCGGGATCGCGGACGACCTGAAAGTCGTTCGGGATCGGGTAAGAACCAAGGATGTCACCGCGGCTTTGGAACGAACCGAAACGGAGGTTCGCGGCTGGTCGGAAATGGGGCTGAAGATCCTCAAGCCGCAGGCCGGCGGGCTTACCGCGCTTCCCATGCCTTTCTCGGTGGCCAAGAAGGGGGATGCCGCCGTTGCGGCCGTGGACGATCTGGTGGAAATGGTCGCGGCCTATGGGTTCGACTACCGCGCCGAAGCCGAGGCGGCGGTCGCGGCCGCCCACACCACCATGCTCGCGCTGGCGATTGCGACGACTCTGATCGGGCTGACGCTCGCGGTCGCATTCGCGCACTCCATGAGCAAACCGATCTTCGCCGCAATGCAGATTGCGGAACATGTGGCCGCCGGCAACTTCACCGACCGGATCGAGCTTCGACGGCGCGATGAGCTTGGCCGTCTTCTGAAATCGCTCGCCGTGATGCAGGCCGGCCTGAGTGCCCGCGCGCAGGAGGATTCCGCACTGATGTCGTCGAAGGATCAGGCGAACTCGGAGCAGGTCAATCGACGAAGGCGCATGGAGGCGGAAATCGAGACTTTCCGCTCCGCCGTCACCTCCGTCCTTTCCAATGCGGACGCAATGACGAGCGAGTTGACCGAGACCGCGCGAACTCTGTCGTCAATTGCGCAGGCGGCCGGTCAACAATCGATCGACACCGCATCGAGCGCTGAAGAGACATCCGCCAACGTCCAGACCGTCTCGACCGCCGCAGGTCAGCTTGGCGTATCCGTACAGGCCATTGAGGGGCAACTCCACGAAGCCACCGGCATCGTGCGGCGCGCCTCAAGCATGGCTGACGAAGCAAACCAAACAATGGGAGCGCTCGCGACCGCTGCCCAGCATATTGATGAAGTGGTCGGTTTCATCCGAAATATCGCCGGCCAAACCAACCTGCTGGCCCTCAACGCCACCATCGAGGCTGCCCGGGCCGGCGAGGCCGGACGCGGCTTCGCAGTGGTTGCTTCGGAAGTGAAGGCGCTCGCTATCCAGACCGCAAAGGCCACAGAGGAAATCTCCTCTCAGATCGCAGAAGTGCAGTCGGCAACAAAGCGGGCTGTCGACAATGTTGGGGCCATCACAGCCGTCATGGGAGAGATCGACAGGTTCACTGCGACGATCGCCACCGCGGTGAATCAGCAGAACACCGCGACGGCTGAAATAACCGAGAATATCCGTCAGGCTGCCGCCGGAACGGAAGACGTCGCACGGGGCATAGCGGGAACCGCCGCGGCGAGTGAGAATACGAACCGATCGGCGGACCTGGTGCTCAGCTCTGCGCACGACCTGTCTCGTCAGACCGCTGACCTGCGCTCGTCCGTCGACCGGTTCCTGTCGAATGTGGCGGCATGATAGGAAAAGGGCAGCCCTGCGGCCGTCTTTTTGAATCAAGAAATCGATCGTCCCACCACGCGGTGCTTCCGGACGGTGCCTGAACAGTTAACTGAATTGGTCAGCTATCCTGGGCCGCATTGCCGGTGATCAGGTTGGTGTTGCCGGTTGCGGGGTCGGTGATCGCCGTCCTGATCTGGGCCGCGCCGGCCGATCCCAGCGTGAACTTGCTGTCGCCGATACGAAACGAGTTATCCTTGATCAGGACGCTCTGATACTGAACAGTCGATCCGCTCTGGTATTTCACCTGCGCGCGGAATCCGCTGACCTGCGAAATCGTGAATTGGAATTTCTGGTTGTTGGAATACGTCCCTTGCCAGCTACCCTGGTAACTCGCCGGGTCCACATTGGTGTAGGGCGTGCTGGACGGAGTGCTCAAACTCGCCGACGCATAGTTTTGCGATAGAATGCTCATGATATCCGCCACGTCGATGCTCCCTGCCAACGATCCTTGACGGCACTACGGACGCATCCGGTTAATCAGGGCTTGAGCGGCTTTTCGGGATATTGCTGAAATTGCGTCAGACACACATTGAAACAGAAAAAGGCGGCCTAACGGCCGCCCGTTTCGTCATTCCGGACGGTCCGTCTTCGGACCGATCCGGAATCTAGAGCATTGCGAGATTCCGGCTCGCGCTGCGCGCCCGGAATGATGGAGTTTGTCACTCCGCCGCGAGTTTCACTTCCGGTGCCGCGGCGCGGACCTCGGCGTCGACCTGGGCTTCGAATTTGGCAAAATTCTTCTGGAACATGCCGACCAGCGCGCGCGCGGTCTTGTCGAACTCGACCTTGTCGGCCCAGGTCTTGACCGGGTCAAGAATGTGCGGCTCGACGCCCGGCAGCGAGGTCGGCACCGCGAAGCCGAAATATTTGTCGGTGCGGAAATCTGCATCGCGCAGCGAGCCGTTCAGCGCCGCGGTCAACAGCGCCCGCGTCACCTTGATCGGCATGCGACGGCCGGTGCCATATTTGCCGCCGGTCCAGCCGGTGTTGACCAGCCAGCAATCGACATCGTGCCTGGCGATCAGGTCGCGCAGCAGATTGCCATACACCGACGGATCGCGCGGCAGGAACGGCGAGCCGAAGCAGGTCGAGAATTCCGGCTGCGGCTCCTTGCCGAGCCCGCGCTCGGTACCCGCCACCTTCGCGGTGTAGCCGGACAGGAAGTGATACATCGCCTGGGCCGGCGTCAGCTTGGCGATCGGCGGCATCACGCCGAACGCATCGGCCGCCAGCATCACCACATTCTTCGGGTGGCCGGCGCGCCCGGTGCGCGACGCATTAGGGATGAATTCGAGCGGATAGGCCGAACGGGTATTTTCGGTCTTGGCGCCATCGTCGAAATCCGGTTCACGGCTATTCGGATCGAGCACCACGTTTTCCAGCACTGCGCCGAAGCGCTTGCTGGCGGCATAAATCTCAGGTTCGGCCTCTTTCGACAGCTTGATGCACTTGGCATAGCAGCCGCCTTCGAAATTGAAGATGCCGTCGCCGCCCCAGCCATGCTCATCGTCGCCGATCAGCGTACGTTTCGGGTCGGCCGAAAGCGTGGTTTTGCCGGTGCCGGAGAGACCGAAGAAGATTGCGCTGTCGCCGTCGGGCCCGACATTGGCCGAGCAATGCATCGGCATCACGCCCTTTTCGGGCAGATAATAGTTCAGCGTGGTAAACACCGATTTTTTCATCTCGCCGGCATAATAAGACCCGCCGATCAGGACGATCTTGCGGGCGAAATCGATCGCAACCACGTTCTCCGAACGCACGCCGTGGCGTTTGGGATCGGCGCGGAAGCTCGGCAGATCCATAATGGTCAGTTCCGGCACGAAGTTCGCGAGGTCGGATGTCTCCGGGCGGATCAACAGCGTGCGGATGAACAGCGAATGCCAGGCGAGTTCGGTAAAGACGCGGGTCTTGACCCTGAGGGTTGGATCGGCGCCGCCGTAGAGATCCTGCGCGAACAGCGTCATGCCTTCGGCATGCCCAAGGAAATCGGCGTAGAGCGCTTCGAATTGTTCCGACGTAATCGACTGGTTGCCAGCCCACCACATGCTCTTGTCGGTCAGGGCGTCGCGAACGGTGAACTTGTCTTTGGGGCTGCGGCCTGTGAATACGCCGGTGTCCGCGCACAGGGCGCCATCCGCGGAAAGCACCGCTTCGCCGGCAGCTAGGGAATGCTCATAAAGTTGAGGCGCACCAAAATTCCAGTTCACGCCCTTGAGGTTTCTTAAGCCGAATTTGTCGGCGCCGAAGGCACCGTTGCGCACGCCCGTCTCTTGCACGGAAAATCCTCCTCGAACCCGCGAATATCAATCGCGCGAATGCCGCCAAACGCGCCGTCGCGGTGACCGTCAATATAGCCTTACGGCTTCGGCCCGGCGACCTAATACTGATGAACGCCGGGCTTGCCAAGCCGATCCCTCAGTTTTTGGTTTATTCAACGGCAGGTCATTGATCCCACTCAAACGCTTGCTGCAGCGCGGGCCGTGATCGGCGGGGTATTAACGATTGTTAGCGTCACCATTGCGCGACAATATAGCGCGACGATCCGCGACGCCCCTGGAATTCACAGAATTTCTTGTGCGACGCACAATTCGCGAACTCGACGGGCTGCGCCCTCGGCGTTTTTGGCGGATGCGTTATCATTGAGATGGATTGCCAAATTTTGTGGTGAGCTCGCCCGGAGAGTAATCCGCTATAGCCTCGCGCGCGCCTCGTCCGCCAGCTTCACCAGCATCTTGCGCAACTCTCCCGGACCGGTCACGCGCTCCGGAAAATCCAACCGCAGCGTTGCTGTCTCGGCCTGCATGTCGACCCCATCGGGATCGCAGCCGGTACAGCGCCAATCCGCGAGGTCGGCGCCGAGCAGCTTGGTCGCATAAAGGTTGATCGCGTCGCGATGATCCTCGTTCATATGTTCGACGGCGCCCTGCTCGGCGTCCAGCAGCGCGCCGGCATCCGAAATCTCCGTCAAGAATTGCTCGGGCTTGAGATCGACGATCCGCCCGAAACCTGCGACCAGATGACCGGCATGCGGCCGGATCCGAAAAAAAGAGAAATCCTTAAAATCTACAAAGGCTTCCGCGGAAGGATGGGCGTTGAGGTAGCGCCGGCGCAACATCGCCACGTCATCGCCGCTGGCCTCCTCCGCCCGGCCCGCCAGCATGATTCGCGATCCCTCAAGCGGGTCGCCTTCGGCGCGCTCGTCCAGCATCAACGAGATCCGGGCATCGGCCAGGATGTTCTGGGTGTGCAGCGCCAGGCGCGAAATCAGCAGAATCGGTGAGCCGTCGGCATGGGTTGCGACATTCGCCAGCGAGCAATAAGGATCGCCGCCGCGGGCCATCAGGGTAGCCAAAGCCCCCTGGCGGCTGCGCCGCAGCAGCGACCGAGCTAATCTGGCTGCATCAAAATCAGCGGTGGGCTGCATCAACCTTATCCCCACATCTCATTGCAATAAGGGCCTTTTTCTGCCTAAACTGGTGTATACATAGATCGGAACCATTGGTTCATTCGGTCGTTTTGCGGAACTCGGTCACACTTCAGCCCAGCTTGCATTGCTCGTTGACCGCGTACGAAGCCACTTATGCGGCGCATAGCTGGATTGCCCCCGTGTTTCAGTCACTTTCGGAAAGCAGGCTCATGCCCACAATCGCCTTGGTCGATGACGACCGCAACATTCTTACATCCGTCTCGATCGCGCTCGAAGCCGAAGGTTATCGCATCATGACCTACACGGATGGCGCCTCGGCGCTTGACGGCTTCCGCACCAGTCCACCGGACCTTGCGATCCTCGACATCAAGATGCCGCGCATGGACGGCATGGAGACTCTGCGTAGGTTGCGGCAGAAATCCGATCTGCCGGTAATTTTTCTCACCTCCAAGGACGAGGAAATCGACGAGTTGTTCGGGCTCAAGATGGGCGCCGACGATTTCATCCGCAAGCCGTTTTCGCAGCGCCTGCTGGTCGAACGCGTGAAGGCGGTGCTGCGACGCGCAGCGCCGAAAGATCCCACCGCCGTGCCGAAGGAAACCGATGCCAAGGCGCTGGACCGTGGACTTTTGCGTATGGATCCCGAGCGTCACACCTGCACCTGGAAGAACGAACCGGTGACGCTGACGGTGACGGAATTTCTGATCCTGCAGGCCCTGGCCACCCGTCCCGGCGTCGTGAAAAGCCGCAACGCCCTGATGGATGCGGCCTATGACGACCAGGTCTATGTCGACGATCGCACCATCGACAGCCACATCAAGCGACTGCGCAAGAAGTTCAAAGTCGTGGACGACGATTTCGAGATGATCGAAACCCTCTACGGAGTGGGCTACCGCTTCAAGGAGATCTGATTCGAGGGCGGCTATCCGCACCTGCCCACTGACGCCCCCGTCCGTCTGGGGTAGGATGCGAAGGCAACGCGCATCGCAACAACCGGCAGTTTTGGCCATTGCTTGATCGAACGCAGCCTGATCCAAACCCGAGTGCCGAGGACGCCTCATCGTCCCTCGTTCTGGATGGCGTTGCGTTCGAGAACCCGCCCGCACAGGGCTGGCAGCGGCCGCTCGGCTGGCTGCGCAGGGCCGGGCAGTTTTTCTTCGCGCTCAGCTTCTCCAGCCTCACGCGCCGTATCGTATCGCTGAATCTCGCCGGCCTGGTCGCGCTGGTGGCAAGCATCCTTTATCTCTCGCAGTTCCGAGCCGGCCTGATCGACGCGCGGGCGCAAAGCCTGCAGATATCGGCCGAGATCATCGCCGGCGCGATCGCGGCCTCCGCGACGGTCGACACCAATGCCATCACCATCGATCCCGACCGGCTGCTCGATCTGAAGCCCGGTGAAACCTACGGTGCGCCGGACGAATATTCCGGGCTGGATTTTCCGATCAATCCGGAACGCGTCGCGCCGGTGTTGCGGCGGCTGATTTTGCCGACCAAGACCCGCGCCCGCATTTTCGACCGCGACGGCGGCCTCATTCTCGACAGCCGCACTCTCTACGGCCGCGGCGACGTGCTGCGGTTCGAACTGCCGCCGCCGTCGGTCGAGAAGCCGGGCATCGCGGAGCGAACGATGATCGCGATCCGCACCTGGCTCAATCGCGGCGATCTGCCGATCTATCGCGAACTCGGGCCCGAGAACGGCAGCGGCTATCAGGAGGTCGCGCAGGCGCTGAACGGCCAGAAGAGCAGCATGGTGCGGGTCAACGACCGCGGCGAGGTGATCGTCTCGGTCGCGGTGCCGGTGCAGCGAACCCGCGCGGTGCATGGCGCGCTGATGCTTTCGACCCAGGGCGACGACATCGATCAGATGGTGACCGCGGAGCGCCTCGCGATTCTGAAAGTCGGCGGCGTCGCGTCCGCGGTCATGATCGTGCTGTCGTTGCTGCTGGCGAGCACCATCGCAGGCCCGGTGCGCAGGCTCGCCGACAGCGCCGAACGCGTCCGCCGCCGTATCCGCACCCGCGTCGAGATCCCCGATTTCACCCGCCGTCGCGACGAAATCGGACATCTCTCCGGTGCGCTGCGCGACATGACCGATGCGCTCTACAACCGCATCGAGGCGATCGAGATGTTCGCCGCCGATGTCGCCCATGAATTGAAGAACCCGCTGACATCGCTGCGGTCCGCGGTCGAGACACTGCCGCTGGCGAAGAGCGAGACCAGCCGCTCGCGGCTGCTCGCGGTGATCGAGCATGACGTCAAGCGGCTCGATCGGCTGATCTCCGATATTTCCGATGCAAGCCGGCTCGATGCCGAACTGCAGCGGCAGGATATGACGCTGGTCGATCTTCGCCGCCTCCTCACGACCCTGACGTCGGTCGCCAACGAGACCCGGCTCGGCAACGACATCGTCGTCGAATGCCGCTTCGAGGGCCGCGGCCTCGCGGACATCTTCTCGGTGCCGGGCCATGATTCGCGGCTCGGGCAGGTGATCTCCAATCTGCTGGTTAACGCCCAATCCTTTTCCGAGCCCGGCGGCAAGGTGCGCATCGTCTGCCGCCGTGTGCGATCGGAGATTGAAATCGTCATCGATGATGATGGGCCGGGGATTCGCGAGGATGCGCTGGAGCGGATCTTCGAGCGCTTCTACACCGACCGGCCGCATCAGGGTTTTGGCCAGAATTCCGGGCTGGGGCTGTCGATCTCCAAGCAGATCATTGAGGCCCATGGCGGGCGCATCTGGGCGGAGAACCGTGTCGGTCCGACCGGCCTCGACGGCGAGGCGACCATCGCGGGCGCGCGCTTTGTGGTCAGGCTGCCGGCGCCATGACGGAGGCTGCCAGCGCGAGCGTCCACGCCTCCGCGGTGCTGGTGGGAAATCGTGCCGTGCTGATCCGCGGACCCTCGGGGGCCGGCAAGTCGCGGCTGGCGTTCGATCTCATCCTCGCCGGGCGCTCGGGGCAAGTACCTAAGGCCGTGCTGGTCGGCGATGACCGTGTCCATCTTGACACAGCCGGCGAAGAAATTGTGGTCCGGCCGGTACCCGAATTGGCCGGGCTGATCGAGATTCGGGGGCTTGGTATTCGACGCTGCGAGTTCGCCGGTGCGGCCATCGTGGGCCTGGTGGTCGATCTCGGCGCTGCGGATGCGGAGCGCCTGCCGCCGCCGGAAACGCTCATAACACGCATTTTCGGTGTAGAAATACCGCGTATTCCAGTGGCTGCAGGTTATGCGGCACTCCCGTTGGTTGTCGCTGCCCTGACGACAACTGGGAGTTCGACTTTAAGCCAACCTTCTGCCGATTGTCTGAAGGGAATTGGTAACCATATGAGGCACACTATCGCGACCGAATAGACCGGCACAGGCTCTTCCCCAAACGGTTAAATTCCGGGAAAATCCCGTAGATCCCCTCTTGCGCGGGGGCTCTGGATGGTCAAAGTGGCGCGTGTTCGTGCGGTGCACCAAAAAGCACCCGCGAGGAGTTTCCGATGATTGGTCTAGTACTTGTGACCCATGGGCGCCTTGCCGACGAGTTCAAGGCGGCGCTCGAACATGTGATGGGTCCGCAAAAGCAAATCGAAGCTGTCACGATCGGAGCCGAGGACGACTCTGATTTGTGTCGAAGCGACATCATTGAAGCCGTCAACCGCGTCGACAGCGGCGATGGCGTCGCCATCCTTACCGACATGTTCGGCGGCACGCCCTCCAACCTCGCGATCTCCTGCATGAGCCGCCCCAAGGTGGAAGTGCTCGCGGGGATCAATCTTCCCATGCTGGTCAAGCTTGCCAAGGTTCGCGAAGAGCGGTCGCTTCCCGACGCCATCGCCATGGCCCAGGAAGCCGGCCGCAAATACGTGACCATTGCCAGTCGGGTTCTCGCTGGCAAATGAGCGACGACGCCGCGTCGCCCGAAAATGATCCCGGGCCAAGCGTCCCGTCGGGCGCGGTGTCTCGGGAAATTCCCATCATCAACAAACGCGGCCTGCACGCGCGCGCCTCGGCAAAATTCGTTCAGATGGTCGAGCGCTTCAATGCCGAAGTCTGGGTGACGCGCGGCGGCGAGACCGTCGGCGGTACCTCGATCATGGGACTGATGATGCTGTCGGCTGGGCCGGGGACCACGATCGTCGTCTCCGCGATTGGCCCCGAGGCCCAGGCTGCCGTCGACGCCGTCACCGAACTGGTCGCCAGCAAGTTCAACGAAGAAAGCACCTGATCCGCTGAGATCCGACGCTCTTCGTCACCTCAAGCGGCGCCTTGATCGTGACGGTCCGAAGCATCCCCTCAGAACGGATTGGTGACGATACCGCCATCGGCGCGCAAGGCCGCGCCGTTGGTCGCGCTCGCCGCCTTCGAGCAGACGTAGCAGATCAGATTCGCCACTTCTTCCGGGGTCGCGTAGCGCTGCAGCAGCGACGCCGGCCGGCGTTCGGTGAATGTCCGCGCCGCAAGCTCATCAGCCGTCGTTCCAAGCCCCTTGGCGCGAGCCGCAAGTCGGACCGGCGCCATCTCGACCCAGGTCGGGCCCGGCAAAACCGCGTTTACCGTTATATTGGTTGCCTTGGTTTGCTCGGCTGCGCCGCGCGCGACATAAAGCTGCGCGGCTTTCGAGAAGCCGTAATGGACCATCTCTTTCGGTACAAAGATCGCGGATTCGCTGGATACGAACACGACGCGGCCCCACTCCTTGTGATCCAGCATTCGCTTCAGATAATGCCGGGTAAGGCGCACGCCGCTCATGACGTTGACCTCGAACATCTTGGTCCAGTCATCGTCCTCGATATCGAAAAAGGCCTTTGGCTCGTAGATTCCGAGATTGTTGACGAGAATGTCGACCTCGGGGAATTGCGCTACCAGCCCGGCACAGCCTTTGGCGCCTCCAAGATCGAAGACGGCCGCATGCGCATTGGCGCCCGGCGCTGCCTGCTTGATCTTGACGATCGCGTCAGCAACCGCGGTCGCTTCCCGCCCGTTGACGATTACTTCAGCGCCCATTTGCGCGAGCCCGGCGGCGGAGGCTAATCCAATGCCTCGGGTCGAGCCGGTGACAAGCGCAATCTTTCCAGTCAGATCGAGATTCATATGTTGATTCCCTGAGATTCCCGTTCGCCGGTCCGGTTGAGAAGCTTACTTCGCCGGCGGCACGATATAGACCTTCCAGCTGATCGCGGGACCGGGATGCCCGTGGAAGAACCGCTGCGTGGTGATGGCGAGCCGCTCGGCGTTATCGGCATTCGCTGCCATCCAGGCCTCGCAGACCGGCAGCCGGTTATCTGACGTATCGCAGACGCCGATGAACCCGAGCCGCTTGGCCTCCTCGAGCGATGTCAGCCCGGACGACCAGATCTCGCCAGGCGTGTACGGCGCCGGATGATCCGGGCTGTAGAACGTGATCGGCTCGCCGATCTCGGTGGTGCCGGCGACCACGGCCCATCGGGTGTGGAAACGTGTCCGCCAGGCCTCGGTCAGTTCGCGGGCAAGCTCGGAGCGCGCGCCATAGCCTGAAGCTCCATTGGGATTCGCAGCCATCTCGCGGGCAGCGATGGTGGGCGACGCGGCGAGCACCGCGAGCGTGATCGCGAGCCAGATCGCGGCGATGTAAAACAACGCCATCTTGCGAAGGCGCAGCGACGGAATTGCGACCAGCGCCAGCGGCGTCAAGAAGAACAGCGAGATGCCCCAATCGGTTTTCATGTAGACCGTGAAAATCAGGCCGCCGAGCGGCGGTCCGACCGCAACCACGATCTGGATGACCCAGACATTGAGCGCTTGTGACGCATTCACGCTTGCGTTCGCACCGCGCGACCATGCGCGTGTGAACGGCGCCAATGGCTGGCGCGCCAGGGTGGCCCACCATCGCGGCGTCCATGCCAGCGCCAATGCCGCCAGCGCTACCGGCACCGCAAGCAGCGCCAGATTGTGGCTGATATAACCGATGATGAGCTGAAGGCTCTGCGCGCGGCTCGACAGCCCGTAGACGTCACCGGCATACGTCAGCGGCGCGAAGTCCACCTCTTTCAGCCAAACCAGGTGTGGAATCATGACGACGACGAGCGTGACAATCGCGACCCACGGCGCCGGCGAGCGCAGGAACCGCAGCCGATCGGGATGAAGGAGCGCGGCTATTCCGATGGCCCCGATCATCGTCAGCACCCAGTATTTGGTCATCAGCGCCAGCGCGCCGGCCAGGCCAAGCCATAGGCCCGATCGCAACGAGCGCTTCTCGAACGCATGCAGATAGGCCAGCACCAGTAGCGGCAGCGTCACCAGTTGCAGCAGATCCGGATTATATTTGAAGCCCTTGAAGTTGAAGATCGGATAGAGCGCGAGCATCACCACAACGAAGAAGGCGCGGCGGCGATCGACCACGCGCAAGCTGATCAGCCAGCAGATCACGAGGCCACAGCCGAGCGTCGCCATCGCCAGCGCGTATGTTGCCCAGTTGGCGACGGGGAAAATCCCGAACCAGACACCCGCGACCCATCCCGCCAGCGGCGGATGCTTGCCATAGCCGAACTGAAATTTCTGCCCCCAGGCGAAGGCTTCCGCGACGTCCATATGAACGTCCTGCGCGGCTTTGAGATTGATCAGGATCAGCGTCCACAGCACGGCATGCGCGGCGGCAAAACCGATCACCAGCCACCGGCTCGCCGTTGGGTCGCTGGCCTGCGCCGCGAGCCACGCCGCGAGCCGCCGGATGGTTGGCCGGCGCCGCATACGCGACGTTGCGGGCAAAAATGATGCAGTTGACATGACCTTGTGCGTAGCGCGTTTTTGACGTCAGTGGAATCAGCTTGGCGTGAAGAAGCCCCGTTAAAACGGCGCATTATGGTTGCCGCCCCGGAGCGCGAATGCTATCCCGCGCCCATGACATCCATCCCTATTTCCAACATCCGCAACTTCGCCATTGTTGCGCATATCGACCATGGCAAATCGACGCTGGCTGACCGCCTGATCCAGACCACCGGGGGCTTGCAGGCGCGCGAGATGAAGGAACAGGTGCTCGATTCGATGGATATCGAGCGCGAGCGCGGCATCACCATCAAGGCGCAGACCGTGCGGCTGACCTATTCGGCCAAGGACGGCAAGACCTACATCCTCAATTTGATCGACACGCCCGGCCATGTCGACTTCGCCTACGAGGTTTCCCGCTCGCTGGCGGCCTGCGAGGGCTCGCTGCTGGTGGTCGATGCCAGCCAGGGCGTCGAGGCGCAGACGCTCGCCAATGTCTACCACGCGCTCGACGCCGGCCACGAAATCGTACCGGTGCTCAACAAGATCGACCTGCCGGCGGCGGAACCGGACCAGGTCAAGCGCCAGATCGAGGACGTGATCGGCATCGACGCGTCGGACGCGGTGATGATCTCGGCGAAGACCGGTCTTGGCATCGACGAGGTGCTGGAGGCCATCGTTCACCGGCTGCCGGCGCCGAAAGGCGACCACGACGCGTCGCTGAAGGCGCTGCTGGTCGATAGCTGGTATGACGTCTATCTCGGCGTCGTGGTGCTGGTCAGAATCGTCGACGGCGTGATGAAAAAGGGCCAGCGCATCCGGATGATGGGCACCAACGCCGCCTATGACGTCGAGCGCGTCGGCTTCTTCACGCCGAAGATGACGCAGGTCGATGAACTCGGCCCCGGCGAGATCGGCTTCATCACCGCCGCGATCAAGGAAGTCGCCGACACCCGCGTCGGCGACACCATCACCGACGACAGGAAGCCGGTGACGCAGATGCTGCCGGGCTTCAAGCCGGCGATCCCGGTGGTGTTCTGCGGCCTGTTCCCGGTCGACGCCGACGACTTCGAGACGCTGCGCGCGGCGATGGGCAAGCTGCGCCTCAATGACGCGAGCTTCTCATTCGAGATGGAAACCTCGGCTGCGCTGGGCTTCGGGTTTCGCTGCGGCTTCCTCGGCCTGTTGCATCTCGAGATCATCCAGGAGCGGCTGCATCGCGAATTCGATCTCAACCTGATCGCGACCGCGCCATCGGTGATCTACAAGATGCACCTCACCGACGGACAGGAAATCGAGATTCACAATCCGATCGACATGCCCGACGTGGTGAAGATCGCCGAAATCCAGGAGCCGTGGATCGAGGCCACGATTCTGACGCCCGACGAATATCTCGGCAGCGTACTGAAGCTGTGCCAGGACCGCCGCGGTGCGCAGAAGGAGCTCACCTACGTCGGCAATCGCGCCATGGTGAAATACGAGCTGCCGCTCAACGAAGTGGTGTTCGATTTCTACGACCGGCTGAAGTCGGTTTCAAAAGGCTATGCCTCGTTCGACTACCATCTCACCGACTACAAGCCGGCCGACCTCGTGAAGATGCAGATCCTGGTCAACAACGAGCCGGTGGATGCGCTGTCGATGCTGGTGCACCGCCAGCGCGCCGAGGGCCGCGGCCGCGCCATGGTCGAGAAGATGAAGGAACTGATCCCGCCGCACATGTTCCAGATCCCGATCCAGGCGGCGATCGGCGGCAAGGTGATCGCGCGAGAAACCGTGCGCGCGCTGCGCAAGGACGTGACGGCAAAGTGCTACGGCGGCGACATCACCCGCAAGCGCAAACTTCTGGAGAAGCAGAAGGAAGGCAAGAAGAAGATGCGGCAGTTCGGCAAGGTCGACATCCCGCAGGAAGCGTTTATTGCCGCACTGAAGGTGGATAGCTGAGGCGAATGCTCAACCGCCAGAGCATGATGAGATTAGGTCCGGTCTGAGGCTTCCGTGACCGGACAACAAAAATATCGAAAACAACCCCATGCAAAGTAGCCGATGATTGCCGGCGCGATGCCTGACGCATCTTACGAAACCATTTGACACGTCGGGCAAATCAGCGGCACGACGCCATCATCGCAGCGCGTGTGACCGGCGGGGCCTTGCCGAACCCCATCGAAGCCGGCGCTATCCAGCCTCACGCGCAAGCGCAAGCTTCTGGAGAAACAGAAGGAAGGCAAGAAGATGTGGCAGTTCGGCAAGGTCGACATCCCGCAGGAAGCGTTTATCGCGGCGCTGAAGGTGGATAGCTGATTGCGCTTGCGAGTGCTGGATTAGATTAAGATCTTCTGCGCGCGCCCAGCAGTCTGCCTCTCCAGCCCAATCCAACGCATGCCGCGCTGCCGCCGATCCAAATCACCGCCCACGCGATCGCCAAGAGCCGTGCAGCGGTGGAACAATCGGTCTTGTTCATGCAGGCTGGCGACCAGGTACCCGTCACTTCGGCGGCAACACGCGCAAGTCCATAGACATCAGCAAGTCCATAGACAACAAATGCCAGCAGCAGATAGACGCAAATCACGGCAATTCGCCGCCGCCTGGAGGGCATGTCCGGGCCCTGGAAATCGGTGCGTTCGGTGATGTAGTCGCGCGGCCTTGCCTTGGCCGGATCGCGGATTTGCACGGTCGATCGCGTCAGCAAATCGTGTATTGCCTGGTTACGCCGGGTCGCCGTCATCACGATGAACGAGTACCAGCCCAGCAGGCCTTTCAGGACGAAGCGGGCCAGCGCCTTCAGAAAGCTGACGTTGCCCTGATCGCGCTCATCCACCACGCGCAGATTGGTGAAATAATGCCCTAACGTGCCGCCGGTGAGCGACACCAGGATGGGCTCGTACAACACCAGCACAAGAACGACCAGGATTCCCAACGTGCGAGCAAGATGGTCGCTGCGTATGGAGCTCGCCACCAGCAGCGCGCCGAACAGCAGGATCATGGCGACAACCCAGTCGATCATGATTCCGCGCAGCCGGCGTGTGAACCGCGCGTAGCGGGGTGTGAGGGCCTGCACGTCAGCCTGGGGACTCATGAGACTGCTCGCCCGTCGTTTTGCGGACATTGGCAAAGTGCGACCGATATCGGCGGCCGCTTCTGCGGCTTCATTCCTATTCCGGCATCCTGATTTCCGAACCCATCAGTGCTGCATCGTATCATGAGACGGCGCGGAAGCGCTTGAGGTTCGATCAATTCCCTGACATCGGAGTCCACGCGTATTGACCGGCGTTGCGATTTTTTCGGTAGCGACATCAAGGGAGGGCGGGCAAGGTGATCGCACGTGAGACCGTATGCGCACTGTGCAAGGACGTCGCCGCGAAATGCTACGGCGGCGACATCACCCGCAAGCGCGACCGACCCCGGCATTGAATATTTGGTCGTAACATGTTACGTTACTCCCATGGCCACGACCCCGAAAAAGTCAAAACCCCGCACCCCAAAGCAGCGCATGGCTTCACGCCGTGAGCGGCTGCGCGCGCAAGGACTGCGGCCGGTGCAGCATTGGGTGCCTGATCTGCGCGATCCCAAGGTGCTGGCGGAAATCCGCCGTGAGATAAAGCTGATGGCGCAGCATCCGGAAAATGACGCGATCGATGATTGGCTTGACGCGATCCGCGACCCGAAGGACTGGTCTTGAAGCGCGGCGATGTCGTTCTGGTCGTCCTACAGGGCGAATTAGGCAAGCCGCGTCCCGGCGTTCTTGTTCAATCCAACGAACTCGGCGCGTTGTCTTCACTGATTGTCTGTCCGATGTCGTCCTACATCGATGCGGCCAATCGGATGCGCCCCATCGTTGCTCCAACCGTACAGAACGGTTTGCTCGTTCACACCCAGATCATGACCGATAAGCTTAATACGCTTCGCCGCGATCGGGTCAGGCGAGTCATAGGAACGCTCGATTCGGACGCTTGCGAAAGACTGGATAGCGCGCTCCTTCTGGTACTCGGGCTGGCGCGGTGACGCGGCGATGGTCCGGCGGCGGCGCTTCTGCTTCCGTAGAACTACCGGCCTGCGATTTGCGTTGTTCTTAAGTACTTTCTGGGACTTTCCGAAATCCCTCTTGCGGAGCTTCGGCACCCCCCATGTTCAAACTTCGATCGATCGCAGCCCGCTTGATCCTCGCCATATCGCTGACGGTAGGAGTGGCCTGCGGAATCCTCGGGACCTTCTCGATTATTCAACAACGTTCGTTGGCGCAGCTCGCGCTCGATCAGCAGCTCAAGCTGCAATATGACAGCGTCATCGCGGCGCTCGAATATGAAGGACGCACGGCGCTTGCGGTCAGTGCGGTCGTGGCTGCGCTGCCGCCGGTCGCCGACGCCGTCATCAAGGGCGACCGCGACGGCCTGCTGGCGCTGCTCGGCGGCGCTCAGGCGGCATTGAAGGCGCAAGGCATTCCGCTGCTCAACCTGATGCTGCCGCCGGCCACTCTGCTTGTGCGGGTCCACGACCCCAAGGCGTTCGGCGACGACGTTTCGGCGCGGCGCGTCACCGTGGTCGAGTCGAACAAGGCCGGCAAGTCCATCGTCGGCGTCGAGTCAGGGCGCGATACGCTCGGCATCTTTGCCATGACGCCGATCATGCGTGACGGCAAGAGCATCGCGGTCGCCGACGTCGGCGCCGCCTTCGGCAAGGAATTCGTCGACCGCGCCAAGCAGCGCCTGGGCGTCGACCTTGCGGTGCACTGGTTCAACGGCAAGACCTTCATGAAGCTCTCTTCGACCTTCGGCGACGGCGTGGTCGCAACGCCTGACGAACTGAAAGCCGTGTTCGAGGGCTCGGCGCTGCGCCGCGATGCCACGCTCGGCGGTCATGCCGCAGCCCTCTATCTCGGGCAGATCAAGAATTACGCCGGCCAGCCGATCGCGCTGATCGAACTGGTCAAGGACACCACCGAATACGATGCGGCGGCGACAAGTGCCCAGCGCAGTCTTTTGCTTGGCACTGCTGCGATTCTTGCCGGCGCCGTTGTGCTGGCGTTCCTGCTGGGGCGCGGCCTGTCGCGTCCGTTGACGGCGATCACCGCGGTGATGAACCGCCTCTCAAGCGGCGATATCGAGGTGACGATCCCCGGCGGCGACCGAAAAGACGAACTCGGCACCATGGCGGTGGCGGTCGATGTGTTCCGCCGCAGCATGATCGAGGCCCGCACGATGCGCGAGGCGCAGGAGGCCGCAAAGCAGCAGGGTGAGCTGGAGAAGAAGGCCCTGCAGCGCGAAATGGCCGATCGCTTTGAAATCGACGTCAAGAGCGTGGTCAACGCGGTGGCTCAAGCCACCAAGGATATGCAGCGCGTGGCCGGCGAAATCACGACAAGCGTCAACGGGACTTCGGAACGGGCCGCCGCTGCGGCTGCCGCTTCCGAGGAGGCATCGGCCAGCGTCGGCACGGTTGCCGCCGCTACCGAGGAGCTTGCCTCTTCCGTTGCGGAAATCGGTCGTCAGGTCACCCATTCCAGCGGCGTCGCCGACCAGGCCGTGGTCAAGGCCGGGCAAACCACGGCGATGGTCGAGGGCCTCACCGCCGCCGGCGAAAAAATCGGCGATGTGCTGCGCCTGATCGGCGCGATCGCGAGCCAAACCAACCTGCTGGCGCTCAACGCGACGATCGAGGCGGCGCGTGCCGGTGACGCCGGGCGCGGCTTTGCCGTCGTGGCATCCGAAGTCAAGGAACTCGCCAGTCAGACTGCGAAAGCGACCGAGGAGATCGCCGGTCAGGTCACCGCGATCCAGTCGGCCACCGGCAACTGCGTCACCGCGATCGGCGGCATCAGCGACACTATCCGGGAGATCAGCGGGATCGCCACCACCATCGCCGCCGCCGTCGAACAGCAGGACTCGGCGACGCGCGAGATAGCGCGAAGCGTGCAACAGGCTGCCGCCGGCACCAGTGAAGTCTCCGTCAATGTCGCGGGCGCAAGCCAGGCCGCCGACCAGTCGCGCCTGCTCGCCAACAATGTCCTGGACGCGTCCGGTGAACTCAATCAGCACACCGCCGCGCTGTTCAAAAGCGTCGACACCTTCCTCGCCGGTCTGCGCGAGGCCGCATAGGCGCAAGCAAAAGGCTTTCGTTGGTTCCAAGCGCGCGCTTCCCGGACAGGTTGCGTGGCGTTTTCGTGACCGTGCGCGCCCGGCCCATCTTGATCGGCGGCGGCGAATAGATCACCATTGCGCCTTCGCCAATCAGAACCCCGAAAAGGGCGAGGAAACGCATGAACAAACTTCCCGGCTTCGGCCTCATCGAACGCGCGCGAGCGCTTCAGCCGCTGATCGTACGCGAGGCCGATGAGATCGAGCGGACGCGGCGTCTCACCGAGCCGGTGGTTTCCGCCCTGATCGAGAACGGGCTTTATCGCGTGCTGCTGCCGCAAAGCCTCGGTGGCACCGAGGCGCCGCCTGAGATCTTCATGCAGATGCTGGAGGAAATTGCAAAAGCCGACGCCTCCACGGCGTGGTGCCTCGGCCAGTGTTCGGTCTGCGCCATGACGGCGGCCTATCTCGATCCCGATGCCGCGCACGAAATTTTCAATGCACCACCCGGCATTCTCGCCTGGGGCGCGATCGCCCACGAGGTGCAGGCGGTTCCCGGCGGTTATCGCGCCACCGCGCGCTGGGACTTCGCCAGCGGCTCCCGTCAGGCGAGCTGGCTCGGCGCCCATGTCAGGGTCGTCGAAGCCGACGGCACCCCGCGGCGCAAGCCCAATGGCGCGCCGGAAATACGCACGATTCTGTTTCCGGTGGCGAGCGCCACGATGTACGACGTCTGGGACGTGATCGGTCTCAACGGCACCGGCACCGACAGTTATTCGGTCGACAATCTGTTCATCCCGGAAAAATTCGCGGCACTCCGCGACGAACCCGCCGCGCTGCGTGAACGAGGCCCGCTGTATAAACTCTCCACCAATCTGACCTTTGGACTGGGCTTCGCCGCGGTCTCGGTCGGCGTTGCGCGCGCCACGCTGGATGCGGCCGTCGATCTGGCGCGCGCCAAGCAACCGCAAGGTCTCAAGGTGATGCGCGAGAACAACGCCGTGCAGGGTGTGATCGGACGCAACGAAGCCAGTTTACGCGCGGCGCGTGCCTATCTTTATGCGACGGCCTCCGAGGTGTGGCGCGACCTGACGCAAGGGAGCGCGTTCACCGACGAGCATCGCGCAGCGGTTCGCCTCGCCTCGACCTGGACCATCCATCAGGCGGCCTCGGTGGTCGATGCCGCCTATCACATGGCAGGCGCCACCGCCATATTCAGCGCCAACAAGTTCGAGCGCCGCTTCCGCGACATGCACGCCATCGCGCAGCAAATCCAGGCCCGCGACACCCATTACGAAGACGTCGGCAAGATGATCCTCGCTGCCGATCCCGGCGCAACGGCAAATAGCGCGTAAGCGCATGATCTGCCAATCATTCCTCGAGCTTGATCAGGCTGCGGTAAGAGGTTTCATGGTAAGATCAGCGGCTTGGTCCGAGCGCGATCGGAAAACGTTCCCGGCGCTGCTGGTCGCTCCACGGCCGTGCGGCCCGTAATACTGCGGCCCGATAACTTAACCTGAAATTATTAAACATTATCTGGGACCTTCCGAACTCCTCGTACCTGCGGAGCTCCGGTTTTCCCCATGTTCAAACTTCGATCTATCTCTGCGCGCGTCATTCTGACCATTTCGCTGACCGTCGCTGTGGCCTGCGGGATCCTGGGAACTTTTTCGATTGTTCAACAGCGCTCGTTGATGCGGCTCGCGCTCGACCAGCAGCTCAAGCTGCAATATGACAGCGTCATGGCCGCCCTCGACTATGAAGGGCGCGCTGCGCTGGCGGTGAGTGCCGTCATCGCCAATCTGCCGCCGGTGGGAGACGCCATCGCCAAAGGCGAGCGCGACCCGCTCATGGCGCTGCTGCAAGGATCCCTGGCGGCGATAAAGCCGCAGGGCATGCCGCTGATCAGCTTCCAAACGCCGCCCGCTACCAATTTCTTCCGTATTCACGAGCCCAAGATCTTCGGCGATGACATCTCCGCGCGGCGCAAGACCGTGGTGGAGTCGAACGCGACGGGCAAGCCGATTGTCGGGGTCGAACCCGGGCGGGATTCGCTGGGTGTTTTCGGCATGACGCCGATCATGCGCGACGGCAAGAGCATCGGCGTCGTCGACATCGGCGTTTCCTTTGGCAAGCCGTTCGTCGACAACGCCAAGCAGCGTTTCGGCGTCGATCTGGCGGTGTATCGTTTTGACGGCAAGGGTTTCGCAAGCATCGCATCGACCCTGGGCGACAGTTCGGCCGCCACCCAGGACGAACTGAAAGGCGTATTTGATGGCGCAGCTCTGCGTCGCGACGCTACGCTCAACGGCCATCCGGCCGCACTCTATCTCGGGCAGATCAAGAACTATGCGGGACAGCCGGTCGCGGTGATCGAACTGGTCAAGGACACCACCGAATACGAGGCGGCGGCAGCGAGTTCGCAGCGTAGTCTCATTTTCGGCACGCTCGCCATTCTGGCCGGCGCCGCCGTGCTGGCGTTCCTGCTCGGCCGCGGCCTGTCGCGGCCGTTGGCGGCGATCACCACCGTGATGAACCGCCTCTCGAGTGGCGATACCGATGTCACGATTCCCGGCAGCGAGCGAAAAGACGAACTCGGCAGCATGGCGGTGGCGCTCGACGTGTTCCGCCGCAACATGATCGAGGCGCGCACGCTGCGCGAGGCGCAGGAGGCTGCCAAACACCAGGCCGAACTGGAGAAGAAGGCCCTGCAGCGCGAGATGGCCGACCGCTTCGAAGCCGACGTCAAGGGCGTCGTCGGCGCGGTGGCGCGGGCAACCCAGGACATGCAGCGCGTCGCCGGCGAGATCACGACCAGCGTCAACGGAACTTCGGCGCGGGCCACCGCTGCGGCCGCCGCCTCCGAAGAAGCATCGGCCAGCGTCAGCACGGTTGCCACCGCCACCGAAGAGCTGGCCTCTTCCGTTACCGAGATCGGCCGACAGGTCACATTTTCCAGCGGTGTTGCCGACAAGGCCGTGGCCAAGGCCGCACAAACCACCGAAATGGTCAGGAGCCTTGCCGCCGCCGCCGAAAAGATCGGCGATGTGCTGCGCCTGATCGGTGCGATCGCCAGCCAGACCAACCTGCTGGCGCTTAACGCGACCATCGAGGCGGCGCGGGCCGGAGAAGCCGGCAGGGGTTTTGCCGTCGTCGCATCCGAGGTCAAGGAACTCGCCAGTCAGACCGCAAAGGCTACTGAAGAGATCGCCGGGCAGGTCACCGCGATTCAGTCCGCCACCGGCGATTGCGTTTTGGCGATCGATGGCATCAGCGACACCATCCGGGAGATCAGCGGGGTCGCCACGACAATCGCTTCTGCGGTCGAAGAACAGGGCTCGGCGACGCGCGAGATTGCGCGAAGCGTACAGCAGGTTGCCGCCGGTACCAGCGAAGTTTCGCGCAATGTCGCTGGCGCCAGCGAGGCCGCCGACCAGTCGCGCGTCCTGGCCGATAACGTTCTGGTCGCATCCGGCGACCTCAGCCAGCACGCCACCGCGCTGTTCAAGAGCGTCGATACCTTCCTTGCGGGGCTGCGCAATGCCGCATAGAGCATGATCCGGAAAAGTGGGTACCGGTTTTTCGAAAAGATCATGCTCAAACAAAAAGATAGAGCGGGATGACGCTTCGAAGAAAAGTCATCCCGCTCTAGGCGGCACGCGCCACCTTCCGCTCCTCGGGCACGTGCTCTAGTCTGTCCGCTCAACTGCATCGGCAGAAGATACGGACAGGCGGGGATGACGAGTACGACAAAGCGACTTGAGAAAAAAAGCGCTGGCAAAACCAACGCGGCAAAAGCGACCCGCGCGGGATTTTCGGATCCCGCGGTCGATGCGGTTTTCAACGCCTATCCGAAACCGATCAAGGCAAGATTACTGGCGTTGCGCCGGCTGATCTTCGACATCGCAAGGACCACAAAGGGCGTCGGCGCACTGCGGGAGACCCTGAAGTGGGGGCAGCCGAGCTATCTCACCGCGGAGACGAAAAGCGGCAGCACGATCCGAATCGATCAGGTGAAATCGGTCACCAACCAGTATGCGGTCTATTTCCATTGCCAGACCGATCTGGTCGCGACTTTCCGCGAGCTCTACCCGACGGAATTCAGCTATGGCGGCAACCGAAGCATCCTGCTGAACGCGGCCGATGACGTTTCCGAGCCCGCGCTGCGGCACTGCGTGGCGCTGGCGCTGACCTATCATCTGAACAAGCGCAAGGCTGCGCGGGCCAAATAGCCGTGATGTGATTCACTCTCCGTCATGGCCGGGCATAGTAGTCTGCCTTGCGCAGACTACGTAAACTTGTCTGCGCTCCCGGCCATCCACGTCTTGGACACGCCGCGAAGTAAGACGTGGATGCCCGGCACAAGGCCGGGCATGACGAGCTAAATGGTGAAACCGGATACTCACGCCACCAGCGCGGCTTTTTCGGCGGCGACCACCGGCACCATGAAATCCGCGCCGCGTTGCGCCTTCAGCAATCCAATGATCTCGGCGTTGGGCCGCGCGCGGCTGAACAGAAAGCCCTGGCCCTCGTGGCAACCCTCGGCGCGCAGGCAGCTCAGCTCGGATTCGGTCTCGACGCCTTCGGCGGTGATGGTCACACCGAGGCCGACACCGAGCCTGATGATCGAACGCACGATCGCCTGCGCGTCGCGATTGGCGCCGAGGTCGCGTACGAACGACTGGTCGATCTTGATCTTGTCGAACGGAAAGCTTCTGAGATAGCTCAAACTGGAATAGCCGGTGCCGAAATCGTCCATCGAGATGCGCACGCCCAGCGCGCGTAGCGCGTGCAGCGTGGCAAGTACCTGGCTGCTCTTTTCCAGGAGCAAGGTCTCGGTGATTTCCAGCTCCAGCCGCTTGGCCGGCAGGCCGGACTGCTTCAGCACATCCATCACCACGGCCAGGAGATTGCCGGTGCGGAACTGCAGCGGCGACAGGTTGACCGCGACACAGACTTCGTCGGGCCAGAGGGCTGCGTCCATGCAGGCGCCGCGGAGCATCAGGCCGCCCAGCGCATTGATCAGGCCGGTGTCTTCAGCGACGGGGATGAATTCGGCCGGCGATATCATGCCGCGTTCGGGGTCCGGCCAGCGCACCAGTGCCTCGAAGCCGGTGATGCGGCCGGTCGAAAGATCGATCTGCGGCTGATAATACGGCTGCAGCACGTCGTTCTGGATCGCGTCGCGCAGGTCGATCTCGATCTTGCGGCGGCTCTGGGCGCGGGCGTCCATTCCGGCCTCGAAAAAGCTGAACGTGCCGCGCAAATCGTTCTTGGCGCGGGACAGCGCCATATCGGCGTTCTTCAGAAGCTTCTCGGACTCGTCGCCATCGCCGGGCGCCATCGCAATGCCGATGCTGGCGCCGATGACGATGGAATTGCCGTCAAGCAGATAGGGTTCGCCGATCGCCTGGAGCAACCGCTTGGACAGCAATACCGCATCTTCCGGCCGCCGCAGACCGCTCTGAACGATCGCGAATTCGTCGGAGTTGAGACGGGCCAGCTTGTCTTCCTCGCGCAAGGTCGATCGCAGGCGCTTGGCGACGCCGCGCAACAGCTTGTCGCCGATGGCGTGGCCAAGCGTATCGTTGACCGCCTTGAAATTGTCGAGGCCGAGCACCAGCACCGCAACCTTCTCCGCGCTGCGCCGCGTGTGCAGCAGAATGTCATCCATTTGCTGGCGCAGCAGATTGCGGTTCGGCAGCCCGGTCAAACCGTCGTGCTGGGCCATGAAGGCGAGCCGCGCCTCGGCCCGCTTGCGCTCGGTGATATCCATCAGCGCCAGCAATACCGCGGGCTGGTCGCCATAGACCAGATGACGCGAATAGATCGCCAGATCGATCAACGTTCCGTCGGCCCTGACATGCTTCCAGGTACGGGCCGCCTGTTCTTCGCTGCTGCGATCGCCGGCCCATGGCGGTTCGGTTTCGAAGGCCTGCAGCTTGCGGATGCTCAGCTTCTCGAATTCAGCGCGGCTATAGCCGTAATGCCTCGCCGCGGCGTCGTTGACGCCCAGGATGCGCTCGTCATCCAGTCCGCAAACGATCATGGGACGCTTCAGGATAATCGCCGCGCTCCACGCCAATGCGAATGGTATCCTGCAGGCGCGCACCCGGCTTGAAAAGGTCCGAGCTGCGGTTGTAAATCTCGGAATACTTCCTGTTCCAGAGAATATAGCGGCCGTCGGGGTCGAGAAACACAATGCCTTGCGGCAGGATGTCGATCGCTTCGCGCAGCCGCTCGTGAGATTTTCGCGCATCGGCAGTCGCGGCTTCGGCCTCGGCGCGCTTGCGCACGATCTCGCCGATCTCCGCCGGCGCGCGCCGCCTGCTGCCTGGGAGTTTTGGACGGGGCTTTGCCGGACGGCCGTGAATGCGCGCAATCGCTGCACGCTTCAGTTTTTTCGCGGTCGTCGGCCGGATTTTCGGCATTGCTGCGTCCTGTTCGCTTTCTGCGCGGGTTGGTTCTCCGACAACTGTCTGAAAAAAAGGTATCAATTTGCCGGTGAAACCACTCGACCGCCAAGCTTCACTGGCTGGATTTCAGTTCCATTTGCCTCTTTAGGAGGCGAATTCGCGGCCATCAGCGTCAACAAAATCCTCATACCCGCCCGCGATCGACGCCGCGCGCGAACGAGACGGCCAAATCTTCTCTAAACGTTGCAGTTGCACAATCATTGCGCGCAGTTTTGCCTTCGCGCACGAAATTACGTCAATGACCGACAGGGTTATCGAGCGGTTAAAGCTGCGGCCGTTGCGCCATGCGAATTCGAAATCCCGATCCGCGGTGTCGCCCGTTTCGCTCGGTAAATGCGGACGGCGCCGCCACATGCGACAGGTGCACCCGACAGCTGGCTACTTGCAAGAGCTCCGGTTCGGAGATCAAGCAATTGCGACTGGCGCGCCTTATCCGCGGGTCCTTATCCTGCTACGCTTGCGCTATAGAGTCGTCCAATGAACCCCCGCCTGATTCTCACACTCCTCCTGCTGTCCGCGGCCATTGTCAGCTCCAACGCCGCGCGGGCGCAGGACAAAGGCAGCGTCGAACCCAAGCTGCTGCCGCCGCTGGCCAATCCCAACGATCCCAAGCTCGGCGCAAAGGAGCTGTTCGGCCGCAAGATCCTGCCGGCGGCGATGCCGACGCGCGTGGTCGGGTTCTACGCCAAAGGCTGCATAGCGGGGGCGGAGGCGCTGCCGATCAATGGCGAGACCTGGCAGGTGATGCGGTTGTCGCGCAATCGCAATTGGGCGCATCCCAAAATGGTCGCGCTGCTGGAGCGGGTGGCGGCCAAGGCGCATAAGGACGCAGGCTGGCCGGGGATACTGGTCGGCGACATGTCACAGCCGCGCGGCGGTCCGATGTTCACCGGGCATGCCAGCCATCAGGTGGGGCTGGACGCCGACATCTGGCTGACGCCGATGCCGAACCGGCTATTGTCGCGCGACGAGCGCGAGGAGATGTCGGCGGTCATGATGGTGCGATCCGACCGTCTCGACATCGATCCGCACGTCTGGACGCCGAACCATCTCACCGTGATCCGTGCCGCCGCGCAGGAGCCGAGCGTGCAACGGATCTTCGTCAACGCCGCGATCAAGAAAGCGTTGTGCCGCGAAGCCAAGGGCGATCGCAGCTGGCTCTCCAAGGTGCGGCCGATGTACGGCCACGACTATCATTTCCATATCCGCATCAGATGCCCTGCCGGCAGCGGCGAATGCGAGAGCCAGCCCGAGCCCAAAGAGGGCGAAGCCTGCAGCGCCGCCGATCTCCGCTACTGGTTCAAGGATTCGGTGCTCCATCCGAAGCCGCCGCAAAAACCGCCGAAGCCAAAACCGCCGATGACCCTGGCGCAAATGCCGGCCGCCTGCCGCGATGTATTGGCGGCGCCGGACCCCAAGCAATAACAGCCAGCAGCGCGAAGCCTTTGCTCCGCCTCGACAATGCTGTAAGCTCGCAAGCTGCGATGTCCGGACGGATCGTAAGTCCGCGGGATTGACGGAACGGCGCTTCCGCCTGTCGCCCCATAGATAACCAACGCCTGATTTGCGCGCGCGGATAGCGCGTGCGAACACGCACGGAGCGCCACATGCATCGTATTGCCGGATTTCTTATCGCTTTCACGATCCTGATCGGATCGATACATTCGCCTGCCCTTGCGCAGGACAAGAACCTCACCGTGTTTGCCGCGGCTTCGATGAAGAACGCGCTCGACGACATCGACGCCGCCTATACCGCCAAGACTGGTATCAAGGTCGTCGTCAGCTATGCGGCAAGCTCGGCACTCGCCAAACAGATCGAACAGGGCGCGCCCGCGGATGTGTTCATCTCCGCCGATACCGACTGGATGGATTACGCTACAGCCAAGAAGACCATCAACGAGCCGACGCGGGTCAATCTGCTCGGCAACAGCATTGTGCTGATCGCGCCGAACGATTCCAAGATCGACAATGTGACGATCGGGCAGGGCTTCGATCTCGCCAAACTCGCCGGCGACGGCAAGATCGCCACCGGCGACGTCAAGGCGGTTCCGGTCGGCAAATACGCCAAGGCGGCGCTGGACAAACTCGGCGCATGGCAGGCCGCGGAGCCGAAATTCGCGATGGCGGAGAGCGTGCGCGCGGCGCTGACCCTGGTGGCGCGCGGCGAAGCGGCATTGGGAATCGTCTATTCGACCGACGCCAAGGTCGAACCCGGCGTGAAGATCGTCGGCACCTTTCCGACAGATTCCCACCCCGCCATCATCTATCCGGTCGCGGCGACGACGACCGCGAAGGCCGAAGCTGCCGACTATCTCGCCTTCCTGCGCTCTTCGGCGGCAAAAACCATCCTCGAGAAATACGGCTTCAAGTTCCTGGTCAGCCCAACGACCTGAACAAAAATGTTCGAACTCTCGCCGACCGAGTGGACGGCGATCCTGCTGTCGCTGCGGGTCGCCGTGATTGCGACGTTGGTAGCGACGCCGCTCGGAATCGGCGTGGCGTGGCTGCTGGCGCGGCGAGACTTCTGGGGCAAGTCGGTTGTCGACGCGCTGATCCACTTGCCGCTGGTGCTGCCGCCGGTTGTCACCGGTTATCTGCTGCTGCTGACATTGGGGCGTCGCGGCCTCGTCGGCGCGTGGCTGGCGGACCATCTCGGCATCGTGTTCGCGTTTCGCTGGACCGGCGGGCGCTGGCCTGCGGCGTGATGTCGTTTCCCCTGCTGGTGCGGCCGATCCGATTGTCGATCGAGGCCATCGACCGGCGGCTGGAGCAGGCCGCGGGCACGCTGGGCGCCGCACCCTGGCGGGTGTTTGCGACCATCACCTTGCCGCTGGCGCTGCCGGGCGTGTTGGCCGGGATGGTGCTCGGCTTTGCGAAGGCGATCGGCGAATTCGGCGCGACCATTACCTTCGTGTCGAATATTCCCGGTGAGACCCAGACCATTTCCTCGGCGATCTATTCGCTGATCCAGACGCCGGATGGCGACACCGCGGCGCTGCGGCTGGTGCTCATCTCGATCGTCATCGCGATGAGCGCCCTGATCGCATCCGAATGGTTCGCGCGGCGCGCCACCCAACGCCTGCACGGGAATTGATCATGCTGCGCGTTGAAGCCATCAAGAAGCTCGGCGAATTCACGCTTGAAGCCTCGTTCACCAGTGAGGGCCGCGTAACCGGACTGTTCGGCGCCTCGGGCGCCGGCAAGACGTCGCTGATCAACATGATCGCGGGATTGCTGCGGCCCGACCGCGGCAGCATCGTTATCGACGGCGAGACGCTCGACGATACCACGGCGCGCATCCACGTCCCGGCGCATCGACGGCGGATCGGTTACGTGTTCCAGGATGCGCGGCTGTTTCCGCATCTCGATGTGCGCCAGAATCTCGACTATGGGCGGCGGATGAACCGCCTGGCCGACGATCCCGCGCAGCGCGCGCGCGTTACCGACCTGCTCGACATCGGCGGCCTGCTGGATCGCCGTCCCGGTCAGCTGTCAGGCGGCGAGCGCCAGCGTGTGGCGCTCGGACGCGCGCTGTTGTCAAAACCAAGATTGCTGCTGCTGGATGAGCCGCTGGGATCGCTGGATGAGGAACGCAAGGTCGAGATCCTGCCCTATCTGGTCCGGCTGCGCGACGAGGCCAATGTACCGATGGTTTATGTCAGCCACGACGCCGCCGAGATGCGCCAGCTCGCGACGCAGATCGTGATGCTCCGGCACGGGCGAGTGACCTCGTTCGGTGGAGTCAAGGTATTGTCGGCCGGGCTCCCGCCGGCCTGATATCTGCCAGAACGTAGGCTCACAAGACACGTCGACAGCGCTCACAGAGACGTTGTGCCAAGAAACCGTTCGGCCTTGAGCCGTCACAGCAGCCCATCATTCGTTCATAAGTCGGAAAACGTCTTTTCGCTCACCGATATCTGCGCCCCAGAATCACACGCACTGGCAGATGGCGACAGCGCCAGAAATACTGACATACCATGCAACCATGATGAGGTGAGGTTCCGCTTTCGTCCCTCGTTGGTCCTGATAGGATACCTCCCTTAATCGGACCCATAAGCTTATTTCAGAGTAGTCTTTTCGAGGAAACATTTCATGACCGCAACCGCACGAGTAGGCGGAGCAACGGTTCTTTCCTTCCTTTTCGCCGTCGCTCCCGCGCACGCCCTTGAACTCAACCAGGCCATCGAGAACTGCCGTAATACCGTCGGCAAGCCGATCGTCATGGCTTGCATGCGCGGAGGCGGCGGAAGCCTGGAAGCCTGTCGCGCGAGCGCTGGTCCCAAGGTCAAGGCATGTGTCCAGAGCGCGATGTTGGCCTCGCGGCCAAAGGCGGCGCTGTTCGATGCGGCGAAAGTCTCCGCGCCCAAGCCCGGCGAAGCCGCAGCAGATGCTGCGGCATTGGCCAGCAAGGCGCCTGCGAGTCTCGTTGCCCCTCCGCGCACGATCTCCGACATCGCGGCCATTCTCGATCAGCAAAAGCCCGATCCCGCCAGAATTGCTGACCTAACGGCGACCGCCGATGCCGCCGTGCCCAAGGGCCTGAAAGGCCTCGAACTGGCCGATTTTTACTACAAGCGCGGTCAGGCGCGATCGCTGCTCGGCCGGTCGGACGACACGCTTGCCGACGCTGAACTGGCGGTGAGCAACGGACAGGGCAGCGACTACAAAAACGTCGGGAGCCGTTACGAGCAATTTCTGATGCGGCGTCTGCGCGATGCCGGACAGCACAAACGTGCCAACGCGCTGGTCTCCAAGCAGTTGGCCGCATTTGCCGATCAAGGCAAGGGAAGGCTGTTCGGGCTGAACTATGCGCTGGCGATCGGCTATATCAGAAACGGCGACACCAACGCGGCGGAAAGCTATGTCGCTCGCAATCGTTCACTGCTCGCCGAAGCGCAACGCTGGCCGAGTTTTGCGATTTACGGCACCAACTGGCAGGCGACGGTCGAAGACGGCGGCGCGCGCGTTGCCGAATCGCGCGGCCGGTTTGCGGATGCCGAGGCTGCCTATCACAGGGCGGCCCTGTTCTACACGGCGGCGTTGAAAACCCTTCCACAATGGGAAAGCAAACCGCCCGAGGGAGACATTGAGCGCGCGGCGGACTGGGCGCTCGCTCTGGAGGGACGGGTCAAAGTCAAGCAAGGCCGGGTCGGCGAAGGCGAGGCGGACGTACGGCGCGCTCTGCTCAGCCGTCTCAGCAAGTCGGGAAAATTTCACCCCGATACCGCCGGCGTTCTTGCGGTGCTGGTTTACGTGATGCAGGAACAGGGACGGTATCAGGAGGCCGAGCAGCTTCAACGACGGGTGATCGATATTTATCAGGGTCTCGGATACGGCGCCGATTCAGGTCAGATGGTCAACGCCCAGGTGTTCCTGGCTCAGATTCTTAATCTCGAGCGGCGGTACGACGAAGCGAGCAAACTGTACGATCAGGTCGACGTCTGGACGGCCAAGTGGGAGCCATCGCGGCGCGAAGCCGTCAGCGGTGGACTGGCGCGCGTCTCCATCATGCTGACGCAAGGCAATTACGATAACGCGCTCGAAATTGCCCAGCGCACCTTCGACCGCGAACGCGGCAGGTCGGGTGACAAGAGTTTCAACGCCGCCCTCGCCCGCGGCTTTTTGGCCGTTGCACTTGCCCGCAAATCGAAGACGGCGGAAGCAATGGAGGCGTTCAAGGAATCGATTCCGGTTCTGCTGACGGCAACCGGCGGCAGCGACGACGACAGCGGATCGACCGCGGCCGCGCGGGAGGGTCGCGTTCGCTTTGTGATAGAGGGCTACCTCCGCACGCTCGCGCTCAATCCGTCGATCGGCCCGGCCAATGTCGCCGAGGAGACCTTCGGTTATGCGGACGTGTTGCGCGGGCAGTCGGTCCAGCGCGCGCTGCAGGCTTCATCCGCCCGCTCGGCAGCCGACAATCCCGAACTGGCAAAGCTGGTGCGTGCGTCGCAGGACGGCGAAAAGCAGATCGGTGCGGCCGTCGCCACGCTGAATAATCTGCTGGCATTGCCTCCGGCCGAACGCGAAGAAAAAGCCCTCAGGGCAACACAAGCCGAGATCGCCGCGCTGCAGACCGCGCGAACGCAGACCCTGAAAGAGATCGCCAAGAAATTTCCGCAATATGGCAATCTCGTCAATCCGCCGCCGCCGAACGCGATCGATCTGCAGAAGCAACTCACCGATGACGAGGCGTTGCTGTCGTTCTATTTCGGGCGATTCGATAGCTTCGTATGGGTGGTCAGAAAGGATGGTCCGGTCCAGTTTGCGCGGATCAGGATGACACTCGGCGATCTCAATGCCAAAGTCACCAAGCTGCGCGAAGCGCTCGAGCCAAAAGCGGCGATGATATCGGATATACCCGCATTCGACGTGAAGCTCGCGTCGGAGCTCTATGATAGTTTGTTGAAGCCCCTCGAGGGCGGCTGGAAGCCCGCGAAAAATCTGATTGTCGTGACCAATGGCGCACTGGGTCTTCTGCCGTTGTCGCTGTTGCCGACCGCGGCAGCGGCAGTGAAGACCGATGATGAACCGTTGTTTTCGAGCTACCGCAATGTGCCGTGGCTTGCCCGCACCCACGCGGTGACCATGGTACCGTCGGCATCGGCGTTGCAAACCTTGCGCAAATTGCCGCCCGGCAAGGCATCACGGCAGGATCTGGTTGCCTTCGGCGATCCTTACTTCAGCAAGGAGCAGGCCGATGACGCCGCAAAGGGCGACAAGCCGGTTCAGCTGGCTGATGCATCCGGGACCACGCGCGGTGCACCGCTGAAGCGGCGCAGCAGTCCGCAACTCGAAGGGGCCGACAACGCCGACCTCGCGATGTTGCCGCGGCTGCCGGACACGGCCGACGAACTGAAATCGATTGCGCTGGCGCTGCAGGCGGATCCGTCGAAGGTGCTCAATCTCGGCAAGGACGCCAACGAGAGCGCCGTCAAGAAGATGGATCTGTCGGGGTTCAAGATCGTCGCATTCGCGACCCATGGCCTGGTGCCCGGCGAACTCGATGGATTGACTCAACCAGCTCTCGCTCTATCGGCGCCCTCGCTGTCGGGTTCCGAAGGCGACGGGCTCCTGACCATGGAGGAGATTCTCTCGCTCAAGCTCGACGCCGATTGGGTCGTGCTATCGGCTTGCAATACCGGTGCCGGCGCGGGCGCCGGCGCCGAGGCCGCGTCGGGTCTCGGCCGGGCGTTCTTCTATGCGGGCACCCGCGCATTGCTGGTGACCAACTGGTCGGTCCATTCGCAATCGGCGAAGGATCTCGTGACCGACCTGTTCAAGCGCCAGGCGGATGATCCGAAGCTGACGCGCGGCGAGGCGCTGCGGCAGGCGATGATGGCGCTTGCCGACGGCAAAGGTTACACCGACGCCTCGGGCAAGACCGAATTCGCTTACGCCCATCCCCTGTTCTGGGCGCCCTACACGATCATCGGCGACGGCGGACGACGTTGACGCAAATCGGTGATGTCCGGTAACGTCCATACTGCAATGAATGGAGATCCATGTTCAGGCATCTTTTAACACTGACCTGCGCGGCAATTTTCGGCGCGGCGACGGCAATGGCGATTCCAGCTCGCGCGGCACCGCTGATCACAGCGGAGGAAGCCGCCCTGCCGCCGCAAAAAGGTGCGGTTCCGAATTCGGGACGTGGCATTACACGCGGCCCCAAAATTCAAGTGCCGGATGCGGAAACCGGCGTGCAAACTTCGCCGATGCGTTTTCAGGTCAAGTTTCAGACGTTCGGCGGGTCGAGCATCGACCTCGAAGCATTGAAGGTCACCTATCTCAAAACGCCGATCGTGGATCTGACAGCACGCATCAAACCTTTCGCACAGCCCACCGGGATCGATATGCCGGATGCGCTATTGCCGCCTGGCGATCATCTGCTGCGGATCGATATCAAGGATTCGGATGGCCGTGTGTCGAGCATAAGTTTCCTGCTGAAGATAGCGCCTTAGCGCCGATGCGATGCCCGTTTTGCAACGCGGAAAAGGATAATCTGGCTCCGGTCTGCGCGACTTGCGGCCGTGACACCGCGATTCCGGAATCGCTGATCACCGAGCGCGCCGAACTGTTGACGAAGCGCGATCGACTGCGGTCCGAACTTGCGGAGGCAAATGCACGGCTTGCGGCACGCCGCAGGCGTAAACCGGCTTAGCGTCCGATGGAATGTCCTTTTTGCGCAGAGACGATCAAGGACGAGGCAATTGTTTGCAAGCATTGCAACCGCGATCTGCGGGTTGCCTTGCCGGTCATCACGGAGATACAGGAGACCGTCCTCGAACTCGACCGCCTGCAGCGGCAACTCGACCGGGTCAACACCTCGCTGGCATTGTTCGATCGTCCAGCGCGATTTCTGTTTCTGAATGGAGGCATATACGTTCTGCTGCCGTCGCTGCTGCTGCTCGCAGCTCACTACCTGGTGACGGTCGCGATGAATGTATCACCGCTCTATTTGCGGATTGCCTCGGTGATCATTCCCATGCCGTTCGGAATGGCGGCGTTCGCGCTGAGCAAGATCGGATATCGGGGTGCGTTCGGCCTCGGTGCCTTGACCGCGGCCGTCAGCGTGACCGGCATGTTCGCCGTAGTCGCCTATCTCGATGGAACCTCGATGGTGCCCGAAACTCTGCGGGAGTGGCGGGAAACATTTGAGTACGGCTTGAGCATCGCCCTTGCCTTCCTTACCGGAAATATTCTGGTGATACTCGTACTCTTCATCCTTCCCTCGACGATTGCATCGAGCGGGAAGCCGAACGCTGCTGCCTACCGAATGGCCCGAATGCTGGGACAGCATGTCGGGCAGGAAACCATGCGGCGACGAGCGCGGCGCATTCAAGACCTGATGCAGACCGTGGGGCCGCTGCTTGGCGTGGTCGCGACCGCCGCAGGCTCGATCTATACCGGGCTGAAGGGCGTATTCGGTCACTAGAGCCTATTCGGTTCTGATTGAATCAGAACGAAGCTCTAGTCTTTGTTTTGACGCGTTTTCTTCACGCGAACCGGTATCCACTTCGCTCGAAAACGCTATAGGCATGTCGGGGGCGCTGCCTCGACCGCCCCCGAATATCCGACGCTCTTCACGGCTGGCGACGCAGCCGCTGCGTGCCAACGGCAGAGCGATTCACCGCTCGGAGGAACTCGATGGCGGGACCGGCGGAAGCGCCGTGGCTTCCCGCGTGGTCCCGCGAGGCTGATCGGCGTTCGACATCACAGGGGGGTCGGCGCCAAAACGGACACGATAAACCTGCAAGTTCTCCATGACCCGCTGGACGTAGTTTCGCGTCTCGGCAAATGGAATGCGTTCCACCCAATCGATCGGATCCACCTTGGGATCGCGTGGATCGCCGTACAGTTTCATCCATTGCTGGACGCGGCCGCGGCCGGCATTGTAGCCGGCGAAGGTCATGATGTGGCAGCCACGATACTCGCGCAGCAGCGCGCTGAGTTCGGCCGCGCCCATCTGTGTGTTGTAGACCGGATCGGAGACCATGCGGTCCCAGTCGTAGGTGACGCCGAACCTCTTGGCGGTGTCGCGCCCGGCCGCAGGCGTGACCTGCATCAGGCCGACGGCTTTTGCCGGTGACGTGTCGCGCTGGTCGAACGCGCTTTCGGTGCGGGCGACCGAATAGACTACGCTGCGCTCGATCTCAGGACCGACCGGGCTGTGCTGCGGCACCCCGATGGTGGGGAAGGCATAAAGATCCAGCGCCATGCCGCGGGCGAGCGCCGTCTTGCCGATCTGCAGCATGGCGCGCGCATCGTTCCGGCGCGCGGTCAACTCGCCAAGTGCAACCAATGCAGCGACGTCGGCACTCTGCTCCGCGAGATCGGTCACGAAATTTCGCACCACGTCGCGCTCGCCAAGCTCATAGAGCATGTCCGCTGCGCGCACGAGTTCATCCGAAAGCGCGGGACCATTGCTCGGATCGCGCTGCAGCGGGGACCGCAGCTCGATTCTGTCAAGGCCGAGCCTGGCGCGCGCAAGCTGTCCATAATAGGCCGTGCCATAGCGGGCGGCAGCTTCATAGTCAGCGCGCATCTTCTCGTGATCGCCGGCGGCCTCGGCGGCGCGACCGCGCCAGTAGTTCGCCCTTGCGAGCACGATCGGATTGGCTGATCCGTCGTCGATATGAGAGAAATGCGCGCGCGCCGTCGCGGGATCGTTGCGATAGCGCAGCGCGATCCAGCCGGGCATGAAATGGAATTCCGCCCGGTAATTCTCGTTGGCCGGCAGCGCGGCGTTGCGCACGATCTGATAGGCGGTCTGGAACTCACCCAAATCGAGCAGCTTGCGGGCGAGAACCCGCCGCTCGCGCCACCATTCATCGGTGTCCTGCAGCGGCATGGTCTCGGACCGGGCTGCCAGCATCAGACGGGTCGCGTCGGCATACCGATCGTGGCGCATCATCCAATGAATGCGGCACAGGGTGTAGCCCAGATCCTGGCGGGCCTCGGTTGGGACGGCGTCGAGCAGATCGAGCGCCTTGGTCGAGCTCGCCGTGACCGCGGCGCAAGCCTTCACGATCGAGAGGTCGTCGTCTCCGAGGCGACGCGCGGCGCGCATCGCTCCTGAAAAATCCTTGGCGCCGATACGCTTGTCCATGCGTGCCCGATGGTCGTCACGCGTGAGGATATCGCGAAACGCATCGAGCGCATCGGCTTCGGCACGTTCCGACAGCTCATCGGAACGCCACGCCACGCTCACCTGACTTTGGGCGCCGTCACGGTCGCCTGCGGCAAGTAAAGCCCGCGCAAGCGCTAGCCGGCCCTTGGCGGTTGACGGCTGATCCCCGGTGAAGCGCCGCACCGTCGCGGCATCGCTCTTATCTTGCCACAGCCGCGCTTCCGCCCGCCGGCGCAGCGGGCCCATGCTCGGCCAATTCGGGTTGTCGGCGATGAAAGCCGAGTACCGGGCGAAACCTAGGTCACCATCCTGGTAACGCAGGATGAACCATTCGACGAGCTTCTGGGCCGTTGGATCGCCGATGGTTTTTTCGATTGTCGTCGCTTCGCCGGTTTTGCCCTTGCGGGCAAGATCGATCGCCTGTTTGACCGCCGCAAGGTCGCCGGTCAGTGGCGCGGCCGTCGCAGTCTGAGCAGGTTTATCGACCGGGGGCGCCGGCTTGTGCCGCGCCGCCGCGACATGCGCCGCATGCTTGCTCTTCTTGTTGTTGGCGGCGTGGCGCTGATGGCCGACCTTGGTCGCCGCATTTGCCTTGCCGGCGTGCTGAATCTGCTTGTGGCGGGTGCGCGCAACCGCATCGTCAGAAAGCGCGACGAGCATGGCCAGGCTGAAAAAACAGGTGAGCGGCCGAAAGCGTCGGTTCATTCCGTGATCCTCGGCGAGCCGGTGGCACGAACCACGAGATCGAACGATCCATATGGTCAGAACTGCACGGAGGCTACCACACCGCCTCATCGCAACTGTCACGTTTCGGCAACAGCGCGAGGAAAAACACGGAGCCCCTTGGAACCAAAACCATTGCTCGTAAACCTGTACGAACTTGCACGTATCACCGCAGCATCACACCTTGCGCGAAGCGGCGCAAGACCTGCCGCACGCCTAGATGCCAGCCACCGACGACCAGACCTCCGACAGCTTGCGCTTGAGCGAGCTCAGTCGCGTCACGGGCACGGTTTCTTCTTCCTCTTCGGGCAGGCGAAGGCCGACGATACCGACCCTGCCGCCGCTGAGGCTGCGCGCCACCAGAACGATGGAGTCGAGCTCCAGCGTCGCGCCTTCTTTCGGCGCATGATCGAGATGAACGTCGAAATAATCGGCAAGCGTAAGCTCCGATTGCTCCGGATCGACGGTCACGCCATAGGCTGTCGCAATGTCGCCAAGCTTGATCTCGCCGGAGACGACAAAATCGCCGAGCAGATGCGGATCGGGCGTCGAGCTCGGCAGCATGTCGACAAAAAACCGATCCAGCGCCTCGGCTTTCTCCGGCGGCGCCAACAGATAGATGTAGTCGCCTGGAGCGACGGGGTCGGCCTCGGCGGGCGAGAGAATCCGCTGGTCGCGGATCACCAGCGTCGGCCTCGACCAGGATGGAATGAGCCCGCGCCGGAAATACAGGCTTTTCGCGCGGACGGAATAGCCGACCAGCTGCTGCTCAAGCTGGCCGGGCAGATCAAGCTCCACACGCCGCGGCCCGCGATCCGCGCGCGGCAGTGCTACGTGCAGGCGGCGGGCGGCGACGGCCAACGTCCAGCCCTGCAGCAGCAGCGAGATGATGACGACGACGAAGGCGACGTCGAAATAGAGGTAGGCCTTTGACAGTCCGACCAGCATCGGGATCGACGCCAGGAAGATCGCGACCGCGCCGCGCAGGCCGGTCCAGGCGATAAAGGTCTTTTCCCGCCAGCTGAAGCGAAACGGCGCGAGGCAGAGAAACACCGCAAGCGGCCGCGCCACCAGCATCAGCACCAGCGCCACGATCACCGCCGGAATCACACTGCTCACCAGCCGCTGCGGCGAGACCAGAAGACCGAGCAGCACGAACATCACGATCTGCGCCAGCCAGGTCGCGGCATCGAGAAACGTCACCACCGAATTGTGCGCGCGGGTCGGCCGGTTGCCGATGATGATGCCGGCGAGATAGACCGCGAGAAACCCGGAGGCGTGCGCGATCTGTGCCGCGCCGAAGATCACCAGCGCGGCGGTAGCGACAAACGGCGCGTGCAGGCCCTGCGGCAGCGCCACCCGATTCAGCGCCAGCACCACAAGCCTGCCGCCGGTGACGCCGACGATGGTGCCGAGCACGGCCTCGCGGCCGAATTCCAGCGCGACATGAAGGGCCGAGCTTTCGCCGATCGAAATGAGTTCGACCAGCATCAGCGTGAGAAATACCGCGAACGGATCATTGGTGCCGGATTCGACCTCCAGCGTCGCGCCGACGCGCGGACGCAGGCGCAAACCCTGCGCGTGCACCAAAAGAAATACCGCCGCCGCATCGGTCGATGCCACCACGGCGCCCACCAGCAGCGCTTCGGTCCAATTCAGATCGAGCGCATATTTGGCGACCGGTGCGGTGATCAGCGCCGTCAGCAACACGCCGATCGTCGCCAGTACCACCGAAGGCGCCAGCACCGCGCGAATGCTTTGAAACCGCGTTTTCAAACCGCCATCGAACAGGATCAGCGCCAGCGCCACCGAGCCGACCAGATAGGTGGTGCGCACGTCGTCGAACCGCAGTTGCCCGGGGCCGGAGTCGCCCGCCAGCATGCCGACGAACAAGAACACCAGCAGCAATGGGGCGCCGAAGCGCAGCGCGAGCAGGCTCGACAGAATGCCGGCCATCACCAGAGCCGCGCCGAGAAGAATGGCTATGCTGACTGAATCGAGAGAAGCCATGAACCTCCGCAATCATCGCAAATACCTGGAAAAATACTTGCAATCGCATCCTTATCGTCGCCACAGTTCGACGCCAACCCATTTCTGCTACCAGCGGCAATGTGCCCGATTTGCCGGCTTAACTCATCGCATTGGCGTGTTGTATCGATGGCGTCGACGCCGCGGTTGTGGGAATCTGCCCGATATTCGAATCAAGTTTATCCGACGACGCCGATCTGCCTTGAGATGAGATTTTGCCGATGGACCTGAATGACATCACTGAATTTCTGCTATCCGCCGCGCGGTCGGTCGGCGCAGAGATCACATCGCCATGGTTCTATCTGCAGCTCGGGCTCATTCTGGCCGGCGCCGGCGTCGCATACGCCGCCGGTGCGGCGATCCGCGCCCGGATCGACCTGACCGCGCTTGCCATGGGCTGGCCGGCAGCGCTGCGGCTGTTCATGCGCGTGCTGGTCGGCAGTGCCTCGACCGCGGTGTTCGCGGTGCTGATGACGCTGGCGCGCGTCATCATGCTGACGTCGACCTGGCCCAGCCGCAGCTATCTGCTCGCCGTCGCCGCCAATCTGGCCTTTGCATGGCTGATCATCCGGCTCATTACATCGGTCATTCGCAACGAATTTATTGTCCGGCTGGTGTCGCTGTCGGCGTGGCTGGTGGCCGCCTTGAGCATTCTCGGCCAGCTCGATCCGACCATCGAAGCGCTCGACTCGGTCTCCGTCGTGCTTGGAGGTCTGCGGCTGACGCCGCTATTGCTGATCAAGCTCGGCGTGCTCCTGGTTGTGGCGCTGTGGTTGACCAACATCGCCAGCAACTTCGTGGAGAGCCGGATCACGCGATCCGGCGACCTGACGCCGTCGATCCAGGTGCTGCTGGTCAAGATGATCCGGCTGGCCCTGATGATATTTGCCGTCGCGGTCGTCATGAGCGCGGTCGGCATCAACCTCTCGGCGCTGGCGATTTTCTCGGGTGCTGCCGGTGTCGGTATCGGTTTCGGCTTGCAGAAGATCGTCGCCAATTTCATCAGCGGCATCATCCTGCTGGCGGATAAGTCGGTGAAACCCGGCGATCTCGTCACGATCGGCGACAGCTCGGGGCGCATCAGCGCGATGAAGACGCGCTATATCTCGGTCGCCGCCGGCGACGGCCGCGAATTCCTGATTCCCAACGAGGATCTGGTGACGCAGAAGGTCGTCAACTGGACCTATACCGACAAGAACACGCTGGTGAAGGTCAGCTTCGGCACCAATTACGACGCCGACCCGCGGCTGGTCTGCAAGCTGGCCATCGAGATTGCCGCGGCGGCGCCCCGCGCCATCAAAAGCAAGCCGCCGAACTGCATCCTGACCGAATTCGCCGAGGTCGGAATGAAGTTTTCGCTCACGTTCTGGATCGCCGATCCCGACGGAATGGACAATGTGAAGAGCGACGTGATGCTGTCGCTGTGGGAGGCGTTCAAGCGCGAGGGCATCCGGGTCCCCTACCCGGTGCGCGAAATCCGCATCCGCGGCGGCGCGCTGCCGGTCGAGACCACGGTCGAGGTTTCGAGCTGATGCGTATGCGCCTTGCAGCCAATCCTCCCATGGAAACACGGCGGTTCCGCTTGAGCCGGGACCACGCAGCGTCCCAACCTTGGCTTGCGCTCACGGCTCCGATCATTAAATTGGGTCTCCCAAACCGCCCATTGCAGTCCCTTGCCCGCCAAACCATGATCAGCCCATGAGCTACATCGAAGCCACCGATACCTCCCAGCGCAAGACCGGGCAGATCAAGCTGCACGGGGCGAGCGGCTTTGCCGGCATGCGCAAGGCTGGCGCGCTGGTAGCCCAATGCCTCGACGAATTGACCGATATCGTCAAGCCGGGCGTGCCGACCTCGAGGATCGACGATTTCGTCCGCGACTTCGCCTTTGACCATGGCGCCTACCCCGCCACCCTGATGTACCGCGGCTATCGCTATTCGACCTGCACCTCGATCAACCACGTGGTCTGCCACGGCATGCCCGGCGACCGGGTGTTGAAGGAAGGCGACATTGTCAATATCGACGTGACCTTCATCGTCGAGGGCTGGTATGGCGATTCCAGCCGGATGTATGCGATTGGCCCGATTGCCCGCAAAGCCGAACGGCTGATCGAGGTGACCTATGAGGCCATGATGCGCGGCATCGCCGCGGTGAAACCCGGCGCCACCACCGGCGATATCGGCCATGCCATTCAAAGCTTCGTCGAGCCGCAGGCCATGAGCGTGGTGCGCGATTTCTGCGGCCACGGTTTGGGCCGCATGTTTCACGACGAGCCGAACATCATCCATGTCGGCCGCCCCGGCGAAGGCGTGGTGCTGAAGCCCGGCATGTTCTTCACCATCGAGCCGATGATCAATCTCGGCAAGCCGCATGTGAAGATCCTGTCCGACGGCTGGACCGCGGTGACGCGCGACCGTTCGCTGTCAGCGCAATTCGAGCATTCGGTCGGCGTGACCGCGAACGGCGTCGAAATCTTCACGCTGTCGCAACGCCACGGCGAGAAGCCGCCGACCGCGGCCTGATCAGACAAGATCGCTACCAAGTTTCTCATTTTAAAGTGATCGAACTCCAGCGCGCTTGATCGGTGGTCTCATGTAGTGTATGTACACTACATGACGGCAACGCATCAAAAGATTCCCGATTTGGCGCGAACCCTGCTCGAGACCTGCCTGTGTCACAACGTTCGCATGGCCAGTCGCGTCGTGAGCCGCGCCTATGATGAGGCTCTTCGCCCGACCGGATTGAGGGCCACTCAAATTGCCGTGCTGGCGGCCGTGGGCGCACGCGGTGCGCTTTCAATCAAATCGCTTGCCGACTCCCTGGAGATGGAACGCACGACGTTGACGCGAAATCTCAAGCCGCTTGAAGAGCAAGCACTTGTCTCGATCTCGCCTGAAGGGCGCCACCGCAGCCGGACGCTGACGCTCACAACTGCTGGGAAAGCTGCGCTCCTCAAAGCTCTGCCGCTCTGGGAGAAAGCTCAGCAATCCTCGATGCACCAGCTCGGTGAACAGCGCTGGCCAGTGGTGCAGAAAGCCTTCGCCGACCTCATCCACAAAATGCATCGTGCTGCGGCCCTTTAGGGTTCGATAGGGAGCGCCCACCATGAAAATCAACCCATAACGTGTATATACACTACAGAAAAGGAGCAAAGAGCCATGGGTAAGTTCGATCGCTACGCCTTCAGTGCACAGCCCTCGTTCAACGAGGCTGCGACCAGGGAGGCATTCTCGCACGCCGTCCCGCTCAAAACGCTGGTGATCTATTGTTATGATCCGCGAGCGGCCGAGATTCCCAATGCCGTCGCGACGCTGTTCGGCGACGAGATTTTTCCAGGAGAGATCATTCTCGACGGGTCCGGAAACCGCGTCGCATCATCGACGACCATCTTCCCGGTCATCGTTGCCGGCGGCCGAGCCGTCGATGCGCTTCGGTCCATTACTGTCGCGCAGCACCTGTTCGGGATCCAGAATATCGTCGTGGTCCACCACTCGCACTGCGGGGCGACGAGTTTCACGGCCGACGGGATCATCGATGCCTACGAGCATGAGCATCATCGCGATATCTCAAAGCTATACCCCCGAAGCAGCATCTGCATCACCGACTATGAGGTTTCGCTGAAGCACGATACCGCTCTCATCCGGTCGCATGACGGTACGCCAGGGCATGTGAACATCTTCGGCTATTTCTATGACATAGACACCCGAATGCTGACCGAGGTGGTCAGGGACATCCGCAAGGATCGATCACCGCATTAGCTTCATCATAAGCATTCGCGGTTGCGAAAGTTGAGCGACACGGCCTGGTTGGAACACTCCATGAGTGTTCCGCCGATGGCTGCGAATGTGAGCGAACCACGAGATGAGTCCGAGGAGCCGAAGCGCCGCGTACCATGCTGTCGTCATGGAATGACATGATCGATTACTGCCGGACCAGCGTGGCGTGCGCCGACACGCAACATTTTCGTGTGGCTGATTTGCGATGACGGCATCGCAGCATCAGCCGCGTCCATGGCGCGGCGCCTGAGCAACCCGTGTTCGCGTCTGCAGCCCGCAGGCACGACCGCCGCTTCGAACGGGGCGCGGGCATCTTCGAGGCAGCCGAGCTTATCAAGCAAGTCGCCCGGAAACTCTTCCCGGCGGGCGCGACCAGCGGTCCTTTGTCCCCTCATCTTGCCGGCCCGTAGATGAACGGCTATGTCCTGACAGCCAGTGTTCCTCGAATTGGAAACACAAATGGACCGCATCGACGCGATGAAAGTTTTTGTGTCGGCCGCCGACGAGGGGAGTCTTGCTGGTGCGGGCAGACGCCTTGGCAGATCGCCGGCGGCCGTGAGCCGCGCGATCGCCTTCCTTGAGGCACATGTTGGCGCCGAGCTGCTTCATCGCACGACCCGGTCGCTCAAGCTGAGCGAGGCCGGCGAGCGCTACGCCGCTGCTTGCCGCCGCGTACTGGTCGATATCGACGAGGCCGATATACTAGCGGCCGGCGAACGGTCGGCCCCACGCGGCACGCTAACCCTCACTGCGCCGATGATCACGGGCGAAGATATCCTAAGGCCGGTGCTCGACGCTTTCATGAACGAATATCAGACGGTGTCGGCGAGGCTCTATCTTCTCGACAGGCCCGTGAACCTGATCGATGAAGGCATCGACGTGGCGCTCCGCATCGCGCATCTCGCTGACTCGAACTTCGTCGCGATCCGGCTTGGCGAAGTTCGTCGCGTTGTCGCGGCATCACCAAGATATCTTGCGCGGCATCCGGTCATCAGTGAACCTGCCGATCTTGCGAAACACCAGATTATCGCGATGACTCATTTCGGGTTGGATTCCTGGAGTTTTCCACCTCTCGAAGGTTCGTCCATTCCGAGAGCCATCCAGTTCACGCCGCGGCTGGTCGTCAACACGGTTCGTGCGGCGGTCGCCTCGGCGACGGAAGGACACGGGGTCACGCGGCTGTTTTCCTATCACTTCGCCGAGGAGATCCGCGAAGGCCGGCTGCAAATCCTCCTCGGCAAGGACGAATACCCGCCGCTGCCGGTTCACCTGCTTGCCCCGCAAGGGCGCTTCTCGGTGCCCAAAGTGCGCGCCTTTGTCGACTTTGCCGTGCCCCGCCTCAAGCGGTACTTCACGCGGCTCACGAACGAAGCCAGCCGCAACGCTGACGCCATTCGATCGCCACGCGGAAGAGTGTCTGCCGAATAGCGGGCATTCGCACCACGAACGACCGCGCCTACCCTGATCTTCATCGGCGGCAATGTTGCCGCTTCATTCACGAAGATCACGGAGGCATATCATGGGTGCAGAACAAAAAGTCGTCGTCGTCACCGGCGCATCTCAAGGCATCGGAGCGGATCTGGTCAGAGCATATCGCGACCGCAATTATCGGGTCGTTGCCAATTCGCGCTCGATCAAGCCATCCTCCGATCCCGATATTCTGGTCGTAGCGGGCGACATTACCGATCCGGCGACGGCGCGGCGCATCGTTTCGCAAAGCCTTGCGCGCTTCGGCCGTATCGACACGCTGGTCAACAACGCGGGAATTTTCATCGCAAAGCCGTTCGTCGACTACAGCGCAGAAGATTACGCTTCGATCGTTGCGATCAATCTCGGAAGCTTCTTCCGGCTCACCCAACTGGTCGCGGCCGAAATGCTGAAGCAGGGTTCGGGTCACATCGTGCAGATCACGACCACCCTCGTCGACCATGCGAACAGCAGCGTTCCGTCGGTCCTCGCCTCGCTGACCAAAGGCGGATTGAACGCCGCCACGAAATCGCTGGCGATAGAGTACGCAAAGAAGGGCATCCGGGTTAACGCCGTTGCGCCTGGCGTCATAGAGACACCGATGCATGCGCCCGAAACTCACGAGTTCCTCGCCAAGCTGCACCCGCTCGGACGCATGGGAGAAACCCGGGACATCGTCGACGCGATCCTGTTCCTGGAAAGCGCCGCCTTCGTCACCGGCGAGATCCTGCACGTCGATGGTGGCCAGAGCGCCGGCCACTGATGATGCCCCGGCTCCGGGCACGGCCGGGAGCACCACCGGCAAGGACGGACAACTGGGGCTGAGGCGGATTCCCCGCCCTCGCATATCGAGAGAAGCGCGCAAAGGATCGTGTTGCATCCGGCAGTTAGCGCGTCTGGCGAGTGGGTTCGACGATCGAAGCGTCATCGCCATCAGCGATGGCTGCCATCTGAACTAATCATTTTTCACAACGCATCCACGGACCTAACCCATGTCGATGTCGAGCACGAAACTCAGCGATCATGGGCACCAGGCCACCACCCATCGCCGCAACGAGGGCGGGCCTGCCTGGCTGTCCGCCGCAGCAGGATTATGCGCATCGCTTGTCGGGCTCGGACTGGCACGCTTTGCCTACACCCCGCTGATCCCCGCATTGATCGCGGCGAAGTGGTTCAGCCCCGCGGATGCGGTTTATCTCGGTGCCGCCAATCTGGCTGGCTATCTTGCCGGCGCGTTGGTCGCACGCGAACTTGGCGGCCGAGCAGGCGCGGTTCGCACGCTGCGGGGAATGATGGCGCTCGCTTCGCTCTGCTGTTTTGCCTGCTCCGCGCCGGTCTCGTTCAGCTGGTTCTTTGCCTGGCGATTCCTTGCCGGGATGGCGGGCGGCGTGATCATGGTTCTCGCCGCCTCGACCATCTTGCCGCATACGGCGCCGAGCAAGAGAGGCCTCGTCGGCGGCGTCATCTTTGCCGGTGTCGGCCTCGGTGTGGCCGCGTCCGGCACCCTCGTTCCCCTGCTGCTGCAGCAAGGTCTCAGGCAGAGTTGGTACGGTCTGGGGCTTTTGTCCGCATTTCTGACTTTGGTGAGCTGGAAGGCTTGGCCAGCCGAGGTGCCCGTCACGGAACATACGCCTGACAGCCATGCCCCGTCACGCGGCCGGTCATTCACCATCGTCCGGGTGCTGAAGGCAGAGTACGGCCTCAATGCTTTGGCGCTGGTGCCTCACATGGTCTTCCTTGTCGACTTCGTCGCACGGGGGCTTGGCCAGGGGATATCGGCCGGATCGCATTATTGGGTGCTTTACGGCATCGGCGCCACGGTCGGTCCGCTGCTGACAGGACATCTCGCCGACCGTGCGGGATTCGGGCCGGCGCTCCGCGTCGCGTTCCTCATCGAAACGATCGCCATCCTGCTGCCCGCCATCAGCTCGGCGCCGGCGGTCATGATCGTATCGAGCGTTATCGTCGGCGGCTTCACACCCGGCATCGTTCCGCTTGTGCTCGGCCGCATTCACGAACTGCTGCCTCACAGCAGTTCAAGCCAACGAGCCGCCTGGGCGCAGGCCACCACCATGTTTGCCCTGTTTCAGGCGGCCGGAGCCTACGGTCTTTCGTACCTGTTCGAACGCACCGGCGGGGACTACACCCTCTTGTTCGTGATCGGCGCCAGCGCCGTCGCCGCCTCCCTGGCGATGGACCTGATCACGGCGCTGACAATCGGACGCGACCGCAAGCCCAGGCCATGAGCGTGGTACGCGACTTCTGCGGCCACGGTTTGGGCCGCTTCAGACCTATGCCGAAACGTCGCCCATCATCTTGATGTGATGAACCTCCGTCGCTTCATCCGCTGGAAACATGCACTCAATACGCAATTCCTGCGCGGCGATCGTCTGTGGGGTTCCAACGGTTGTGACCATCGAGAAATAATTCAACGCGTGATCATCTTTGACAAAGCTGATGGGTATGACGGGCATGGTGCTCAGGGCCTTGGGAGCTTTCCACTCGGTTTTGACATCGGGATAAGCGAGCAGCGCAGCCAGTAATTCCCGGGTTTCCTCGTCGACAACGCGCCCGACAGATTCACGGTAGACGCGCTGAAACAAGCCCTGTGCCACATCCTCCCAATTGGCAACGAACGGACGCATTCCGCCTGGATCGAACATCAGATGCAGCATGTTGCGCGGCCCGTCACGAGCGGCCATGTCGATAAAGCAATTGAAGAATCGTGGCGCGGACTCATTGGTCATGAGCACGTTCCAGTAGCGGTCCATCACCATTGCCGGGAAGGGTTCATGCTGTCGCAGCATGCGTTGCAGGGCGCTGGTGACGCTCCGCATTTCAGGCGCATTCCAGGCACCCTCGGAATAGATCGGGGCGTAGCCGGCTGCCAGTAGCAAGGTGTTGCGGTCGCGCAAGGGAATATCGAGCGCCTGGGCAATGAGCGTCAGGGTCTGACGACCGGGGACGCTACGCCCGCTTTCAACAAAACTAATTTGCCTTTGCGACACGCCGGTATCGAGCGACAGATCGAACTGGCTTCTGCCGCGGACATCGCGCCAGTGGCGCAACAGCGCACCCAGCTCGGTGGGTGGCGACCTGGTCTTGAGGTTCGACGAATTCATCAGGCTCCTCGCGACATGGTTCGAGTGATCTAGCAGCAGTAACCGCCGGGCACTAATGGCATTCATTCTCTGCTGTATTGAACGGCATGGCTCGGCGCGACCCGAATCATGCCGTTCATCTCGCCTAGGCGGCAGACCAGGCTTGCGGCTTGAACCGGTCTTCGACCGGCGTGCCCGCCATGTTTGTCGTCGTGGCAGCCATCGTGGAAATGCCGACGCCTGTAATCACTTCCAGAATCTGGACCTTCGAATATCCAGCCGATGTGAACTTCTCGATATCCGCCTCGGTCACATTCCCTCTCTTTTCGATAAGGGCTTTGGTCAGTGCCGAAAGCGCGGCGTACTTTCGGTCTTGCGGCAATTTCCCGTCACGGATGGCCTTGATCTCGCTCTCCGCGACGCCGTCCTCGATGGCGAATGTGGAGTGAGCCGCAACGGTCCACGGGCACTTGATGGTGACCGCGTTGGTGAGCAGCAAGATCTGCTTCTCGCACTCGTTGAGGCTCCCGCCGTGGAAGCTGCCGAAGCTGCCAACAAACCCGTTGAGAAGAACCGGGCTATTGGCCATCGTCGCCATCACGTTCGGTATGAAACCAAACCTGCTTTCCAGCGTCTGCAACGTGGGCCTGGATTTTTCCGGCGCCGATTCGATCGTCTGAAGCGTAAACCTCTGCATTTTCCCGATACCTTATTTCTGCGTTGAACCCTGCTGCTGCTGTACATCGATGGCGCGCACTGGTTCAATTACATCGTATGTAATAATATTGGCCCCGGCGATCACCACATCGGCGGTGCAAAGTCGGTTCGAGAGTCAGCATCGATGCCCGCAGATAGCAGCAATCCACCGGAGCAATCCGGCCCCGCCGAACCCCCGCATTATCACGGCCATCGGGAACGGCTGCGCGATCGCTTTCATGGCGCCGGACCCGACGCCTTGAGTGATTACGAGTTGCTGGAGATGGTGCTGTTCAGCGCCCGCGCGCGCGGCGACGTCAAACCGCTGGCCAAGACGCTGATCAAGAAATTCGGTTCGTTCGCGGAAGTCATTCATGCGCCGGAAGCGCGCCTGCGGGAAGTCGATGGAATCGGGGACAAGACAGTCACCCAACTCAAGCTGATCGCGGCGGCCGCAAGCCGCATCGCCAAGGGCCAGTTGAAGGCGCGCACCCTGCTGTCGTCATGGAATGACGTGATCGACTATTGCCGGACCAGCATGGCGTTCGCCGACAAGGAGCAGTTTCGCATCCTGTTTCTCGACAAGCGCAACCAGTTGATCGCCGACGAGGTGCAGCAGATCGGCACCGTGGACCACACACCAGTCTATCCGCGCGAGGTGATCAAGCGGGCGCTGGAGCTATCCGCCACCGCCATCATCCTGGTGCATAACCACCCCTCCGGCGATCCGACGCCCTCGCAGGCCGATATCCAGATGACCAAAGCGATCGTCGACATCGCCACCCCGCTCGGCATTGCCGTGCACGACCACATCATCGTCGGCAAGAACGGGCATGCGAGTTTAAAGGGGATGCGGCTGATCTGACCGCCGAAGCGGCTTCAATCGTAGCCCGCATTAGGGAGCTGCATTCCTTCAACCCAGCTATGACTCTTACCCTTACCAACCGTAAGGCGCCGGCATTGTTCGCGTTATCCCTTCACGTTGTTCGTCCAGACCGCCTCCCTTTCGGGTGCTTCCCCGGGGCTCCGACGCGCTCTTTTTGTTTTCCTTTTGTCCTTGCTCACCGGCTTCTTTGCCTTCGGTGGCAGAACTCACTGACCTTCTGCAAACTACCGAAATAATTGCGCGCTCGCGTATGGTCTGTCCGCGTTGTGCCAATGAAGCATGTTAGCAATCCAGGCTGGGCTCGCCTGTGGCCGAATTGCGACACGCCAAGCGAAACAATCCGAGGAAGGCTTTTAAGCTTGACGCGCGAAGCTCGCATGGACACGCTATGGGTGTATTTTAGTTATCAGTTTCGCTTCGCGCGTCAGCCCGGTGATGGCGCTAGCGAGAGCACGATCGCCCGCATCGAAACTCCATGTACAAGACAGGTTTGCGTGCGCGCTAGTTGACGGTGTGAGTTGTGAGGGGGCGACATATGCGTATAGTCAACTGGGTCAGTTGCGTTTTCGCCGGGGGGCTCGCGGGCTGTTCTCTTTATCCCATTCCTGACGACGTGAGCCCATTCCGCACTGAGGAGATCGTTCGCTACGGTCGTTGCGAGGTGAGGAATGCGATTCTTGCTCATATGGTCAACGTTGGAATCATCACCACCCAATCTACCGTCGAGGAGATCAGATCTCAGATTGAAGCGGCAACAAAGAAGGCAAAAGCAAAAAAGGACTTAAGACTAGAGGAAAAAAAACTACTGAGGTTGACAAAAGTTGCGGTGGTTTATTCGTTTGACTTTAACATCATAGAGAACAACAGGACGGGCGCAGACGCGGGATTCAGGCTTCCCTGGCCAGCGACGAATGTGCTTGACGTTGGGGCTACGGCTGCGCTCGACCTGACGCGCCAAGGTTCGCGAGTATTCGGCAACGAGGACAGCTGGGACGACTTGATCACCAATTCGTCGCTGTGCGAGGAGAGGCCTTGGCAACGCCCAGGAAATATCGTCTATCCGCTGACCGGATCGATCGGAGTTGGTCGGGTTGTCGAGACATTTATCGATATTGACGAGCAAGGGGGAGCCAAGGACAATTTCGTCGACACGCTGACCTTCACGACGGTAGTAAGCGGCGGTGCCAATGCCGCTGTCAAGCTGGATCCCGTGCCGAACCAGTTCCGGCTTGTGTCAGCGACGGCCGCCGCCAGCGCTTCGCGTCTGGACATTCACAAACTGACCGTTAGCCTTGCGTTTCCGCAGCCGGATCCACCTCGCGCAATCACAGGGGTTGTACGTGTCGATGGAGATCTGAACGCACCATTCACCCGGCCTGCAGCTTGGCGGGCGCGCTACAACCTTTGCGTCCAAGATGCCCGCACAAGGGAGAACACATTCAGGATCTTGCGCCTGGAAGCCCCCGAGGTCTATTGCATTAGATACGCTGATGCCTTTGCACCCCAAACGGGGTTCCGGGCGGAACAGCCTGAAACTATGCGCCGAGTGGGACAGCAGCGTGCGGCGCCGAAAGCGTTAAACGCCCTGCCTGCAGATCCTGCATTCGCACCGCCGCCCACGAGGTTCGTGCCGCAAATTCGCCCGAACGCACCTCCGTAGAAGTCCACCGTGCCGATGACTAAATCTGCAAAACGTAGGATCATGCGACGCCGATGCATCTTTCAAACTAGAGCCCGTGCCCGCACCAGTTCCGGCTCGTATCAACGGTGGCCGCCGTCAGCGCTTCTCGTGTAGACACTCACAAGCTAACCATTAGCCTTGCGTTTTCGCACCCGGAACCACCTCGCGCGACCACAGGGGTTACACGTGTCGATGGAGATCTGAATGCGCCATTCGAGCGGCCTGCCGATTGGCGGGCGCGCTACAACCTTTGCGTCGCAGACGCTCGCGCAAGAGACGTCTCATTCAAACAACCGCGTCACCAAGATCCCGAGGTCTGTTGCATCACTTTACGCTGATGAATTTGCACCTCAGTATAGCCGCCAGCCGGAGCGGCAAATTGCGGTAACGATATCGCAATCTCGCCCTCCACAACCCGGAGCAACAACTGAATCAATAGTGCCCGAGATAAAGATACTAGAGACAACCATGCGACGAGCGCGCCCTATCCTGCGCCCATTTTGAAATCACGAGAGCAGCGCTTGCTGAGCGGCCCCTAGGGGGTATCCACGATAAGATGCACCATAGTGACTGCCATGCTTTTTTCGGTCTGCAATGCGCAGTCGCGTGAGGTGCGTGCCTTGCGACCGGCGCGCTCCCGTTTATCCCAGACGTGACGTGCAGCAATGTGCGCTCGACTAGTCGCTAAAATGGGCAAGCCGCTTGGCTTCAGCGACGGAACGTGATCAAAATCAACTATTCAAGAGCCATCGTGACGAAGAACCATTGGAAATATTCGCCGCCCCCAATCCCCGTTCCCTCTTCATCCAATCGATTGGAAACACTTCGAGGGATCAATGCGGTAACGCGGGCCGTAGCCTGGTGCACAATCTTCCGAGTGGCGACCCCACGCCCTCGCAAGCGGACATCCAGATGACCAAGGCGATCATCGACATCGCCGGCCCGCTCGGCATCTCCGTGCATGACCACATCATCGTCGGCAAGAACGAACATGCGAGCCTGAAGGGATTGAAGCTGATGTGACCGTGGTTCATGCGCCGCGCGCAATTTCGCGCCGCCGCGAAATTGTGAAGCAGTTCACACCGCGCGCCGCTCCAATGCGATATCGTCATTCTCCCGTTCGCAGTTGCAAGAGCTGCGAGCGCCCTTCACAATCCGGCGGCGGACACGACTTCAGTGCAACTGAAGAACAGGTGGCGCCATCGCTCGCGGCTGCCGCGGATCCATCCGGTGGGAAGGAGCCGATCATGTCGTCGTCATCGTTCAAAGGCCTGCTCGCGTCCATCTGCGCGACGAGTGTTCTGACGCTCACCGCCGCGTCATCGCCAACGGCCGCCCAGATCGTCAGTCTCCCGAGCTACAATGTCGACATCAACCAGACCTCGGTTTCCGGCCTTTCGGCCGGCGGCTACATGGCCGTTCAGTTCGACGTCGCGTTCTCCTCGACGTTACGGGGAGCAGGGATCATCGCAGGCGGGCCGTTTTATTGTGCGCAGGGCAGCGTTCTGACGGCGACATCGACATGCAGTTGCGCCCCGTTCGGTTGCTTCGGGCAGAGTTCCACCAACGTCGCCCAGCTTATCGCGATCACCGACCGGGACGCCGGCCGCGGCCGCATCGACGCCACCGGCAACCTGGCCCGGCACAAAATATGGCTGTTCTCCGGCCGCAACGACACCGTGGTGCCACAGCGGGTGATGGACGATCTCTCCACCTACTATCGTCACTACATCGATGCTGGGAATATCTCCTACAAGAACGACATCGCCGCCGAACATGCGATGCCGACCGACTTCTTCGGCAATCCATGCGCGAGCCTGGCCGACCCGTTCATCAGCAACTGCAACTACGATGCCGCCGGCCAATTGCTGCAGTGGATCTATGGCAACCTGCACCCCAAGAACACCGGTCAGCTCGGGGGCTCGTTCATCAATTTCAATCAAAGCGAGTTCATCGATCAGACGACCAGTCACGGCATGGCGCCGGACGGATGGCTTTATGTTCCGGCGACTTGCGGCAACAAGGAAGGCTGCAAGCTGCACGTCGTCTTTCACGGCTGCAAGCAGTATGAGACGTATCGCTACTCCTCGCCTTCGGGACAAGCGAGCTTCGGCACGACCTACGTGCGCAACACCGGCTACAACAAATGGGCTGACGCCAACAACATGATCGTGCTTTACCCACAAGCGACCGCCTCCGGTTCCAACCCAAACGGTTGCTGGGATTGGTGGGGTTACGATGATCCGGATTATGCGGTGAAGACCGGGCGACAGATGACGGCAGTCAAACGCATGATCGACCGGATTGCGAGCGGCCACGAGGGTTTGCCCGCGCCCGCTAATCTGCAGGTGACCGCCGTCGCCGACACCACCGTTTCGCTGTCGTGGAGCACGGTCGCGCACGCAACCGGGTTCAACGTTTATCGCGACGGCGCCAAGGCGACGAGCAGCCCTGTCCCGGTGACCTCCTTCACCGATGCCGGTCGCTCGCCGGGCAGGACTTACAGCTATACGGTGAAGGCCATCGATTCCACCGGCGCGGAAGGCGCTGCATCAAGTCCGCTCGATGTCACGACCACCGGATCGCCTACCATACCGGCTCCGACCGACGTGAAGATCGACGCGGTCGGGGCTACATCGGTGACGCTGTCCTGGACGGCGCCGGCGGACGCGACCGGCTTCGACGTGTTCCGCGCGGGGACATCAGAGGGTCCCTTCGCGAAGGTCAATCCGAGCCTGGTCACCGGGACGAACTTCACCGATACCGGGCTGACGGGGAGCACGACGTATTTCTACGTCATCACATCCGAGGGTGCGGGCGGTGGACTGAGCGGCCCCTCCATGGAAGTCAGCGCCAAGACCGAGGCCCCGCCGACCTGCTTCACGGCCACGAATTTTGACCACGTGGTGGCCGGTCGCGCGCACGACAACTTCTTTATCGCCGAAGCCAACGGCTCGAACCAAGTGCTGGGCCTCGACAACGTGTTCATCGTCACCACGCTGAAGCAGACCGGCCCGAATATCTACGTGATCGCCTCCTGCCCTTGACGCTTCCGCTTAGCGGCCGGGCTAGTGCCGCAAGCTCGCCGCCAGGAAGGCGACGGTCACCTTTCGCTCCATCCTCCTTGGCTTGCGACCAGCCCCCTCCCAGGCTACTTGACGAGTTTGTTTGTATGACATACAAGTTAAGAGACACCGGGCTACCATGGCGTTTGCGCAGCGACGAGGACCTATGAAAGGCGCTTCGACAGGAGAGCGTTTAGGCGATCCCAAGCACACCGCGCGGGCTACGCGCACGGCGGGCCGCCAAATGCGCTCGCGTCTGCTCGATGCGGCGAGCCGGCTGTTCAAGGAGCGCGGGCTGGCGGCGATTTCGATCGCTGAGATCGCCGCAGCGGCCGACGCCTTCCCGAGCCAGATCACCTATTACTTTCGCACCAAGGAAGCGCTGTTCGTCGAGGCGGCATGCCGTGACGTACTCTATGTCGCGCGCGCGGCCGAGCAGCACGCCGGAAAACAACTCTCGCCGGCAGACTATGCCCGCGCACTGGTCGACAGCGTGATGGGGTCGGATGCCGTTGGCTTCTTCGTCGAAGCGATGACGCTGACCCGCCGTCGCCAGGATCTCGCGCCGCTGGTGGAGCGGACGGTTGAACGGCTGCACGCCGAAGGTCTGCGGGCCTATGCGGCCGAGATGGCCGCGCACGGCTGGCATTCGCGGCTCGATCCGCAAACCAGTGCGCGGCGCTTCTGGACGATCGCGATCGGCGTCACGCTTGAAGGGCAGGCGATGGGCCGCTCACCCGAAGATCTTGCCGCCGAGATGCTGCGCCTGCTCGGCCCGCAGGCCGATGCGCCTCCCGCGGCAGCGCGGCTCACGGTCGTCAGAACAGGAAATTCCGCGCCCGACAGCTTGTCCGCCGACAAGGAGAAACAGCCATGACCGCACTACGCATTCGCGCGCGCGACTTGATGACCGAGCAGGAGCTTATCGAGGCGCGCGCGCGGTCCACCTGGAAGAGCGTTGCCCTGATCGCACATGCATGGACGCTGATTCTCGGTTCGATCGCGATGGTTGCGGTGTGGCCCAATCCCCTCACCTTCGTGCTGGCGGTTGCGATCATCGGCTCGCGCCAGCTCGGACTTTCGATCCTGATGCATGACGGCGCGCACGGTTGTCTGGCGGGCGGCGAGAAGTTGAACATGGCTCTCAGCCAATGGCTCTGCGCCTACCCGGTGTTCGCCGAAACAAAGGCCTATCGCCGCTATCATCTGCAGCATCATGCACGCACGCAACAGGCCGACGATCCTGATCTGATCCTTTCGGCGCCCTTTCCAATCACCCGGCCCAGCTATCGCCGGAAATTCTGGCGCGACATCAGCGGCCAGACCGGTTATGCGCAACGCAAGGCGCAGTTTCTCAATGCGCTCGGCGACCAATCGTGGCCCCTCGCGCAGCGGGCCGCGCACTTCTGGGACAGGCTGGGACCGCAGATCGTCTTCAATCTGGTTTTCCTGGCAGGACTTGCCGCAGCGGGCGTGTGGTGGGCCTATCCGCTGTTGTGGCTGTTACCGCTCGTGACCTGGATGATGGTCATTACCCGCATCCGCAACATCGCCGAACATGCCGTGGTGCCGGATAGCGACGATCCGTTGCGCAACACCCGCACCACGCGCGCGGGCTTTCTCGAGCGACTGTTCATTGCGCCCTATTACGTCAACTATCATCTCGAGCATCATCTGCTGTTTTATGTCCCCTGCTACAACCTGCCGCGCGTTCATGAGATTCTCTCGCGCAGCCCTCATGCTGCACGGATGGAGGTGCAGCCGAACTATGCAGCCGTGCTGCGGCTTGCGACCGCGAAGCCCGCAAATGAGGACCGGCCGGGCCAGCTCGTGAGTAATGTTCGGCGTGCCCGGGCCGGTGTCGCCGTCGACAACAATCAGATCTCGTCCGGATTTTAGGCTGGCGCCCGTTGATCTGCCGGCGGGAAATCGGCATGGCGGTGAACCAGACGCCACTCGCCGTCAATTCGTCGATAGATATGGGTGACTCGAATCGTCATCGGCGTCGCTGGGCCGCGGTCCACGACGACTTCGCCAACCTCGAAGCCGACGGTATAAGCCAGATCGCCGCTCTCGAAGCAGACGATGTCCTCCGGTACTAACGCTCCGCTCTTGAAGCGGCTGCCGACCCAACGAAACGTCTCGGTGAGCCGCGCATAACCCCTTTCGATCGGACCCCACGCTCCGAACAGCGTGGCCTCGTCAGACTTCGCCCAGCAGTCGATATAGGGCTCGGGATTGCCGAACCCCATCGCCGCGAGGGCTGTGCGCACTCGCTCACGGGCGCGGCCGAAACTATTGTCATCGTTTTGCGTCATGGAATGTCTCATCTCAATCGTTAGCGCGCCACCGCAACGCGGCGGGCTTGCAAAAATGAGAGCCCCCGACCGCCGGCGCATGTCCTCATCGCAAGCTCACGCTCGACGGGGTCGCCGGATCGAGGACGTGGCCCCACGGAAAACACTTCGGTGAAGGAACCACTCATGCCCGAGTAGCAGACGAACCGGGCAAAATCCGGACATGAAATTGAACGGGTTCAACGGCGTTTGACTAAGCGTGATCGGCGAGCGGCATGCACTGAATCATGACGGCACCGCCGCGTCAGCCGCCGCGGCGGCGCGCCGCCTCAACAGGTCCTGTTCACGCCTGTTGCCCGCAAGTGCAGCCGCCGCTTCGAACGCGGCGCGGGCTTCCGCGTGGCGGCCGAGCCTGTGCAGCAGGTCGCCGCGAACGCTTCCTAACAGATGATAGGTTTTGAGCGCGGGCTCATGCGCAAGGCCGTCCACGATGACGAGCGCCGCTTCTGGGCCCTCGGCCATGCCGACAGCAACCGCGCGGTTGAGTTCGATGATCGGCGAGCGCACCAGCGCCGCCAGTTCGGCATAAAGTCCTGATATGTGCTGCCAGTCGGTTTCAGCCGCTGTCGACGCCCGGGCGTGGCAGGCGATGATGGCCGCCTGCAGGGCGTAGAACCCGCCTGCCCCCTCCAGTTCACGCGCGCGCCCGAGCGCCTGCAAGCCCCGCCGGATCTGGCGCTGGTCCCACAGGGCGCGGTCCTGCTCCAGCATGAGGATCGGCTCGCCGGAGGCGTCAGTACGCGCCGCCGTGCGCGAGGCGTTCAGCTCCATCAGGGCGAGCAATCCATGGGCTTCGGGCTCATGCGGCGCGATCGAGGTAAGCACGCGGCCGATCCGAAGCGCTTCATGGCAGAGCTGGGGACGCAGCCAGTGTTCGCCGCGCGCCGCGGTGTAGCCTTCGTTGAAAATGAGATAGACGACCTCCAGCACCGAGGAGAGCCGCTCCGAGAGTTCGCCACGGCGCGGGGTCTCGTAGGCCAACCCCGATTCCGAAAGCGTCCGCTTGGCGCGCACGATGCGCTGGGCGATCGTCGCGTCCGGCAGCAGGAAGGCTCGTGCGATCTCCTCGGTGGTCAGGCCGCAGATCATCCGCAACGCCAGCGCCGCGCGGGCCTCACGCGACAACAGCGGATGACAGGCGGTGAAGATCAACCGAAGCAGCTCGTCGCCGATGTCGTCGTCGAGTGCTGCGTCCCAATCGGGCATGGCCTGCTGATCCTGCTCCATGTCCCGGGCCATGATCTCGTGCTTGCGCTCGAGCATTCGGCGGCGGCGCAATTGATCCAGCGCCCGTCGCTTGGCGGTCGCCATCAGCCATGCGCCGGGTTTCTCCGGAACACCGGTCGCGGGCCAGTGCTCGACCGCCGCCAGCAGCGCTTCCTGCGTCAGATCCTCCGCCAGCGGCACATCGCGCAGCATCCTTGACAGGCTGGTGATCAGCCGGGGCTGCTCGATCCGCCAGACGGCAAGGATGGTGCGATGGATGTCGGCGGCCGTCATGGCCACCGATCGCGTTTGGTGGGCCCTTGCCTCAAGGCCCGGCAAACGCGCGAACCTCGCACGTCCCTTCCCAGCCCGGCATGTGATCCCTGTGAACCTGCATGAACTCTACCGCCTTGGCGACGGCCTCTTCCTTGTCCCGCAGCTCGAAGATCGCGTAGCCGCCGATCACCTCCTTGGCCTCCACGAACGGACCGTCGATCACGCTGAGCCGGCCGTCGGTGATACGCACCTGCGCACCCAATGTGCGCGGCATCAGCGCGCCGCTATCGAGCATGTGGCCGGCCTTGATCTCGCGATCCGCAAGCTTGTGCACGGCCTCCATGAGTTCGGTCGTCGGAGGCACGGGGTGGGCAGGCGTGACGATGTACATAAAGCGCATCTTGAGAACTCCTTCATAAGGGTAAGCCGCCGCCATCGCTATCGATGCCGGCAGCCGTCATGACCACCGGCTTGTGTTAAGAACACTCCCCCGGCGCGTCGGTAAAAAACGCGCGAACTTCGCAGGTCCCTTCCCAGCCCGGCATGAGGTCCTTGTGGAGCTGCATGAATTCAACCGCAAGCGCCACGGCCTCTTCCTTGTTCCGCAGCTCGAAGATCGCGTAACCGCCGATCACCTCCTTGGCCTCCACGAACGGGCCGTCGACGACACTGAGCTGTCCGTCGGTGATGCGCACCTGCGCGCCCGTGGCGAGCGGCATCAGCCCGCCGGTGTCGACCATGCGACCGGCCTTGATTTCCCGGTCGGCGAGCTTGCCCATCGCCTCCATCATTTCCGGGGGCGGAGGTCCGGGGAGCTGGGGCGAGGTGACGATCGACATGAAGCGCATGCAAAAACTCCTTTTTGAGGCGAGCCGCGGGCACCCCTGCCCGGCGGAATTGTCTCGCTAATTGAGACGACGAACCAGCCCCCGGCGGATCGACATGCTTTTTGAAAAAATTTGCCGGCATTCTCCGATGTGCAATCGCACATCGTAGACGCGCCAAGTGGCACATCGGGGAATGACGAATTTCTATTGCCGCAGCATGATCAGCGGATCGGCGCTGTCGGGCACCCGTCGCCACTGCGCGTTGTCGTCGGCTTCGAAGCGCCAGGTCTCGCCGTTTTGCGACATCAGCAACAACTCGCCGCGCTCCAGCCGCCACACCGTCGGCGCAAACGCTGTGACCGCGGGATCGCAGCGCGGCTTGAGGAATACCGCGAAATTGTCCGGCGTCGCCTCGGTGTTGGTCAACGTCAGGCCGCAGACCGGGCGGCCATTGCCGCGGACCATCGACCAGTCGCCGATCATCTGATCCATCGATTTGGCGAGCGAGCGCGCGGCGGCGAGGTTCTGTAAAATATAGATGCCCTCGTTGGTGCGCAGGCCTTCGAAAATCCCGCTCTCGACCTCGGTAAAGTCGATCACCGATTGTCCGGCGGCATCCTGCAGCCGCACGATATCCAGTCCCCTGATATTCCAGGCCGTGATATCCTTGGTGAACGGCAGCGCCGCCGCGCAACCGGGCTCGAGTTCAAGTTTCAGGCCTTGCGGCGTCGCATCGCTCTTCAGCGTGACGACGCAGGTCTTGCTGCGTTCGGTGGTCGAAAGCTCCCACTGCCCGACCATGTCTTTTTTCAAGGTCGAGGCATCCTGCGCACGCGCCGGCGACCCGCAGGCGATCGACGCCAACAGCGCTGCAAGCGCAATGCCGAAGCGACCCGTCATCAGCGACCCTTCACCGGGGTTTCCGGTACCGGCGTCAGCGGCGGCTTTCCCGCAAACCAGTTTTGCAGATTGTCGACCACCAATTGATCCATGGCGTTGCGCGTTACCACCGAAGCCGAGCCGATATGTGGCAACAGCACCACATTCTGCATGGCGCGTAATTCGTCCGGCACCGTCGGCTCGTTGGCGAACACGTCGAGCCCGGCGGCCAGAATGGTCCCCGACTTCAGCGCGGCGACCAGGGCCTGCTCGTCGACGACCGACCCGCGCGCCACGTTGATGATCACGCCGCGGGGACCGAGTGCATTCATGACATCGGCATTGATCATCTTCGCCGTCGAAGCACCGCCGGGGACAATCACGATCAGCGTGTCGACCGCCTTCGCCATCTCGATCAGGTCGGGATAATGCGTGTAGGAAACATCCGCCGCCGGCTTGCGCGAATGATAGACCACGGGAACGCGCGAGGCGTCCAGCCTGCGTCCGATCGCCTGGCCGATCCTCCCCATGCCGACGATCCCGGCCTTGCGATCCCTGAGTGAGCCGACACTCAAGGGATAATTCTGTGTCAGCCAGAGGCCGGAGCGCAGATAGCGATCGGCCTTGACGAATTCGCGCAAGGTCGCGATCAGCAGCCCCATCGCGACGTCGGCGACCTCTTCGGTCAGCACATCCGGGGTGTTGGTGACCACGATATTGTGTTCGCGGGCGTAAGTGGAATCGACGTGATCGTAGCCGACGCCGAAGCTCGCGACGATCTCGAGTTTGGGAAACAACGACAGCGACGTCTTGTCGGCATGCACGGTGTGATAGGTCACCGCAGCGCCGCGGATCTTCGCGGCAACGGCCGGATTCAATCGCTCGAGGTCGTGTTTGGTTTCAAAGGGATGAAGGACGAACTGATCGGAAAAACCGTTCTCCAGGATTGGCCTGCTCGGCCCGTAGATCAGCAAATCGATCTTCTCGGACGAAATATTCCCGGCAACCATCAGTTTTCCTTTCCAAGCGCGCTCTCGTGCCAGCGCCGCAGCACCAGGTGCGAGGTTAGCGCCAGCAGCACATAAATGACAATCCCGGCGGCGGAGAGCAACAGTAACGCGGCGAACATTCTGGCAATGTTGAGACGGTAGCCGGATTCCGCGATTCGGTAGGCTAATCCGGAGCCCGCCCCGGCGGATCCCGCCGCGATTTCGGCGACCACGGCGCCGATCAGCGACAGGCCGCCCGCTATCCGCAATCCGCCAAGAATGAATGGCAACGCGGAAGGCAATTTGAGATACCGCAGCGTCTGCATCCGCGAGGCGCCGTAAAGCCGAAACAGGCCGGCCAGATTGCGATCCACGGAATTCAGCCCGAGCGTCGTGTTGGACAGCACCGGAAAGAAGCCGACGATCCAGGCGCAGACGATCACGGCGGTCTGCTGCGGAAGGTAGATCAGGAGCAGCGGCGCGATCGCAATCACCGGTGTGACCTGCAGGATCACCGCATAGGGAAACAGCGAGTATTCCAGCCACTTCGACTGATTGAACAGCAGCGCCAATGCGACGCCGCCGAAGGCCGCGGCGACGAACCCTTCGAGCGTGGTCAGCAACGTGACCAGCAGCGATTGCGACAGCACCGGCCAGTCATTGACCAGCGTTTCGAAAACCGCGCCGGGGCCGGGCAGCACATAGGGCGGAATCTCATTGACGCGTACCACGAGCTCCCATATCGCGACACCCGCCGCAAGCACGATGACGGGAAGCAGGATCCGGACCAGACGAACGGCGCTGCTCTCCGGCGCACCCTGCCCGGCAGACAATGGCGGTGTTTGCAACGAGCTCATCCCGGCTTCCCGGGATACGACGGCGCCAGCGCGTTGGAGACCTTGCGGCAATAGCCCGCATAATCGGCGGAGGTGCGAAAATCCTCTCCCCGCGGCTCCGTGGTGTCGATGCGAAACTCGGCGCTGATGCGTCCGGGCCGCGATGTCATCACGATCACCCGCTGCGACAGATACACCGACTCGAATACCGAATGCGTGACGAAGATGACGGTCTTGCGCAAATTGCGCCACAGCGAGAGCAGATCGTTGTTCAACCGGAAACGGGTGATCTCGTCGAGCGCGGCGAACGGCTCATCCATCAGCAGGATATCCGGATCGGTAACCAACGCGCGCGCCAGCGAGACCCGCATCTTCATGCCGCCGGATAATTCGCGTGGGAAAGCGTCGGCAAATTCAGTCAATCCCACCTGCATCAACGCCTCGGCGATGCGCGCGCTCGCCTCGGTTGCCGGCGCCTGCGCCAGTTTCAACGGCAACCGCACATTCTCCCGCACGCTGGTCCACGGCATCAACGTCGGCTCCTGAAATACGAAGCCGATGGAATGTCCCGGGCGCGCCTGACCGGCCGGCTTGGAGATGCCGACGCTGCCGGATGTCGGCGCGTTAAGGCCTGCGATCAGCCGCAACGCCGTCGACTTTCCGCAACCCGACGGTCCCAGCAGCGACACGAACTCGCCCTTGCGCACGTCGAGGTCCAGCGGCCCCAATGCCATCACGCCGCTGTCATAGATCTTGGTGACGCCGCGCAGGCTGACCGCGAGGCCGGCCGTGCTGGTGTCGACTTCGGACAAGGCTGCGGGCTCGGCCATCGCGCCTCTAGTTCTTTGGCCGCAGATCTAACCCGACGCCCTTGTTGGTAAAGCGAAGCGTGTAAGCCTTGCGGAAGTCGATGTCGCGGCGCACCACGCCGGCCCGCACCATCTTGTCGAAGAAGCTTGCGACCCGTGCATCGCTCATGGCGCCGATACCGTCGCGCAGCGTGTCGCCGGAATCGACAATTCCATAGTCCTTCATCTTGGCCACGGAGTAGGCAAGCAACTCGTCGGTCATTTCCGGATTGAGCTTCTTGATCATCGCGTTGCCGGCCGCGTTGTCCCCGTAAAGGTAATGGTACCAGCCGACGATCGAGGCGTCGACGAAGCGCTGAACCAGGTCCGCGTTTT
>Ga0193726_1000198_pt1 | contig 83094 bp, 81 predicted proteins | sample H2c1metaG_FD_144928 | JGI IMG/M metagenome (GOLD analysis project Ga0193726, IMG submission 144928) | Soil microbial communities from a riparian zone of the East river system, Colorado, United States - H2c1 | ecosystem: Environmental > Terrestrial > Soil > Riparian zone | place: USA: East River... | reverse complement strand
GAGCACGAAGCAAACCGTTAAAACCATTGCGTGCGGGGACGCCGGGTGATTCCGGGTACTCGTTGTTACTCGTGTGCGTTCTACCACTACCAAGTGCACACGAGGCCGCGGGTGCCACGGGCATCCGGCGTTCCCCACGCCCTCTTTGGGCGAAAGATTCATCAACGCCTCGGGCGCCTTGCGTCGCGAGGGCGAAGCCGTATCCGGAATTAGAGGGACGGATGGCCTACAATTGGATTGTCATGCTCTTGAAAATTGTGAGGTTGATGTGCGTGCCGAGCGTTCCTTGACCTCGCACCACAAAACGCACCCGTCATGCCCGGACCTGATCCGGGCATCCATCAATCTTCGTAAAAAGTTCTTGCGAAGAAGATGGATCACCGGGTCAAGCCCGGTGATGACGATCTCGATTGGTATGACGGTCGGGAGCCTTTTGCATGGCTGCCCAGTTTTGGGCCGCTCAACCCTTGCGCTTCCTCACCATCGGCGGCACATTCGAGGCGCGGCGCCACAATGACCGCGAAAGACAAAATGCAGGGAAACTCCATGGCGGTCACGCGGATCGACTGCGATATCCATCCCGCCGTGGGCGGAACGCGCACCACGCTGCTGCCTTATCTCGACGATCACTGGAAAGAGCAGGTGGTGAGCCGGGCGATCGATGGCCTCGATCTCAACAGCTATCCGCCCAACATGCCGCTGTCCGGCCGGGCCGACTGGCGGCCGGCCAATGGCAAGCCCGGCAGCGATCTTGCGATGGTGCAGCGCGGCGCGTTCGACCAGCTCGGCTCGAGCCACGCGATCTGCAATGTGCTCTACGGCGCGCAGGCGGTGTTCGATTCCTATATGGCGGCCGCGTTCTGCAAGGCGATCAACGACTGGATCGCGGCCGAATGGCTCGCGCGAGATCCGCGGCTACGCGCTTCTATCGTGGTGCCGATGCAGGCGCCTGATTTGGCCGTCGAGGAAATCGAGCGCCGCGCTGCCGACAACCGGTTCGTCTCCGTGCTGGTGCTGGCGCAAGGCGAGAGCCTGTTGGGGCGGCGGCACTACTGGCCGGTCTATCAGGCCGCCGAAAAACACAAATTGCCGATCGCGGTTCATGCCGGCAGCCAGTACCGGGGAGCGCCGAGTTCGATCGGCTGGCCGTCCTATCGCTACGAATATTATCTCGCCGAGGCGCAGGCGTTTCAGGCCCAGGTGCTCAGCCTGATTTACGAAGGCGTGTTCCTCAAATTCCCCGGCCTGAAAGTGGTGCTGATGGAATCCGGCGTCAGCTGGCTGCCGGCCTTCATGTGGCGCGCCAACAAGACCTGGCGCGGCGTGCGCGTCGAAGTGCCCTGGATCGATCGCGAGCCGGCGGCGATCATGCGCGACCACATTCGCCTCACCACGCAGCCGTTCGACGCGCCGCCCGATGCGGCCGGTGTCGCCGACATCATCGAGATGATCGGCTCCGACAAGATGTTCCTGTTCGCGTCGGACTATCCGCACTGGCAATTCGACGGCGACGACGCGATACCGCCGCATCTGCCGGCCAGCATCGTATCGCGCATGTGTGCCGACAATCCGCTTGAAACCTTTCCGCGGCTCTCTCTCGCCGCATAGAGTTTGACTTTCGAAGGAGGATCGCATGAGCGACGTCATCGACCGCCCGCTGCTCGAGCAGGAGAAGGCCGCGAAGACCCGGCTTCGCATCATCGACTGCGATGTGCATCCGAGCCTGCATTCGCATGCCGACCTCAACCAGTTCCTGCCGAAACGCTGGCAGCAGCATCTGAAGACCTACGGCAGTCATCTGCGCACGCCCTATATCGGCACCACGCCCTATCCGCGGTCCTCGCCGCTGATCGCGCGCCGCGATGCCTGGCCGCCGACCGGCGGTCCGCCCGGATCCGATCTCGCCTTCATGCAGAAGCAGCACCTCGATCCGCTCGATATCGAGTTCGGCATCCTGCAGGTGCTCGACCTGTTTATTTTTTCGCAGCAGAACCTCGAATTCGGCGCGGCGATCCAGCGCGCCATCAACGAGTGGCAGCTTGCATATTGGTCCGACCGCGATCCGCGGCTGAAAGCCTCGATCCTGGCCGGACAGGACGACACCGAAGCCGCCATCGCCGAGATCGATCGTTGCGCCAAAATCGGCCGCTATATGCAGATCAATGTCTGTCCGCGCGCCAACGAGCCGCTCGGACGCCGCCGTTACTGGCCGATCTACGCGCGCGCGCAGGAGCTTGACCTGCCGCTCGGCATTCATGTCGGCGGCTATGGCGGTCACGCGCCGACCGGCGGCGGCTGGCCGTCCTATTATGTCGAGGAGCATCAATCGAATGCGCATTCGGTGGCAACACAGCTTTCCAGCCTGGTGATCGAAGGCGTGCTGGAGCGGTTTCCGCGCCTCAGAATCGTGTTCATCGAAGGCGGCCTCGGCTGGATTCCCGCCACCACCTGGCGGATGGACCAGCATTTTGAACGCTTCCGCGACGAGGTCCCGCATCTCAAGCGGCGTCCGTCGGAATATGTGAAGGAGCATTTCTGGTTCACGACGCAGCCGATCGACGAGCCGGACGAAGCCAAGCATTTGCGATCGCTGATCGAATGGATCGGCGTCGACCGCATGCTGTTCTCGTCGGACTATCCGCATTGGGATTTCGACGATCCGCGCTTTGCGTTCAAGACGCCGCTGACGGAAGCCGAGCGCGCCAAAATCTTCAACGGCAACGCCCGCGCGCTGTACAAGCTCTAAAAATGGCGCGCCATATCGTCGCCCGCACCACGGAGATCCCGCCCGGCGGCAACAAGGTGGTTGCCGTCGACGGCCGCGACATCGTCGTGTTCCATGTCAACGGCGAGTTCTTCGCGCTGCTCAACCGCTGCCCGCATGAGGGCGCACCGCTCGACAAGGCGGCATGCGTGGCGCGGCTGACGTCGTCCGAGCCCGGCGTCTATCAGCGCTCGCGGGTCGGCGAGTTGCTGCGCTGCGCCTGGCATGGCTGGGAGTTCGACATGCGCAACGGCCAATCCTATTTCGACCCGGCCCGCGTCAAGATCCGCACCTATCCTGTCGTGATCGAGGACGGCGAGACATTGGCGAAAGGCCCTTACGTGGCCGAGACGTTTCCGGTGCACATCGAGGACAGCTACGTCATTGTGGAGGCTTAACCCAGTTGAAGCGCAAGCCCTTTGACCATCGCCCGCACGATCATCGCGATCTCGGCCCGCAGCGCGTCGATCGGCACCGCGATCAGCTTCTGCTCGAGGCCGAGCGTCACCATGCCATGCACCGCCGAGAACAGGCTTCGCGCCGTCACGCTTAGTTCGGCGGCCGAGCGGTTTGGGAAAAGTACAGCGAGCGGCCGATAGATATGACGGAACAGCTCCATCTGCTGGTCGATCGCCCAATCCGGAATCGGCTTGCCCGGCGCCATCCGGTGTTCGAACAGCGCGCGCCAGAGTTGGAGATTGTCGGCGGCGAAATCGCAATAGGCCAGCGCAATGCGAACCAGCGTTTCGGAAGCCGATGCGGGACCCTCGCTTTCGGCTTCGATGAGCGAGGCATCGAGCCTTTCGAGGGTGCGCGATCCCACCCGCAGGATCAGCTCGTCCATGTCATCGACGAGATTGTAGACCGCACCGTTGGCGCAGCCGATGTCCCGTGCCAGATCGCGCGTTTTCAGGCCGGCGAGCCCCCCTGCGGCGATGCGCCGCTCCGCCGCCAGGATCAGCGCATCGCGGAGTTTATCTCGTCTTTCCAACGTTTTAGACATTATTCACCCTAGTTGTGAGCGACGCTCAAAAATATCTTGAGCAACGCTCACGATGCTGCTATACCTAGTTTATGAGCAATGCTCATAACAGGGAGTTACCAATGTTCAAAACGGTTTTGACGCTCTTCCGGGGCAGCGTGGCTGCAGCGGAAGAAGAACTGGAAGGCCGCAACGCGCTCCTCATTCTCGACCAGCAAATGCGCGATGCGGCCACCGCCGTCGAGCGCGCCAAGCGCACGCTGGCGCTGGCGATCGCCCAGGATCAGCAGGAAGGGCGGCGTCTTGACGCCACCAATGCCCGCATTGCCGATCTCGAAATCCGCGCCACCGCCGCACTCGACGGCGGCCGGGAAGATCTCGCCAGGGAGGCCGCCGAGCAGATCGCCGCGCTGGAGGCGGACCGCGACGCCGCGATGACGGCACGGACGTTATTCGCGGCGGAGATCTCGCGTCTGAAGCGTCACGTTGCCAACGCCGAGGCACGCATCAATGAACTCGATCGCGGCCGCCGCATCGCCCGCGCGTCGGAAGCGGTTCGCGCCTTGCGCCGGGGCGGTGTCGAGGCCGCGCGCCCCTACGAGTCGACGCTGCCCGAGGCGGAAAACACGCTGAAGCGCCTGCGCGAACGGCAGATGGAAGCCCAGGCCGCCGATCAGGCATTGATCGAAATCGATGCTGCCAGCGGGCCGCTGGCGACCGCCGAGAAGCTCGCAGAACAGGGCTTTGGGCCACGACTGAAATCCACCGCGGATGACGTGCTCGCGCGGCTCAATGCAAAACGCACGCAAGGCTAACTGACTGAACCATCCATCCACTAACCCTGATCAAAAGGAGACTATCATGAACCAGAATGTCCAACCCCACAGTGGCGCCTGGGTTACCTTCACCTACGCCTCGTTTTCCGCTTCGGCCTTCATGGTCGCCATCGGCGTTTATTTTCTGCCGCTCGATCTGTGGATCAAGGGATACCTCGCGATGGGCATCGTGATGCTCGTTCAATCCTGCGTCACCCTGACCAAGACGGTGCGTGACATGCACGAAAGCGGCAAGCTCGTGAACCGTATCGAAGACGCCAAGGCCGAACGCATCCTGATGGATTTCAACAAGGCCGCATGAGGCCGGGCAACCAATCCAGAGGGCGGCGGTACGCATCATCCGCCGCCCTCTGTCGTTGCAGGCAACTTAACGTTGCCGTTCAAACATCGTTTAGCCTGCGGCCGCAACGCGGAGCCGCGCTCATGGCTCGGCACTTCAGGCAACCGGTCGAGCAGCTCATCGTGTCATGCGTCGTCTTTAGAGTTCCCCGCTCGGCAGCCGTCGCCGGTCTGAAGAAATGATTCTTTCGATCGGGGTCAACAAATGCGATGCGGGTGCTATAAGGCTGTTCCCGTAGCGTTTTTGATGACAGGTAACAGCGGATGTCGAAGCAGTCGATGCGCGAAGAGGCCGAGCGCCTGATCCGCGAAACCATGGAACGCAAGGCCATCGTTGTGAAGCAGGGCAACACCCGCATCGAGGCGACCTGTGGAAAATGCGGTGCGCCAAATCGCATCTCGGCGGCCAAGGGCGCGACCCGCGTGAAATTTGCCTGCAAGGAATGCGGCCACAAGCAAGAGACGCTTTGAAGCCGGACTCTTGTCATTTGTCCTTCACAAAGGCCGCAAAAGCCGCGGCGTAATCCGGATGCCATCGGGACAGCGCGGGGCGGTTTTCGACGATGTCGCCCGCTGCCCACAGAATCCGGCGCTCGTCGAGGCGTCGCGGCACATCATTATCCGGGCACAGGATGTAGAAATCCCCGGCCTCCACGCGTTCCACCATAAAGTCGACGGTTTGCTCCGGCGTCCAGGCCCCGGCCGGCTTCTCGGTCCGGCCCTTGGCGGTAAGCCCGGTGAAAACGAATCCGGGGATCAGAAGGTGAGCACTGATCTTGCTGCCCGTCGCGTTCCGCAATTCGTGCTGCAGCGCCTCCGTGAAGGCTTTTACGCCGGCCTTCGAGACATTATAGGCGGGATCGCCGGGTGGGGTGGTGATGCCCTGCTTCGAGCCGGTGTTGATGATCAGACCGGGGCGTCCGCGTTCGATCATGCCTGGGGCAAAAATATGCGAACCGTGAATCACCCCCCAGAGGTTGACGCCGATCACGCGCCGCCAGTCTTGCAGCGATCCGAATATCTCGCTGCCCGGCTGGATGCCGGCGTTGTTCATCAGGATATCGGCGCCGCCGAAGCGCTCTCGCACGGCGGTTTCCAGTTCCGACACATCGTCGATACGACTGACATCGACGGTCGCCACCATGATATCGGCGGCACCGCCCGGCGCGACCGACGATATCCTGGTTCCTGCATCGGCGAGACGGCTGGGATCCAAATCCGCGATGCAGACCTTCATGCCGAGACCAGCGAACCGCATCGCGGCGGCAAGGCCTATACCGGACGCGCCTCCGGTGATGACGGCGACGTTATTGGCGGACATGGCTGGATGGGGCACGTGAGCTCTCCGTGGTGAGGATTGTTCCGCCGAACAATCGCGCAGATCGGACATAATATTTCCGCCATTTGGTATGGCAATAGGGAACGCCCACCATGTGACTACCATATGAAAAGACATGGGAGGTCTTCGTTCGACGCCACCTCGCGCGCCGCGAGCGTGCTTTACGGGGTAGCGTGATCGCTATATATTATTGGATATAACGATCGGAGGACCGATCGACACCAAAGGAGTGCAGAAATGGCTGTGACGCAGGCGATTCCGATTACGCGCCATCCTTATGCGGACGGTTCCTACAAAAAGATGCTGATCGACGGCAAATGGATCGACGCGGCTTCCGGCAAGCGATTCGAGACCCACAATCCCGCCACCGGCGAATTGCTCGCAACGGTGGCCGAAGGCGATGCCGAGGATATCAACCGCGCGGTCGCGGCAGCCCGTCGTGCCTTCGAGGGACCCTGGAGCAAGGTCAAGCCGTATGAGCGGCAGGCCCTGCTGCTCAAGCTCGCCGATCTGGTCGAGAAAAACTTCGAGGAGCTGTCGCAGCTCGACACGCTCGACATGGGCGCGCCGATCAGCCGCACCCGCGGCAACAAGCTGCGGGTGCTCGGCATGCTCAGATATTACGCAGGGCAGGCCACCGCGCTGCATGGCGAGACCATCGAGAATTCGCTGCCCGGCGATATTTTCTCCTATACGCTGAAGGAACCGGTCGGCGTCGTCGGCGCCATCATTCCATGGAACGGCCCGCTTGGTGCCAGCGTCTGGAAGATCGGCCCTGCCATTGCTACCGGTTGCACGGTGGTCCTTAAACCTGCGGAGGAAGCGCCGCTGACGTCGCTGCGGCTTGGCGAACTGGCGATGGAGGCGGGCATTCCTCCCGGTGTCGTCAACGTCGTGCCCGGATATGGCGAGACCGCCGGCGCGGCGCTTGCCTCGCATCCCGGCGTCGACAAGGTCGCCTTCACCGGCTCGCATGTGACAGGACAATCGATCGTCAAGGCGTCCGCAGGCAATCTCAAGCGCGTGTCGCTCGAGCTTGGCGGCAAATCGCCCGACATCGTGTTCGCCGACGCCGATCTCGATGCGGCGGTGCCGGGTGCTGCGATGGCGGTGTTCGCCAACTCAGGCCAGATTTGCAGCGCCGGTACGCGGCTGTTCGTCGAGCATCAGGTCTACGACGAATTCGTCGGCCGCGTCGCCGAGTTCGGCAAGAAACTGCAGGTCGGCAACGGCCTCGATCCGAACACGCAGATCGGACCGCTGGTGTCGGAGCAGCAGATGGAGCGCGTCTCCGGCTATCTCGACATCGGTCGCAAGGAAGGCGCCAAGGCGCTGGCTGGCGGAGCGAGGCTGACCGAAGGCGCGTTGTCGAAGGGCTACTTCGTGCCGCCGACCGTGTTCGCCAACGTCGAGGACAATATGCGGATCGCGCAGGAGGAAATCTTCGGGCCGGTGATTTCGGCGATCTCGTTCAAGGACGGCGATGAGCTGATCCAGCGCGCCAACGCCACGACGTTCGGCCTGGGCAGCGGCGTCTGGACCAAGGACGTCAGCAAGGCGCATCGCGTGGCGAAAGCGCTTCGCGCCGGCTCGGTCTGGGTTAATTGCTATCAGGCGATGGACCCGGCGGTGCCATTCGGCGGCTACAAGATGAGCGGCTACGGCCGCGAGTCCGGCAAGCAGCACCTGGAAGAATATCTCAACGTCAAGGCGGTCTGGATCAAGACCGGTTAGGCGTTTCATGGTTCGAGACGCGCGGCGTTGCCGCGCTCCTCACCATGAGGAACCTCATCCTGAGGAGGCGCGAAGCGCCGTCTCGAAGGATGAACTCCGCATTGGGAAATGCTCTAGCTGTGGAGACTTAGAGCAATTCGGGGGTGGTGGCGGCTTCGGCCGCCACTTTCTTTTTGTTACCGGCTTGCGCTTTTCTTCGCCCGCCCGATGTCTGTCCGCAATGCCAGAAGGTCCTTGCGCACCGCGCTTGCCGCGTCGCGTTCGATCTTCCGGTAACGCGCCACGAGAGACATGCCAAACGGCGTCAGGATCGCGCCGCCGCCGTTCTTGCCGCCGGTTTGCCGCTCGACCGCGGCGTGCCTGCAGATGCGATTGATTTCATCCACCAGATCCCACGCCCGCTTATAGGACATGTCCATCGCACGGCCCGCGGCTGAAATCGAGCCGCAGGTATGGATATTTTCCAATAGCTGGATCTTGCCCGGCCCGATGCGTCCCTCGGCGTCGAGATCGATGCGGACGCTTAGGGAAGGAAGCGGTCTGGCACTGGATTTCGGCATGGAAGACCTGCTCTCTCGCCTCGATCCGGTACATTGCCACCGAAGCCTTTTACGAACAAGATGAACCGGTTACATATCCAGATCACAGAAGAAAATCCGGGGCAGGCATGCATTATCCGTCGCTGTTTTCACCATTCAAGATCGGTCCCTATCAACTCAAGCATCGCCTCGTGATGGCGCCCTTGACGCGGATGCGGGCGGAAAAGCCGAGTCTCGCGCCGCGGCCACTGAACGTCGAATATTATGCGCAGCGCGCCACGTTAGGCGGATTGATCATCGCGGAAGCCTCGCCGGTGATGGCGACCGGTTTCGGAAGCCCCGGCGTGCCCGGCATCTATTCGGAACATCAGATCAGGGGCTGGCGCAAGGTCGTCGACGCCGTTCATGCCAAGGGCGGAGTGATCTTTCTCCAGCTCTGGCATGTCGGGCGGGTTTCGCATTCCTCGTTCCAGCCCGGCGGCGTGCTGCCGGTCGCGCCATCGGCGGTGCCGATTTCGACTGAGTTCAAGGCCATGACTTCAGATGGAAAGGTCGTCTCCTATGAGACGCCGCGTGCGCTCGAGACAGCCGAGATTCCCGGCGTGATCGACGCTTACCGGCAGGGCGCGCGCAATGCGTTGCAGGCTGGTTTCGACGGTGTCGAGATCCACGGCGCCAACGGCTATCTGATCGAGCAATTTCTGCAATCGCACACCAATCTGCGCACCGACCAGTACGGCGGCGGAATCGAGAATCGCGTGCGCTTCCTGATGGAGGTCACGCAAGCCGTCATCGAGGTGTGGGGCGCCGACCGCGTCGGCGTGCGGCTGTCGCCCTATGGCATTGCCAATGGCAGCGGTGAGGCCGACCCGATGCCGCTCTACACCCACGCGATCAAATCGCTCAACCCGCTTGGCCTTGCCTATCTGCATTTTATCGAGCCGCGCTCGAGCGGTGCGGGACGTGCCGAGGTCAACCATCAAAACGTGCCGTCGGCCATGGTATTGTATCGGCCAATCTGGAGCGGCAAATTGATTACCGCCGGCGGCTTTACCGGCGAGACGGCGGAAGCGGCGATCGCCGACGGCCATGCCGACGCCATCGCGTTTGGCCGCATCTTCATCTCCAATCCGGACCTGCCGCGCCGCCTGCAACGCGGATTTCCGTTGACGCCGTATAACCGGGCGACGTTCTATGGCGGCGAGGAGACCGGCTATACCGATTATCCTGTTCATGACGAATTGGAGCAGGCTTAAAGCACCATCGTCATTCCGGGGCGATGCGAAGCATCGAACCCGGAATCTCGAGATTCCGGGTCTGGTGCTCACGCACCATCCCGGAATGACGCCGTCTGGATTAGGTCGTCGCTTTTGCTCTTCGCAGTGTCGACCGTCATAGAGAGCGCGAATGCCAAAAGCAGCCAACGCAGTTGGAATCTCCGCTGGGCAATGCCTGTGCGGCAGCGTCTGCTTTGAGATCGACACGCCGGCGCGCTGGGCCTGGCACGATCATTCGCCTGGCAGCCGGCGCGCGCATGGCGCCGCCTACGCCACCTATGTCGGAAGCTGGCGCAAGCGTTTTCGCATTACCAAGGGCAAAGCCGGCATTACCCGCTTCGAGGACAAAGCCTCAAAAACCGTGCGAAGCTTTTGCGCGCGATGCGGCACGCCGCTGTTCTACGAACGCGCGCGCTCGCCGCACATGGTGAACGTCCCGCGCGCGCTGTTCACCGGGCGCACCGGCCGGCAGCCGCTCTATCACATCGCCATCGAGGAATTGCAGGAATGGGCCTATACTGGCGAGCCGCTGGTGCCGCTGAAAGGGTTTCCTGGCGTGGTCTGGCAGCGTTCGAAAAAGAAAAGGCGCCTCGATCATGAGGGGATGTTCTAGTTAGGCCATGAACCGGACGCGCGCGTGGCGTGACGTCCCTATTTTATTCGTTGCTGCTTGCGCACCTTACGTCGGGCTTCCTTTCGCGACGACGGTGCCGAAGGCATCGTCACCACGAAATCGACGCCGCGCTTCACCCACTTCTTCAGTTCCGCCTCGGTTCGGTAGCCATCGGGAGCGACGCGAACGAAGCCGGTCATGACGCGCCCGCGCATTTCCATCGGCTCGACGTGCGGTTCGCCAAGCATCAACTGATGCGCGTCCGAACCGACGCGGATCAAGAGGCCGCCTTTTCCACTGACGGAACAGCACATGCGGTCTTTCACCATGAAGCACAGACCGCCCATGATCTTCTTTTCGACCACGTCCCGCCGGACCGACAGTAGTTTGCGCACCCGTCCGGCGGTCTTTTCGTCGTACGCCATCGGCGCACTACCCGGGATCAGTTGACAGGATTTCCGAGAGGCGGTCGAAGCTGGTCCGCCATCCAGCGCCAATATTGCTTTGCTGATCCGGCGCGGCGATGCCCGAGTGATGCACCGTAAGGCGCGTGCCCCCGGCGATCGGCTGCAAGAGGTAGGTCACCGTCGATGGCGTTCCTGGCGCCCCGGCCATATGCCACGTTTGCACCAATTTTCGCGGCGGGTCGACCTCAAGGAATTTTCCCTCAAGCGCGTAGGGATGGCCCCTCGCAATCCCCGAGGCGCGCCATTGCCCGCCGACCCGGACGTCGGCGCTCCACTCCCTCGTGTCGAACACCCCCGGATTGACCCACCAGTCGATGATCTCCGGCGAGGCCAAGGCCAAAAAGACCCGCTCCGGCGTGGTAGCGAGTTCGACGGAGGCGACAATGCATCCGTCGACTAAGTCTGCAACTGCGCGTGCGCGCGTGTTGATCTTACTCATTTTGCCTCCAGGTTACGCTTCAGCTTGGTCAAACTCGCCTGCCAGAATGTGCGATAACCTTCGAGCCAGCCGGCGACGCTTTGCAGCGGCACCGGATTGACGGCATAGACCCGTTCGCGCCCGATCCGCGTATCAACCACCAGCCGTGCCTCGCGCAAGACTCTTAAATGCCTGGAAACGGCCGGCCTGCTTGACTGAAAGTCGGACGCAAGCGTACCGGCATTTGCCGGCCCCGCGCGCAGACGATCAAGGATGGCCCGCCGGGTTGGATCCGCGATGGCGCGAAAAGCGTCCGTCTTTGCTTGTATCCGTGACATGTAACCGATTGATTACATAAAAACCGCGCACCGTCAAGAATCGAAGTTCGATCATGAATCATGGGCGCCGGACACAGCCGCTCGTGCGCTTCCCCACGCAGGGCAGCCATGACTGTCGTCCATTGATCTCACCGCATCAGATCGGTCATGTTGCCGCCTACGCTCGCGGCAATGGCCGCGGGGAACGGGAGGACTTCATGAATCGCATCACCGGGCGCTCGGCGTTCCTCGCATTGCTCAAGGACGAGGGCATCACGCATCTGTTCGGCAATCCCGGCACCACCGAACTGCCGATCATGCACGCCCTGAAGGACCATCCCGACCTCACTTATGTGATGGCGATGCAGGAAAGCCTGGTGGTCGCCATCGCCGACGGCTTCAGCCGGGCGTCGGGCCGCCTCGTCGCCTGCAACGTCCATGTCGCGCCCGGACTCGGCAATGCGATGGGGTCGCTCTTCAATGCGAGTTTTACCGGCACGCCGATGATCCTGACCGCCGGCCAGCAGGAGCAGGGCCACGGGCTAACGGAGCCGGTGCTTTACGGCCCGCTGGTTCAGATGGCCGAGCCGCTTGTAAAATGGGCGGTCGAGGTGACACGGCTCGAAGACCTGCCGCGGATCGTGCGCCGCGCCGCCAAGATCGCGACCACACCGCCGACCGGGCCGGTGTTCATCTCGCTGCCCGGCGATATCCTCAACGCCGAAGCCGGCATCGAACTCGGCCGCTCGACCCGCGTCGATACCCGGGTAAAACCCTCCGACGAGGCCTTGCAGGCGCTGGTGCAACGCATTCTGAAGGCCGAGCGCCCGGTCATCATCACAGGGGATGAAATCGTCAAGAGCGATGCACTGCAGGAGGCGGCTTCACTGGCCGCTACGCTCGGCTGTCCCGCCTATCAGTCGTCGACGCCCTATGGCGCAAGTTTCCTGTCGGAAAGCCCGTGCTTCATGGGCGCGCTGTCGCGTTTGCAGAAGCAGGTGCGCGAGGTGTTGTCGCCCTACGATCTGATGATCGTGCTCGGCGCCGATCCGTTGCGGATGTCGGTTTACAGCGAGGTCGACCCGCTCCCCGAGGGGCTGCCGATCCTGCAGATCGGTCTGGTCGACTGGGACCTCGCCAAGAATTATGGCGCCGAGATCGCGCTCAAGGCCGATGTGAAGGAAACCTTGCGCGTGCTGGTTCCGGCGCTGAAGGCCGCCGGCGGCGACGCGCTCGAGACCCGCGCCAGGCAGGGCGTAGCCGCGCTTAAGTCCAAGAACTGGACCGCGCGGCGCGCACCACTGGTCGAACAGATTTCCAAAGCCAGGGATCGTTCGCCAATTGATCCGGACTGGCTGGCGCTGCAGGTGGTCGAAGCGATGCCGGATAACGCCATCCTGGTCGATGAGGGACTGACGTCCTCGCGCCAGATACTTGCGTTGCGACCGCATCGCGATCGCTATGGCTATCATGCGCTGGCTTCGGGCGGCATCGGCTGGGGATTGCCGGCTTCGGTTGGCGTCAGCATGGCGAACCCGGACCGGCCGGTGGTGTGCTTCTCCGGCGATGGCAGCGCGATGTATTCGATCCAGGCGCTATGGACAGCGGCGCATCACAAGCTGCCGTTGACGGTCGTGATCATCAATAACGGCGGCTACCGCATCATCAAGCAGCGGCTGCTCGCGTTTCACGGCGACGATCACTATGTCGGCATGGATTTCGTCGACCCAAAGGTTGATTTCACGGGTCTGGCAAAATCCTTCGGCCTGGAGGCGATGCGGATCACCGAAGTGAAGGACTTGAAATCCGCGCTGGCATCGGCCTTCAGCCGGCCCGGCGCCAAACTGATCGAGGTAGTGGTCGACGGCACGGTCTAAGGAGACCCCGTCGTGATTCCGGGGAGATGCGATCCAGCTTTGTAGGGTGGGCAAAGGCGCGCTTGCGCCGTGCCCACCTCTTCGCTTGAAGATGCTGGTGGGCACGCGGAGTTTATCATCGGGCGCGCGTTCGCGCGACCCGTGGGCTTTGCCCACCCTACAGGCTGAAGCCGCAACCTATTCCGCGGCCTTCGCTGCCATGTGCGGACGATACTGCACAGCCGGATGCGGTGCGGTGAGCCGGGCGCGGCCTGAGCCGAACAGTTTTTCGCGCAGCGTTCCTTGCCGGTAGGCGTCCTTGTAGCGTCCGCGCCGCACCAGTTCCGGCACCAGCATGTCGGTGATGTCCTCAAAATCGCCGGGCGAAATCGCGAAGGGGACGTTCAATCCATCGACATCCGTTTGCTCGAACCACGCTTCGATATCGTCAGCGACCTTCTCGGGCGTGCCGATCAGCACCGGGCCGATGCCGCCGATGCCGACATGCTGGGCGACCTCGCGCACGGTCCAGATCCGATCCGGATCGGCGCGGGTGATGTTATCCATCGCGCTGCGGCCGGCGTCGTTCTGGACGTGGCGAACCTGCTGGTCGAGATCGTAGGTCGAGAAATCGACGCCGGTCCAGCCCGACATCAAAGCGAGCGCGCCCTCGGGGCTGACGTGGCCGCGATAGTCGGCGTATTTGGCCGCGGCTTCCGCTTCGGTTCGCCCGAGAATGATGGTCATCATGCTGAACATCAGGATTTCAGCCGGGTTGCGGCCGGCTTCCGCGGCCAGGGCCCGAATGGCCGCCACGCGCGGCGCGATGATCTTGGCCGACGGGCCCGACATGAACACGCATTCGGCGTGTTGGGCTGCGAACTGTCGCCCGCGCGGCGAGGTGCCGGCCTGATAAAGCACGGGCGTGCGTTGCGGCGACGGTTCGCTCAAGTGAATGGCGTCGACCCGATAGTTGTTTCCCTCGTGCTGGACCCGATGCACCTTCGAAGGGTCGGCGAAAATACCGCGCGCGCGATCGCGCAGCGCCGCGTCGTCCTCCCAGCTTCCTTCCCAGAGCTTGTAGACCACTTCCATATATTCGTCGGCGACATCGTAGCGGTCGTCATGCGCGGTCTGCTTTTGCTTGCCGGCGCCGCGGGCGGCGCTGTCGAGATAGCCCGTCACCACGTTCCACCCGATCCGCCCCTCGGTGAGATGGTCGAGCGTCGACATCCGCCGGGCGAAGGTATAGGGCGGTTCGTAGGACAGATTGGATGTCACGCCGAAGCCGAGATTTTCGGTGACGGCGGCCATCGCCGGGATCACCAGCAGCGGGTCGTTCGAGGGGGTTTGCGTGGCGTTTCGCAAGGCCGCATCCGGGCTGCCGCCGAACACGTCATAGACGCCGAGCACATCTGCGAGAAACAGACCGTCGAACCGCCCGCGCTCCAGCGTCCGCGCCAGATCGATCCAGTACGGCAGCCGGTTATATTCGGCCGTGCGGTCGCGCGGATGGGTCCATAGCCCCGGCGACTGATGCGCGACGCAGTTCATGGCGAAGGCGTTGAGACGGATCTGTTTCTTCATGATCGAAAGGCCTTGAGGCACGCCTTGCACGGCGGGTTATCCGCAGCCGGTCGAATGCCGGGCTGTTGGCGGAAATTGTTGCATTCCGGCGGGTTTTAGCAAGGCCAATTCGTGCGCGTGACGGGCAACTGGAAGGCAGTTTGCAGGCTCCGCCGGACGGAATGCCATCGGGAAGGCGTTCCTGGAAGTGGCTGTTCACGAGGCCATGCTTGCTCGCGGCCGTCCTGCTATCGCTGATTGAATCACCGTCCATGGTAAAATGGCAAAAGCAAACGTCCTGCGCAGCGCGCACTTCCGCCTGCCGCCGTATCCCGATACGTTGGCCGGACTCGAACAGGTTCGCGACCGGGAAAGGGAGACATGACCAGAGCCGACGCTATCGACCGTGCGCACCAGTATCTTCATTCCGGCGAGTTTCTCGCTGAACTCGACCGCAGGGTTGGCTATCGGACCGAAAGCCAAAACCCCGAGCGGTGCGATGCGCTGCGTGCCTATCTCGAAGAGGAACTTCAGCCGGCGTTCTCGCAACTCGATTTCGCGACAAGACTGGTCGAATCTCCGACCGGCAAGGGTCCTTATCTCGTCGCGGAGTATCGCGAGAATTCATCGGCGCCTACCGTTCTGATGTACGGACATGGCGATGTCGTCGACGGCATGACGGGAGAATGGCGGGATAATCTCGATCCGTGGCGGACGACAACGGTTGGCAATCGCGTCTACGGTCGTGGCACCGCCGACAATAAAGGACAGCACAGCATCAACTTGTCGGCCCTTCGCGCCGTTCGTGAGGCGCGCGGTGGCCGGCTCGGTTTCAATGCCAAATTCATCATTGAGACAGGTGAGGAGATCGGGTCGCCGGATTTGCGACAGGTGTGCGAGCAGTTGCGCGATGAGCTGAAGGCCGACCTGTTTCTTGGATCCGACGGACCCCGGCTTTCCGCCGATCGTCCCACCATATTCCTCGGCTGCCGCGGCGGAATTCGGATTCGCCTCGACGTCAATCTGCGCGACGGTTCGCATCATTCCGGCAACTGGGGCGGTGTGCTTGCCAATCCGGCAACGATCCTGGCAAGCGCTATCGCCACCCTTGTCGACGGCAAGGGACGTCTGTTGCTGGACGCATTGAAACCGCCGCGCATTTCGAACCAGATTCGCGCAGCCCTCGCCGACGTGAAGATCGAGCCGATGTCCGACGAGCCGGCCCTCTCGGAAAATTGGGGCGAGGAGGGCTTGTCGGCCGCCGAGCGGCTTTATGCGTGGAATACACTCGAGGTGCTGGCGATGTCTTCCGGCAACATCGAGAAGCCGGCTAACGCCATTCCGGGGCGGGCGCAAGCCCTTCTGCAGCTTCGTTTTGTCGTCGGCACCAGGGCTGATAAAGTCGTCGATGCGATCAGGGCGCATTTGCACGGCAACGGTTTTGCCATGGTCGAGGTCAAGGCGACGCAGAGCTTTGATGCCTCGCGAACCGATTTCGACAGTCCCTGGGTCAACTGGACGGCGGAGTCGATCCGGCAGACGACCGGAAAAGCGCCCGCGGTGCTGCCGAATTTCGGCGGCTCGCTGCCCAACGATGTGTTTTCCGATGCACTTGGCTTGCCCACGGTCTGGGTGCCGCATTCCTATCCGGGCTGCTCCCAGCACGCGCCCGATGAACACATTCTGCTGTCGGTCACCGAAGAAGCGCTCGGCATCATGGCGGGCCTGTTCTGGGATCTGGGCGAGATGCCGCGCGCCTTGTAGAACGCCACGCGGGCAGGGCGATCGCGATCGGCGAAACGGGAAATGAAGGGGATTTGGAATGTCGGTATCGGTGCCGGTCGAGTTGCCTGGAATATCGCGAGCAGGTTCGGAACAAAAAGACATCACCAGGTTGATCGTCGCGACCTCGATCGGAAACGCGCTGGAGTGGTACGACATCGCCGTCTACGGCTATTTTGCCGTGTATATTTCGAAGGCATTTTTCCCGAGTAACGATCCGACGACGTCGCTGCTTCTGACCTTCGGTACATTCGGGCTGTCATTCCTTATTCGGCCCATCGGCGGCGTCGTCCTTGGCGCCTATGCCGACCGTTACGGCCGCAAGGCGTCGTTGATGGTTTCCATCGTGCTGATGACGGTCGGCACGTTGGCGCTCGCCCTCACGCCCGCCTACGAGACCATCGGTATCCTTGCGCCGATAGCGGTTCTTACCGCGCGCCTGGTGCAAGGATTTTCGGCGGGCGGTGAATTCGGAAGTTCGACCGCATTTCTGGTGGAGCATGCGCCGGACCGTCGCGGGTTCATCGCAAGCTGGCAATTCGCCAGCCAGGGGCTAAGCGGGCTGCTGGCGTCCGCGTTTGGCATCGGACTCACCGCGTGGATGGCGCCTGCCGAGATGCAGGCGTGGGGCTGGCGGATTCCATTCCTGTTCGGGGTCCTGGTCGGGCCGGTCGGCATCTACATCCGCAACCACCTTGAGGATGCGACGGCGCCTCCCGCTGCGAAACAGGACTCTCCGGTCAGGCAGGTCTTCCTGCATCAGAAACTTCGCGTGATCTTGAGCATCGGCGCGCTCGCGATCTCCACCGCGATCAACTACCTCATCGTCTACATGCCGACCTATGCGGTCAAAACGCTGAACCTTCCGCCAACCGTCGGATTTGCGGCGACGTTCGCGGCAGGCATTGCGCTGACATTCCTGACGCCGATTGCCGGCATGATGTCCGACAAGGTCGGCCGCACCACCCACATGATTGCGGTCAATCTTCTGCTGCTGTTCTCGATCTACCCGACGTTCCTTCTTTTGACGAGGAATCCGACGCCGACCGTGATTGTCGTCGCCGTGCTTTGGCTTGCGACCCTGAAGTCGCTTTACTACGGGCCTCTGGCCGCATTGATGTCGGAGCTGTTTCCGGCAGCGACGCGGGGCACGGGCCTCGGTCTTGGTTATAATATCGGCGTCACATTGTTTGGCGGCATGGGGCCGGTGATCATGGCGTCGCTTGGCGGCATCGCTTTCATCGGCGATCTTGCGCCGGGCTATTATTTGACTCTTGTTTGCGCTGTCAGCCTGTTTGCACTGGTTGTAATCAGAAAAACTTCCGCAGCCTCGTAAGGCGCGCGGAACAGCCGTAATTTGGCTGAAGGCAGCATGTGCGACAATTAGTCTGCTGGCGGCGTGCGCGGCAGGACGATTATGACGCGGCTGCGGCAGCCGGCATCCCCCAAACGTACCTTGCGACGGCCTGACGTTCGGGCCATAGATATGCCCGATAGGACGGTATTCCGTTCCCTCGCCAATGTCGGCATTGCCGGAAACGCCTGCTTGAAGCGCATAACGTCAGATCCAAACGCAACCGAATTTTCCTGCACGCCGGAAGACACGATGCGGACGGCGGCCGCGATCGACGGCGCCTGCGTCACCATCATGGAGCAACTCGGTCATTTTCCGATGAGCGAGAGCCCCGAACAGTTTCGTCGCTACATCGCCCCGGCTCTCGGCCGGATCCTCAAGCAGTCGACATTTACCAAGCAAGGAGAACATGCATGAAACACAAGCATATGATTGGCTACGTGCTCGCCGCGACGTTATGCGCCGGGCCTGCATTGGCCGAAGAACTCACGGGGACGCTGAAGAACGTCAAGGAGACCGGTGCTATCACCATCGGCTTCCGCGATTCGTCGATCCCGTTTTCCTATCTGGACGACAGCCAGAAGCCGATCGGCTACGCGATGGACATCTGTTACAAGATTGTCGATGCCGTGAAGAAGGAGCTCAAGCTCGACAAGCTCGAGGTCAAGCTCAATCCGGTCACCTCCGCGACCCGCATTCCGCTGATGGCGAACGGCACCGTCGATCTTGAGTGCGGCTCGACCACCAACAATGCCGAACGCCAGAAGCAGGTTTGGTTCACCAACACCCACTTCCTGACCGCGAGCCGCTTCGTCTCGAAGAAATCCGGCAAGATAAATTCGATCGACGATCTCAAGGGCAAGTCGGTGGTCTCGACATCAGGCACCACCAACATCAAGCAGCTGACCGAGGCCAATGCCGCCCGCAACCTCGGCATCAACATCATCCCGGCCAAGGATCACGCCGAGGCGTTCCTGATGGTCGAGACCGATCGCGCGGTAGCGTTCGTGATGGACGATATCCTGCTCGCCAGCCTCGCCGCCGGTTCGAAAGAGCCTGACGCCTATGTGATCTCGAAAGACGCCTTCTCGAAACCGGAGCCCTACGGCATCATGCTGCGCAAGGATGACACCGCGTTCAAGAAGGTGGTCGATGCGGCCACGGCGGCGCTCTACACGAGCGGCGAGGGTGCCAAGATCTATGAGAAATGGTTCATGCAGAAGGTCCCGCCGAAGGGGCTCAATCTGAACGTGCCCATGGGCGCGGAGCTGAAGAAGGAATTCGCCAAGCCTTCGGATTCCCCGGATCCTGACTCCTACGCGATGTAGGGCTTGCCGGCCCATGCAATGGCCCTGTCATTGCATGGGCCGGAGGGCGTATGACGGCCGGAAGTGATATTCCGGCCCGAATTTTGCAGGCATTCCGGAAGTCATCCAAGGGAGGAGAGCCCGAATGAAACACCTGCGCATGATTGGCCTCGCGCTCGCCGCTGCGTGCTGCGCCGGACAGGCCAATGCCGAAGAACTCGAAGGCACGCTGAAAAAAATCAAGGAAAACGGCGCGATCACCATCGGCTTCCGCGACTCGTCGATTCCGTTTTCCTATCTGGACGACAACCAGAAGCCGATCGGCTTTGCGATTGACATCTGTTACCGCATCGTCGACGCGGTCAAGAAAGAGCTCAAGCTCGACAAGCTCGAGGTCCAGTTCAATCCGGTGACGTCGTCGACCCGCATTCCATTGCTGGCCAACGGCACCATCGATCTCGAATGTGGATCGACCACCAACAACGCCGACCGTCAGAAGCAGGTTTCCTTCACCAACACCCACTTTCTGACCGCGACCCGCTACGTCTCAAAGAAGTCCAATAAAATCAATTCGATCGATGATCTCAAGGGTAAGTCGGTGGTCTCGACATCCGGCACCACCAACATCAAGCAACTCACCGAAGCCAATGCCGCCCGCAATCTCGGCCTCAACATCATCCCGGCCAAGGAACATGCCGAATCGTTTCTGATGGTGGAGACCGATCGTGCGGTTGCGGTTGTGTTGGACGATATCCTGCTCGCCAGCTTCGTCGCCGGATCGAAGGATCCGGACGCCTACGTCATCTCTGGGGACGCGTTCTCGAAACCGGAGCCTTACGGCATCATGCTGCGCAGGGACGATCCCGCCTTCAAGAAGGTGGCCGATGGCGCCACCGCCGCGCTCTACCAGAGTACGGATGGTCAGAAGCTGTATGACAAATGGTTCATGCAGAAGATCCCGCCCAAGGGATTGAATCTCAACGCGCCCATCAGCGCGGAGCTGAAGCATGAGTTCGCCATGCCATCTGATTCCCCTGATCCGGATTCCTATAAGGCGATGTAAGGTTTCTCAGCCCATGCAATGGCCCGCCTATTGCATGGGCTGATATCATGGCGCAGGCTCGGCTCGTAGCGGCGCAGCCGTGGTACGGGGGCCTACGTGAACTATCACTGGAATTGGTGGATCTTCTGGGAGCCGGCTCCCAACGGGACCGGCACCTATCTCGACATGCTGCTGTCGGGGCTGGTTCTGACGATCGAGACCGCGATCTGCGCCTGGATCATTGCGCTGGCCTCCGGCTCGATCGTCGGCGTGCTGCGGACGCTGCCGTCAAAGACGGCGTCGTGGGTCGGGTTCGCCTGGGTCGAATTTTTCCGCAACACGCCGCTGCTGGTGCAGCTGTTTCTCTGGTTCTTCGTTTTGCCCGAACTACTGCCGCCATCGTGGGGGCTCTGGCTGAAGCAGATTCCCAACGCGCCGTTCTACACCGCGGCGATCGGGGTCGGTCTGTTCATGTCGGCGCGCGTGGCCGAACAATTGCGGGCGGGCATCGGCTCGCTGCCGCGCGGACAAAAGCTGGCCGCGACCGCGCTTGGCCTTACCACCGCGCAGACCTATCGCTATGTGCTGCTGCCGATGGCGTTTCGCATCATCATGCCGCCGCTCACTTCCGAATTTCTCAGCACCATCAAGAATACTTCGGTGGCCATCACCATCGGCCTGATCGAACTGACCGGCGAGGCGCGCGCCATGCAGGAATTTTCCTTTCAGGTGTTCGAAGCCTTCACCGCCGCGACGCTGCTTTATCTCCTGATCAACATCGTGGTCGTCACCGCCATGCGCTTCCTTGAGCGCGGGCTGGCGGTGCCCGGTTACATTACCGGGAAGTGAGCCGCGCTCATGTTCGCCAATTTCGACTTTGACGTTATCCGCCGCTCGCTCGGATATCTGTTTTTCGACGGCATGACATTCACGCTGACGCTGACGGGCCTCGCCGCACTGGGAGGGCTGATCTTCGGCACGCTGATTGCGCTGATGCGGCTGTCCGGATCAAGGCTGCTCGGCCGCATCGCTGGTCTCTATGTCGACCTGATGCGGTCGCTGCCGCTGGTGCTGGTGATCTTCTGGTTCTATTTCCTGGTGCCCTATATCGGGCAGTGGCTGACGGGATCGTCGCGGCCGATTCGCGTCGGCGCGTTCACCTCATCTCTCGTCACCTTCATCATGTTCGAGGCGGCGTATTTTTCCGAGATCATGCGCGCGGGCATCCAGTCGATTTCTAAAGGACAGCCCGCCGCGGCGCAGGCGCTCGGACTGACCTACAGCCAGACCATGCGCTATATCGTGCTGCCGCAGGCGTTCCGGAACATGCTCCCGGTGCTGCTGACGCAGACCATCGTGCTGTTCCAGGACACCTCATTGGTCTATGTACTGTCGATCCCGGATTTCCTGGGCGCGGCCAGCAAGGTCGCGCAGCGCGACGGCCGGCTGGTCGAGATGTATCTGTTCGCGGCCGTGGTTTATTTCTCGATTTCATTCGCGGCCTCCCTCGGCATCCGGCGCCTTCAGGCGCGCATCAGCTTCGTCCATTAGCGAGACCTTCATGATCGAGATCCGCCACGTCGACAAATGGTACGGGCCGGCGTTCCAGGCGCTAAAGGATTGCACCACCAGCGTCGCCAAGGGCGAGGTGGTGGTGGTGTGCGGCCCGTCGGGATCGGGAAAATCGACCCTGATCAAATGCGTCAACGCGCTGGAGCCGTTCCAGAGCGGGGAAATCATCCTCGACGGCATCAAGGTCAACGATCCGAAGACCGACCTGCCGAAACTGCGCGCCCGCGTCGGCATGGTGTTCCAGCATTTCGAGCTATTTCCGCATCTGAAGATCATCGAGAATCTGTGTCTGGCGCAGGAGAAGGTCCTGGGGCGGTCCCACGACGAGGCGATGGCAAAAGGCTCAAAACTGCTCGACCGGGTTGGGCTCAAGGACCATGCGCGCAAATATCCCGCCGAATTGTCCGGCGGCCAGCAGCAGCGCGTCGCCATCGCGCGGGCGCTGGCGATGGACCCGATCGCCATGCTGTTCGACGAGCCGACCTCGGCGCTGGATCCTGAAATGATCAGCGAGGTGCTTGACGTCATGGTCGACCTCGCCCGCGAGGGCATGACCATGATGGTCGTCACCCATGAAATGGGTTTTGCCAGCAAAGTCGCGCACCGGGTCATCTTCATGGACCAGGGCGAAATCGTCGAGGACGCGCTGAAGACCGATTTCTTCGGCAGTCCCCGCAGCGACCGCGCGCAAAAATTCCTGTCGAAGATCTTGTCGCATTGAGGCCCGACGTCATTCCGGGATGCGCCTCTTGGCGCAGGCCCGGAATCCATACTCCCGATGGTGGTTATGGATTCCGGGCCTGCGCCAAGAGGCGCATCCCGGAATGACGGTACGAGGGTTTATCGCCACTAAGAATTCGCGTAAGAGATTTTCATATACTATACAGCGCAACTGCTTCGCGCGGACAGGAGAACTCGCTTGGACAAGATCGCCTACGTCAACGGTTCGTTCGTGCCAATGGCTGACGCCAAGGTCTCGGTGCTCGACCGCGGCTTCCTGTTCGCCGACGGCATCTACGAAGTCGCGGCCGTGCTGGACGGCAAGCTGATCGACAATGCCTCGCATCTGGCGCGGCTGCAGCGCTCGGTCGGCGAGATCGCGCTGGCCTTGCCGGAAACGCTCGAGCGCATTCAGGAGATCCAGCGAGAGCTGATCGCGCGCAACAATCTCGTCAACGGCATGGTTTATCTCGAGGTGACGCGCGGCGCCGCGCCGGAACGCGATTTCGCGTTTCCGAAGGACGTCAAGCCGACATTGGTGATGTTCACTTCCGTGAAGGACATCGTCAACGCGCCGTCGGCCAAATCAGGTATTGCCGTGATCACCGTGCCTGATATCCGCTGGGAGCGGCGCGACATCAAGAGCGTGGCGCTGCTGGCGCAGGTACTTGCAAAACAGGCGGCGGCGGAAGTCGGCGCCGGCGAGGCCTGGATGATCGAGGACGGCAAGGTGACTGAGGGCGGGTCGTCATCGGCTTTCATCCTGACCCAGGACGATGTGCTGGTGACGCGGCAGAATTCATCCGCGATTCTGCCGGGCTGCACCCGCAAGGCGGTGGTCGCGCTCGCCGAGGAGCGTCAGCTTCGCGTCGAGGAGCGGGCGTTTTCGGTCGAGGAAGCGCTGGCGGCAAAGGAAGCCTTCATCACCAGCGCGACCGTGTTCGTTCAGGCGGTGGTGTCGATCGACGGCAAGACGGTCGCCAACGGCAAGCCTGGCCCGATGACGAACCGCTTGCGCGAAATCTACGTGGATTTCGCCCGCGCTACCGCGGTGTGAATTGCACGCTGCTGCGCCGCGGTTACGCCACCGCGGCCTTGGCCCGCACCGGAGGAACGAAGCGGAAGCTGATCGCAATCCGGTTCCAGGCGTTGATGGTCGCAATCAGCATGGTCAGATTGACGGTCTCGGCTTCCGAAAACTGCGAGCGAACTGCTTCGTAGACGTCATCGGGCGCGCGGGTTTCCGAGACCAGCGTCACCGCCTCGGTCCACGCCAGTGCGGCGCGTTCGCGGTCGGTGTAAACAGGCGATTCCCGCCATGCATTCAGCAGGTACAGGCGTTGTTCGGTTTCGCCGTGCTTGCGCGCGTCCTGGGTATGCATGTTGATGCAGAACGCGCAGCCGTTGATCTGCGACGCCCGGATCTTGACCAGTTCGATCAGCGATTGTTCGAGGCCGCTGCCTTGCACCTGCGCTTCAAGCGCGCTGAGCGCTTTGATGGTGTCGGGCGCGGCCTGATAGGGGGTTCAATCGGGGTTTCATGCGGTCCTCCTTCGATTCATCTTAGCGGACATGCCAATAGCCCGATATCATGACAAATGACGTGCTGTTGAACAAGGAGAGGGAATACCAGCGCCGTGCGTTTCGGAAATGCATGATCTGGATCAGATTGCAGCAATGCAATAAACTCGGTTCAATCAGTTCGCTTCGTCCGTCAGGTCAGGATCCGCCAGGTCAACACATGTCTCCGCGCGACTTCACGTCAAGCCGCCCCTTCGCCACACGGTTTGCGGCGATAGCTACTGCCGTCTGTGTTGCAGCCCCCTTATCGGCTGGCGCCGTCGAACTCGGGCCGCCGCCGGGGGCGGTGCTGTCGCGCGAAAAGCTTTCACCCATCGACGACTTCATCAATGGCGAAGTCGCCTCGGGCCACATTCCCGGCGCCATCGTTCTGATCCAGCGCCACGGTCAACCGGTCTATTTCAAATGCTTCGGCAAGCGTGACGTCGAGAAGGCGACGCCGATGACGGCGGATACCATCTTCCCGATCCACTCGGTTACCAAGACCATCACCAGCGTGGCGGCGATGTTGCTGGTCGATCAGGGAAAGATCGCGCTCGATGATCCCGTCAGCAAATACATTCCATCCTTCGCCGGCATGAAGGTTGGGGTCGAAAGAAAAGATGAATCCGGCCGGCCGGTGCTCGACCTGATACCGCTGCGCCGGCCGGTCAACATCGAGGATTTGCTGCTGCACACGTCCGGCATCACCTACGGCTTCTATGGCGAGGGACTGGTCAAGGCGGCCTATGACGGCATTTATCTCGGCGATTTCGACAATGCCGAATTTGTCGAGCGGCTGGCCAAGGTGCCGCTGGCCGAGCAGCCGCGCACGCTGTGGGATTACGGGCATTCGATCGACGTTCTCGGCCGCGTCATCGAGGTCGCGTCCGGCCAGTCGCTCTATCAATTCGAGAGGACGCAACTGCTCGATCCGCTCGGCATGACCACCACGAAATTCTTCCTGACCGATCCGGCTGAACGGGCGCGCTACGCCCAGCCGCTGGCAAAGGACCGGCATGTCGAGCGTAACTCGCTCGACGTCACCCGATGGGAATCCGGCGGCGGCGGGATGGTCTCGACGGCAGCTGATTTCGCACGCTATGGGCAGATGCTGCTGAATGGCGGAACGCTGGATGGCAAGACCTATCTCAGGCCAGCGACATACGCCGCGATGACAACGGATCACATCGGGCCGGGGTCAGGCGTCGCGCGCAACTTTTTCTATTATCCCGGTGACGGTTTCGGATTTGGCTATGGTTTCGGCATCCGTACCGATCCCGGCAATGCGGTGCCGCCGCCGCCGGGCTCGCTCGGGGAGATCAAATGGGACGGCGCCACCGGCGTGTACCTCGTGGTCGACCGCGCGCAGGACATGTTTTTCGTCGTGATGGAGAACTCTCCTTCCGGGCGCTTGCATGTTCAGGTAACGCTGAAGAAGATCATTTACGACGCGTTCGAGAAATGATCTGAAACGGCCGATAGGCCTTTGCTGGGAATGGAATTGATGCTGCGGAAAATGGACGGAAGCGATCAGGCCGTGATGGCGCCGGCACGCATCGCACGACTCGACCGCGCGCGGACGTTCATCATCCTGCTGGTGCTGCTTCACCACTCGGTGATCAATTACACCTATTTCGGCCACGGCGACCGGATGCGCTGGCTCGGCTTTGATCTGGTCGTGCTGTTCAACGACAGTTTCTTCATGGCCTTCATGTTTTTTATCTCCGGACTGTTCGTGCGCGACAGCCTGGCGCGAAAAGGAGCGGCGATCTTCCTGCGCGATCGAGCGTGGCGGCTCGGCGTGCCGTATCTGGTGTCGGTCCTTGTGCTGATGCCGATCGCGTATTATCCGACATTCCTGCGCTACCATCTGCCGGGAACGACGGATTTCAACTTCCTGCACTTCTGGTGGCACACGCTCACGATCGGGCCATGGCCTTCGGGTCCGGCGTGGTTTCTGTGGGTGCTGCTGGCGCTCGACGTCATGGCCGCCGCGGTCTGGCTGGTCGCGCCTCGGATGATCCAGACGCTCGGTCAACTCGCTTTTTCCACGCGCCATCGGCCGATGGTGGCCTTTGTCGTATTTCTGATCGTCTCGACCGCAGCCTATATGCCGATGCATCTGGGGTTCGGTGACACGGACTGGCTGGAATTGGGCCGGTTTCCGCTTCCGATCCAGACCAGCCGTATCCTGCTGTACGCCACCTACTTTCTTGCCGGCGTCGGTGTCGGCGCCATAAGCCTCAGAGGTGGCCTGCTTGCGGAAAACGGCGAACTTGCCAGGCGCTGGCCGGTCTGGTTCGCCTTTGCGCTTGTGTTCTACGCCGCGATCCTGGTCCTGGTGTACGCCCACCACAACTGGGTGGCGGACTTCGATTCGCCGCCATTGCTGTGGAACGTCGCCTACGGCCTAGCATTTGCGACCTTTAGCGCCGCAATGGCGTTCACGGTGCCCGCGATATTTCTCCGCTTCGCCGACTCCGGCTGGCGCCTGCTCGATGCGCTGCAGCCCTCGGCCTACGGGGTCTATCTCCTGCACTACATCTTCATCATCTGGCTGCAATACGCCGTCTACGACTATTCGCTGTCGGCCGGCGTCAAGTTCGCGATCGTGTTCGCGGGCACCCTTGCGATGAGCTGGGCGCTCACCGTGATGCTGCGAAGAATTCCTGTCGTGGCACGGATGATCTGAGATCCCCCGCAAGCGGGAGAGGGAGCCGACCGCCGCGGTCGCTACGGCTTCAGGATCAGCTTCTGCACGCGCCAGTTCAGCAACTCGGCGGCGTAGATCACGTTCTCCGAGGGACAGGCCATCGCATGGATCCAGCCGAACTGCTTTAACTGCTTGCCGGATTGGCCGAGCATGCCGAGCACCTTGCCCTCGAGGCTGAGCTTGTAGATGCGGCCGGGCCATGCGTCCGAGCTATAGAGCACCTGATTGGGTGGCGGCGTGATGCACAGCGACCATGGCGAGCCCGGCGCAAAGGTCCCGCCTGATATCATCGCCTCGTCGGGAATCCTGCCGATCGCGGGCTTGGCGTCCGGCGGTACCGGCACCTCGATCCTGAACTGGCGCAGGAATTTTCCGTCGCCGTCGAATACCTGAATTCGCCGGTTGCCGCGATCGGCGACATAGACATTGCCCTTGGCGTCGGTCGCGATGGAATGCGGAGTATTGAACTGGCCGGGCTCCTTGCCGCGGTCGCCCCATGACTTCAGCCAATTGCCGTTCTTGTCGACCTTGGCGACGCGCGAGTTGATATAGCCGTCGCTGATAAAGGTGTTGCCGGCTTTGTCCCATGCCACGTCGGTGACCTGACGAAACCGGCCATCCTCGGCAGGTAGCGGCGGCTTCGGATGCTTGACCGGGCCGGTCTCTTCGTCGGATGCCTCCTGCTTGCGGCCGAACACCATGACGACGCGGCCCTCGGGATCGAACTTGATCACCATGTCGGAGCCCTTGTCGGTCACCCAGATGTTGTCGGCGGGATCGACCTTCACGGTGTGGCCGAATGACCAGGCATAGAGGTTCTTGCCGATTTCGCGGACGAATGCGCCCTTTGCATCGAATTCCAATAGCTGGGTCGCCGCCGCGGCGTAGGCGGGTCCGGTGGTGTTACCGCGCGACAATACGAGAACATGTCCCTTGGAATTAACCGATACGCCCGACACTTCGCCGAAATAAAGGTTGGGCGGCAGCCGAAGCGGATTGGGGATCGAGTCGAATCCGATTGTCGGCACAGCCTGCTGCGCGAAGGCCGGTGGCCCGATCAACAGCAACAGTCCGATCAGCCAGTGCTTCATGATGTCCTCCCCGAAAACGCTCGTTTGCTTTTTATTTGGAATGGATGCTAGTCGATCGTTGTTGCCGGCGTCCATCGCCAGGCGCGCATCCCGCGTCATATCCGCTAGCCGCTCCGCGCATGGCGCTGCGCCGGCAGGCATGATCTGGTGCATTCCCGGAACTCCAGTCGCGAGTTGTCCCCATGCTTCCTGAACGCAGCACCAAAACGGCGCCTTTCCTGTTCGCACTTGCCGTATTGTTGCTAACGGCATTTTCGCCGGACGATGCCTCGGCGTTGTATCCGGACAGGATTGTCAGGATTGTCGTGCCGTTTGCGCCGGGCGGCGGCACCGACGTGATCGCGCGCACGCTGGCGCAGGAAATGGCGAAGGATCTCGGCGCCACGGTCATTATCGAGAACAAACCGGGCGCGGGGACCATCATCGGGACCCAGGCCGTCGCAACCAGCGAACCGGATGGTTACACGCTGCTGATGGGGACGTTCGCCAACGCGGTCAATCCAAGCCTGAATGCCAAGCTGCCCTACGACCCGCACAGGGATTTCGCGCCCGTCGCGCTGATTGCGCGCTCCTTCAATATCGTCGTGGTCAATCCTAAATCGCCTTTTCAATCGATCGCAGACCTGATCGCGGCGGCGAAAGCCGATCCCGACAAATTGTCCTATGGAACGTTCGGCGCCGGCACCTCGGCGCATCTCGCGGGCGAACTGTTCAAGGACATGGCAAAGGTCAATCTGACCATGGTGCCCTACAAGGGCGCCGCCCCTGGGATCACCGACCTGATCGGCGGTCAGATCCAGGTGATGTTTACGACGGTCGCCAGCGCCGCTTCGCTGATCGCGGGCGGCCAGTTGCGCGCGCTCGCCGTGACTTCGGCCGAGCGCTCGCCGGCATTTCCGCAATTGCCGACCGTCGCCGAGGCCGGCGTTGCCGGCTACGCCGCGGAGAGCTGGTATGGCCTGTTCGCGCCGGCCAAGACGCCAGCCGATGTCATCGACCGCCTCAACAAATCCGCGGCATTGGCCGTTCAATCCGAAGCATTCAAAAGGCTGGAGGTGAATGAGGGCCTCGTGATGGTCGCGCGTCCCCCGCAAGAGCTTGATCGGTATGTGCGCGGCGAGGAAGAGCGCTGGCGCAAGGTGATCCAGGACGCGGGGATCAAAATCGAATAGCCACGCCTCCGGTTGCGGCGCGGTACAACCTGCGGGGTTCTTTATCTTTTTTCCCACCGGAATAATTGCGGGTTTAGGGTGTTGCAGGAAGAACGTTGCCAAGAATCGGGGAGACCACAATGTCCGGCATGGTACAGCGCGCCCTTGCTACCGTCAGCTTCGCTTTGATCTGCATTGCCACGCCAGCGTCGGCGGCGGACGACACCGTCCGCATCCGCGGCACCATCGAAAGTGTCGAAGGTCCGGTTTACTTGGTCAAGAATCGTGACGGCGCCGAACTGAAGCTGACCGTTACCGACAATCCGCTATTTGTCGCGATCTCGCCCTCCACCATGGCCGACATCAAGCCGGGGATGTTCGTCGGCTCCGCCGGAATGATGCAGGCCGACGGCACCCAGAAGGCGATCGAGGTGCATATCTTCCCGGAATCGATGCGCGGCACCGGCGAGGGCCATTACGACTGGGATCTCAAGCCGCAGAGCAAGATGACCAATGCGAATGTCGAGCAGACCGTTGCCGGGGTCGACGGACAGATCTTGTCGGTCAAGTACAAGGACGGCGAGAAGAAACTGCTGGTGACCCCCGAGACCGTTGTTGTGACCTATGTCCCCGGCAACAAGGACGACCTGAAGCCCGGGACCAAGATTTTCGTCGCGGCCGCAAAAAAGCAGCCTGACGGATCGTTGCAAACCCCGCGTATTACTTACGGCAGAAACGGCGCGGGTCCGGCATTTTGACTCCGATATGGCGTCACGGCACTATCGACAGCTTTACAACAAAAACAGACTTCAACCGGGAGGATATGATGCGTTCAATCGTTTCGATGGCACTGGCAGCTTACGCCATTGCGGTCATGAGTTCGGCAGCATTTGCACAAACGCCGGCGCCGGCGCCTGCAACGCCACCGGCGCCGCCATCCGCCGGCGGAACGCCGGACGCGATGCCGTTCGATATTCCTTATGGTTTGTCGATCGGGCTTGAGCGCGCCAAGCAGGTGATGGCCGCGGCCGAAGCCGAGGCCAAGAAGCGTAACTGGAAGATGAACATCGCCGTGGTCGATACCAATGGCGAACTCGTCCATTTTTCTCGGATGGAAGGCGCGCAGATCGCATCCGGCACGATTTCGGTGGGCAAGGCCCGCACCGCGGCGCGCTTCCGCCGTGAATCCCGTCTGTTCTACAACGCGTTTGAAACCGGCCACCCCTACGTCAGTACGCTCGATCCCACCTTGGTCGCGAGTCCCGGTGGATTTCCGCTGGTCGAAGGCGGCAAGCTGATCGGCGCGGTCGGTTGCAGCGGCGGCACCGGCGATCAGGACGCTGCCATCTGCAAGGCCGGCGCTGAGGTCGTGAAGTAGCGCCGCTTTTCGTGCAGCTGCCGCGGAGAATGATCGGCCCGAACAGGTCCCTACCCCAACCCTCTCTCGCTTGCGGGGGGCCGGGGTGGGGGCGGCGCGGTGTTTCGCTGTCGCCCCAAAGAGCTACCTGTGCTTTCGCATAACCGACGTTCGCTTACCGCATCGCAACTTCCGGAAAATTCGGCGTGGCGCGCAACAATTTGGTTCCTAAATAGTTCCAGTAATGGAAGGCCGGCGCGGGACGCCGGCCGTGGAGTCCGCCGATGTGGATCCTGTTGCTGCTGCCTTTCATCGGCCTGTTGTGGGTGCCGTTCTATAATTTCGTGGAACCGACGCTGTTCGGATTTCCATTTTTTTACTGGTATCAACTGGCATGGGTGCCGATCAGCTCGTTGCTGATCTGGCTGGTGTACCGGCGGCGCGCGCCCGACCAAACTCCGTAATTTCTGTAAGGCAAATTCCTGACAAGGCATCGTCATGGCCGATCAGATCGACTGGGTTGCTCTCGCGATATTCCTCTTCTTCTTTATCCTTGTCACCGTGATGGGATTTTTCGCCGCGCGCTGGAAGTCCGGACCTGTCAGCGAGCATCTTGACGAGTGGGGGCTGGGCGGACGGCAGTTCGGCACCTGGATCACATGGTTTCTGGTCGGCGGCGATTTCTACACCGCCTACACCGTGATCGCCGTGCCGGCGCTGGTTTACGCGGTCGGCGCCTACGGTTTCTTCGCGCTGCCCTACACCATCATCGTCTATCCCTTTGTGTTCGCGATCATGCCGGTGCTGTGGAAGGTGGCGCATGCCAACGGTCATGTCACCGCGGCCGACGTCGTCCATGGCACTTACAATTCGCGCGGGCTTGAACTCGCGGTTGCGATCACCGGCATGGTCGCGACCATGCCCTATATCGCGCTGCAACTGATCGGGATGGGTGTGGTGATCAAGGCGATGGGTCTGACAGGTGAATTGCCGATCGTGGCCGCCTTCATCATTCTGGCATTGTACACCTACAGTTCGGGGCTGCGAGCCCCCGCGCTGATCGCCTTCGTCAAGGACATCATGATCTATATCGTGGTGCTGGTGGCGGTGGTGATCGTCCCTGCCAAGCTGGGCGGGTATGGCGTGGTGTTCAGCGCGGCCAACGACGCGTTCGCGGCAAAGGGCGGCGCGACTGGCCTGATCCTGAAGCCGGAGCAGATGCTGCCTTATGCGACCCTGGCCCTGGGTTCGGCGCTCGCCGCCTTCATGTATCCGCACACCCTGACCGGGATCTTCGCGTCGAAGTCCGCCGATACCATTCGCAAGAATGCGATCCTGCTGCCGGCCTATACGCTGCTGCTCGGCCTGATCGCGCTGCTCGGCTACATGGCCTATGCCGCCAACATCAAGGTGACGTCGAACAACGACGTGGTGCCGATGCTGTTCAAGGTGCTGTTTCCGTCCTGGTTCGCCGGCTTTGCGTTTTCGGCGATCGCGATCGGCGCGCTGGTGCCGGCAGCGGTGATGAGCATCGGCGCCGCCAATCTGTTCACCCGCAATGTCTGGAAATCCTATGTCAACCCCGGCATCAGCCATGCCGGCGAGGCGGCGGTGGCCAAGATCGCGTCGCTAATCGTCAAGCTGGGCGCGCTTGCGTTCACGATCTTCCTGCCGACACAATATGCGCTCGACCTGCAATTGCTCGGCGGGTTGTGGATCCTGCAGACCTTCCCGGCGCTGGTGTTCGGATTATTCACGCGCTGGTTCCGCGCCGAAGGCCTGCTGCTGGGTTGGGCCACGGGCACTCTCTGGGGATCGTGGACGGCGTGGAGCAACGGGTTGAAGCCGCTCGCGACCGTCGATCTTGGCGGCGTCAGTTACGGGTTTTATGTCGGACTTGGCGCATTGATCCTCAACGTCGCCGTCGCGGCGATTGCGACGCTTATACTGGAGTGGATGCGGCCCGACCGGCGGCCAAGCGCTATTGCTCGATCCTGATGTTACCGGCTTTGGCGACTTCGGCCCAGCGCGCGATATCGGAAGCCAGAATCCGGCCAAACTCTTCGGACGAATTGCCGACGGGCAGGATACCCAGCGGTTTGAGGCGGGCGGTCACATCCGGCAACCGGGCGATGCGCATGATTTCGCCCTCGAGCTTTTTCACGATCGCGGGCGGCGTATCCTTTGGCGCGAACAGGCCGCTCCAAAGCACGGCATCGACGTCGGCGCCGGCTTCTTTCAAGGTCGGTACATCCGGCAGTTCCTCCATCCGTTTGGGCGCCGCGACCGCAAGCGCGCGCGCCTGGCCTCCCAGCACCTGGCTCAACGCCGGGCCGGCATCGGCGATGGTTGCGGTGACCTGACCGGAGATCACCGCCATCACCGAATCATTGGCGCCCTTGTAGGGAATGACCTGCATCGGCGCGCCGGTCCTTTGCTTGAACAATTCGGTGACGAGCTGAAACGAGGCGGACGAACTGGAATAATTGGTCTTGTCCGGATTTGCCTTGGCGTAGGCGACAAGCTCGGCGACCGATTTGATCGGCGACGATGGATTGACGATCAGGATCAGTGGAAACGATGCAAGTTCGGACACCGCCACGAAATCACGGACGGAATCGTAAGGCAGCTTGGCGTAGACGGCGGGGTTGATGGCCATGCCGCTGGCGCCGACCAGCAGCGTGTAGCCGTCCGGCGCCGACTTCGCGACATATTCCGTGGCGACGATGGCGCCGCCACCCGGCTTGTTTTCGATGATGACGGGCTGGCCGAGGCTTTCCGACAGTTTTTGCCCAAAGATCCGTGCGATGATGTCGTTGCCGCCACCGGCGGTGAAGCCGACGATGATGTGAATTGGCCGCGTCGGATATTTCGACGGGTCTTCCTGCGCGGCAGCAGAGGCGACCGCAATTGCGGTGAAGGCGATCAACCCGAGATACTTGCCGATCAGGGAGCGTCTCGGCGTTTTCATGGAGTTCGCCTTCCCTTGGTGTTGCAAACGGACTTATTTCAAAGCGGCGTGACGTGAACGTGCAGCACGGCGGCCTTGCCGTCGTCGAGCGCAGCGAGGCAGCGATCAATGGCTGCGGCGAGATCGTCCGGCTCGGTGACGCGTTCGCCGTGTGCGCCGAATGCCCGCGCCACAGCGGAGAAATCCCGCTGCTCGCCCTGACGGCCCGATGTCAGCCGCGACTGAAACTGATCGGTGTCGGCGGCAATGCCCTTTGGATAAACCCGCTGCACGGCGGATTTCACCGCCTGCCAGCCGCCATTGTCCAGCACCACGGTCAAAATTGGAAGCTGATATTGCTGCGCCACCGAGTAGACGCTGTCGGGCGAGGAGAAATGAAAGCCGCCATCGCCGATCACCTGCACGATGCGGCGATCCGGCTGCGCCAGCTTCAACCCCAGCGCCATGCCGCCCGAGAATCCAAGTCCGCCGCCGGCGAGGCCAACGTAGCTCTGCGGCTTTGTTCGCGTGACGTGCTGCTGCAGCATCGGCGCGTTGCGGATGGCTTCGTTGAGGACGATGTCGTCCTGTGACAGCTTTGCGCTTAGCGTCTCGAACAGGAAGGCCGGGTTGAGCGCGCCGAGAACGCCTTTGTTGGCGCTGGCGGTGGCGCGGCGCCTCCCGGCCGCTTCACGCGCGCCGCTCCAGCCTGCCATGCGTTCAGCCACACGGCGGCGCCAGGCGTCGTCGGCGCGCGCCTCCACCGCATCGAGCACCTGCTGCAGCACGGTGGCGCAATCGCCTTGAATACGCATGTCGGTTGGAAATCCCCACATCGGAAAATCGGACTTCAAGGGATCGATGTCGATCTGGATCCATTTGATGGTGCCGGCGCGCTTGGCATATTGCGGAATGAACGGCACATCCGAATCCAGCAACAGGCCGAGATCGGCTTGTTCCAACAGCGGCAGGGGATCGAAGCCGGCGAAGCAGGGCGAGGCCTGCGAGATATTGAGGTCGATCGAATTGAATTCCGCGACCCGGATGCCGCAGCTCCGCGCCAGCCGATCCAGCACGGCGACGGCTTGCGGCTTGCGGCCAAGATAGGCCGTCAGTGCGATCGGGTTTTCCGCCGACATCAACGCTTGCGCGATCGCATCGACCCGCACAGGCTCGATGCCGCCTGTGTGCACGCCGCCATACCGCGCGGGCGGATAGGCGGGCATGTCGGCAACGTCCCATTGTTCGGCGAGCGTTTCCCGCGGCAGCATCATGTAAACAGGGCCGGGCGGATCGCTTTGCGCGAACGCACTGGCGCGGGCCAATGCCTCCTTCACCACGATGCCGGAGGGGAGCGAGTATTCCCATTTGACATAAGGCCTGACGATGCTGGCGATATCGAACGGGTCCTGCACGAAATGAACGTAAGTGTCGCGCGATCCCGGCAATTCGCCGTGCAGCGTGTAGGGTGCGCGTCCGGCGAACAGCATGACCGGCAACCGGTAACGAAACAAATTCTGGATCGCCATGCAGGCGTTGGCGGTACCGGCATCGACATGCACCAGAACCGCCTGACCGCGTCCCGTCGCCAAGGCATAGCCGCCAGCCATATGGACGGCGACGACCTCGTGCGGGCACAGGATCATTTCGGGATGCTTGCGGCCTTCCTGGTCCCAGCGCGCCAATTCCTCGATCAGGGACACGTGATCGGTACCCAGATTGGCAAAGATGTAGTCCACCCCGAGGTCGACCAGGCCTTCGAGGAAATGATGCGCGGTTGAGTGACGGCTCATGCCTTACGACTTCCCCGGCAGCGTCTCGGCTACAAACCGGTTGCGAAGCGTGCCGATGCCGGTGATTTCGATCTCGACGACGTCGCCGGCCTTCAGGTCGGGCGAGGCGCCGTCGGTCCCCATCCAGATCACGTCGCCCGGCCACAGCGTGAAGTATTTTGTCAACTCCACGATGAACGGCTTGATGCCGAAGATCATGTCGTTGGTGCGGAAGCGATTGCTCTCCTTGCCGTTCACTTTCACGATGGTTTCCATCCTGTCGAGATCAACGTCGGTCTCGATCCACGGTCCCATCGGCTTGAAAGTGTCGGCATTCTTGGCTCGCCACAGCCCGCGATCGGCCTTCTGCCAGCTGCGTTCGCTGACATCGTTGCCGATGGTGTAGCCGAACACGCAAGACATCGCGTCGGCCTCGGAGAGGTGTTTTGCTTTCTTGCCGATGACAACGACCAGTTCGCCCTCGTAGTGAATCTTTTCGGTGGCGGTTGCCGGGATCACCACGTCTTCGTCATGCGCGATCAGCGCGTTCTGTGCGCGGTAGCCGATCTCGGGTCGATCCGGGACGTTGGGCACTTCGCCGCGCTTGTCTGCGGCCTCCTTGAGATGCTTGAGGTAATTCAGGCCGACGCAATAGAAAGTGCGCGGCATCAGCGGCAATTCGATCTTCACATCCGCCAGAGCATGCGCGCGCGGCGTGCGCTGCCATTCGCCGAACGGATCGCCGCTGACCGCGATCACGCGGTCTTTCTCCACGATTCCCCACGATGTTTGTCCGTCCGCCGTGAATTTGAGCCAACGCATGCGCACTCCTTTTTATTCGTTATTCCGCCGCGACGCGCGGCTGACTTTTCCAGGCGCCGGCGGCCGGGCGCGACAAGCCGAGATTTTCGCGCAAGGTCTTGCCGGCGTAATCCTTGTGAAACAGACCGCGTCGTTGCAATTCCGGGACGATATGGCGCACGAAATCGGCGTAGGATCCCGGAACATAGGTCGCCGCGATCACAAAGCCGTCGCAGCCGCGGCCGACGAACATCTCTTCGAGTTTGTCGGCGATCTCCTTCGGGCCGCCGACGATCGCATCCTGGGTCTGGCCGCGGCCCGAGAAGGTGATGAAATCGCGCGTGCTCGGATTGGTCTTGCCGCTGGTCCGGAGTACACCGTCGCGGATGCCGATCATCCCCTGCATGCTCTGCAGTTCTTCCCCCGTCAGCGGCTCGTCGACGCCCTTGGCGGCAAAGTCGAAGTTCAGGCCTTCCGCGAGCAGTGACAGCGCATCGATTTCCAGCGGCAGCTTTTCGATCAGCGCCATCTTGTCCTCGGCCTCGGACTTGGTCGCACCGGACACCGGTGTCGTCAGATTGCACAGGAACATCTGGTCGGGATCGCGGCCGGCCTTCGCGGCCTCGTTCCTGATCGCGTCGTAGCCTTGCCTGGCGTTCGCCAGATTGCGCGCCGCCGTGAAGATAACTTCGCCCCAGCGTCCGGCGAACCGCTGGCCGCGGCCGCTGGCGCCGGCCTGAATAATCACGGGATGGCCTTGGCTCGAGCGCGGCACCGTAAACGGTCCGCGCGACTTGAAGAATTTCCCGTTGTGATCGAGGCGTTTGACCTTGTCGGGGTCAGCGAACCGGCCTGACTTCTTGTCGATCAGGAGCGATCCGTCTTCCCAGGAATCCCAGTGGCCAAGTACCACTTCCATGAATTCGTCGGCGCGGTCGTAGCGGAAATCATGATCGAGATGGGCGTCCTTCCCCATGTTATGCGCTTCGCCGTCGTTGACGGAAGTCACCACGTTCCAGGCGGCGCGGCCGCCGGTCATCAGGTCGAGGGTGGCGAAGCGGCGCGCCACGTCGAACGGCTCGAAATAGGTGGTCGAGCCGGTCGATGCGAGCCCAAGCTTCTCGGTAACCATTCCCATCGTGGTCAGCACCACGATCGGATCCATCTTCACGCAGCGAATGCCGTATTCGACGGTATGCCTGTGATCGTTGCCGTAGCGATCCGGCATGGCCAGACGATCGTCGAAGAATGCCATGTGAAATTTTCCAGATTCGAGAATCCGGGCTATCTCCTGATAGTAATCCGCCGACATCGAATCGTCGCGCGATTCCGGATGGCGCCACGAGCTCGGCAGGTTGGTGCAGTTCTGCGCCTGCAGAAATCCGACCATCGCCATTTGCCGCGTCATGCTGCTCTCCTTGGGTCTGCCGAATGAGGTGTCACGCGAGATCGAGCTCGGCGGCCAATTTGTATTCGCCCGCCAGCGCGCGCAACTTGTCCCAGGTCGCGTCCTCGACCTCGATGCCGGAGACCTTGCGCTGCTGCTCGCGGATATATTCGACCTCGCCCGGATAGAACACGCCGGATGAACCCTCGGACGGTGGCGTTGCCTTGAGATATCGCGCGAACTCGGCGACTTCCTTCTTGAAATCCTTCAGGGGCCGGAACGCGGCGACGTTGAACACCGCCATGAAGCATCCGTCATTGTGCCGGCCGGTGGGCTCGACGCCGAAACCCAGGCCCGTGAGCAGCCCGCACAGCACCTCGACCATCGCAGCCAGGCCCGAGCCCTTGTAGCCTTCGGTGCCGCCGAGCGGCAGCAGCGCGCCGCCCTTGCGGAATTGTCTGGGGTCGGTGGTTTGCCGTCCTTCGCTGTCGACGATCCACCCCTGCGGGATTTCCTCGCCGCGGGCAGCGGCAAGCTGGATCTTTCCGGCCGCGACCGCAGATGTCGCCATGTCGAGATAAAAGGGCGCGTCGAGGTCCGACGGTACGGCGATCGAAATCGGATTGGTGCCGAGCCGCGCCTCGCGGCCGCCGAACGGTGCGACGTGCTTGGGAGAACGGCCGGAATCGGCGGTGGCGAGGCCGATCATGCCTTCCCGCATCGCCATGACGGGATAAGCGGCGAGCCGTCCGACATGGCTTTGCCGGAACACCGTGCAGGCCGCGACGTTGGCGGTCCTGGCCTTTTCAATCGTCAGCGCCATCGCCTTGGCGTTGACGTGAAATCCAAAACCCCAATGGCCATCGATCACGGTCGTGGTCGGCGATTCCTGCACGATGGTCCACTTCGCGCCGGGAACGATATGCCCGACCTTGATGCGGTCGATATAGGTCGGGATCGCGATCACGCCGTGCGAGTCGTGGCCGGCGAGGTTGGCGTTGACGCAGCCGACAGCCACGGCGCTGGCTTCCTCGTCCGACGCGCCGGCGGCCTTGAGCAGCGCCGCACCAATGCGGATGAGACGGTCGGCCTGGACGATCGGCATGGGAATTTCCTCTTGTCACGCCCGCACGAGGGCGGGTCTTGCTTGTTGTCGCCGGCGCATCGTCTCAAAGCGATCGCCCGTTAGCAATGACCTCGGGCCAAAATCTTGGCTGCGATGCACCGTGCGCATCCCGGCGCACCCCGGACCGCGAGCCGCAGTTCCCCCGTCCTGCGGCCGATGAGGTCGCCTGAGCAACCGTAGTTCTTCGGACTTTCGCCGGCTGTTGTTCGCGTGGTGTTTACTCTGAATCGCAACTTACGCCCTCCAATAACGCCCATTTAGGCGTCCCATACGCATAAATACGCCAGGGGCCGGCAAATCCCGCCGAACGGAGCTGACGCCTTTGGAGACGAATATCGCGCGTACGTTCGCGGCGTTGAGCGCAACCAACGAAGCGATTCTGTATGCAAAATCCCCCGAGGAGCTGTTCCTGCAGGTCTGTGAAGCCGCATTTTCCAGCGGAGATTTTCTGGCCACCGCAATCTTTTCGGCGGAACCGGGCACCAACGTGCTCCGGTTCGCCACCGGCTTCGGCGAAGACATCGTACGACTGCGCAGCATCGACATTTCAATTGTAGCTGACACCCCGGAAGGTTCGGGAGTCTGCGGACAAGCCTTTCGCGATCAGAAGCTGACCGTCAGTAATGATTTCCTGAACGACACCCGTTCGCTGGCCTGGCGAAAGGGCGCATGCGACGCGCAGGTCGGAGCGGCGGCGGCGTTGCCGCTGATTTGCAACGGCCGCAGCGTCGGCGTGTTGCTGGTCACCCGGCGCGAAGCCGGGTCGCTGGACGGCCAGATGGTCTCGCTGCTTGAACGCATGTCGGCGAACATTTCATATGCGCTCGACAATTTCGAGCGTGAGGCCGCGCGCAAGAGCAGCGAGCGAGCCTTGCGAAGATTAAACCGGATGTTTGGCGCCATCAGCGCTACCAACGACGCAAGTCTTCGCGCCAAGACGGCGCAGGAACTTTACCAGCTTGTTTGCGATGCCGCCGTTCACAGCGGAGAATCCATTGCCACGGTGGTCTTGCTGGCCGAGCCGGGTTCGATCTGGTTGAAGCCGGTCGCAGGAACGGGTGAGATCGTCGAACAGATCACGCAGACGCGCTTTTCGATCGATCCGGATAATGTCTATGGGACCGGCGTTTGCGGCAAGGCGTTTCGAACGCAGAAGCCTTGCATCAATCACGATATCCTCAATTCGGTGCAGGGACGGCCGTGGCAGCAGGCGGGACTCAAGACCGGTGTTGTCGCCTGCGTCGCGTTTCCGCTGATCAAGGCCGGCAACAGCGTCGGTGTATTGATGTTCTTTGTCAGCAAATCCTGGGCGGCGGACAATGAGATCATCGAGCTCCTGGCGCGAATGGCGGAGAACGTCTCGTTCGCTCTCGATAATTTCGAACGCGCCGACGAAAAGGCGAAAGCCGATGAACAAAAAGAACGCCTGACGCGAATGTTCGCGGCTCTCAGTGAGACCAACGAAGCGATCATGCGGGCAAGGTCGCGGGCGGAGCTGTTCGATCTGGTCTGCGAGGCCGCGGTGCAAGGTGCGAAGTTCAGCTCTACGACCATTGCCCTCGCCGAACCCGACTCGGACTTTCTTCGTGTCATTGCTTCGAACGGGCCAAATGCAGGCGAGATGAGGAATCTGGAATTCGCGATTGCGGATCGGCTGCCTCAAGGACGCGGTCTGACCGGGACTGCATTTCGAACAGGCGAGCCCTGCATCACCAACGACTTTCTGGCCGATGAACGAACCATGCTTTGGCACGACAGCGCGCGTCGTTGCGGCGTAGCATCGTCCGCGGTGTTGCCATTGCTCAATGGCGACCGCGCGGAGGGTGTGGTCATCTTCAATTCCCAGGAGCGAGGAACGTTCACGCCGGAGTTGGTCAAACTTCTGCAGCGCCTTGCGGAAAATGTCGCCTTCGCCCTGGTAAATTTCGACCGTGCGGACGAAAAAGCGAAGGCAGAGAAGCAAAAGGATCGCCTGACAGGGATGTTCGAAGCCCTCAGTTCGACCAATGAAGCGATCATGCGGGCCAAGACGCGGGTGCAGTTGTTCGAACTGGTGTGCGAAGCGGCTGTCCTGGAAGGCACATTCACCTCCGCAACCATTGCGCTTGCAGATCCGGACGGGGAGTTCCTTCGAATTGCTGCGTCGAAAGGGATAAATTACGACCGCATGAGAAACCGCCGCTTTGCGGTCTCGGCTGCGGACCCCGAAGGCCGGGGTTTGACCGGAACGTCGTTTCGGACAAAAAAACCCTGCATCATGAACGATTTCCTGGCCGATGAGCGAACCACTCATTGGCATGCCCTTGCGAGGGAAGACGGGACACGATCCGGAGCAAGCTTTCCCCTGCTGGAAAACGGCGGCAGAGCCGTCGGTGTGCTGCTGTTTCTTTCCCGTGAAGAAGGCGCTTTTTCGGATGATCTGGTGGAGCTCCTTGGAAGGCTGGCAGAAAACGTTTCATTCGCCCTCGATAACTTCGATCGAGCCGAGGAAAAGGCAAAGACCGAGGAGCAGAAGGAGCGGCTAACGCGAATGTTCGCGGCCCTCAGCGCAACCAACGAAGCGATCATGCGGGCCAAATCGCGGACACAACTGTTCGAAATGGTGTGCGAGGCCGCGGCGAATGGCGGCAAATTCACCTCGACCACCATCAGTCTTGCCAATCCCGACAGCGATTTCCTCGACATCGCGGCGGTGGCGGGGCCGACCGCGGAGACCACACGAAACGTAAAGGTCTCGATCAGCGCCGCGCGCCCGGAGGGGCACGGGCTTAGCGGCACCGCGTTCCGTTCCGGGCAGGCTCGCATCAGCAACGATTATCTGGCTGACCAGCAAGCCAGTGCTTTCCACGCCATCATTCGCAGCGATGGGGCAAAGTCGGGCGCGGCATTTCCGCTGCTGATCCATGGGCAGCCAGTCGGCGTCATGCTGTTTCTTTCCGCCGAACAAGACACCTTTACCACCGAATTCGTCGAACTCCTGCAACGGCTGGCTGATAATGTGTCGTTTGCGCTTGAGAACTTCGACCGTGCGGACGAAAAAACCAGGGCGGACGCGCGGATCGAATACCTCGCGTCGCACGACAGCCTGACCAGTCTGCCCAATCGGGAAACGTTCAACGGATTGCTTCACTACGCGATCGAAGCCGCGCGTCGCCACCAGCGGCGGTTTGCGGTATTGTTCATCGATCTCGACAGGTTCAAGGTCATCAACGACTCGCTGGGCCATGAAGCGGGCGATATGTTGCTGGTGGAAATCGCCAACCGGCTGCGACAAGGCTTGCGTTCAAGCGACGTGGTGGCGAGGCTGGGCGGCGATGAATTCGTCGTCATCCTGGAGGAGGCCGCCGAAAGTCATGACGTCGAACGCATTACCCGCGACTTGTTGTCGGTGCTGAGCGAACCTTTGCAATTGAGCGGCCACGAATGTCATACCACGGCCAGCATCGGCATCGCCATGTACCCCTCGGATGGCGCCGATGTTCAGACGCTGACGAAAAACGCCGACATGGCGATGTACCTTGCCAAGGAAGATGGCAAGAACGGCTTCCGCTTCTTCACCAAGGAGATCAAGACCCAGTCGATTGAGCGCCTGACGCTGGAATCGGCGCTGCGTCGTGCCCTCGATCGCGATCAGTTCGCGCTGCATTATCAGCCGAAGGTGGACATGGCGAGCGGACAAATAACCGGCGTCGAGGCGCTGTTGCGCTGGACCCATCCCGATCTCGGCGTGTTGCCGCCCGCACAGTTCATACCGCTTGCCGAGGAAACCGGCTTGATCGTCCCGATCGGCCGCTGGGTCCTGAGGGAAGCCTGCGCGCAAAACACGGCCTGGCAGCGCCGCGGATTGCGGCCGGTATCGATGGCGGTCAATCTCTCGCCGAGGCAGTTCCTCGATGAGGACTTGTTGCAGGATATCGACGAGGCGCTGGCGGCGAGCGGCATGCCGCCGGTGCTGCTGCAGCTCGAGGTCACCGAAAGCATGGTGATGCGAAACGTGTCCCGGGCGGTCAAAGTGCTGGACGCCATCCAGGCCCGTGGCATTCGTCTTGCGATCGACGATTTCGGAACCGGCTATTCGTCAATGTCCCTGATGAAGCAATTTCCGATCGACACCATCAAGATCGACCGTTCCTTTGTTCGCGATCTTCCCGATGACTCCGAGGACAAGGCCATTACCCAGGCGATCATCAGCATGGGCAAGGCGCTCGGGATGACGATCGTTGCCGAAGGCGTGGAAACCGCCGAGCAGGAAGCTTTCTTGCGCGATCACGCTTGCGATGAAATGCAGGGTTTTCTGTTCAGCAAACCACTGCCATCCCAGCAGTTGGCAGAACTGCTTCGCTCCGCGCCTCTGCTGATATCTCCGCCTCTTCAGCCTGCAGCAGGGGCCGCACTCGAGAACTCAACTCCGCGGCCAGGACGGAGAAGTGCAGCCGTCTAGCCAACACCCGAATGTCCGGCCTTGCGCGGAAATTCGCCGGGCCAGGGCAGCGACGTCTGGCCGGCGAGTGCATTGAGAAAAATTGCCGCGCCCGCGGCGTAGGTGGCGCTATCCGGCAATTCCAGACTTGCACACCACGCCGCCGGCATCGGTTGCGGCACGCCAAGGACCTCGAACGCCGACGCCCACCACCATGCCGGAGCCGGCGATCTCGCGTCTTCGGGGACCGCGCGCCATCGGGCGAATTCGTGCACGGCGCGTTCAAATTGCACATTTGCGGCCTGATGCATCGAAATCTCCCTGATCCGCCGAGATGATACGCGTATCTGCAACGGGCGCAACGCGCCGATGCGTTTACTGTTGTCCGTGCTGCCAGTGCGACGTCACATCCGCGCCAGCGGCCGGATCCACAGCCAGCCCGCGACACCGGCAAGCGCGGCGCAGAGTGCGGCCACCAGCATCACCGTCCGCAGCGCGCGATCGAATGCGGCGGTTGCGCCGCCGGTGACGTCGGCCCGGCCGGCCAGAACCGCATTCAATGCTTCGTTGGCGTGCGCGGGTGGTGTTCCGGCAAGGTGATGCGAAAAGCTCGCGAACAGCAGTGCGCCGAGCGCCGCGACGGCAAACAGGCTGGCCACGCGCGCAACGGCATTGTTGACGCCGGAAGCAACGCCGGCGTGAGCTTCACCCACCGATGCCATCACCGTCGATGTCAGCGGTGGCACGGTGATGGTCATGCCGATCGCAAGCACGCCGATCGCCGGAAACACGCCGACCCAATAGGATTTTCCGAGGTCGGCAAAGGCGAGCAGCGCCAATCCGCAGGCAGCGATGATGGGCCCGGTGGCCAGCGACAGCCGCGGCCCGAAACGGTCGGAGACGGCACCCGCGAACGATGCTCCGAACCCCATGATCAATGCGAACGGCAGCAGCGCTGCGCCGGCCTGCGTCGCGGAATAACCGCCGAGCCGGATCAGGCCGAAGGGGAGAAAATACATCACGCCGCCGAGGGCGAAGTAGAGCAGCAGCGTCACGGTGTTGGTTGCGGAAAAATTGCGCGAGCGGTACAGCGACAGCGGCATCATCGCTCGTTCGCGGGAGCGGGCCTCGATCGCGACGAACAATATCAGGAACGCCATTCCCGCTCCCAGCGCGCCGAGCACGGCTTTGTCCTGAAATCCCGACGCCGGAATGGCGCCCAGTCCCCAGGTGATCGCGGCAAGGCCGATGGCGACCGCGACCGCGCCTTTCCAGTCGAGCGGCTTGGCCTTTTCATCGCGGCTTTCGCTGGCAAAGAAGACCGCAAGTCCGGCCGCAGCAACCGCCAGCGGAACATTCAGCAGGAAGATCGCACGCCACGACACCTGATCGACCAGCCAGCCGCCGAGCACGGGACCAGCCGCTGCCGTCAGCGCGCCGACACCCGCCCATGTCCCGATCGCATGGCTGCGCTCATGCTCGTCGAAAGTGGCACCGAGCATCGCGAGGCTGGCCGGTATCAGTAGTGCGGCGCCCAGTCCTTGAACCGCGCGGCTGACAACGAGCACCGTGATGTCGGGCGAGAGTCCGCAGGCAATGGAGGCCGCGGTAAATATTGCAATGCCGACCAGGAAAATCCGCCGGCGGCCATAAAGATCGGCAGCCGAGCCTCCGACCAGCACCAGCGCGCCGAGCAGCAACAGGTAGCCGTTCACGATCCACTGCGTGGAAGCCGCGTTCGCCTGCAGCGCCTGCTGGATGGCGGGCAGGGCAATATTCACGACCGAGCCGTCGATAAACGCCATGCTCGACCCGAGGATCGTCGCCGCCAGCGTCAGTTGCTTGCGCCGTCGCGACAACGCCGCGGGAGCAGCCGGCGTCGCGCGGATGATTCCGACGTCGCAGGGCGGCCGTGTGAAACCAATCATCGGGGCCTCGGGAGAGGATGACTAACAAGTTGCAAGGGTGCGCCTCATACGCCCCATTGGCAACGCGGCGGCAGCCGCTCTGCGTATGCTTGCCAGCTTCCTACTTCTCCTCCGCGGCGGTCGATGTCGCCGGCCCTTCGCCCATGATCAAAAGCACGGCGTCCTCGTCCTTGGCGCCATCCCAATGCACCTGCTTGCCGAAATGCGTGACGAAACTTCCCGCCGGCATTGCGGTCGTGTTGGCGGGGTCGAATTTCGAGCCGGAGCCCACCCACCAGGTCCCCTGCAATACGGCGATGTAACGGTCGTTGGGATGGAAATGCGGCCGGCTGAAATGGTTGCCCTTGGTCCACTTGGTGTACACGACATAAAAACCCGGCTTGGCCGGATCGCCGACGACGACAGCGTTCTGCGCGCCGCGGGCGTCGACCGGGCTCCACGGAATCTGATCCGGTAATTTGTAGATCACCGCGGCGGGATTGAGTTCGGCCGCCGAGCTTAGGCTCAGCATGCCGATGAGAGCGATCGGCGTCGCGAGGTATCGCCAAAACCGTTTTGTGGCCTTCATGGTTTCCTCCGTTGAATTTCCCGCGAACTGAAGCGCCGCCGCCAGCTCATCTTTTCATTGCGTTCATGCTAGCCGGTCTCATTCCCGCGGTGCAAGACGCGTAGAAGGTCGATCCGATGCCGAAGGCCGCCGGCAAATGGAATGTCCATGAAATCGCGGCGAAGGGTCCGCATCTTGTTGTCGTGCTGAACGGTGAAAAAACCGCCGACGTGCAGGACAGCAAACATTTAGGCGGATCGTTCGCGCTCCAATGCGGCTCCGGCGTGGTCAAATTCCGCAAGGTACAGATCAAGGAGCTGTAGAGCGCTGAAGGCCCGCTCGACGATGAAAAGGGGCCGCCAGGAGTATGACCAGCGGCCCGCCGGGCTCAAAATACTTTGGAACTGAAACCGCACCCTCAGCCCCGGTGTTTTCAGATTACGCCGCTCGCTGGTGGTGTGGAGTCAAAAGTCCTGTTCCATGCGAGAAACAAGAAAGCTGTTGCGATCGGGACACACGCGGCCTGGGAAGTTGAACATCGCGGCGGCCTGGACGCCGCGCCGACGGCAGGGCGCCCCGAGCCTGGCCGCGCCGAAAATTTTGCGCGGCTGCGCAGTCGACCTGCGACGATACGGGAGGTCCCCGTTCAATCGACCAGCCGCTGAACTCTGCATCGTTTCATTCGGTCGAGGGCGTGCACAACATCGCTCTTGTCGAGCGCGGTGAGCAGGCGCTCGACAGTGCGCATCGCGTCGTGCTGGCCAGGTGCGATATATTCCGCCAGGATGCGACGTGCATCCTCCATCGCGCGCAATACCGTTTCTTGATCCGGCGTGTTCAAACGAAACTCCTTGCGCAACAAAACCGAGAGATCAAGCAGAGGCCGTCGGATTCGTTCCGGTCACTCTGGTGCGTGGTGAAGGGCGGTTCATCGCCGGTACAACGCGTTACCTCAGCTGCGGCCTCGTTGCGCGACAAGGACGTGCCGTTGTATGGGGCGGGTCAGCAAGCCCATGTGTTTGCCGATCGACCGCGTCAAGGTTAACCCGGGCCCGCGCGCGAGGTCTGAAGCCATTGTGCAGTGCGGGTGCCGTGCCGTTTTCGAAAACCCTCGCGTTAGCCATACATCCCGGACATTATCTTCGGGCTAGCGGTTTTGTCTGTCGTGCGGCACCCTTCTTGCCAAATAGCAGGTGAAGGTCGGCCAGCCGTCTCATATCGAGACAGCTGACGATGCCGCGAGGCGACGGCAGAACGTTTTCAGGACAGCGCGGAAAAAAAGCGCCCCGGGACGGTCGTCACCGAGCCAACGGAAAACAGGAAGCCGGGAGGAACGCGACAATGGCGACGAGCCAGATCTTCAGCAAATGGGACGAGACGCACTCCGAATTGTGGAGTCACCAGCCGATCCGCCTCGAGCATGAGATGCACAACTCGCCGGCGTTCTCGATGGACGATCTCGCCAGGCTGATCGAGGGCTATCCGCGCCAGCACTACAGCATCGTGCAGACCGGCGCTCGTGGCTCCAGCCGCGTATGGCGCGAGGGCGACATCGGCAATCTCAGGGGCAGCGAGGTGATCGACGCGATCTCCCGCGGCGAACTTTGGCTTAACCTGCGCGAAGTCGGCTCGGTCGATAGCCGCTATCGCCAATTGGTCGATCGCATGTTCGAGGAAATCGCTGCCAAGGTACCCGGCTTCGAGGTGCCGAAAGGCCATCAGGAAGGTATCCTGATCTCGTCGCCGCGCGCAGAGGTCTATTACCACGCCGACCTGCCCTCGCAGAGCCTGGTCCAGATCGCCGGACGCAAGCGCGTCTATGTTTATCCGAACACCGCGCCGTTCATTACGCCGCAGCATCTCGAAGACATCACGCTCTTCAATGTTGAAGTCGATCTTCCCTACAAGGCCTGGTACGACGATCATGCCAAGGTATTGGATATCGGACCCGGCCAGATGCTGAGCTGGCCGCTCAACGCGCCGCATCGGGTGGAGAACCTCGACACCTTCAGCGTCTCGATGACCATCTCCTACAGCAGCGACGAAATTCGTCGCTCCGAGGCCGTCAACTTCGCCAACGGCATGCTGCGCCATCGCTTCGGCTATCAGCCGAAGAGCCGGAATCTGCGCGGTCCATCCTACTTCGCCAAGAGGGTGATGGGGAGACTGCTGCGCGACAGCAGCTGGGTCCGGCGTGAGCGCAGCGCGCGCAGCCCGATCGACTTCCGCCTCGACGCCGCCGAACCCGGCAAGATCGTCGACGTGTCGAAGGCGGCGTGAGAACGGCAGACCGGCCATGACGGTATTGACGACGGCGGCTGCGAAATCGGGCGCGCGCCCGGTTTCTCGCGCGGCCCGGTTCCGCGTTGAGTTTGTCCGCGACTGGAAACAGGCGGCGGCGCGCCTGAACGATCTCGGCCTGGCGACGCCTTTCCAGCATCCTCAATGGCTTGACGCATGGTACGGCGCGTTTGCCGGCCCTGATGATGTCGAGCCGTTGATTGCCATCATCTGCGATGCGGCGACCGGCGAACAGGTCGCGCTGTTGCCGCTGATCCGCCGCCTGCAAAAGGGCATCCGGATCGTCGAATTCGCCGATCTCGAGCTGACCGACTATAATGCGCCGATGCTGACCGCGGCGGCGCCGCGCGACGCCAAGGGGGCGCGCGCATTGTGGCGCGACCTGAGGGCTGCGCTGCGGCGGATGCCCGGCGGCGCCGACCTCATTCGGCTGCGCAAGATGCCGGCCGATCTCGACGGCGGGCCCAATCCGCTGGCGCTGCTCGATGGTGCCGGCCCGTGTTCGCTGAATGGCAACATCGTCACCACGGGCGATGATTTCGATGCGTGGCGCTACACCCTTGAACGGACCGTGCGCAAGGAGCTGGAGCGAAGCTGGCGGGTGTTCACGCGCGACCCCGCCGCGGCGTTCAAGATCGTTACCGAAAAACACGAAGCGTTGCGGATTCTCTTGACCATGGAGATCCAGCAGGGCACCCGAATGCAGCACCTCGGGTTGAACTTCATTCTCAATGACGAGACCTGCGCCGCGTTCTACCGGAATCTGGTCGGCAATGGCGTTGAGAGCGGCTATGTCGTGGTGTCGGCGCTGTCGGTCGGCGAGGAAGTGGTCGCGACCCTGCTCGGCATTCGCAGCGGTTCACGCTACGTGATGGTGCGCATCAGCAATGCCGGCGCGAAGTGGTCGAACTGTTCGCCGGGCCGGCTGATTATCGAACGCTCCATGGCTGCCCTGCACAAGGACGGCATCAGAGAGTTTGATTTCAGCATTGTGAACTACGCCTATAAGCGCCGGTTTGGCGTCGCGCCGCTGCCGTTGGTGGATATCACGGCGTCGCTCAGCTGGCGCGGATTGCCTTACGCGCTGCGCGAGCGCGCCGCGTGCGAGCTTCGCCGCTATCAGCGACTGGCCCCCTATGTACGACGCGTGCTCGGGCGGCCGCCGTCGCGGGAAGAGAATTAGACCTGCCGCACCACGCCCGGCTGGCCCGGCGCGCATTCCAGCGCATCGCGATCCCATTTGGCGGCGTTGGCCGCGGCCTCATAAGTGCTTTGCAGAAATTCGAGCAGCGCCTGATCCGGCGCTGCGGCGGTGCGGACGGCGTCATAGGGCAGGATGAATTCGCCCAAGGCCTCGCTGAAGAACGCCGCGTCGGGGCGCACTTTGACGGCACGGAAGCCCGCCGGTTCGGGATAGGCATAGGAATAGAACGCCGGATAATCGATCGCGCCGCTGCCGGGCCAGAAGCCGGCGCTGCTCTCCTCGTGCGAATAGGCTTCGCAGGCGACGTCGTCAGAGAGGTGAGGTATGCCGCCGGGATGGCGGGGTGCGCGGCGTCCCGAAAAACGCGTTACCGTGAGATCGAAACTGCCCCAGAAAAAATGGACCGGGCTCGCCTTGCCCAGAAAGCCGGTGCGGAATTGCTTGAACACGCGGTCGGCGTTGACAAGAATTTGCAAGAAGCGCCGCACCGCGGCCGGATCATAGGAAGCAGGTTTCTTGTCCTCCGAAAATCGAATCGGCTCCGGCAATTCGTTGGGCATTTCGTCGATGGCGATGTGGATGCCGGTTTCCCAAAGCGCGGCCATGATCGCGGCGTAGAAACTCGCCACCGATTGTCCGGCCAACGCGAACTGCCGCTGCGCGCCGTCGCTGGTGGAAACGCGCAAAGCATGATCGATCAAGTCGAGGTCGATCTGAAAGGTCCTGACGCCGTCGGGTATCGGCGAGGTCGTCAGTCCCCTCGCGGTGACGTACAGCGCGACGTGCCAGGAATGATTGAGCCAGGGTGAGCGTACCAGACGGATCTTGCCGATGATCTGGGTCCACAGATGCAGCGTCGCATAGGTCTCGCGCCAGGCTGCAGTCGGCAATTCCGGCCAAGGGGCTTGCGAGGCGCTGTTCATGATTCACCGAAATCGGCTGTCATCGGCATCTCCTGATACGAAAGGCCGGGCGCGATCCGGCCCGGCCTTTATATGCGAACTCGCAAGCGTTGGGGATGCGGGTTATTTTTTCTTGGCCGGGTCCTTGGCGAAGGCGGCGTCGACTTCGTCTTTCTTGATGCGGGCATCGGGATTTCCGGGCTGGCCGAGGTTTTGCTCCTCGGTACCGTCGCCCATCATGCCGGGATGCGGCTCGGCCGGGCTCTTGGTATCTTTCTGATCGGGCTTGTTGGTCATTTCGAAATCTCCAGGCGCGGTTGCGCGTGACCCAACCGCCTCAATACGGTCTGGTTCCGCCGTTTCATCGACCGGGTCACCATTTGAACGAACGGCGCCGGGTTCACGAATTGTGGCATTCCGGGCAGCGACGCTTGCCGCGTGTTGCGCGGAACAGGCTGCGGCACCACCAGCGCCGCGCAACGGCCTGCACCGGCCTGCGTGCCAGTTGATAGATAAAGAGAATTTCGATCATGGCGAAGTCCATCGTCCCCATGATTGAAATAGGGCGGCATTCGCCGATGAGAATGCCGCCCGCGACGCATCAGCCATGCAGTTTTTTCGCGGTCTCCGCGATCACGCGCCCTTGATAGCGCGCGCCCGCCAGCTCGTTTTCGGAAGGCTGGCGGCTGCCGTCGCCACCAGCGATCGTGGTTGCCCCATAGGGCGAGCCGCCGGTGACCTCGTCGAGTTTCATCTGGCCGGCAAAACCGTAGTTCAGGCCGACGATGGTCATGCCGAAATGCAGCAGGTTGGTAATAACAGAGAACAACGTGGTTTCCTGGCCGCCGTGCTGGGTCGCGGTCGAGGTGAAGGCGCCGGCGACCTTGCCGTGCAGCGTGCCTTTCATCCAGAGGCCGCCGGCCTGATCGAGGAAGTTCGCCATCTGCGATGCCATGCGGCCGAAGCGGGTGCCGGTGCCGACGATGATCGCGTCGTAATTGGCAAGGTCTTCGATCTTGGCGACCGGTGCTGCCTGATCGACCTTGTAGTAGGAGGCTTTGGCGACCTCCGGCGGCACCAGTTCGGGTACGCGCTTGATGTCGACGCTGGCGCCGGCTTCGCGGGCGCCTTCGGCAACGGCGTTCGCCATCGTCTCGATGTGACCGTAGGCGGAATAATAGAGAACAAGAACTTTTGTCATGGTTGGTTTCCGTGAGGTTAAGGGTTTGCGTTAGAGTTCGTCGCGATGGTCCGACTTACGCCGCGTCGACCAGCACCAGTTCGGAGTCTTCCAGCGCGGTGATTTTCAGCCGCGCCTCGTCGCGGATTGCGACGCCGTCGCGGGCGTTGACCCGCACGCCGTTGATCTCGACCGCACCCGCCGCCGGCACCAGATAGAGGTTGCGGGTTTTGCCAGGCGCATATTCCGCGCGCTCGCCGGCCTTCAGCGTGGTGGCGAGCACCCGCGCGTCGGCACGGATCGGCAGCGCGTCCTTGTCGTCATCGAAACCGCTGGCGATGGTGACGAAGTTGCCGGAGCGATCCGATTTCGGAAACGGCTTGGCCCCCCAGGTCGGCTGGCCGCCCTCCGTGATCGGCTCGATCCAGATCTGGAAGATTTTTGTCTTGGTCGGCTCGAGATTATATTCGGAGTGACGGACGCCGGATCCGGCGCTCATCACCTGCACGTCGCCGGCCTCGGTGCGGCCTTTGTTGCCGAGACTGTCCTGATGGGTGATGGCACCCTCGCGGACATAGGTGATGATTTCCATGTTGGCATGGGGATGGGCGGGAAAGCCGGTGTTCGGTGCGATCTCGTCGTCGTTCCATACCCGCAAAGACCCGTGGCCCATATTGCCGGGGTCATAGTGACTGCCGAACGAGAAGTGGTGCCTGGCTTTCAGCCAGCCGTGATCGGCGCTGGCGAGTTTTGCAAAAGGTCTGAGTTCGATCATGGGATGTTCCTTGCTTTGGAATTTGGTTTGATGTGCCGGGTACGCGAAGCACCCGGCACTGCTGAACTGCTTGAATCAGGCGCCGAAGCCGCCATCGACGTTCAGCACCGTGCCGGTCACGAACGATGCGCCGGGGCTGGCGAGGAACACGACGCCGGCGGCGATTTCTTCCGCGGTGCCGTAGCGTTGCAGCGCGTGCTGGGTGCGCTGGGCTTCGGCGAACGCGCCGCCAGCCTTTGGATTCATGTCGGTGTCGATCGAGCCGGGCTGCAGCACGTTCACGGTAATGCCGCGCGGGCCGAGGTCACGCGCCGCGCCCTTGCTGTAGCCGACGATCGCGCCGATGCCGCGCGAGCCGCCGGTAACGAGGGCAACCTTGCCGGTGAGTGATTTGGCCATTGGATTTCTCCGTTGTCTGAATTCCGATGGGCTATGGATATGCGCTTCCGCGTGGTCCATAAATAGAAACTATCGAAACACATTGTTTCTATAATCGTCCTAATGGGAGAGCACGGTTGGCAAAACTTCCCGATTTCGAGGGCCTCGCGATTTTCGCAAAAGTCGTGGAATTGCGGTCGTTTGCAGCGGCTTCGGCGGAACTCGCGCTGTCCAAGGCCACGGTGTCCAAGGCCGTCAGCCGGCTGGAGGAGCGGCTCGGCGCCCGGCTGTTCAACCGCACCTCGCGGCGGCTCGCCCTGACGGATGCCGGGCAAAAGCTGTCCGAGCGCGCCGCACGCCTGCTGCTCGATGGCGAGGCGGTGGAGAACGAGGCGCTGGCGCAGTCGGCGACGCCGCGCGGGCTGGTGCGGCTCGCCGTGCCGATGACGTTCGGGGTCAGGAAGGTGGCGCCGATTCTGCCGAAGTTTCTGGAGGCGTACCCCGACGTCGCGATCGACCTGCACTTGAGCGATGCCATGGTCGACCTGATCGGTGAGGGCTTCGATGCCGGCTTGCGGATCGCGAGCCTGCCGGATTCCTCCTTGATCGCGCGACGGCTGTGCGCGATGCCGCGATATACCGTGGCATCACCGGTATATCTCAAGCGGCATGGCCGGCCGACGCATCCGATGCATCTCGCGCAGCACAAATGCCTTGGCTATGCGTATCTCTCGACGCCCGGGGTCTGGCACTACACCAACACCGCGGGCGAGCAGGCGAGCGTGCGCCCCGCGGGCCCGCTGCGCGTCAACAATGGCGAGGCCCTGATGCCGGCGTTGCTGGCCGGATTGGGCATCGCCGATCTGCCGGACTTCATCGTCGGCGACGCCATTGCGTCGGGCGAGGTCGAGGTGATCCTGAAAGGCTGGAAGCAAACCGAGGGCGCGGTGCATCTGGTGACGCCGCCCGGCGGCCCCCGTCCGGCCCGCGTCGAGGTATTGGCGGATTTTCTGGCGCAGCATTTTGCGACGGGGAAGAAGCGGGGAAAATAACATCGAATGAGGCGTGTGTTCTTACCCTCCCCTGGAGGAGGAGGGTAAGAAGGCTGGCGGCTATCGCAATGTCGACGCTTTCGGTTACGCTGCACTCAACAACCAAAAACCCTCGGGGAGAGACCAGCTGATGAACCGACGTGAACTTCTGAAAGCCGCCGCGGCGTTGCCGCTGGCGCAGGCTGCGCTGTCGAATTCCGCATTCGCGCAAGGGCCGTGGCCGACGCGCAATATCACCATGATCGTGCCGTTTCCGGCCGGCGGCCAGGCCGATCTCGCGGCGCGGCCGGTGGCGCTGGCGCTGGAGAAAATCCTCGGCAAGCCTGTGATCGTCGACAACCGCGCCGGCGGCGCCGGCGGCTCGATCGGCAACGCGGCGGCGGCGCGCGCCGATGCCGACGGCTATACGTTGCTGATGACCCTGTCGTCGCTGGCGGTGCTGCCGGAAGCGGACCGGCTGTTCGACCGTCCCGTGGCTTACGAAGTCTCGCAATTCGCGCCGGTGGCGCGCGTGCTCGCCGATCCCACTCTGCTCGCGGTGCCGGCGTCGGCGCCGTGGAAGACCCTGCAGGATTTTGTCGACGACGCCAAAAAACGCCCCGGCGAAATTCCCTACGGCTCGTCGGGTCCCTACGGCACGCTGCATGTGGCGATGGAGATGTTCGCGGCCTCTGCCGGCATCAAATTGCTGCACGTGCCGTTTCGCGGCGCCGGCCCGGCGCTGACCGCGCTATTGAGCGGCACGGTGCAGGCGCTGGCATCGGCGCCGGGCACGCTGAAGCAGCAGGTCGATGACGGCAAGATGCGGGTGCTGGCGAACTGGGGCGCGGAGCGGATCGCGAGCTTTCCCGATCTGCCGACCTTCAGGGAACTCGGCTACAAGGACGTCGAGTTCTACATCTGGGCCGGGCTGTTCGCGCAGAGCGCGCTGCCGGCGCCGATCATGACGCGGCTGCGCGAGGCGATGGCGCAGGCGGTGAAGAGTCCCGAGGTGACAAAAACCTTCGCGACCGCGGGCAGTCCGGTCGCCTACATGGACGCGCCGGAATTTTCCAAATTCGTCGCCGAGGACTCTGCGCGCCTGATCGCGGCGGTCAAAAAAATCGGCAAGGTGGAATAGCGAAGGCGCCTCGGCATTCTTGTCTCCGGTCCTCGAAAAAAGGCGGTCACTTTCACATTTAGTTGTACGGCGCGAACCTTCCCAAGCCTCATTTCTTTTGAAGCCTGAGGCGAAGCATTTCCCGCATGGAGTGCACGTCAATTGAATCGGAAGGATCGGAAGATGCGAGCGTACCGGGTGGTTCTGAGCCTTGCGATAGTGACTGGCTGCGGCATCGCCGTTCAAAATCCTGCTTTGCCGCAGGAGAATCGCGGAACGATGGAACAGCAGATGGCCTGTACGCCCGATGTGTTCCGGCTTTGCGGCGACCAGATACCTGACGCCAACCGGATCGTGGCGTGCCTGCGGCAAAACACCCCGCAGCTCAGCAGGCCGTGCCGCGCCGTATTTGAACCGGACGTCAGCGCCAACCAGCAGGCGGCGCCGAGACGCCGCGACGACCAGTCGAGGCGCTACGATGATCAATCTAGACGCTACGATGATCAGCCGAGGCGCTACGACGATCAGCGGAGACGCTACGACGATCAGTCGAGGCGCTACGATGATCAGCCCAGGCGCTACGATGATCAGCCCAGGCGCTACGATGACGAATAGACGGCCCCCTGGCTACTGCTGGTCCTGGCACACATCGATCCATTCGGCGTCGACCAGTTCGGCCATCCGCGATGGCGCGATGCGCACGGCGCTGTGGGTCGAGCCCGCCGCCGGCACCACCTCGTCGAACGCCTTCAGCGACAGGTCGCAATAAACCGGCAGCGGCGCTTTCAATCCGAATGGGCAGACGCCGCCGACTTCATGGCCGGTGATCTCGGCCACTTCGTCGATGCCGAGCATTTTCGGCTTGCCGCCAAAGCGCGCCTTGAGCTTCCTGTTGTCCATGCGGCAGGTGCCGCTGGCGACGATCAGCACGACGCGCTCGCCGATCCGCAAGCTCAGCGTTTTCGCGATCCGCGCCGGCTCGACGCCATAGGCTGCGGCCGCCAGCGTCACCGTGGCCGAACTGTCAGGCGATTCGATCACGGCAATATCGGGGGCTTTGTCGGCAAAAAACGCGCGAACGGATTCAAGGCTCATGTTCAAGACTCATGTTCGGGATTCGTATTCAAGACGGTTGTTCAAGACTCTTGGGCGGCGACCAGATCGGGCAGTTCCGACAGCGCGTGGATGCGATAATCGGGCTCCAGCCCAAGCTCGTCCATCTGGGTGCGGATCGCCTTGAACATCGTGAGCGGGGCAACCAGATCGCTTCTGACGCATGCCAGCGCCATCGCTTCCGGCGTCACCCGCTCGATCCAGGCGACGTTCAGCCCGAACGCCTTGGCGCCGCAGGCGTCCCACGGGTTCGACGACACGAACAGCACTTCGGCGGGCGGCACATCAAGCGTCGCTTCGATCAGGGCGTAGGCATCCGGGCTCGGCTTGAAGATCTTTTGGGAGTCGATGCTGATGGTGGCGTCGAGCACGCGGTCAAGACCGCTGTTGCGAACCAGCGCGTTGAGCATGCCGGTGCTGCCGTTTGAAAGAATAGCCAGCTTGCGGCCTCGCAGCGCCGCAAGCGCGGCGGTCGCGTCCGGATAAAGCTCGAGATGCAGGTACTTGTCGATGATGCTTTCGAACGCGGCCGGGTCGTGCTTGAGACCGAGGCATCTCAACGTGTAAGCGAGCGAATCCCGCGTGATGACGGAAAAATCCTCGTAGCGCCGCATCAGCGAACGCAGCCAGGTATATTCGAGCTGCTTGATACGCCAGACCTGGGTGATGATCTCGCCGTAACCGGGAAACGCCGCCTCGGTGACGGCGGCGACCGACTGAATATCGTAGAGCGTGCCATAGGCATCGAACACAACGGCTTTGATGGTCACGTGAGTACTCGCGGTGGTCGGCGCTAGATCTTCAAAAGCTTGCGCGCATTGGCCTTCAGGACCTTCGGCCTGATCTCATCGCGGATCTCGAGCTTGGCGAAATCCGCCATCCAGCGGTCCGGCGTAATCACCGGCCAGTCCGAGCCGAACAGCATCTTGTCCTGCAGGATGGAGTTGACGTAGCGCACCAGGATTGGCGGAAAATATTTCGGCGACCAGCCGGAGAGGTCGATATAGACGTTCGGCTTGTGGGTCGCGACCGACAGCGCCTCTTCCTGCCAGGGAAACGACGGATGCGCGAGAATGATCTTCAGATCCGGGAAATCGGCGGCCACATCGTCCATGTACATCGGGTTGGAATATTTCAGCCGCATCCCCATGCCGCCGGGCATGCCGGAGCCGACCCCGGTCTGGCCGGTGTGAAACAGCGCGATCGCGCCGCCATCGGTGATGGCTTCGTATAGCGGATAGGCCATGCGGTCATTGGGATAAAAGCCCTGCATGGTCGGATGGAATTTGAAGCCCTTGACGCCAAATTCCTCGATCAGCTTGCGCGCCTCGCGAACGCCGAGCTTGCCCTTGTGCGGATCGATGCTGACGAACGGGATCAGCACGTCGGAATTATCCGCGGCGACTTCCAGCATCTCGTAATTGCTGTAGCGGCGGAATCCGGTCTCGCGTTCGGCATCGACCGGAAAGATCACCGCGGCGATTTTCTTGGCGCGGTAATAGGCCGCGGTCTCCGGCACGGTCGGCGGATGCTTGTTCGGCGACTTGAAATATTCGGCCATCTGCGCCTGGAAGTCGTCGTAGCCGTCGTCGGCATGCATGCCGCAAGGCTCTTCCGCATGGGTGTGGATATCGATCGCCACGAGATCGTCGGGATTGAGCAGCTTCAGTTTGGCCATCTTGCTTTCCCCGGCAGGGTTGCTTGATTTTACAGTGTGGCGGATTGATTATACTATATAACAAATTCCGCAAGGCGGCATAATAATAGCGATAGCTTAGGGAGGATGAAATGGCTCAGGCGGACGCCTTCGAAACCGACTTCTGGAAACACGCCAATTTGCGGAAAGTCTGGGACGATATCGTCCCCGGCGAGCCGCGCAAGACCATTCCCTACACGCTGACGCGGGACGCCATCGAACTGTATTGCGCCTCCGTTGGCGAAGACCATCCGCTTTATTTCGATGAAGACTACGCGAAGACCACGGTCTATCGCGGGCTGATCGCGCCACCGTCGATCCACATCCTCCTGATGTTCTCCTGCACGCCGGCCGACGACTGGATGCGCAGCCCCGGCACCGTCAATGCCGGACAATCATGGAGCTACAATATTCCGGCGCGTCGCGGCGACGTCATCCGGCTTGAGGCCCGCGCGCTCGACAAGTTCATCAAGCGCGAGCGGCTGTTCGTGGTGCACGACAATGTCTTCTTCAACCAGCATGGCGAGGTCATCTGCTCGGGCCGCGGCTGGACCATTCGGCCGCAGTAAGCGAGGAGCGAAATCATGACAGCGACATTCGAAAGCCTCCACCCCGGCGACACCATCGACGGACCGAAATTCGCGGTCAGCCGCGAATCCATCCGCCTGTTCTGCGATGCGTCGCTGGACTACAATCCGCTGCGTCTCGACGACGATTACATGAAGGGCGATTTCGGCAAGACCAATTTCGGCGGCATCATCATGCACGGCATGAACAATTTCGGGTTGATCTCGCGGATGATTACCGACTGGGCCTATCCCGCCGGCGCCATTCACCGCCGCCTTGAAACAAGGTGGGTCAAGCCGGTCCGGCCCGGCGACACCATCCAGCCGACCGGCATCGTGAAATCGAAACAAACCACGGCGAACTCACGCTGGGTTTTGATCGACGTCATGGTGCGCAACCAGAACGACGAGAAAGTCGCGACCGGGGAAGCCATGGTCGAGTTTCCGAACGGCTGATTTCGCTGGGAATTCCGTCGCCCGCTTGCGGTGAGCTAACGCGAGTTCACGCGTGCACAGATTCAATTTTCAAACAACCAATTCAGTTGAGAACCGTCATTCCGGGGCGCGCCAACGGGTCCGCGCAAAGCGCGGCCCGATGACAGGCTCCGCGCGAGCCCGGAATCCATAACCACGACAGGGAGTATGGATTCCGGGCCCGCGCCAAGTGGCGCATCCACGATGTGCACTTGCACATCGGGGAATGACGGGCGTTGGAACGCGTCGCTTTGCTCGGTCGCTCGAATTCCAAACATGCCTTTACGCCCTCGCCGCGCCATGCGCCCGAGCCGTTGATGAATCTTCCGCCCGAAGAGGGCGTGGGGAACGCCGGATGCCCGTGGCACCCGCAGCCTCGTGTGCACTTGGTAGTGGTAGAACGCACACGAGTAACAACGAGTACCCGGAATCACCCGGCGTCCCCGCACGCAATGGTTTTAACGGTTTGCTTCGTGCTCCCCGGCGATCGGGCTCTTTTGCCACCGTCGCCTTGCGGATTGAAGGTTTTGTCCAGCCCGGTTGAGCCGAACGAGCCTCCGCAAGACTTGACGCCAGCGTCGAGGCGTCAGGACCACACGACTTCACCGTCCGCAAGCAGCGCCGTCGTCTTGCATGCCGCTAACCGCTCACGGAGAGCAATCCGCCCTGCGCTCGCATCGCACGCCCAACACTGCTGCGTCCACCGCATCCCATCCCGCGTCCGTGACGATCGCGATACGCCCCTTGTGTGGGACGAGACAGCGGCGGTTATAGAAGTGATTTGGGTCGGCGCGAAACAGCAAAATTTTTTGCTATGGGACTCGACAGCCGCGATCACACCAAATCTAGCCCGTCGGGCAGTCGATTTTTTTACACGACGTCATTCGGCATCGCGGCGCAAAACGAGAGAATTTGGCACGTCGGGCAAATCACCGCGGTCCCCGTTTCCCACAGCCGCTCCGCCGCGCGCCAGAAGGAGAGATCTATGGTGCCGTGGCGGCCCGTGCCGAGGTGACACAATGAAGCCCGAAGCTATCGACGCCATAGTCGATACCAATCCATTGGCGTGGCGTTCCCAAGCTATGAATGAACGCAACCTTCACGTGCTACACGTTGCGGATATTCAGATGTCCCCAGTTGTGCGGAGCGCGACAACCGCGCCGCTTTGTCAGGCGAGCGCTTCTTTGCCGCAAGTATTGAAAGCTGTTTGAAGTCCGCCTTGATCCGAGCTTTCGTTTTTCCCTTTTTGCGTTTGTCCCATGACGCCTTACCGAGTACGACGGCGGACGGGTTTTTCTCTGCGTCGCGTGTGGCTTGTTTACGGGATCAAGAAAGTCCCGTTCGCAGAGTCAGACGACCCTTTTCACAAGAAGATTCGAACGGCTATCATTACAGCGCCGGTCCTTGCCATGGCTGCGTTTGTTGCCGGCAAACAAAGGGCAGATAGCGCACTCACAACGATGTCTGACCCGTACCAGGTGAAGGTCAAAGGTGGCGAGGTGCGCAATCGTATCCTGTTGAGGAGTTTCGATAAGGGACTGCTAGTGAGAAGCCCAGCAGACGAACGCGTCGAGTTCATCAAGTGGGACCAAATAGACGAAGCAACCAAATCATCGCCAAGAAATCGCGGCGAAAGCTACTCGTGTCAATGGTTCGAGATTAATTGTTCTAAAGAGCAGTTCGTACCGTAGTCACCACCCCCTATTTACCCACTTCAACCGCTTTGGTGGCTGCAAGAACAGTCGGTGCCGACTTCAATATAATTTGTGCATAGGGTGTAACCACGGGGTGCTTTTCTGGTTTCCACCTCCCGCCCTCTCTCGGCCTGACGAGCTGAGAGTCACGGAGAGCGCGAAACTCCTCAAGCTCTTCCCCTGTTCTAACAAATGGTTTATCGAATATGTCTTGCGTTAGTTGATCTACAGTTTTGATGCCGTTTGAAGCCCTGACAGCTTGAAAGAGTTCCCGTTGCTTTTGGGTGAGGCTCGACAACCCTTCGGAAACTTCTTTGAATAGTTCCTCGGCAACGTCGTGCACTTGCTTTACTGTCAGAGCAAACTCGAAACCAAGAACCTTGAAGGTCAATCCTGAGGAACGCTCAAACAGTTCCTTGAATTGAGCGCGGAATGAAAAAACTATGATCAACACGACAAAAGGCCACGCGAGAGCCTTCACGAGTTCGATAAAGTGGGTCATCGCTTCCCCCACTAAAGGCGGGAAGAACACGATAAATTGCTTTGGTTGTCACTGACAACCTTTACCACCCACCCCGCCTCGCCCAATCCTGCCGCTGCAGCACGTTCAAGGCATACTCCACATCCTTCGGCGTCCTCGCAAAGTTCGCGGCAGTATTGCGCTTGTTCCCTTCAAAGTATCCGGTCGAAAGATCGGGCACGGTCGTTTGAATGAGCAATGCGTCAGTGGGCTTGCCATTAAAGAGCGTGCGTGCCTGACCCAATCCCAATTCTTGGAGGTTTTTGGGGTTATGGTCGATTGCTCTCCCGATAATGGGGGCGTCGTTGGGACCAACCCTGAATGAAATAATGGTGGAGCAATTGCCGAGCACGGCGTCCTGTATTTCTTTGTCGAGCTGCGAAATGCGCATGATCATCCTTGTAGCCGAGATGCCGGAAGCCCTCGGCGATGGCCTGAAGGCCCGGCCCTTCGGCCCGATGATAGAACGTGTTGTCGGTATCGGCGCCGTTCACGATCCGGCCAAGCAGCACGAGCGCAGGATCTCCCGTGAGCTTGTACTTCTTCAGGATCGCCTCGAACGAGCATTCCTTTCCGTGGTGGCCCAGCCCGACGTCCTTGACTCATAAGGAATGGCGTCGAGCCGCTTGGCTTCCGCCATCACCTTGTCCGCGGGCACGAAGATGAACTCCGGATTTTTGTCGACGAACTTGCTGATGAGCCAAGGGCAAGCGACGCGATCGACTTTCACATGTTCGCGGGTAATCCACTTCATCTGATCCTCCTCGAAGGGTTGATGCTGTCAGGCATCTTCCAGAACCAGAACGCCGCCGTGCTTGGGCGAGATCACATACAGTCGGTCGGGAACGACAATCGCGGTCGTGTGCGCGCCAGCACCCGTAATGGTTTGCTCACGGGAGCCCGTTTGGGGGTTGATGGTTTCGACAAGGCCGGGCTCGCCGATGGCGACATGAACAAGCCCGGTCGCCGGATTGAAGAACGTCACGTCGGGCGGGCCCGCGATTGGCCAGACATTCCTGACATTGCCGGAGGCCGAGTCGATCTCGACCAGCGCGCCGTCGTCGCAAGCGGCGTAGAGCCGCTGGCGCGAGTGGTCGATGTCGAGGCCATGCGCGCCGCCCGAAGGCAGTTTCCAGTGCACGATGCCGTCGAGATCGGGCAGGCGGGCCACCAGCACCATCGAAGGCTCGCGGATGCACAGGAAGAGCCGCTCGGCGGACGCATCTGTCACGCACCAGCGCGGCCGACCTGGCAAGTCGATCGTGCGCTGGCTGCTGCTCTTCAGGTCGTAAAGATGCAATGTAGGGCCCTCGCGATCGTCGCCGATGCAGGCGACGATCCCCATGTTCGCGCGCTTGACGACCGCTGCGCCATTGGGCCGTGGACCTGACTTGAACATGGCCTTGGATTTGAACGTCGCGGCATCTAGCCAGGTGACGCTCGCTGCACCGCGATTGGTGGTGAGCACCTCGCCGTCGTCCGCCACAGCGCCGGCGACGCCCGGAAATCCAGGCAGCGTTGCGATATGCTTTTGCGCGTCGTGATCGATTACCTCGATGCAGTCGCGACCGGTGTGAGCGATAAAGACGCGGCGGGTTTTAGGATCGAATGCGGCGTGGTCGAAGTCGCTATTCGCCCCGTTCGGAATTTCAATAACGGTAAGTGTCTTCAGCGGCATGGCGGCTTCCAGGCTATCGAGGCAAGATGTGAGATGCTTCGCGTTGCGCGGCGTGATTTTCGAAAAAAGAGAGCGGAAAGCCGAAGGTCACGCCCGCGCGAATCTCGTTCGCCGGGTGTCCACCCGTGAGCGCATGACGTATCGCGACGTCGAAGCTGAGATTGTCGCGCACGCGGTAAATCAGGCCGACCAGGCCTGAAAACGTCTGCTCCCTTCCAAACTCATTCTCGTAGAAAATCTCGGCAACGGGGCGAACCGTCCATGTCGACGGTCCTTCGACAATGGCGCCGAGGAAGAGATCGCCACGATGATCGCGCGTGAGGGCAGTCTCCGCGTTGAGGTGAATCGTGCCCCAATCCCAGCGCTGCGAGACGATTCCGGCCAGGCTTGCACCGACGCCCGAATTGCCGGTGCTGTCCGGAAGTAGGACGCCAAACTCGGTCGCGACGCTTGGGCCGGTTTTGTCCTGCAGGCTGCCAGGTACGAGAACATGCTTGAGGAACGCGCCCGCTGCCGTCAGGCTTGTAGGTCCCGGCGGCGAAAGCGGCGTCTGTCCCTGGCCTTCGAAGACGGCTTCCCAATCCTCGCTCAGACCGTAGTTGATGACCGTGGCCGGCGCGATGAGGCTGGTTCCGCTCTCATCGCGCAAGCGTCCGGCCGGCTGCAGTTCGATTTCCATTTCCCCTTTTTTTGCGACGGCGGCGTCGGTGCCGTCGAAGGGGCGATATGCCCGCGCAGGATCAGGCCAGGCCAGTAGGCTCAGCGTGATTATGGAGACCGAAGCGAAAGGATTCGGCAGTCTTCGGTAACGTCGGCAGTTTGCAGGCATGCGCGCCTCCCGACAGTCGGTCTCAAGGCATTGGCTTGAACATCCAGATCGCCGCGGGCCCGGCGACGCCTGCGCGGACCGCGACCAGTAGGCGATCCATCTCCGGCACGAACAGGGACGTGCGCGCGCCCACTGACGTGGGGATGCGCGCCATGTGGCGATAGGTCGTGCCAATTGTCTCGAACACGTCGATAAAGCCTGCTCCGCAACTGACGTAAATCCGCTCACGTTTGGTGTCGACGAAGAGGTCGTCGACATCGCCGCAGGTCTCGGCCTTCGAGATGGATTTGCCGTCGGTCATGGAGAAGACGGCCAGCTCGGGCGGGCTGCGGAACGCCACGAGAAGGTGGCTTCGATCGCGATCGACAGCCATCGCAAAATTGCCGCCCTTGTTCATCGGCCAGTTCGCGACCTGCTTTCCGGATTTTCCGTCCACCACGACGACCGCGTGAGCGTCAGGCAGGTTGACGAAGATTCGACTCGTGTTCGTGTCGATCTGGAAACTTTCCGGGTGCGCTTTCAGCGGCACATTCTGGACCTTGCTGCGGGTCGAAGGATCGACCATTGCCAATCCTCCACTGCCGTAGCCGACGACGACGCGCCCGGCCGCCGTGTCGATCCGGATATTGTCAGCATCGCCGCCAAGCTCGATTTGCCCCGTGGCCTTGTAAGCATTGCCTTCGAACAGCTTGACCGAACCATCCCGCGCATTGGCGACGAACAGTATGTCGGCCGATGGCTCGTAGCCGACCCCTTGCGGTTCGTTCAGTCCGGTAATGGTTCGGACCAGACTGTGAGTGGCCAGGTCGACAACGCCGACGCTGTCATTGCCGAGTTCGGCCACGAACAATCGCTGCCGCTTCAAGTCCACCGCCATGTGATCGATCCGGCCGCGCACATCGCCGAGCAGGATCTTGGCTTCGAGTTGGAGGGGTTCCTTAGCTGCCGATTGAGCAGACGCGGCGTTGCTGTCCAGCATGGCAAGTCCAGCCAATATTGCAGCAATCGTCTGGAAAAGATTTGACATCTCAGTCCCCCGTCTAGTGTGCCATCACCCAGCCCGGTTGCAGGATCGGATATGCACTTCAACCTGTTGATTCATCGGCTGTCGCGCCACGCTATTAAGTACAAAGGAGATCTGCGCACTTCTTCAACATCCGACCTCGATAGGCCAATGTCCGCGAGCAGCCGATCATCAAGTTGGAGAAGTTCCCTGTATTCGTGCCGTCGTTCCCACGCCAGTGCTATTCCGGTCAGCCACGCAAGCGGGCTGTGCCATGACCATCTCAGGTCCGGAAACGAGACTGAAGCTGCTTCGAGATTGCTGGTTGAATTGCCAATTATGCTGCCGCAAGACATGTTTCACCTCCGTAATGGAGCGAAACAACGCTTGGCTGCGGGAGCTCATCGGGCGGTTGTCAATGGCCCGAGTGATTTCTGTATCACACCCACCTTTGAAGCTCAAGCGAGAGTAAGCGGTGAAGCCATTTGGAGCTTGACCATTAGAATTCCAGAACACGCAACAACACGGTGTCGGTTCGGCGGGCTTTCAATCGTCTTTAAGCAGGGACTAGCGCCCTTTGCGCCACTCGCTGGTGATTGGCATCCCAACAGGTAAAGGAAATAGTGATGAGCAAGATGATTTTTGTGAGCCTGCCAGTCACCGACCTCAAGGCGTCCATGGCTTTCTACGAATCCATCGGTTTCAAGAACAATCCTCAGTTCACCGACGAGACGGCGGCGTGCATGGTGTGGAGTGAAGCGATCAACTTCATGTTGCTCACCCATGCCAAATGGCGCACCTTTACGAGCCGCCCCATCCCACCAAAAACGTCGAGCGAAGTGATGCTGGCTCTGTCGTGCGACAGCCGCGACGCTGTCGATGCGATGAACGGCGCAGCCGCCGCAAATGGCGGCACCGCCGACATCAATCCAATAGAAGACCATGGCTTCATGTACACCCGCGACCTCGCTGATCCCGACGGCCATGCTTTGGGAGCGATGTGGATGGACATGTCCGCGATTCCTTCGGGCGACAAGGCGGGCTGACCGAGTTCACCCGATCCGCCTCTCAAAAGACCTGCGGCCCGGTGTGCAGAAATCAACAATTCTGCACCGAAAATTCGATCCATCAGTTTCTAACGGGTTAGCCCGTGCAGAAATTAGGTGTAAGTCGCCGCCATGTCGCATGTTGGCACTCTTCGGACCTCACGCGATGTCCGACTGGAGTCCGGAATACGCGCCGAAGCGGACGTCGGACGACCACACTGAATTTATGGGTTCGCGCCCTAGGAGGCCAAGGTCGTCCCGCTCCCCCACAGCGCAGAACTTGGCTATCTCGCGATTGCTTGGAATCAGTTGGACTGCCACCTGATGGCGCTTTTTGCGATGTTATCGGAACCAGGAGATTCGACTTCCGCGAAAGCGTACTCTCTAGACGACGATTCTACTCAAAGAAGGCTATTGCGTGCTCTTCTCGACATCGACGCAAACAAACTACTGCCAGCCGTGCGGAGATTATCAACAACGCAAACAAGCGAAATTCTGTGGTTGCTAAACCAAATAGACGAAGGCATTCGACAAGCGAAACAATGCTTTGCAATGCGGCATTCCGGTTGGAAGTTTTCCGGTCTACGGCGCGCGCACGTCGGTGAATGTCAGCGGGCGCAACTTGTCGCCGTCAAAATAAACGAAGCGCAGGCGCCGCCGATGCGAAACCAGGCTGGCCGGCAGCGGATCGTAGCGGAACGAGCCGCCGCCGAGGTGCGGCGTCAGGCTGCCGACATCGGCAAGCGCGTCGATTTCGACGCGCAGCAGATTGAGTGTGGCGCCGTCGGCGGCGATCATCTCGAACGGGATGCGGCCAAGGCGCAGAAAGCTCACCGGGTCGGGCGCGTCGATGAAGCCGTCGATGAACGCCGCCTCGACCTTGTCGAGATCGGGCTCCCTCGGCGCCGGGGGCTGCTCCCCGGGATTATGCGGCGTCTGCCATTGCGCCACCGGACGCTCGGGCGCGCGGTTGTGTCCGGGGCCGCCGTGGTCGTGATGATGGTCATGACCGTGATCGTGGCGGTGACCGTGGTCGTGGTCGTGATCGTGGCCATGGTGCGTGTGGCCGTGCTCGCGTCGCCGGTGCATGGCGGGCCTCAATACGTAACGGGTTTGTTGATGATCGAGCGGTGGCTGCCGAGCTTGCCATGGGCCGCCAGCGAGCCGAGCGCCTCGACCACCACGCGAACCCCCATCAGCGCGGTGATGTCAGAGGTATCGTAGGGCGGCGAGACCTCGACCACCTCGAACCCGCAGATCCCTTGCGCGCAGACCAGGCCCAGCAGCTTCAAGGCCTCGCGCGGCAGGAAGCCGCCCGGCTCCGGCCAGCCGGTGCCGGGAACAAAGCCGCAATCGATTGAATCGACATCGAAGGAAATATAGACGGCGTCGGCATCCTTCCAGGCAAGGTCGAGCGCGATCTCCGCCGATTTCTCGATCCCGAATTTTTCGATGTCGGCGATGGTCAGCACGTTGGTGTTGCGCTCGCGCGCGACCTGAACGCCCTCGCGCGGCACCTGCCAGCCGCCGATGCCGAGTTGCACCAGGTTGACCGCCGGCACGTTGGGCAGGTTGGTTGCCCAGAACCATGGCGTCGTATGCATGCGCTCGTCGAGATCCTTTTCCTGGATGTCGATGTGGCGGTCGAAATGGATGATGCCGATCTTCTTGTCGGTGCATTGCGCGATGCCGCGCACGCAGGGAAAACCGATCGAATGATCGCCGCCGAGCATGATCGGCAGCGCGCCGGACGAAAACACATGGGCGACGCCGCGCGTGATCTGATCGAAGCTCTTTTCCAGATTGGCCGGAATCGTGAACACATCGCCGGCGTCGCACAGCGTCATCTGCTCGCGCAGGTCGACGCCGAGTTCGTAATTATAGGGCGTATAGAGCGCCGAAATTCGCCGGATGCCCTGCGGCCCAAATCGCGTGCCGGGGCGGTAGGTGGTGCCGGAATCGAAGGGTATCCCGATCACCGCCGCGTCATACTTGCCGACATCGCGCACGTTCTCGATGTAGGGCGCCTTCATAAAGGTGTTGATGCCGGCGAAGTGCGGAAGCTCGCCGCGCGCAAAGGTCGGGATGTCCCTGTCCGTGATGCTTTCGGCACCGGGCAGACCCATGTCGAGCGCCCATTGCCGCTCCTTGCGCCAGGCCGTGGCCGGCAGCTTGCCTTCGGCCTCGAGCGCTTTCCAGCCCTGCGTCGCCATCCGGTCGAAATCGGGATGATGGCGGCGCGCGAATTGCGGGGCAGGGCGAAGCCCGGCATGACGCGACCATCGCGCGCGAGAGGATAAGAACATCGAGAACTCCATCGTTAGCTGATGCCGGCCGAAGTCTTCAAAAACCCGAGCACCGGTACGGGGCCGTCGCGGGTCAGATCGAGATCGTAGGTGATGTTGGCGCCGTAGCGCTCCTGCGCCTGCGGATCGCGCCTGACACGGTCGAGCGCGATCAGGCGCGTCGCCAGCCCGAACGCTTCCCGGATGTCGTGCGTCACCATCACGATGGTCATTTTCAGATCGCGCCAAAGTGGCTTGATCAAGGCATGCATCTGCGCCCGGGTGCCGGGGTCGAGCGCGCCGAACGGCTCGTCGAGCAGCAAGACGCGCGGCCGCCGCGCCAGCGCCTGCGCGATCGCAAGCCGCTGCTGCATGCCGCCGGACAGCGCGCTCGGATATTTGTCGCGATGCTCAGAAAGTCCGACGCCCTCGATCATCGCTTCGCATTTCTCGATCGCCCGCCGCCTGGCAGCACCGAACAGTCGCGCCGTCAACGGACGCTGCTCGAACTCGTAGCCGACCAGCACGTTGCCGAGCACGGAGAGATGCGGAAACACCGAATAGCGCTGGAACACGATACCACGGTCGGGGCCGGGCTCGGCGGGAAACGGCTCGCCGTCGAGCAGCACGGCGCCCTGCGACGGCCGCTCCTGGCCAAGGATCAGCCGCAGGAAGGTGCTCTTGCCGGCGCCGGAGGGGCCGACCACCGAAAGAAAGGTGCCGGACGCGATCTCGATGTTGATGCGCTCCAGCACGATCTGCGAACCGTATTCGACCCAGACATTGCGGAAGGACAAGGCGCTCATCAGCGCGGCTCCTCGACATAGGCCCAGGGGAACGTCTTGCGCGCGAACAGGCCGAGCAACAGGTCGAGCGCGAAGGCCAGCAGGGTGATCCAGGCGACATAAGGCAGGATCACATCCATCGACAGATAGCGCCGCACCAGGAAGATGCGATAGCCAAGTCCGACATCGGCGGCGATCGCCTCCGCCGAGATCAGAAACAGGAACGCCGGTCCCAGCATCAGCCGCACCGACTTGATCAACCGCGGCATGATCTGCGGAAGCACCACCCGGATCGCCACCTGCCAGGTCGATGCGCCGAGCGTCTGCGCCTTGATCATCTGCTCGCGCGGCAGGCTTTGCACTTCAATGGACATGTCGCGGATCAGGCAGGGCGCGACACCGATGATGATCAGCATGACCTTCGACAGTTCGCCGAGCCCGAACACGATGAACAGGATAGGCAGGACGGCCATCGGCGGGATCATCGAAATCACGGCGACGATGGTACCGAACGAAGCCCCCGCGATCGGCAGCAGTCCAACCGCCAGCCCGAAGCCGAGCCCGATCAAGGTTGAAATTCCCAATCCCAGCAACAGCCGTTGCAGGCTGGCGGCGGTGTCGGTCCACAGCACGTAGTCGCCGGACCGCCGATCGGGCTCCGTGGCCAGCCGCTTGGTGGTGTCGGCCATTTCGCTGATCGGCGGCAGCAGCTTGTCGTCCGGATTGGCCGCGCGCCGTTCCGCCGATCCGATGATGTAGATCATCAGGATCAGGAAGAACGGGATCGCCGCCAGCACAATCCGGCTGCCGCGCGCCGGCGCAATGTTCATGATGCGTCGAATGGCACGGTCCTCCTTTGCGGTCTCAAGTTGAGGCCGGCGATCCCGGACGCTACAGTTTGCCTTCGGCGGCGAGTGTCATGTAGGAGGCATCGAACCGCAGCTTCACGTTCTTGCTGGAGCCGAGAGTCTTGGTCGGGGTCATGATGCCGACCGCGTCCTTGGACTTCACCTTTTCGCCGAGCAGATTGTGTTCGAAGCAGAAGCCGCGGACCTGATCCATGATCTTGGGCAGCTCGGCGCCGGTCATGAAGGCAGCGCCGTCCTTCGGTGTGTAGTACATGTAGGTGGTCTTGAGCTGGGTCTCGAAGCCGGCAAGGTTGGTGCCCGACAATTTTGCCATCGCTTCGCGCGCGGCTTTGCCCTTGTCGGATTCGTCTTTCATCAGCGCGATGGTTTCGTACCAGATGCCGACCAGCGCCTTGCCGAGATTGGGGTTATCCTTCAACGTTTCGGTGTTGATGACGAGCAGATCCTGAATTTCGCCGGGGATCTTGCTGGAGTCGAAGACCAGCGTGGCACCAGGGTCAGCCTTCACTTCCAGAAGCTGCGGATTCCAGGTCACCACCGCGGTGGTATCGGGCGACTTTGCGGCCGCCACGATATCCGCATCCGAAGTGTTGACGGTCTTGATATCCTTTTCCTGCAGTTTCACGGTCGACAGGCCGCGCGCCAGCAGATAGTGCGACACCGACAGTTCGACCAGATTGACCTTCTGGCCCTTGATGTCGGCGAGGGTCTTGCCCTTCTTCAACACCACGCCGTCATTGCCGTTGGAGTAATCGCCCATGATGATGGCCGACGTGTCGACGCCGCCGGCGGCGGGAATCGTCAGTGCGTCCATATTCGTGACGGTCACGCCGTCGAATTTCCCTGCGGTGTACTGGTTGATCGATTCGACGTAGTCGTTGATCTGCGTGACGTTGATGGTGATGCCGTATTTGTCGGCCCATTTCTTCACGATGCCGCTCTCGGCGGCGTAGGGCCATGGCATCCAGCCGACATAGATCGTCCAGGCGATATTGAATTCCTTCTTCGGCGCGGCGGTGGCCGCGGTGATGGTGCTGAGGCCGATCGCGAAGGCGACGGCGAATGACAAAAGACGTTTCATGATTCTCAATCCTCGCTGGTGTGTGCGAATTCGAGGATTGGCAGACCTAGCGATGCCAATCCTGGCGATCGAGGCCTCCCGGGCTTTTGTCCCGCCGTGCACCCGGAAGTTACGCTCCCGGGCGGCAGCTCTCGGACCAGACGCTTCATCAAGCCGGAACCCTAGCCGCCACACTCTTCAATCAATGAAGCAATCGATGTGCCACCGGAAAAGCCCGGAATCCGGTCGGCGCGCGGTGTCGTCAGCCCGCCGAAGCGGCAGGCTGGTGTTTTTTTGGGCGAGTGCCGGTTATGACTGCTGATCTTCCGCGGCCAATTTCGGGGAGCCGGGCACGGTGGGCACCACCACGTCGCTGGCCAATCCAAGCCATGCCAAAAAGCGAATGGTCAAATAGGTGTTATCAATTTCCCACCAGCGATGACCGTGGCGCGCCGAGCGCGGATCGGCATGATGGTTATTATGCCAGCCTTCGCCATTGGCGATGAGGCCGACGAGGATGTTGTTGCGGCTGTCTTCGTTGGTCTCGTAGTTCCGGTAGCCCCAAAGATGCGTCACCGAATTAACGGCCCACGTAATATGCCATACGAGGACGGTGCGTACGAACACGCCGAACATCATGATGCCAAGCCCGGTCTGCGCCGCGGCATCAGGCGTTTCGCCTGACAGCCATGCCACGGCGAACCCGGCGCCGAAAAATAGCGGCATCTGACCGAGATTGATCCAGACCAGCCAATGATTGCGCTCGAGTGCGACGTAAAAGCGATCGCGCAGGATATCCTTGGCGTAGCGCTCGTAAATTCCGAGGCGCGACAGTTCCGGCTGGTCGACCAGAATCCATCCCATGTGGCTCCAGAAGAAACTGGCGAGCGGGCTATGCGGGTCCGGCTGCCGGTCGGCGAATTGATGGTGCCGGCGGTGGATGGCCACCCAGCGTGCGGGGGTTTCCTGGAAGCAGGACATCGCGATGATCACCATGGCGTGCTCCAGCCATTTCGGACATGTCAGGCCGCGATGGGTCAGAAGCCGGTGATAGCAAAGGTTGATGCCAAACAGCCCGCACAGATGGGTCCCGAGCACCGCTACGATGAGGCCGTTCCAACTAAAATAGCCCGGCATGAAAGCCAGCAGCGCCGCGGCATGATAGGCGCCGATCACCCCTATGTAGGGCCAGTTGAGGCGAAACGGCCGCACGCCGGCGGGCAGCTTCAGCCGCTCATGCGCTGCGGCGGGAATGGCATGGACCGGAGCGGGCAGCGCCGCGGTCTTTACAACGGGGAGGTGGACTGTCGGCATCGCGAGGTGGGAATCCCAATCTCTGCGCCAGACGCAGTCTTCAACTGAACGGGTTGATTCACGATATCCGATCGAATCGCGTACCGGATGCAAACCTTTGACTGAGTTTGCTTATTTTGTATATCCGTCGGCGGGCGGTTCCGTTGTGGCTGTTAGCCGCACGCCGCGGAGTTGCTCGGCTTGGATTGACATTTAGCGGTGCAATGGCTTAGAAACCGGCCATCCCGGGCGGACTGACCGCTGGCGGGGTTGATCTCATTTTGCCACTTTCGGCCTGTCTGACACGGCCTTTCAAGCATCAGGATTGTCCCATGAAGGTCCGTAACTCGCTGAAATCGTTGCGTGGTCGTCACCGCAACAACCGCCTGGTCCGCCGCAAGGGCCGGGTTTACGTCATCAACAAGGTTCAGCGCCGCTTCAAGGCGCGCCAAGGTTGATTCAAGGCTGAATCAGGCTTGAAGCCGGCCTTGCGGCTAGCGTGAAAAAATTTCTCAACTTCACGGGTCTTTGACGTCTTGCTGCTTTGCAGCGCGTTTTCCTGCGTCTAGACTTTGGCGATGGCAATCAGATTCCCGCGCGCGCGCAATGGCCGGTTGGCGATCATCCTCACTGCGATGATCGCCGTGGCGCCGATGGCGTCTGCGCAGGATCAAAAGGCAACGCCGCCGAAGCAGCAGAAAAAACTGCCGGAAGCGCCGAGCAAGCTGCCGAAGGTCGGCAGCGATCGCACGCGCGGGCTGGACTTTCTGTTCGGCGCATTGAAAGCGGCGCCGGATGAGGCCAGCGCCAAACATGTCGAGGCGCGGATCTGGGCACTGTGGATGCAGACCCCGAGCGATACCGCCGCACTGCTGATGATGCGCGCCAAGGCCGCCATGGACGCGCAACAGACCGACGTCGCGCTCAAGCTGCTCGACGCGGTCGTCAAGCTGCGCCCTGACTATGTCGAGGGGTGGAACAGGCGCGCGACGCTATATTATCTGAAGAACGATTATGCCCATTCGCTCGAGGACATCGAGCAGGTACTGGTCCGCGAACCGCGCCATTTTGGTGCGCTGGCGGGGCTCGGCATGATCATGCAGGACATCGGCGACGAAAGGCGCGCGCTCGACGCATTCAGGAAGGCGCTCGCCGTCAACCCGCATCTTGAAAAAGTGCCGGAGCTGGTCAAAACCCTGACCGAGAAGGTCGAGGGCCGCGATATCTGATCGATCCGTTGATTGATCGCCGGTGAATTTACCGCGACGTCAGACAACCCTCTGTGAACTGGAAGGTTTTTCGCTATCGCGAACTTGCCCGCTTGACTGCAGGTATGGCGCAAGACGATGAAGTCATTGATGCTGGCCCGCGCGATCACGTTTGTGATCGGGACGGTTTGGTTGGGCTCTATTGGGTCATCGGCGATCGCGCGGCCAACAAATGACGAAGCGCCACCCGCAATCCGCTTGTGATCGACGATATCCGGTTCGAAGACGGACCCATGGATCCCTCAACGAGGCCAAGCTCACGCGCTCGACGGCCGGGCGTCTGTCCAAAAGACGACCGGCGTGCCGGTTGACCAGAGCCTAGTGCAGAACGCTATCGCCGCGTACGCCGTGGGCCACCGTCGCATAGATCTGCTGAAGTTCGGCCTCCAGTTGCTCGTTGACCAGCAGCAGTGCTTTCAGCGCGCCGCGGATGTCACCGTTGCAACTGGCCACAATCTGGTCGATGGCGGCTTCTTTTGGTTTAGAAGTCATCGAAAATCCTTCAACTGTCCCGTGCGATAAACTCGTGACGCCCGACCCGCGTTCCTGTGGATAATGTGGATAGGTCAGATGACACAGTTTTGATCGAACGCACTCGCTACATGGCAAAAGTGCCGATCGTATTTATATGAGGCTGCCGATGACGGCGATATGAAGGCGGCGTGTTCATCCGACCTGAGAAAATCTGTGATTGTTTTTTTGTTTTTGCTGATCGCGCCGATCGCGGCATCGGCGGCGAGGTATTTGCTCGGCGATCGTTCCGTCGATTGGCAGGCCGCGGATCGCTCCAGCGCCGGACTGCTGCCGCCAGCCGCGGGACATCCTGACGCGCTGGTCCGGGTCTATGCAGCGCGGACGGTTCGCTGGCGCGGCATTTTCGCGGTGCATAGCTGGATCGTCATCAAGGAGCGGAACGCGCCGCGCTATACCCGCTACGACTATACCGCCTGGGGCGAGCCAATCCGCATCAACGGATTTGTCGCCGACGGGCGATGGTTCGGCGGTGCGCCGGACACCATCGCCGCAACTGACGGCGAGGCTGCCGATCGCATGATCCCGAAAATCCGTGCCGCGGTCGAAGGCTACCAGTTGCGGGCTTACGGCGACTATCGCGCCTGGCCCGGACCAAATTCCAACACGTTTGTGACGGCCGTGCTGGCGGCGGTGCCGGAATTGCAGACCACGCTGCCGCCGACCGCCATCGGCAAGGACTTTCCTTACAATGGCGACATGTTCGGACCGACGCCGTCGGCAACGGGCGTCCGCATCACGCTCGGTGGCTATCTGGGCCTGACGATCGGCTGGGTCGAAGGTATCGAGATCAACCTTCTCGGCGCGGTGTTCGGTATCGATCTGCGCCGGCCAGCGGTCAAATTGCCGGGATTGGGACGCCTGGGTTTCGGCTAGAGCGGGATGACTTTTCTTCGAATCGTCATCCCGATCTATCTTTCTGTTTGAGCATGATCTTTTCGGAAAACCGGTATCCACTTTTCCGGATCATGCTCTATTGACGGATCAACGGCATGGCCATTTCCGATCGGCCACTGGCCGCGAAACCCGGACCGCCCTAAAACGTAGCTCATTCGTGCCCAAACTCATCCGGACATTCTCAATGATAGCAGTCGTTGTCGTGGCTGCGCTGGCGATCCTGGCGCTGATCACGCAGGTCGGTGTGCTTGTCCTGCAGCGCACATATCCCGCGCAGGGCAAGGTCGTCGAGGTCGCCGGAGCAAGCCTCAACATCGTCGATATCGGGCCACGCGACGGCGCCGAGCCGGCTGTCGTGATGATCCATGGCGCCAGCTCCAATCTGGAGATCATGCGGCAGCCGCTTGGCGGCAGGCTCGCCGAAAAACATCGGGTGATCCTGATCGATCGTCCCGGGCATGGCTGGAGCACGCGCGCGCGGCTGGATGATTCGACGCCGGTAATTCAAGGCAGAATGATCGATGAGGCGCTGGAAAAACTTGGCGTCGGCCGGGTAATCCTGGTGGTTCACTCCTGGAGCGGAGCGCTCGGCGCGCGCATGGCGCTCGATTATCCGCGACGCGTCGCGGGGCTGGTGATGCTGGCGCCGGTGGCATATCCGTGGCCCGGCGGCGTCGGATGGTACAACAGGCTCGTCACCACGCCTGTGATCGGTCCGCTGCTGGCCTATACGATCACACTTCCGCTCGGTTTCTTCCTGACCGAGTCCGGCTCCCGCGGCGTGTTCTTGCCGCAGATCATGCCGCAGGATTTCGTCCGCAACACCGCGACGCCATTATTGCTCCGTCCGCGCGAATTCCTCGCCAATGCCCGGGATCTGGTGACGCTGAAGGCGGCCGTGGCGGAGCAGGCGCCGCGTTACGCCAATATCGGGGCGCCGGTGGTGGTGATCGCGGGCGACGTCGACAAGACCGTGTCGACGAACATTCATTCACGACCGCTCGCCGCGGTGGTGCCGAATGCAAGACTGATCGTGTTGCCGGGTGTCGGTCACATGGTGCAGAACGCCGCGGCCGACCTCGTGATCTCCGAGATCGAGGCGATGATCGGCACGAGCGCGCGCAGCGCGGCGGCTCAATCCGCGACGCCTCGGTTTTGAGAGGTTGCGGATGTCAGCAGCGCCGCCCACATCGGCAGAATGACGCATCCGGCAAACCTCATCATCGGACACTACGAGCGGCACGCCGCGGCCTGGGATGCCGACCGCCAGAACAGTGGATGGAATGATAAAGTCTGGCACGACCTCTTCATCGACAACCTGACGACAGGAGCAAGGGTTCTGGACCTGGGCTGTGGTTCGGGAAGGCCTGTTGCCCAGCATATGGCCCAGCGAGGCTTGCGCGTGACGGGCGTTGACTCGTCTCGCGCGATGATATCGCTTTGTTGCAACCGTCTGCCCGATCACGAGTGGATCGTGGCCGACATGCGGGAGTTGTCGCTGCATCGGCGCTTCGGCGGCATCCTGGCTTGGGACAGTTTCTTTCACCTCGGCTACGATGACCAGCGCCGAATGTTCGCTGTATTCGCCGACCACGCATCCGCCGGAGCGTGGTTGATGTTCAACGCAGGACCGCAGCATGGGGAGGCGATCGGTAGCTATCGGGACGACCCCTTGTATCACGCGAGCCTGGCACCTTCTGAGTACAAGGCCCTGATCAACCGTTTCGGGTTCGAGGTGGTCGAACACGTCAGCAATGATGCGAGAGCCGGGGGACGCACGGCGTGGCTTTGCAGGTCGCGGCAAGATGCCTGACAAGATGCCTGAATTGTGCGTCATGTCCCGCCCTGGATCTGCAGCGGTATTGCTCTCGATGCCAATTTCACGCCCACGCGCGGGTGCGCCAACCGGCGCACCACGCTGCGTCTATCGCTCGACGAAGGCGCGGTTGAACTGATCGGTCAGCGGCTTTAGCAAGTAACTCATCATGGTCCGGCTGCCCGTCTGCATGAAGACCTCCGCGGGCATGCCGGAGACAAGCTGCAGTCCGGCCAGCCGGCGCCGTTCCTCGTCAGGCAGCGTCATTCTGACCGTGAAATATGCGGCATTCGACTGTTGGTCATGGCTGACATCGGCCGACACATACGACACCAGGCCGACAAGCTGCGGCGTCACGCGCTGGTTGAAGGCCGAAAAGCGGATCAACGCCTTCTGCCCCACCTGCACCTGGTCGATATCATTGGGTTGGAGCCGCGCCTCGATCTGCAGGTCGTCCGAATCCGGCACCACTTCCATGATAGCGTCGCCGGCGCGGATGACGCCGCCGATCGTGTGCGCTGAAAGCTGGTGGATAATCCCCGAAGTCGGCGCGCGGAGCTCGATCCGATCGATAATATCCCGGGCCGCGACGCCACGCTGTTCGAGTTCGGCTGCCTTGCCTTGCGTCTCGCCGAGCTCCTTTACAACATCGGTACGAAAATCCTGGTCGAGCTTCACAATCTGAAGCTGCGCTTCGCCGACTTTTGCTTTTGTCTCGGCGATGGCCGAGATCAATTGCCCGCGCTCGCCTTCGATCCGTGCGGTCTCGCGCTGCAGGGTCGTCAGCCGCGTCAGCGGTACGAGCCTCTTGTCATACAAATCCTGGACCCCTGTAAGTTCGCCAGCGATCAGCTCCAGCTGCTTTCCCTTGGACGCGACCTGGGCATCGAGGCCTGCGATCTCCTCTCCGAGTTGCGCGACACGGCTTTGCAGAAGGTCCTTCTGGCTGTAACGCGCATTCGCTCGAGCTTTGAATTGCGTCTCCTCGGACGCCAGAAGATTTTTCACGGCGCTCTCATTCAAGCGCCCCGCCATTTCGGCCGGAATTTCTGGCAGCGGCAGGCCGTCGCGCTCGGCAATCAGCCGCGCAGTCCGGGCCCGGGCTTCGTCGAGCTGCTTGCTCACCATCTGAAGACTGGCTTGCGCCTGGGTCGCATCGAGCCGCAGCAGCAAATCTCCGATGTTCACTCGGGAGCCATTGTGGACCGGGACCTCCGCCACAACCCCGCCGGTCGGATGCTGGATGGTCTTGACGTTCGATTGAACCACCAGATTGCCCGGAACCACGACGGCGCCCGCCAGCGGCATCAGCGCCATCCAGCCACCGCCCAAAACGAAGGCGACAAGCAGCACCCGAAGTCCGGTCCTCAACTCATTCTCGTAGGCGCGTCCGGTCCGCAACGCCAAGGTGTCACCCGGCGCATCGGCGTGGGCCAGGGCGTCGCGATTGACGAGAAAGGCGACGCCTGCGCTCACGCCGACGCGGCCCCTCTCAATCAGCTGTCCAATGGACGTCTTGGGCGCGACATTGCCGGCTGGACGCGGGAGAGCCAATCGAGGCTTATCGATCGGCGCCGACTGCGGAACATTCAATCGGGGTTGATCGATCGTTATTGACTGCGGAATAGCCGATCGGGGCTTATCCATTGGTGGCGGCTGCGGAATGGCCGACCGAGGCTTGTCGGCCGGCGGCGACTGCGGAATAGCCGACCGAGGTCTGTTGGCCGGCGGCGACGGTGGAATAGTCGACCGAGGCCTATTAGTCGGCGTCGACTGTGGAATGGTCGATCGTGCCTTATTGAACGGCGGCGACCGACGTTTTTTGTCTAATCCCGGAATTTCCCGACCGGGCTTCAACAGATCCATCGGTATCGAACCGTCAAGCGAGATAACGCCAGGCTGGGGCCGGCGCGGCGGCGGGCTGACACGCGATTCGCGCGTATCTTTACCGCGGCCGGCCGGAGCGGCAATGAATCCGAGTTGTTCGAGGCAGGCCTCGATGGCCCGAGCCATCGTGCTTTTCCGCGGTCGCTTCGGCTTGCGCGCCCGCTGACGCCCGGCGGGGGAACGCATGTCGTCGCGAGCAAAACGAGGCGCTTGCCGCGTGGGCAAGTCATTCGCATCATCCTTGTCGAATGCCTCCCGCAGGCGCTCCAGTTCAAGAATCAGCGCGGCGCCTTGCGGTCCGACGTCGTCGCGGCGGGGCTCGGTGGCCGAGCGCCGCGCGGGCGCCTCATCATGTTGCGCGCGTTCTTCATGTTGCGCACGTTCTCCCGGCATCAAGACCGAATCGTCGGACCTCATGACGGTACATCCTCGGCAACCGGAGCACGACGAACCACTTTGGCGTTGGGCGCCACTGCCGCCGGCTGTTTTGCCGTTGCGGTCTGTCCATTCGCCGTGCGAACGCGTGCAAATATCTCCTCGGATGGTCCGAACGCAATTGCCTTACCCTCGTAGAGGATCATGGCCATATTCAATGCGGCGAGCGCGCTGGGTCGATGCGATATGACAATCACGATGCTATTGTTGTGACGCAGGATCTGAATGGCGCGGGTCAAGGCTGCTTCGCCCTCGGCATCCAGATTGGCATTGGGTTCATCGAGAACGACGAGGAAAGGATCGCCGAAGATCGCCCGCGCCAGCCCAACTCTCTGCCGCTGCCCCGCCGACAACGCCATGCCGCCTTCTCCGATTCGTGTCGCGTACCCATCCGGCAGACGCAGAATGATGTCATGGACGCCGGCGATCTGCGCGGCCTTCAGGATGGCATCGGACGTTGCCGCTTCATCGAAGCGGCAAATGTTTTCGGCAACGGTGCCATCGAACAGACCGACCTCCTGAGGCAGGTAGCCGACATACCGCCCCAGATCCTCGTTTCGCCATTGATCGAGTGCGGCCCCGTCGAGTCGCACGCCGCCGCTTTGGGCCGGCCAGATTCCTACCAGCGCCTTTGAGAGCGAGGTCTTGCCCGACGCGCTCGCGCCAAGCAGAGCCAGTCCCATGCCGGGCTTGAGCGCAAACGAAACATTCGAAACGATCGCCTTGTCCGAAGTTGGTGCGGCGACCGAGAGATTTTGCACTGAAAGCTCGCGGCACGGACGCGGCAGCACCACCGGCGGTGCAACGGGTGCAGCGGTCGCCTTGCAGATTTCGCGCAAACGCGTAATGCCCTGACGCGCGGCGATAAGCTGCTTCCAGGTACCGAGCGCTACTTCAACCGGCGCCAGGGCGCGGCCCATCATGATCGACGAAGCGATCATGATGCCGCCCGACGCCTTGTCGGCCACGACAAGATATGCACCGATGCCCAGCATCCCCGATTGCAGCACGTAGCGCAGCACTTTCGCGCCCGATCCAAGATTGGCATATACGTCGGTGGAGCGGATATTTTCCCGCAAATAGCGCTCGTTGGCCCGCGACCAGCGCGCGGTAAATCGATCCATCATACCCAGCGCCTTGATGACTTCGGCATTGCGTTGCGTCGTATCCGCCAGCACCTGTCGCTGGGCGCTGGAATCCATCGCGGCCCTGGCCGCACCGCGCGACATGCGCTCGGTCAGCAACGTCATCGCAACGATCGCACAGGTGCCGAGCAGCGCCGTCATGCCGATCGCCGGATGAAACAGAAACAATGCAATGAGAAAAATCGGAATCCACGGCATGTCCAGGAACGCGGTCGGCCCCATGCTCGACATGAACGCGCGCACCTGGTCCAGATCGCGCAAGGGCTGCTGCATCAGCACGGGTTTCACGCCGCGGAGCGGCAGAGTGGCAAGCGCAACGTGGATTGATTCCTGCATGCCGGCGTCGAAAAGCGTTGCCACCCGACACAGCATCCGCGAGCGCAGCGCTTCGAAGTATCCTTGTGTAAGGTAGGCCAGCAGCACCATGGACGAGAGGCCTACCAGGGTCGCGACGTTGCGGCTCGGAATAACCCGGTCATAAACCTGCAGCATATAAAGCGAGCCCGACAGCATCAGAATGTTGATCACCCCGCTGAATACGGCGATGCCAATCATGCGCCGCGCGCTTTCGCGCAGTCTCAGCGCTACCGGATCATCGGATCGAGCAGCGGATGGCAGAGGCGAGACCCCGCCGGACAGAAATGTTTGTGCGTGATTCTGAGCGACAGTCATTCCAATGCGGCTCTCCATCGGGCCGACATCGATCGGCGATCACGTCTCCTTGACAGGCGATGCAGACCATTTTCCGGCAAGAATGCGACGGTCGCGAATGGCCGTCGAAAATTCGCGCGCCGATTAGACCACCGAAAAGAAGCGACACCAAACCGCCACAAGGAAGCCAGAGACGCCATGATTAGCGCCACTATTGGCGTCGCGCATCACGTGAGTTGCATAGAGTCTGCGCGCGAAAAGTTGGCGGTCAAAATTCATCGAGCGTCATACAATCGTCCGCCAATCACCTTGCTTCCGCGCGCATTGGCCGCGGGATCGGCTGAATGACGCCACGAACGTAAATGATCTTTCAGCATGCGCGTCACGTCGCTGCCCAGCTGATCGATAGCGCTCATCAGTCATGAAATACTGACAAAGGGGAAGAAAAAATGGCTTTGACAGCAACCGATCTATTCAACGACGCAACGACTCGTGAGATTGGCGGCATCGGCCCGGATCAGGTCAACCTGATCGTCTCGGACCTGATCGGCGTACAGCAGATGTTGCAGGCGGCAGTTCCCACGATCAACAACCTCTCCGATCTGCACACGCAGGTGATCATCAATCAGCTCAATGAAGAGATCGCATCCATCGAGAACGCGAACTCTCCAACGGGCACACTGATATTGGGAACCGATCTCGGACAATTTGTCGGGCGTGCGATCAACGACATCCATCGGGACATTATCGATATCGCTCAAGGCGATGCGGGTGTGCAGGCGCTGTTCAACCCGACGCCTCTCCCGGCCGTTAACTCCGCCCCTGCACCCTTCCATGACACTGCAGACCAAACGGCCTTTGTTACGCAATGGATCCAGGACAGTAACCATCTCGGGCAGATGGCGCAGACGATCGCGAATAATGGCTTCCAGGACGACACTGCCGGACTGGTTCAGCAACTACAGACCTTCATCACCAATGCGAACACCTTCGATCAGTCGCAAGGCGGCCTGTTCTCGGCGCGCTTCTGGAACGAATTTCGGACCGATGGCACCTCGGGCACCGCGGCGACCGCGCTGCTCGAGGGGTTGCAGACGCACAATGCCGGCGAAGTCGCCGCAGCGGCAGACCAACTCGCAACGAACTCCGCGGACGTGGGGACCAATAACCTCATGGCGGATGGCGGAACCTACGCGGCCGTAGTGGCGGCCGCGCAGGCGACGGCCGTGGCACCGGCGGCAGCCGCAGCGGACGCTGCCGCTGCTCCCGCCGCCGCAGCAGACGCTGCGGCAACTCCCGCCGCAGACGCTGCAGCAGCTCCTGCCGCCGCAGCGGGTCTGACGGCAACCGATCTATTCAACGACGCAACGACTCGTGAGATTGGCGGCGTCGGCCCGGATCAGGTCAACCTGGTCGTTTCGGACCTGATCGGCGTACAGCAGATGTTGCAGGCGGCGGTCCCCACGATCAATAACCTCTCCGATCTGCACACGCAGATCATCATCAATCAGCTCAATGAGGAGATCGCATCCGTCGAGAACGCGAACTCACCAACGGGCACCCTGATATTGGGAACCGATCTCGGACAATTTGTCGGGCGTGCGATCAATGATATCCACCGGGACATTATCGATATCGCTCAAGGCGACGCGGGTGTGCAGGCGCTGTTCAACCCGACGCCTCTTCCAGACTTGAACACCCCTCCTGCACCGTTCCTCGACAGTGCGGACCAAACGGCCTTTGTTACGCAATGGATCCAGGACAGTAACCATCTCGGGCAGATGGCGCAGACGATCGCGAATAATGGCTTCACCGGTGACATTGCCGGGCTGGTCCAGCAAATACAGACCTTCAATGCTAATTCGAACGCCTTCGATCAGTCCCAAGGCGGCCTGTTCTCGGCGCGCTTCTGGAACGAATTCCGGACCGATGGCACCTCGGGCACCGCGGCGACCGCACTGATCGAGGGTTTGCAGACGCAGAATGCCGGGGAAGTCGCGGCAGCGGTCGAGCAGCTTGCAACGAACTCCGCGGACGTGGCGAGCAATAGCCGCATGGTGGATGGCGGGACCTATGCGGATGTGGTGGCGGCCGCGCAGGCGACGGCCGTAGCACCGGCTGATGGCGGCGGTGGTGCCGGTGGTGGTGGCGACGCCGGTGGCGGTGGTGCTGGTGGCGGCGACACCGGTGGCGGCGGTGCTGGTGGTGGCGGCGACACCGGTGGTGGCGGTGCAACACCTGCTCCCGCTTTCTCGGACCTTGGCTTGACGTTCAATGATGCTGGCCGTGCGCTGGCGGGCGGACTGTGGCAAAACGTGGTCGAGGAAGGTGGCCAGGGATTTGGCAGCGTGTTTAAATACGTGGCCGATCTCACCGCCGTGCAAACGGGCCTTCAGGCGGAGATAGCTGCGGGGCAATTCGCCGATAACGCGGCGACGCTGGCCAACGTCAACACGATCCTGGCCGACATTACGACCGCGCTCTCGGCGGCCACGGCCTCGGTGAATGGAGGCGGAACGTTCGGCAGCGTCGCCGCCGCAGAAGCGGCGTTGCATACCGCCCATCTCGATATCCTCAATGTCGTCAATAACGACGCGACCCTCACCGCGGCGGCGACCGCCAACGACGCGACCGGATTTCTGGCGGCGCCTGCGGCGTTGCCGGCCGGGACCGCAGCCGCGGACGCTCCTCACGCCAATCTCGCTGAGATCGGCGCCATCTTCAACGATCTCGCCAATCTTTCCCTTGGTGGCTTTAATACCGACAATTCGGCTCAGGCCACGGCCGATACGAACGCGATCATCACGGACATGCAGGCTTTGATGACCGCCAATCCGCTGCTGTTCGGCGGGTTGACCGGCGTTCATGCGGAAGCGGTCGTAAGGCAGCTGCAGCTCGAGAACGCCTACATCGCCCAGGCTGGAGTAAGCCCGGATGCGGGAAGGGCCAGCAACGACAACATCCTCGACATCATCGACATCGTCCAGGGCGATACCAATCTGGCGAACATGGCAAACCAGGGTAGCGTTTCC